>JAABUK010000146.1_pt1 | contig 165325 bp, 169 predicted proteins | sample 5559141 | NCBI WGS metagenome assembly JAABUK01 (sample SAMN10711869, study PRJNA513367) | rock metagenome | isolation source: Antarctica rocks | place: Antarctica: Victoria Land, Pudding Butte nord | collected 2016-01-03
GATACCGCGCTCCGCATCGAGACTGCCTACCTCGCCGAGCTCGCCGCCGGGCAGGTCGCGAAGAACATGATCGGCGCGTTCTTCTTCCAGCTCAACGAGATCAACGGCGGCGGCTCCCGCCCGAAGGTTCCCGAGAAGCGCACGCCGAAGCGGATCGGCGTGATCGGCGCCGGCATGATGGGCGCCGGCATCGCGCACGTCGCCTCCACCCGCGGCATCGAGGTCGTGCTGGTCGACGCCACCGGCGAGGCCGCCGAGCGCGGCAAGCAGCACGGCGCTGGGATTCTCGACGCCAAAGTGGCCAAGGGGCGGCTCGCGCAGGACAAGCGCGACGCCACCCTGGCGTTGGTCACCACCGCGGACGACGTGGCCGCCGTGTCCTCTTGTGACCTGGTGATCGAGGCGGTGTTCGAGGACCGCGGCGTCAAGGCCGAGGTGCACGCCAACGTGGCCAAGGCGGCACCGGAGGCGACCATCGCGTCGAACACCTCCACCCTCCCCATCACCGGGCTCGCCGAAGCTGTGCCCGACCCCTCGAAGTTCGTCGGCATGCACTTTTTCTCGCCGGTGCACCGCATGCCGCTGGTGGAGCTCATCCGCGGCGCCAAGACCTCCGACGAGGCTCTGGCCTTCGCCTTCGACACCGTGCTCGCGCTGGGCAAGACACCGATCGTGGTCAACGACTCCCGCGGGTTCTTCACCTCGCGGGTGTTCGGCACCTTCACCAACGAGGGCCAGGCCATGCTCGGTGAGGGCATTCCCGCCGCGCGGATCGAGAACGAGGCCCTCAAGGCCGGCATGCCGGTCGGGCCGCTGGCCATCTCCGACGAGGTGTCCATGACGCTGATGGTGGCCATCCGCACGCAGACCCTGGCCGACCTCGCTGAGACGGGCGAGTCCGGTGGTCTCGCGGCGGAGCACCCCGCGTTCGCTGTCACCGACCGGATGGTGGAGGAGTTCGGGCGCCCAGGCAAGGGCAAGGGCGCCGGGTTCTACGACTACCCCGAGCAGGGCGGCAAGCGGCTTTGGCCCGGTCTGGCGGAGAACTTCGGCAAGGCCGGCGGTGGTGACGAGCTGTCCAGTCAGGACATCCGTGACCGCTTCCTGTTTGTCGAGGCGCTGGAGTCGGTGCGCTGCATGGAAGAAGGCGTCATCACCTCGGTGGCTGACGCCAACATCGGCAGCATCTTCGGCATCGGCTACGCGCCGTGGACCGGCGGGGTGCTCCAGTTCCTCAACGGCTACGGGCTACCGCAGGCCGTGGCCCGCGCTGAGGAGCTGGCGGCGCGCTTCGGCGAGCGTTTCGCGCCGCCGGAGCTGTTGGTACGCAAGGCCGAGGTGGGTGAGACGTTCTAGCCCCGAGGATTGGCTGAGTAAGAGCCAGGCGAGTGCCCTGTCCACCGGCGAAACGCACGGTGCAGGGCACTCGCCTCGGAGAACCCGATCCGGATGGCCAACTCATCAAGTGACTCCCGCCCGTCGGTGATGCTCGCCAGAGCCAGCTCACGACGAACCTCGTCGCACACCGCGGTGTACGAGGTATTTTCCGCCAGCAGGTGACGACGCAACGATGCCGGGCTGTAGCTCAACCGGGCCGCCGTGCGGGCGAGCGACGGCACAGTACCGGCGGCGGCCAGATCGTCCTGGACGAAGCTGCGCACGCGCGCGGCCAAGCTGGTTCCGTACTCCCGCCGAGCCAGCAGGTCGGCGGGGGAGTTGCGCAGGAACCCCGCCAGGGCGCGCTCGTCGCGATGCACGGAGGTCTGCAGAGCAAAGCGGGGCAGCACCAGTGCCGAGCACGGTGTATCGAACACCGCGCGGGCACCGAACAGCTGGGCGTACTCGGCGTGATGGGAGGGGGCCGGGTACGCGAGCTCGACCGACTCCAGTCGCAGCGGCGCGTGCATCAGCCACCCCGCGAAGCGGTGCCAGATCATCAGCAGCGACTCGGTGAGGAACACCCCCGGTCCCGGCTCCAGCTCCAGCCGGGTGAGCTCAGCGGCCTCAAGCAACCGGAACCGCGGACCGCCGGGAAACAGGTTGTAGAACGCCACCGCTCGTCTCAGCGCGGTCCGTAAGTCGTTCCCGTGCAACGCCAGCAGCCCCATGGTGGCGAAGGTGCCGCGGCGGCTCGGCACCGGCCACTGACCCAGCAGCTCGTCGTCCAGCAGCTCCCACACACCGCGTACCAGCCGGGTGAACTGCTCGGTGTGGACACCGCGGTATCCCGCTCGACCCCAGCCGCCAGCAGCAGGGAGCCGGCCTGACTCTCGGGTACCCCGGCCAGCGCGGCGCGCACGTGGTGGGCGCCGATCGCGGGACCGGCGTTCATCAGTCGGCGGCGGCGACGAGCGGCTCCAGCAGCAGATCGGGGTGTTCCTTTTGGATGTACTGCAGCCGCCAGCGGTCGCTGACCAGCGCCAGCAGGACCCCGTCGCTACGGGTGAAGACCTCGATGCCGCGCTGGCGGTTCAGCTCGGCCGCCGAGGCATCGTCGGTGCGCCGGGCCAGCGCATAACCCAGGTGCTCCATCTTCGCCTCCACCGAGAACTCCGAGCGCATCCGCGCGGCGACCACCTCGAACTGCATGGGTCCCACCGCCGCCAGCACCGGCGCCGCGTCACCGCGTACCTCGTTGCGCAGCACCTGCACCACACCCTCGGAGTCCAGCTGGTCCACTGCGCGACGGAACTGCTTGTACTTGCCTGCACTGTCCGCCCGCAGCACCGCGAAGTGCTCGGGCGCAAAGCTGGGGATCGGGGGAAACCGCACCGGCTGCTCGGTGTACAGGGTGTCACCCGGGCGCAGGGTCAGTGCGTTCACCAAGCCCACCACGTCACCGGGGAAGGCGGTGTCCACCGTGGAACGCTCGCGGCCGAACACCGACTGCGCGTACTTGGTGGTGAACGGCTTACCGTTGGCGGCATTGGTCACCACCATGCCGCGCTCGAAGGTGCCCGAGCACACCCGGATGTAGGCGAGACGGTCCCGGTGCGCGGAGTCCATGCCGGCCTGCACCTTGAACACGACCGCACTGAACGGGGCGGTCACCGGGCGGGGTGTGCCCTCGGCGTCCTCGCGGGCGCCGGGCGGCGGGGCGAGGTCGACGAGGGTGTCCAGGATCTGGTGTACCCCGAAGTTCAGCACCGCCGAGCCGAAGATCACCGGGGACGTGCGCCCGGCGAGAAACTCGTCCTGGTCGTGGTCGGCCCCGCTGATGCTGAGCAGCTCGCTCTCCTCGACCGCGTTCGTCCAGTCGATGCCCTCCCTGGCGGCCGCGGCATCGGCATCAAGAAGCTCCTCGGGGGCGATCGTCGCCCCACCCGCGGTCCGGGTGAAGCGGATGTAGCCGCCGGTCGAGCGGTCGAGCAGCCCGCGAAAGTCACCAGCGATGCCCACGGGCCACAGCAGGGGTGTGGGTTTCAAGCCGATCCGGGTCTCGATCTCGTCCATCAGCTCCAGCGGCGTCTGCCCGGGCCGGTCCCACTTGTTGATGACGGTGATCACCGGGATGCCGCGGTGCCGGCACACCTGGAACAGCTTCAGCGTCTGCGGCTCGAGGCCCTTCGCGGCGTCGATGAGCATCACCGCGGCGTCGACGGCGGTGAGCACGCGGTAGGTGTCTTCGGAGAAGTCGGCGTGCCCGGGTGTGTCGACCAGGTTGATGACCGTGCTGGTCCCCGCGGCGGACTGGTAGGTGAACTGGAGCGCGGTGGAGGTCACCGAGATCCCGCGCGCCTTCTCCATCTCCATCCAGTCCGACACGGTCGAGCGTCGCCCCGCCTTGCCGTGGATGGCCCCGGCCTCGGAGATCACCTTGGCATGCAGGGCCAGGGCCTCGGTCAACGTGGACTTTCCCGCGTCGGGGTGGCTGATGACGGCGAAGGTCCGCCGACGGGCGACCTCCCGGCCGACGGTCCCCTCGGCGCGATTGCCACCGATGGCTGCCTCGGCCGTCGGGGCGGGGTGGGTCTGCGTCACGGGTGGTCCTTATCCGGTGGGGCGGTTGGGGAGCCGCCACCTATGATGTTACTCGTGAGTATGTTTACGGAGACCCTCTACCGCACCGCGGCGACCTCGACACACGGAATGGTCACCGGTGAGCCGGATGCTCCCGTGCGGATGACCTGGCGCGAGGTCCACCAGCAGGCGCGAAGGATGGCTGGCGCCTTGGCTGCGGCCGGGATCGGACCGGGCGATGCGGTCACCGTACTCGCCGGCGCACCGGTGGACATTGCCCCCGCCATCCAGGCGGCGTGGATGCGCGGCGCGAGCATCACGATGCTGCACCAGCCCACCCCGCGCACCGACCTCGGCGTCTGGGCGCAGGAGACGCTCACCACGCTCCGGGTCGTCTCTGCCAGCGTGGTCGTGGTCGGTGAGCCGTTCGACGCGGTGAAGCCGGTGCTGACGGAGAACGACATCACCGTTCTGGAGATGGGGGAGCTCACGCAGGGCGAGGACATCGAGCCACTCGAGGTGGCCGAGGAGGAGACGGCGCTGTTACAGCTGACGTCGGGGTCCACCGGGCACCCCAAGGCGGTGCGGATCACCCACCGCAACCTCGCGGCGAACATCGACGGGATGATGGAGGCGGGCGAGATCAAGCCCGAGACCGACGTCGCCGTCAGCTGGCTGCCGTTGTTCCACGACATGGGCATGGTCGGTTTCCTCACCCTGCCCATGCAGCAGGGCGCAGAGCTGGTCACCGTCACACCCATCGACTTCTTGCGTTCCCCGATGTTGTGGATGAAGCTGATCAGCAAGTACGGGGGAAGCCTCACCGCGGCGCCGAACTTCGCCTACGCCGTCATCGCCAAGCGGCTGGCCCGCTGGGATCCGGAGAACGACGGCGCGCTGGACCTGTCCACGCTGCGCTTCGCGCTGAACGGCGCCGAGCCGATCGACCCGGACTCGGTGCGGGCCTTCACCGATGCCGCCGGTCGTTTCGGCTTCAAGCCCGGGTCGTTCGTCGGCGCCTACGGGATGGCGGAGGTGACGCTGGCGGTGTCGTTCACCGAGACCGGCGTGGGCCTGACCGTGGACACCATCGATGCCCTCGCGCTGGAACGTGACCGCAAAGCCGTGCCCGCGAGCGATGATGCGGCCGAGCCCGGAACCGTCCGGCACTTCCCGACCCTCGGCCCGCCCGTGCCCGGGCTCTCCGCCCGCGTTGTCGACGGCGAAGGCACGGTCCTCGGCGTTCGCGGAGTGGGCGTACTGCAGCTCAAGGGCACCGCAGCCACCCCGGGGTACCTCACCGTCGACGGACCCATCGCCACCCAGGACGCCGAAGGATGGTTGGACACCGGCGACGAGGGCTACATCACCGAGGCCGGCCACATCGTGGTGTGCGGCCGGGTGAAGGACGTCATCATCATGGGCGGACGCAACATCTACCCCACCGACATCGAGCGCGCGGCCGGCGAGGTCGATGGCGTTCGTGCGGGCAACGTGGTGGCCGTGCGCCTGAACGCGTCCGAGCGGCGGGAGAGCTTCGGGGTGGCGCTGGAGAGCAACAAGGCAGGCGATGAGGACGAGGCCGCCCGCATCCGCAAGGAGGTCACCGCAAAGGTGGTCGCCGCGGTGGGGGTGCGGCCGCGGACGGTGACGGTGCTGCCCGCGGGCAGTCTGCCGAAGACCCCGTCGGGCAAGCTGCGCCGTTCCAGCTCGGTGGGGCTGCTCAGCCAGTAGGGCGGCTGTGCACCACTTGCTGCACATCGGCGACGCCGCGGGTGAGCAGCAGTTCGACCGCGTCCGCGGCGTCATCGCAGGCCAGCTCGATAGCGCTCCGCTCGGCGGCGGCGAACGGCTTGAGAACGTAGTCGACTGGCTCCATGCGTCCCGGTGGCCTGCCAATGCCCACCCGCACCCGGAGGTAGTCCTTGCTGCCCATGGACTTGGTGATGGAGCGCAACCCGTTGTGCCCGCCCTCGCCGCCACCGCGTTTGACCCTGACTACACCCAACGGTAAGTCCAGGTCGTCGTGGATCACCAGCAGGTCGTTGAGTGCGACGGAGAAGAACCGCACCGCCGCGCTCACCGGGCCACCGGATTCGTTCATGAACGATCGCGGCTTCACCAGTACGGCGCTTCGGCTCACGAGCCGGCCCTCGCTCACGTCGGCGTTGCTGCGCTTGTGGGTCCTGAAGCGGTCGCTCATCCGAGTGGCGAGCAGATCGGCGACGAAGAACCCGACGTTGTGCCGCGTGCGGGCGTAGGTCGGGCCGGGGTTGCCCAGGCCGACCACCATGGCCGTCGCCGCCAGATCTGGCGCTGTCGTGCTGTCCACGTCGCTTTCCTTCACTCTCCACGGCAATGGCGCGCCACCCAGTGGGGGGCGCGCCGTTGCGCAGCGGTGGGCTACTCCGAGTCGGAAGACTCGTCCGTGCTGGCCTCGCCCGCGGCGGTTTCGGGCTCATCCTCGACGACGCCAGCACCCTCGGCGTCGACCTCAGCCTCCATGGCCTGCTCGGACGGGGCCTGGACGACGTTGACGATCAGCGTCTCCGGCTCGGAGACGAGCGTGACACCACTGGGCAGCGCGACCTCGCTCGCCACGATCTGAGTACCGATCTCGGCACCTTCGACCGACACCTCGAACTGCTCGGGGATGCTCATCACGTCCGCCTCGACCTGCACGGTGGTGGCGTCCTGGGTGACCAGCGAGCCGGGCTCGGCATCGCCGACGATGACCACCGTGACGTCGATGGTCACCTTCTCGCCGCGGCGGATCACCAGCAGGTCGGCATGCTCGATGTAGTTACGCAGCGGGTGCACCACCACGGTCTTGACCAGCGCAAGGTGCTCGCCGCCGTCGACGGTGATGGTGAGCACCGCGTTCGTGCCGTGGGCACGCAGGACGCGGGCAAACTCGATGGAGGGCAGCGCCATGTGCACCGGGTCGGTGCCGTGGCCGTAGAGGACAGCGGGCACCTTCCAGTCGCGGCGCAGGCGACGGGCGGCTCCCTTGCCGAACTCCGTGCGCGATTCGGCGGTGAGCGTGATGTTGTCGGCCACGATGTACTCCTCGGTGCGGTCTGTACGGGGGTGTGCGCTCGGCGTGGGAGTGGACACGACGCAGCCGGCGTTCGCTGGACCGCAGCCGCGTCGATCACGGCAACCCCATGGGGCTGCCCTCGCCGAGACAACCTGTGCAGCCTACCGCACGGTCAGCTCAGGGACATCCCCACGTCGCTCCGCTCGCTCAGGCGTCACCGTCGAACAGGCTGGTGACCGACCCGTCCTCGAACACGGCGCGAATGGCGCTGGCCAGCAACGGGGCGATGGACAGCACCGTCAGCTGCGGGAACTGCTTGTCCTCGCCGATGGGGAGCGTGTTGGTGACGATCACCTCGCGGGCACCGCAGGTGGACAGCCGCTCGGTCGCCGGTCCGGACAGCACACCGTGGGTGGCGGCGATGATGACGTCCGTTGCCCCGGCATCGTGCAGCACCTGAACGGCGCTGGCGATGGTGCCCCCAGTGTCGATCATGTCGTCGATGAGGATGCAGGTGCGGCCTTCGACGTCGCCGACCACCCGGTTGGCCTTCACCTGGTTGGGCACCCGCGGGTCCCGCGTCTTGTGCACGAAGGCGATCGGCACGCCACCCAAGGTGTCGGCCCACTTCTCCGCGGCGCGGACGCGGCCGGAGTCCGGGGAGACGATGGTGACGTCGGTGTCCGGGTACTTCTCGCTGACGTACTGGGAGAGCAGCGTGGTGGCCAGCAGGTGGTCTACGGGGCCGTCGAAGAAGCCCTGGATCTGCGCGGTGTGCAGGTCCACCGTCATGATGCGGTCGGCGCCGGCGGTCTTGAACATGTCCGCGATGAGCCGGGCCGAGATCGGCTCGCGGCCGCGGTGCTTCTTGTCCTGCCGGGCGTAGGGGTAGAACGGCATGATCACGGTGATCCGCTTGGCCGAGGCCCGTTTCAGCGCATCGACCATGATCAGCTGTTCCATCAGCCAGGTGTTGATCGGCGCACAGTGGCTCTGCAGCACGAACGCGTCGCAGCCGCGAACCGACTCCTCGAAGCGGACGAAGATCTCGCCGTTGGCGAAGTCCCGCGCGGTCTGGGGGGTGACGGTGACGCCGAGCTCGTCGGCGACCTGCTGGGCGAGCTCAGGGTGCGCCCGCCCCGCAAAGAGCATCAGGTTCTTCTTGGGCGTGGCTGACATCGCGCTCACCGGGCTTCGCCGTCCTCAGGGTTGGTGGTGGCTTCCGTTGCAGCTTGTGCCGCGGCGGTTCCTGGGCGCTTGTCCTGCACCCAGCCTTCGATATTGCGTTGCCGGCCGCTGGAGACGGCCAACGCACCGGGCGGCACATCCATGCTCACGACGGTGCCCGCCCCGGTGTACGCGCCGTCGCCGACCCGCACCGGGGCGATGAACATGGTGTCCGAGCCGGTGCGCACGTGCGAACCGACCTCGGTTCGGTTCTTGTGCACGCCGTCATAATTCACGAACACGCTGGACGCGCCGATGTTGCTGTGCTCGCCGATGGTGGCGTCACCGACATAGGTCAGGTGCGGCACTTTCGAGCCCGCGCCGATCGAGGCGTTCTTGGTCTCCACGAAGGTGCCGATCTTGCCTTCATCGCCCAGTACGGTGCCCGGACGGAGGTAGGCGAATGGCCCCACGGTGGCACCCGCACCGATGACGGCTTCGCTGCCGTGGGTGCGGATCACGGTTGCTCCGGCGCCCACGATGACGTCGGTGAGCGTGGAGTCCGGGCCGATCTCCGCGCCGGCCGACACCCGCGTCTCGCCGTGCAGCTGCACCCCCGGACGCAGGATTACGTCGGGCGCCAGCTCCACCGTGACGTCCACCCAGGTGGTGGCGGGGTCGATGAGAGTGACGCCGGCCCGCATCCAGCGCTGCAGCACCCGGCGGTTGAGTTCTGCCCCCAGCTGTGCCAGCTGCACCTTGTCGTTGACGCCCGCGACCAGCCACTCGTCGGTAGTGGTCAGCGCGCCGACGGAGTGGCCGTCGGCGCGGGCGTCGCGCAGCACGTCGGTGAGGTACAGCTCGCCTTGGGCATTGTCGGTGGTCAACCTGCCCAGGGTGGTGCGGAGTACCGCGGCGTCGAACGCGTACACCCCGGAGTTCACCTCGGACACCGCGAGCTGTTCCGCCGTAGCGTCCTTGTGCTCGACGATGCCCAGCACCTCACCGTCGTTCCCGCGGAGGACGCGTCCGTAGCCGGTGGGGTCACGGAGGTCGGTGGTCAGGACGGTGACCGCGGCGCCACGGTCCTCGTGGCCGGCAAGCAGCGCCTGCAGGGTGTCGGTGTCGAGCAACGGGACGTCGGCGTAGGTGACGACGATCGTGCCCTGCAGCTCGGACGGCAGCTCCCGCAGTGCGCACTGCATGGCGTGGCCGGTGCCGTTCTGCTCGGTCTGCACCGTGCACCCGATGGGCCGGCCCAGCTGCGTGACGACGGCCTGCACGGCGGCGCTGACCTGCGCGCGCTCGTGGCCGACGACGGCGAGGAGATGCTCCGGGGCGAGGCCGCCGGCGGCATGCAGAGCATGGGCCAGCAACGTGCGCCCACCGAGTGAGTGCAACACCTTCGGGGTGCGCGACTTCATCCGAGTTCCGGCCCCTGCGGCGAGCACGACGACTGCGGCGGGTGCGGTGGACGGACGTTCCCGCATACCTTCGAGTACTCCCTCGAGCAGATCAGTCGACGTCAGTGGTCTCGTAGCAGCCTGCGCTGCTCCGCCGCCAGGATTCGAACCTGAACTATCTGAACCAAAATCAGAGGTGCTGCCTTTACACCACGGCGGACCGCATGCCGGGAAATGGTCTCACGCCCGAGCTCGTCGGCTGACATGGGCTTGGTGGTTAGGCTCCTCGGGTGGCGCCGTCACTGGTGGCGCAGGCGGAGTGGAGCAGCGTGGCAACCAGGATGACCGGCTCGCAGCGCAGGGAGCAGCTGATCGCCGTAGGTCGGGGCCTGTTCGCGGAACGCGGTTTCGATGCTTCCTCGATCGAGGAGATCGCGGTACGGGCCGAAGTCAGCAAGCCCGCTATCTACGAGCACTTCGGCGGCAAGGAGGGGCTTTACGCCGTCGTCGTGGACCGGGAGACCCGAGCCTTGCTGGACAGGATCAGCTCCGCGTTGTCCGACGGTCATCCCCGGGTACGGCTGGAGCAGGCTGCGGTGGCACTGCTCACCTACGTCGAGGAGTGCACGGACGGGTTCCGGATCCTGGTCCGCGACTCCCCGGTGGCCACCACGGCGGGCACGTTCTCCGGTTTGCTCAACGACATCGCCAGCCAGGTGGAGCACATCCTCGCCCGGGAGTTCGCCGACCGGGGCTATCCGCGTGCCATGGCCGCGATGTACGCCCAGTCGCTGGTGAGCATGGTCGCGTTGACGGCACAGTGGTGGCTGGACGAGCGGGTGCCTGCGAAGGCGGACGTGGCCGCGCACCTGGTGAACCTGTGCTGGAACGGACTGGCGCACCTGGAGAACACCCCACGGCTGCGCGTCACCTGAGCCCTTGTTGCGCCCGGACGGGGCATTGCGTGACCTGAACGCCCGAATCGGACCGGAAACGGGCGTTGCGTGACCTGAACGCCGGGTTCATGGGCGGGCAGGCGTGACCTTGAGGACCTCGTCCGCGCCGGATCCGTTGTCGGTAGTGACGTACAGCGCGCCGTCGGGGCCCTGGTGCACCGAGCGCAGTCGGCCGTGGGTGTTGCTCAGCTCGGGCGGCACAATCACGCGGGTGACGGCACCGGCCTGGTTCATGGTCATTGCCAACAGCTTCATGCCCTTGAGTGCGGCGACCACGAATGCGCCGTCCAAGCTGTCCCACTGCGGACCGCTGAGGAACGCAGCTCCGGAGATGGCCTCGGTCGGGTCACCCGAGGACCACACCGCGCGCACTGCGTCGGGGAAGCGTTTGGTATCGGTCATCGGTACGGACTCGTCGTAGGTCTGTTGCGTTCCGCCCTTGCCCGGGTCCCAGCCGTAGTTGCCGCCCGCGATCTCCACGTTCACCTCGTCGTCGACGTCGGGCCCATGCTCGGCGGTGAACACCTGGGTGGTGCCCGGACGCACCTCGATGCCCTGCAGGTTGCGGTGTCCGTATGTCCACACATAGGGATGTTCGGGGAACGGCGCGCCGGCCAGCGGCTTCCCAGTGGCCAGGTCGGCGTGCAGCGTCTTCCCGCCCAGCGACGAGAGATCTTGCGACACGCTGGGGTTCGCGGTGTCCCCGGTGGTGATGAGCAGCTCACCGGTGGGGCCGAGGGCCAGGCGGCAGCCGGAGTGGCGACCCGTCGGGTTCAGCGGAAGCCCGGCGACGAGCGGGTCTTTCAGCGGAGACGCCGTGGTGTCGTCGTCGGACAGGCGCCAGGTCTTCACCCGGATGTCCACCGGCCGGCCGTTCTCCGTGTGCGACTGGCAGGTGGAGAACTGTCGACTGGCCGCAAAATCGGGGTGGACCAGCAAGCTCATCAGCCCGGACTCGCCCTGGGCGAAGACGTCGGACAGGTCGGCCCGCACCTGCGTCTTGGCGCTTCCGCGCACCAGTTGCAGCCGTCCGGGACGTTCGGTGACCAGCATCGAGCCGTCGGGTAGGAAGCCGAGGTCCCACGGGTGGTCCAGGCCGCGCGCGATCGTCTCGACGTGCAGCGCCGGGGTGTCCGAGGGCGGAGCCGGCGCAGGGGAACCACAGCCGCTGAGCAGGGCCAGCGCGATGATGAGGCCGACGACGGCTCGAATCCGCATGGCGTCAGTGTGCCCGAGGTACGAGACCAACCTCGGGGTAGCGGCCACCCCTACGCATGGACGGCGAGCCGGAGGTAACTGCCTACGGCCGCGACCGGCACCACCCTGCGTGTTAGTCGGCGATCGTAGGCAGGCGGCGAGGCGCTCACTTGACGGAGCGCTTACTCGGAGACAGCAGCGGGCACTGGGGCGGTGCGCTCGGTCGCTGCGTTTGAAGACGGCGCCTAAACTGAGAGATGCGGCCATCACCGAAATCTTCGGGGGTAGTGGTCTGCCCGTGTGTCGCCACCATCTTGGGAGCTTCTTCTTGTTCGCACCGCTCGCCGGTCTGCTCGCCACCGCTGTGCCCGACCCGGCCTTGCGCGCAGTCACCGACGCGCTCGGCGCCGCCCAGTTGGAGCTGGAAGCGCCGAGCGCGGCCCGTCCGTTCGTCGTCGGCGCGCTCGCCCAACAAGCACCCGTGTTGGTGGTCACGGCCACCGGCCGCGAGGCGGACGACCTCGGAGCATCGGTCGCCGAGATGCTGGGCGAAGAGCGGGTCGCAGTGTTCCCGTCCTGGGAGACGCTGCCGCACGAACGGCTCTCCCCCCGAGCAGACACCGTGGGCAAAAGGCTGCAGATACTGCGTCGACTGTCTCACCCGGAGGACGGAGCGCCGCTGCAGGTTGTCGTTACCACGGTGCGCAGCCTGGTGCAGCCGATGGCCGCGGGCCTGGGCGACCTGGAGCCCGTCCGGCTGCGGGTCGGGGAAGACCACGACTTCGACGCGCTGATCGAGCGCTTGGTGGAGCTGGCCTACGCGCGGGTGGACATGGTCGGCAAGCGCGGTGAGTTCGCTGTGCGGGGCGGGATTCTCGACATCTTCCCGCCGACCACGGACCATCCGGTACGGGTGGAGTTCTGGGGTGACGAGGTCACCGAGCTGCGAGCTTTCTCGGTGGCTGATCAGCGGTCCTTGGATGACGTCGACCTTCAACTGTTGGACGCCCCCGGCTGCCGCGAGCTGTTACTCACCGACGACGTCCGCGAGCGGGCGCGCCAATTGGCTGCAAAGCATGCCGAGGACGCCGCCCTGGTGGAGATGCTGGCCAAGCTCGCCGACGGCATCCCGGTCGAGGGCATGGAGGCGCTGATTCCCGCCCTGCTGCCCGGCAAGCTCCAGCTGCTCACCGATGTGCTGCCCGAGGGTGCGCACGTGTTGCTGTGCGACCCGGAAAAGATCCGCACCCGCGCCCACGACCTGGTGCGCACCGGACAGGAGTTCCTCGAGGCCTCGTGGACGGCAGCCTCCGTGGGCGGCGCGGCACCGTTGGATCCCAAGGGCATGAACCTCGGCGCCTCGGCCTACCGATCACTGAGCGAGGTGACAGAAGCCGCGGCGCAGCAAGGTCTTCCGTGGTGGTCGTTGAGCCCACTGCTGTCCGGCCGCGAGGACGCAGGCGTGCTGAATCTCGACGTCACCCAGGTACCGCCGGCGCGGGGGAGCGAGCCGGAGATCGCCGCCACCTTTGCGTCGCTGCGGGCGCATTGCAGCTCCGGTGGGGCGGCCGCCGTAGTGGTAGCGGGGCACGGCACCGCGCAGCGCGTGCTGGAGCGCCTGGTCGAAGCGGAGGTCTCCGCCGTCAGCGGTGAGGCAGGGGCAGCGCCGCAACCGGGGCACGTCACGGTGCTGTGCGGCAGCCTGTCCGACGGGTTGGTGCTGCCTGGCGCGCAGCTGGTGGTGGTCACCGAGACCGACCTCACCGGCAACCGGGCAGCCGCAGCCACCGACGGCCGACGGTTGCCCGCCAAGCGGCGCAACCAGGTCGACCCCCTCGCGCTCACGGCAGGTGACATGGTGGTGCACGACCAACACGGCATCGGCAAATTCGTGGAGATGCTCGAACGCACTGTGGGCGGCGCGCGCCGGGAGTACCTGGTGATCGAGTACGCGCCCAGCAAGCGTGGCCACCCCGGCGACAAGCTGTTCGTCCCGATGGACAGCCTGGACCAGCTCTCCCGTTACGTCGGCGGGGAGATGCCCGCGCTGAGCAAGCTCGGCGGCTCGGACTGGACCAACACCAAGCACAAGGCGCGCAAGGCGGTTCGGGAGATCGCGGCCGAGCTGGTGCAGCTCTACGCCGCACGCCAGGCCGCTCCGGGGCATGCGTTCGGGCCGGACACGCCGTGGCAGCGGGAGATGGAGGACGCCTTCCCGTTCACCGAGACCGTGGACCAGCTGACCGCCATCAACGAGGTGAAGGCCGACATGGAGAAGCCCGTTCCGATGGACCGGGTGATCTGTGGAGACGTCGGTTACGGCAAGACGGAGATCGCGGTCCGCGCTGCGTTCAAAGCGGTGCAGGACGGCAAGCAGGTGGCGGTGCTCGCGCCGACTACGTTGCTGTCTCAGCAGCACCTGCAGACCTTCACCGAGCGGATGGCCGCCTTCCCCATCACGGTCAAGGGCTTGTCCCGGTTCACCGACTCCCGCGAGGTCAAAGGCATCATGGCCGGGCTCGCGGACGGCACCGTGGACATCGTCATCGGCACCCACCGCCTGCTGCAGACCGGTGTGCAGTGGAAGGACCTCGGTCTGGTGGTGGTGGATGAGGAGCAGCGCTTCGGGGTGGAGCACAAGGAGTACATCAAGGCGATGCGCACGGCGGTGGACGTGCTGACCATGTCGGCCACGCCCATTCCACGCACCTTGGAGATGAGCCTGGCCGGCATCCGCGAGATGTCCACCATCCTCACCCCGCCGGAAGAACGGCACCCGATCCTCACCTACGTCGGCAGCTACGACGACCGCCAGGTCGCCGCCGCGCTGCGCCGCGAGCTGCTGCGCGACGGACAGGTGTTCTACGTGCACAACCGCGTCTCCTCCATCGACAAGGCGGCCAAAAGGATTCGCGACCTGGTGCCCGAGGCGCGGGTGGCGGTGGCGCACGGGCAGATGAACGAGGAGGTCCTGGAGCGCACCGTCGAAGGCTTCTGGCACCGCGAGTACGACGTGCTGGTGTGCACCACCATCATCGAGACCGGCCTGGACATCTCCAACGCCAACACCCTGCTGGTGGAGCGCGCTGACGCACTGGGGCTGAGTCAGCTGCACCAGCTGCGCGGACGGGTGGGCCGCAGCCGGGAGCGGGGCTACGCCTACTTCTTGTACCCGCCGGAGCGCCCGCTCACCGAGACGGCGTATGACCGCCTGGCCACCATCGCGCAGAACTCCGACCTCGGGGCCGGCATGGCCGTGGCGATGAAGGACTTGGAGATCCGCGGTGCAGGCAACGTACTCGGCGCGGAGCAGTCCGGGCATGTCGCGGGCGTCGGCTTCGACCTCTACATCCGGCTGGTCGGAGAGGCGGTGGAGGCGTTTCGGACCGCCGCCGACGGCACGGCGATCCCCACCGCTGAGGAGCACCGCGAGGTGCGGATCGACCTACCGGTGGACGCACACATCCCCCCGGACTACGTGGACAGCGACCGACTGCGCCTGGAGGCCTACCGCAAGCTCGCGGAAGCCAATGACGACACCGCGATGGAATCGGTCCTGGAAGAGCTGATCGACCGTTACGGCGTCCCTCCCGAGCCGGTGGACAACCTGTTCGCGGTGGCTCGGCTTCGCCTGCTGTGCCGGCACTATGAGGTGAGCGAGGTCACGGTGGGTGGCACCCAGCTCAAGGTGTCGCCGCTGGAGCTGCCCGACTCCAAGCAGCTGCGGCTCAAGCGGCTGTACCCGAGTGCGCAGTACAAGCCGACGTCCCATGTGGTGCAGCTACCGCTGCCGCGGACCGGATCCGGGGGCATCGGCGCAGACCGGCTGCGCGACGTCGAGCTGCTGCAGTTCGTCGCGGATCTGTTGCTGCAGCTGGACGGCAAGCCGTCGGGCATGGTGGCTGTGAGTCAGGCCACCGTCGGTGTGGGCTGAACGGTATGGCACGGTGAGCGGTGTGACACGCATCAAGGCGCGCCTGGCCTTCGCCGTTGCCGCTGCCACCCTCCCTCTCGCGGGCTGCGGCAACTCATTGCCGGGCACCGCGGCGCAGGTCGGCACCGACCGGATCACCGTCGACTCCCTGCAGTCGCACGTCGACGCCGTGTTGGCCTACCGCAGCGCCCAACCGGGATCGACCGTCCGCACGCAGCTGCCGACCATCACCCAGCAGGTGCTCTCCGGCGAGGTGTTGCACCTGCTCACCCAAGCCGCGGTGGCCCGTACGCAGATGACCATCAACGAGAAGGCGATCGCGGACCAGATCTCCACGCTCGACCCCAAGGTGCTCGACGGGCAGGGCCTCAACTTCATCACGCCGAGCACGCTCCCGCAGTTCGTGCACGACCAACTGGTGATCGCGCAGCTGGGTACCGCAGCGTGGGACGGACTGGCGGTCACCGCCGACCTGGCCACCGCGACCGACCAGGCGGACGCCGAGGCCAAGGCCAAGCGGATGGCGCAGAGCCCCGAAGCGTCTGCCGCCGTGGTGGCCGACGCCACGGCGCACGGCCAGCAGGCCCGCGCGAACTACCCGTTGAGCCCGGCGACCCTGGAGGGGCTCGCCAGCACCCCGGTCTTCGCCACCCCGGTGGGCAGCGCTGTCGCGTTCATGCTCAGCAAGCAGTGGCAGGTCGCCCGCATCGACACGCGGAACACCACCGCGCCGCCGAACACCTCGCCTGATGCGGTCCCCGCCTCCCAAGCCCAACCGAACTCGACCTACGCGCTGGGCATCAGCCTGCTGGGCGAGCTCGCGGGCAACCCTGACATCCGGGTGAATCCGCGCTACGGCAACTGGGACTCCACCAGGGGTCAGGTGGTGGCGGCCTCGGCACCGCCCAACGCGATCGTGTTCAACGCACGACCGTGACGGTGCGCGGGGAACAGCTGCTCGAGGCGGTCGCCGTGATGGACCGGCTGCGCAGCCCCGGCGGCTGTCCATGGGACGCCGAGCAGACCCATGACTCGCTGCGCCGTTACCTGATGGAGGAGTGCTACGAGCTGCTCGACGCGCTGGACTCCGGCTCCCGCGAGCACATCGTGGAGGAGCTCGGTGACGTCCTGCTGCAGGTGCTGTTCCACGCCCGTATTGCCGAGGACTGTGACACTGCCGATTTCGACATCGACACCGTGGCAGAGACGTTGGTGGCCAAGCTGGTGCACCGGCACCCGCACGTGTTCACCGACGCTGAGTCCGTCGCTGACGCAGCGGCGCAGGAGCTGCGCTGGGACGAGCTGAAGGCCGTCGAGAAGCGCCGCGAGTCCTGTGTGGATGGAGTGGCGACCGCGCAACCCGCACTGGCTCTCGCCGCCAAACTGGCCTCCCGCGCCACCCGCGCCGGTCTCCCCGCTGAGCTGTTGCCGCCGGAGTTGGCCGCGGTGGACGGCGACGCCGAGGACCGGCTGCGCCGCACCGCGCTGGAGTTCGCCGCCCAGGTGCGCGAGGCGGAGAAGGTGGCACGGGCTGCGGGGATCGAAGCGATGGACGACGCCACCTGGCGCCGCCACTGGCCGGGCACCCGGCCGAGAGGTACTGTACGGTCGTAGTCGCACTACCAGCACGACCGCGCAGGCCCTCTCGACGCAAGGGCGCCGGCGCACGCTCAGCCGAACAGCGTCGAACCCCAATAATCGGAGCTACCCAGCCCAGGCGGGCAGGCAAACAACGCGGAACCGTTGTGCTGCAGGTACTCCATCATCGAGTCCTTGCTGGCCAACGCCATCTGCATGGGGACGAACTGGGTTTGCGGGTTACGGCAGTAGGCCAGGAAGAACAATCCTGCGTCCAGGTGGCCCACTCCGTCGGAGCCATCGGTGAAGTTATACCCGCGGCGCAAGATCTGCGCCCCGCCGTTGGACTCCGGTGCCGCCAGCCGCACGTGCGCGTCCATCGCGATCTTGGGGCCGTGCGCGTCACCGACGTGCAGGTCGATCGGGTCGAACTCGGCGAGCTGGCCCAAGGGCGCCCCGTTGCGCTTGTCCCGGCCGACGATGGCTTCCTGCTCGGCCAGCGGCGCCCGGTCCCAGGTCTCGATACGCATCCGGATCCGTCGAGCCACCAGGTAGGAGCCACTGTTCATCCACTCCGGGCCGTCGTCGGGCTGCACCCACAGGTGCTGGCTGAGTGCGTTCGGGTCCTCGGCCTTGAGGTTGGATGTGCCGTCCTTGAACCCGAACAGGTTGCGGGGGGTGGCCTGCGTGGTCGAGGTGGACGAGGTGCGACCGAAACCCAGCTGCGACCAACGGACCGACACCGTGCCGAATCCGATGCGGGCCAGGTTGCGGATCGCGTGCACCGCCACCTGTGGATCGTCCGCACAGGCCTGGATGGAAATGTCACCACCGCTGCGGTTGGCCTCCAGCGCGTCGTGCGGGAAGCGCGGCAGTTCGGTGAGGGCAGCCGGGCGGCGATCGGCCAGTCCGAATCTGCCGTCGAACAGGGAAGGACCGAAGCCGATGGTGAGGGTGAGCGACGCCGCGGCGAGCCCCAGGGCTTCCCCGGTGTCGCCCGGCGGCGCGTTCGCCCCGGATCCCGTCGCCCCGTCCGGGGTCGCCTCCTGTCCGGCCGTCATCCGCTCGGCCGCCTGGGTCCACTCGCGAAGCAGGTCCATCAGCTCGGCCCGGGAGTCGGTGGTGACGTCGAAAGACACAAAATGCAGACGGTCCTGCGCCGGGGTGACGATGCCCGCCTGGTGTGCGCCCCGAAAGGCCACCGCGGCGGCAGGCATGGCAGGCGCAGGGCTGGCTACGGACTCGCGGCCCGCCAACACGCCGGCCCCGGCCACGGCGACTGCGGCACCGCCGAGGCCGAACAACCGTCGCCGAGACAGCCTGGGTGTGCTCACCGCTCGGCCACCGCCGCGGCCACGGTGCTCAGCGGTTCGGCCAGCGCGTCGACCTTGTCCGAAAGGGTCTTCACCTGGTCCGGGGTCAAGGCGTCGTAGAGCACGTACCCATCGCCCACGGCGCGAGCATTCAGCGCCTCGTTGACGGCGGCGAAGCGGGTGTCCAGCTTGGGCGGCAGCGTCGGCTCGCGGTCGAGCAGGGCGGGACGCAGTGCGGCGATAGCGGCTTGGGCACCATCGACGTTCGCCCGGAAGTCCCACAGGTCGGTGTGCGAGTAGCGCTCCTCTTCCCCGGTGACCTTCCCGGTCGCCACCTCGTCGAGCAGCGACTTGGCACCGTTGGCCAACTGCACCCCGGTGAGCTGCACGGTCTTGGCCCGGTCCACCACCTCGGTGACGTTGCTCAGCAGCTGATCGGCCATGGCCGCGGAGTCCGGCTGCAGACCGTCGCGCCACAGGTCACGCTCCAGTCGGTGCCAGCCGGTGAGCTGCTGACCGGGCTCCAGGGTGTCCTCCCGTCCGTCGGTGAGCGGGTCGAGGTCACCGAAGCTCTCGGCGACGGGCTCGATCCGTTCCCAGTAGGTCCGCGCGACGGGATAGAGCGCCTTGGCCTGCGCGACGTCGCCCGCCTTGACGGCAGCAACGAACTCCGTGGTCTTGGCCTGCAGGGCCGTGGTCTGGCTTTGCACGTAGCGCCGGTAGGACGCGGTGGCCTCGGCCGGCTTGGTGTCGGTATCGGTCTGGCGGCGCGAGTCTCCACTGACGGAGAACGTGGCGCGGATGCCGTCGCCGCTCATCCCCGGCTTGCATGCGGTGGTGTAGCTCCCTGCGTCGGGTACCTCGACGATGAGCCGGCGGCTCAGCCCCGGACCGATGTTCTCCACCTCACCGACCACCCGGTCTCCCTCCGCGTAGAGATAGAACTCCGTGGTCTTGGTCCCGGCGTTGGTCACCTCAAAGGTGACATTTCCGGTGCTCGCGGTGGTACTCGACAGCTGACAAGAGCTGTCGTTCGCGGTGATCTTGACGGGGCCGCCCGCGCCGGCGTCCGGCTTGCTGGTGCACGCCGCCAACGGTGCGAGGACAACCAGGGCGAGGGGGAAGAGCACGAGACGACGCACGTTAGAGGTGCCTTTCATGACTGTGCGGTCGCGGGGACCGCGGCAGAACGATGGGAGCGCAAGAACAGGGACAGCACGACGATGACGTAGAGCACCCAGACGACCGCTTGCAGCACGGTGGTGGCCGGAGAGAAGTTGAGAATTCCCTTGAGCACGGTGCCGAGGGCCGAATCCGGAGGCAGCACGGCCGACACGTCGAAGGCCAGGGTGTTCAGTCCGGGCAGAATCTGGGCCTCCTGCAGGTCGTGCACCCCGTACGCCAAGATCCCGGCGGCCACGAAGACCAGCAGCACACCCGTGATGGTGAAAAAGCGTGCGATGTTGAGCTGGACCGCCCCGCGGTACATCAACAGGCCCAGCAGCACGGCCGCCGCGATACCGATGACGAAGCCGATGAGCGGCTGCGCCGTCCCGCCGCCCGCGGCCTGCACGCTGGAGAAGAAAAACACTGCGGTCTCCAGCCCCTCCCGCCCGACCGCGAAGAACGCCAGTACCGCTACCGCCAACGGGCCGGTCTTCAGGGCGGACTCCATGCCGACCCTGAGTTGGCCGGACAGGCCGCGTGCCGCCGTGCGCATCCACAAAATCATCGCGGTGACGAACGCCACAGCCACGATGGACGCGCTTCCACCCACCGCTTCTTGCGCGGTGAAGGACAGCTCGGAGGTGCCGTAGTGCAGCCCGGCGCCCACCGCGACACTCAGCGCGACCGCGGCCGCCACGCCGACCCACACCCAGCGCAGGGATGCCGACCGGTCGGTCTTGACCAGGAACGCCACCAGGATGATGACGACGATTGCCGCCTCCAGCCCCTCGCGTAGACCGATCAGCGCGTTGCTGACGAGCATCCGAACTCCCGGTCGGTGAGGGTAGCCTAGCCTGACCAACGAAACATACACGACGACGCGTCGGGCACCATGGGTTCGGTGCGCACCGCCAAGCAACGCCCGCGAGCCCGCCGCAAAGGCAGACGACCGGTCCGTGCCGCGGTTCTCGCGCTGAGCGCATTGGTCCTGGCGGTAGGACTGGTCGGGGCGTTGGCGATCTGGTTCACCCAGCTGGCCGGTGAACACCAGGTCCGGAGCAGAACCTCTGCCCCTGCCATCGCACCTCCCGGCCCGGGTGCGCCGACACCCCCCGTCGACCCCACCGTTGCGGCTCGTCAGCAGCCCGACCTTGTGGCTTGGGCCAACGTCACGTCACCTACCGTGGCCATCCCCGCGAAAGCCCTGCAGGCCTACGGTTACGCCGCGGCGCGGGAGGCCGTGCGCGATCCGGGATGCGGGATCGGTTGGAGCACCCTGGCCGGCATCGGTGCCGTGGAGTCCCGACATGGCAGCTACGGCGGGGCGCGTCTGGACGAACTGGGGCGGGCGCTTCCGCCGATCATCGGGATCCCGCTGGACGGCGCGCCAGGGGTCGAAGCCATCGCCGACACCGACGACGGCGCCTTGGATGGCGACCCCAACTTTGACCGCGCCGTGGGCCCGATGCAGTTCATCCCGCAGACCTGGCGAAAGTGGGGCACCGATGCCGACCGCGACGGAGTCGCTGACCCGAACGACATCAACGACGCCGCCTTGACCGCTGCCCGCTACCTGTGCGCAGGAAAACCGAACATGGCTACTGCCAAGGGATGGCGGGACGCCCTGTTCAGCTACAACCGATCGCAGGCCTACGCCAACGAGGTGCTGCAATACGCCGCCAACTACGCGAAGGGACTCGCCGGATGAAGCGTCCGTCGTATCTCAACCGGTACTCGCCCGTTGTACCACTCGTGAGGGCCCGCGCATACCTGTTCCGCGCTGTCGTAGCCCTCGCCGCGGTGGCCCTTCTGGCCGGTGCGGTGATTGGGGCGCGCGCCGCGCTCTCGGCGACCGGTACCCACGGCCCGGTGGCGCAAGCCCTGGCCCCGGTGGCCGTGGACGGCAGCCTTACCAGCGATCCCGGAATCGTTCCGGAGAACGTCGCGGCGCCGGTGAGTGCCCCGCCGCCTCCGCAGAACGCACTGCTGCCAGGTTCGCCTGCAGCTGGGGACCCGTCGACCAGCCAGGTTCCGGCACCCGGTACGAGCCCCGCGACTGCACCCGGTAAGAGCCCCGCGACTGCACCCGGTAAGAGCTCCGTGATTGTGCCCGGTACGAGCCCCGGGTCGACGCCCGTGCCACGTGGGTCCGCGGTGCCCGCCGGGCTCTCGCCCTATTCGGCCTGGGCGGCGTCGCTGGCGAAGGTGATCGACGTCCCCGCCAGGGCGCTGCAGGCCTATGGCAACGCGCAGAACGTCGTGGCGCGTGAGCAGCCGGGCTGCCATCTGTCTTGGACGACGTTGGCGGGTATTGCCCATATCGAGAGCAACCACGGTCGTTACGCGGGTCGCACGCTGCAGTCCGATGGCCGCTCGTCCACCCCGATCATCGGGATTCCTCTCGACGGCGGCCCCAGTGTGCAGGCCATCTCGGACACTGACGGCGGTGCGCTCGACGGAGACAAGGTGTGGGACCGCGCGGTCGGGCCGTTCCAATTTATCCCCAGCACCTGGGTCAAGTGGAAGGCCGACGCCAACGGCGACCGCGTCGCCGACCCCCAGAACATCGACGATGCCGCCGTGGCTGCTGGACACTATTTGTGCGCCGGTGGAAGGAACCTCTCCGACGGTGCCTCGTGGTGGCGGGCGATCCTGAGCTACAACAACTCGAACGAGTACGTGCAGAACGTGTTCAACGGCGCCGACAGCTACGCGCGCGCCGCCCTGCGCTGAATTTGACCAGGCCGAGTCTCCTGCGCTGGATTCCCTCGCGCTGCTCGTCCTACCCGCGTGCCGCGCCGGTGCGGGTGCATCCGGCCGATACGCTGTGCGCAAGCAGCCGTCAACCGCGTTGAGGAGACACACCCGTGGCCGTCATTGAGCAGGTCGGAGCCCGCGAGATCCTGGACTCCCGTGGCAACCCCACCGTCGAGGTCGAGGTAGCCCTGGACGACGGCACCCTGGCCCGCGCGGCGGTCCCCTCGGGGGCGTCCACCGGCGAGCACGAAGCGGTGGAGCTGCGTGACGGCGGCTCCCGCTACGGCGGCAAAGGTGTCGAAAAAGCCGTAAAGGCGGTCCTGGACGAGATCGGTCCGGAGCTGGTCGGACTGGAAGCCGTCGAGCAGCGCATCGTAGATCAAAAGCTGGTGGACCTCGACGGAACACCCGACAAGTCCCGCCTCGGCGCCAACGCCCTGCTCGGCGTCTCCCTCGCGGTAGCGCGGGCCGGTGCGGACTCCTCGGGTCTTGAGCTCTTCCGCTACGTCGGCGGACCCAACGCGCACGTGCTGCCCGTTCCGATGATGAACATCCTCAACGGTGGGGCGCACGCCGACACCGGCGTGGACGTGCAGGAGTTCATGGTGGCGCCCATCGGCGCAGCCAGCTTCCGGGAGGCGCTGCGCTGGGGGGCGGAGGTCTATCACGCGCTCAAGGCGGTGCTGAAGGAAAAGGGCCTGTCCACGGGCCTCGGGGACGAGGGTGGTTTTGCCCCGAACGTCGGCGGCACGGACGAGGCTCTGGACCTCATCGCCGTGGCCATCGCGAAGGCCGGCTTCACCCTGGGCACTGATGTTGCCCTGGCCCTGGACGTGGCGGCCACGGAGTTCCAGTCCGCCGCGGGCTATAAGTTCGAGGGCTCGATGCGCACGGCCGACCAACTCTCGACGTTCTACGCCGAGCTGATCAAGTCCTACCCGCTGGTGTCCATCGAGGACCCGCTGGGCGAGGACGACTGGGACGGTTGGGTGGCGCTCACCGAGCAGCTGGGCGAGCAGGTGCAGATCGTCGGCGACGACCTGTTCGTCACCAACCCCGAACGACTGGAGGACGGCATCGCCAAGGGGGCCGCCAACGCGCTGCTGGTCAAGGTGAACCAGATCGGCACGCTGAGCGAAACCTTGGACGCGGTCACGCTGGCGCACTCCTCGGGCTACCGCTGCATGATGAGCCACCGCTCGGGCGAGACCGAGGACACCACCATCGCCGATCTCGCGGTGGCCACCGGCTGCGGGCAGATCAAGACCGGCGCCCCGGCCCGCAGCGAACGAGTGGCCAAGTACAACCAGCTGCTGCGGATCGAGGAGAACCTCGGCGACGCCGCCCGCTATGCCGGTGACCTGGCCTTCCCGCGTTTCCACGTCCAGCGCTGAGTGATAGGCGTGCGGCCGAGCAAGGCGATGAAGCGGACCGGCGGCAAGCTGGGTCTGTCCACCCGTCGTGCTGCCGTGCTCGCTATCGTGGTGTGCGCGCTCGCCCTCACCCTCGCCGTCCCGCTGCGGACTTACCTCGGCCAGCGCCAGCAGCTCGCCGACACCGTCGCCCAGCGCGAGCAGCTGCGCAGCGAGGTCAGTCAGCTGGAGCGTCAGCGGGCCCAGCTCAACGACCCCGCCTACGTCGAGTCGCAGGCCCGTCAGCGGCTGCGTTACGTCAAGCCCGGCCAGACGCCGTACCAGGTGCAGCTGCCCGGCGGCGCCCCGTCCGACGAGCCACCGCCGCAAGCGCCCGCCCCGGTCACCGGCCCCTGGTACTCGACGCTGTGGGCGTCGGTGAACCAGCCCGGCGGACACGGGTGAGCACGGTCGATCCGGCCGATCTCGCCGCGGTGCATGCCCAGCTCAAACGGGAGCCGCGTGGGGTGCGTGAGGTGGCCCACCGCTGCCCCTGCGGCAACCCGACGGTGATCAGCACCGCCCCCCGATTGCCCGACGGCACACCGTTTCCCACCCTCTACTACCTGACCTGTCCGCGGGTCAGCGCCGCGGCGAGCACCCAGGAGTCCGACGGCGTAATGCGGGAGATGACCGAGCGCCTCGCCGAGGACTCGGAGCTCGCCGCAGCGTATCGGGCGGCGCACGAGAGCTATTTGGCGGAGCGAGATGCAATCGAGTCGCTGGGCACCGACGTCAGCGCGGGCGGGATGCCCGATCGCGTGAAGTGCTTGCACGTGCTCATCGCACATGCCCTGGCCAAGGGCCCCGGCGTCAACCCGCTGGGCGACGAGGCGCTGGCCACCGTCGGGCAGTGGTGGCGCAAGGGTCCGTGCGTGTGATGGGCCCGTGCTTCTGATGGCCCGCGTGGCCGGGATAGATTGCGGCACCAACTCCATCCGGCTGCTGGTGGCCGATGTGGGGACCGACGGTCGTCTAAGCGACGTGCATCGGGAGATGCGGGTGGTCCGGCTGGGTCAAGGCGTCGACGCCACCGGCCAGCTGGCGCCGGAAGCCATCGAACGCACCCGGATCGCCCTGGTCGATTACGCGAGCGTGTGTGCGCGCACGGGTGTGCAGCGAGTGCGCATGGTGGCCACGTCGGCTACCCGGGATGCGGGCAACCGCGAGGAGTTCTTCGGCATGGTCCGCGAGGTGCTGGGCGCGGACGCCGAGGTGATCACCGGGGACGAGGAGGCGCGGCTGAGCTTCGCCGGCGCGGTGGGCGAGCTGGATCCCGCTGAGGGGCCGTTCCTGGTGGTCGACCTCGGAGGTGGGTCCACCGAGCTGGTGCTCGGCGACGCCGACGGGGTGCAGGCCGCGTACTCCACCAACATCGGTTGTGTTCGCCTCACCGAGCGCTGCCTGCACACGGATCCGCCGACCGCCGGGGAGGTTGCCACGGCGGAAGCGGTGGTGCGCGAGGTGCTGGCCGAGGGTTTCGCGGCGGTACCGGTGGCCAAGGCTCGCAGCTGGATCGGTGTCGCTGGGACCATGACCACCATCGCCGCCATCGCCCATCAGCTGCCCAGCTACGACCCCGAAGCCATCCACCTCTCCCGCACTGCGCTGTCCAGGGTCGAGCAGGTCTGCGGGGAGCTGGTGGGGATGAGCAAGACTGAGCGACTGGGCTTGGCGACGATGCACCCTGGGCGGGCCGACGTGATCGGCGGTGGTGCGATCATCACCAGGGTGCTCGCTCAGGAGTTGGCCGCGCGCGCCGGAATCACCGAGCTCGTGGTCAGCGAGCACGACATCCTCGACGGCATCGCCCTGTCCATCGCCTGAGTCCGCGTTTGTGGCTGTCGTGAGTGTGGCTTCCACGGCGGCGCGGCGCCCATGAGCCCTGTTCGCGATATCCGTAACGGGCGGCCGCGTGCGCTGCGAGGCGACTTGGTAAGCGCCGCGTAATTCAGCCAATACCGCGCGCGTCCGCCTCGGCGACCGAACGTACGCCGTCGGAGATTTCGGTCAAGACCATTAGAGGTAGCGCCGAGCCTCGTCTGCTGCCGCAGTCAATCTCGCTCCTCAACCGGCCGGGGTGCACCGCCGTTGCTGCACGGCAGGGTTCCTGCGAACGCTGTGGATAAGCGTTCGGTTGTGCATGGTCGACCTGCGTGCGCTCACCGCGCTCAGCGATGGGAAGATCTACCGGTGAGTAACTCCGATCCCACCAGAATCCTCGTCGTCGGCGGCGGCTATGTCGGCATGTACGCCGCGTACCGCTTGCAGAAGAAGCTCGGCCGCAGCGAGGCGCAGATCACCGTGGTCGACCCGCAACCGCACATGACGTACAAGCCGTTCCTGCCCGAGGCGGCCGCCGGGTCCATCGAGCCCCGGCACGTGGTGGTGCCGCTGCGCAAGGTGTTGCGCAAGTGCAAGGTCGTCACCGCGCGTGTGGACAAGGTGGACCACGCGAGCCGTCGTGCGTGGCTCACCACTTCTGATGGGCACACCTCGACCATCGACTACGACCTCCTCGTCATGTCCCCCGGCTCTATCGCCCGCACGCTGCCCGTTCCCGGCCTGGCCGAGCAGGGCATCTCCTTCCAGACCGTGGGCGAAGCCATCTACCTCCGTAACCACGTGCTGTCGCGATTGGATACGGCCTCCACCACCGAGGACGCCGCGCTCCGCAGGCGGCTGCTGACGTTCCTCGTCATCGGGGGTGGCTACGCGGGGATCGAGGCGCTGGCCGAGCTGGAAGACATGGCGCGCTACGCGCTGCGCTACCACCCGGAGATCACGCCGGAGGAGATGCGCTGGGTGCTGGTGGAGGCTACCGCCCGGGTGATGCCCGAAGTCAGCCCCAAGCTCGGTGTGTACACCGTGCGGCAGCTCACCGAGCGCGGCATCCAAGTATTTCTGGAGACCAGGGTGGACACCATGGTCGATGGCAAGGTGCGTCTGTCCGACGGCACCGAGTTCGAGACCGCCACCATCGTGTGGACCGCGGGCGTCAAGGCCAACCCCATGCTCACCAAGACCGACCTGCCCCTTGACGAGCGGGGACGGGTCCGGTGCACCACCACGCTGCAGGTCGCCGGCCTGTCCAATGCCTACAGCGCCGGCGACTGTGCTGGGGTGCCGGATCTGTCCAAGGTGGACGAAGACCCCTCGGCCACGTGCAGCCCCTCTGCCCAGCATGCCGTTCGTCAAGCAAAGGTATTGGCGGACAACGTGATCGCCGCCGTGCGCGGTCAGGATGCCAAGCCGTACGAGCACAAGTACGTCGGCTCGGTCGCGAGCCTGGGTCTCTACAAGGGCGTGGCCGATGTGTACGGCGTGCGGCTCAAGGGGCTGCCGGCGTGGTTCATGCACCGCACCTACCACCTCAGTCGGATGCCGACCTTCAACCGGAAGGTGCGGGTGCTCAGTGACTGGACCGGCGCGCTGGTGCTGCGGCGCGAGGTGGTGGCACTGGGCCAGATCAACGACCCCAAGGCCGAGTTCGAGCGCGCCGCCGCCAGCTAGCGTCGCGCCGGGATACTCAGGCCCCCGTAGCCCAATTGGCAGAGGCAAACCACTTAAAATGGTTACCGGTGTCGGTTCGAGTCCGACCGGGGGCACCGCAGGCACCCGATTTGTCTAGGGTGGCGGTGGGAACCTTGCACAGTCGTCCATCGTTACGTCAGTGAGCGGGTTGGCACCGTCCAGCAACCCTGAGCCCGAGAAGGGAACACCACCGTGCGCACCACCAGCAACCCGGTATTCCGCAACCTGCCCACCACCAAGGGCGGTTACGCGGGGTTCGGTACCGGCCCGGCGCAAGCCGCGCCCCAGTACGGCCAGCCCCAGCAGTACCAGCAGCCGCAGCCGTACACCACGACCCGCTCGATGACCATCGATGACGTCGTCACCAAGACCGCAATGACTTTGGGTCTGCTCGTGGTCTCCGGCGTCGTGTCGGCGATGCTCTGCGCCACCAAGCCCGGCCTCATCGGCCCGCTGGCTGCCGCCGGGGCGGTCATCGGCTTGGTGCTGGTGCTCGTGGCTACCTTCGGCCGCAAGATGAACGCACCGATCGTGTTGTCCTACGCCGTCGCTGAGGGCGTGTTCATCGGTGCCATTTCCTTCGTCTTCGGGCACTTCTACGGCACCGGCATCGTCTTGCAGGCGGTCGTCGCCACGGCGGGCGTTTTCGCCGGGATGTTGGTGGTCTACCGGACCGGTGCCATCAAGGTGACACCGCGGCTCACCAAGATGATCGTCGGCGGCATCGTCGGAGTGCTGGTCCTGATGATCGCGAACCTGATCGGCAACGTCGTGTTCGGTGCGGACATGGGGCTGCGCAGCGGCGGTCCGCTGGCCATCGGCTTCAGCCTGCTGTGCATTGCGCTCGCCGCGTTCAGCTTCATGCTCGACTTCGACCAGGCCGACAAGCTGATCCGCGCGGGGGCTCCCGAGAAGGCCGCGTGGGGCGTAGCCCTCGGCCTTACCGTCACCCTGGTGTGGCTCTACGTTGAGATCCTCCGCCTGCTCAGCTACTTCAGGAACTAGCCAGACAGACCAGAAGGGCCCGGCAGCGCGATGCTGCCGGGCCCTTCTTCTGTCTCCAGTCGCGCAAACGCCGCATTCGCACAGTGACGTTGTGCGAAAGTCGCATTCGCACAACCTGCCGCTCAGCTGAGGCGCTCGAGCACCATCGCCATACCCTGGCCGCCACCGACGCACATGGTCTCCAGGCCGATGCTCTTGTCCTGGCTGGTGAGGTTGTTCAGCAGCGTGTTGGTGATGCGGGCGCCGGTCATGCCGAACGGGTGGCCGAGCGCGATCGCACCCCCGGAGACGTTGAGCTTCTCCTCATCGAGGCCCAGCTCGCGGGCCGAGCCGATGACCTGCACGGCGAAGGCCTCGTTGATCTCGGCGAGGTCGATGTTGTCGATGCTCATGCCGGCGAGCTTCAGCGCGCGCTTGCTGGCCTCGATCGGTCCGAGACCCATGATCTCCGGCGACAAACCGGAGACACCGGTGGACACGACGCGCGCCAACGGCTTCAAGCCGAGCTCTCGAGCCTTGGTGTCGCTCATGATCACCAGGGCGGCGGCGCCGTCGTTCAGCGGGCATGCATTGCCTGCCGTGATCACCCCGTCCGGGCGGAACACCGGCTTGAGCTGGCTGACCTTCTCGTAGCTGGTGCCTGCGCGAGGGCCGTCGTCGGTGCTGACCACGGTGCCGTCGGGCAGGGTGACCGGCGTGATCTCTCGCTCGAAATGGCCGTTCTTGATGGCCTCCTCCGCGCGATTCTGGCTACGTACGCCCCAGCGGTCCATCTCCTCGCGACTGATGCCCATCATCTGCGCGACGTTCTCCGCGGTCTGACCCATTGCGATATAGGCGTCGGGAATCCTGCCGTCCTCGCGCGGGTCCTTCCAGGTGACGCCGCCTTCGGCAGCCTTCGCTGTGCGTGCCTCGGCGTCGGCGAACAGCGGGTTGTGGGTGTCTGGCCACGCGTCGGAGTTGCCGCGGGCAAAGCTGGACACGCTCTCCACCCCGGCGGAGATGAACACATCGCCCTCGCCGGCCTTGATGGCGTGCATGGCCATCCGGGTGGTCTGCAACGACGACGAGCAGTACCGGGTGATGGTGGCGCCGGGTACCGAGTCGTAGCCGAGCTCGACGGCCACCACGCGGGCCATGTTGAAGCCCTGCTCACCGCCGGGCAGCCCACAGCCCAGAAGCAGGTCGTTGATGGAGTTAGGATCGAGCTCAGGAACCTTCGCCAGTGCGGCGGCGATCATCTGAGCGACCATGTCGTCGGAGCGAATGCTGGCTAGGGAACCCTTGAACGCCCGACCGATCGGCGAGCGGGTGGCAGAAACAATGACGGCCTCGGGCATCGATGAACTCCTCTATTGGCTTGGACGCTGCTTGCCCAGAGGTTACTGGTCAGACTTTGCGGCGCCGCACATCGGCTCTGCGCACTAGCTGACCAGCCCAACGGCCGCCCGCCATAGCCCGCTGGTTGAGGTTGCGGTTGAGTGCCGCGGTGACCCGAGCGGTGGGTCTCCTGGCCTCAGCGGTGGCGGATCGCAGCGGAGGCACGGCCAACGGACCACCACCCCACACACCCAACTCAGCACACACCGCAGGCAGCAACACCGCGGATGCCGCCTCGTATCCGGCCGCTGACGGGTGGAACTGGTCGGTGGAGAAGAACAAGTCGGGCCGCGTCAGAAACTCCGGCGACAACAGATCCGCCAGCGCCACCGGGTGACCACCGGCCACGCGAACCTGCGTCCCCTGGGCCTGGGCCAATCGCAGGCTCCACGACCGGACCACGCTGCGCAGCGGTTGCGGTATCGGGCGCACAGCACCCAGGTCTGGGCAGGTGCCGACGACGACGGCGCTGCCGTGCCCCCGTAAGCGGGCCACTGCAGCGCCGAGTCGTGCCGCGGATCCGCCGATGGACAGCTTGGCGGTGACGTCATTGGCGCCGATGAGAATCACGACTGCGTCCGGCGCCCCATCGACCAGTGCGCCGCTGACCTGTTCGTCCAGCGTCTTGGACGTGGCGCCCACCACGGCGTAGGTCTGCAGACACACCGGCCGCCCGGTCTCCTCGGCCAGCCCGCGGGCCAGCAGCACCCCGGGTAGCTCCTCCGCCTGCTCGCAGCCCAACCCGGCCGCGGTGGAGTCTCCGATGATGGCAAGCATGAGCTCAGCCGCGGCCGGAACGCCCGAGCGCGGAAAATACGCACCGTCAGCTCGGGGTGGTTGCCTGGTGGCCGGCCCGATCACCTTGCGGGCGCGTTTGGACTGCTCGCTGAGCAGTCCGTACGCCGTTCCGGCCGAGGACGCCGTCAGCGCAGCGACAAGCGACACCTGTCGTGTTCGCGCCATGTCCTGCACCTCCCTGCCCGCTGTCGTGCTGACGGTAGCCCGCACTGCAGCCGGACCTGACACGATGGGTGCATGCGCATTGCTGAGCACATCGTGGATCTCGTGGGCGACACCCCCCTGGTAAAGCTGACTTCCGTCGCCGCCGGACTGCCCGCCACGGTGGCCGCCAAAATCGAGTACCTCAACCCCGGTGGCAGTGTGAAGGACCGTATCGCCGTGCGGATGGTCGACGCCGCGGAGGCGTCCGGGGCGCTGCGGCCGGGCGGCACCATCGTGGAGCCCACCTCGGGCAACACCGGGGTCGGCCTTGCCCTGGTGGCGCAGCGGCGCGGGTACCACTGTGTGTTCGTCTGCCCGGACAAGGTCGGCGCTGACAAGCAGAACGTGCTGCGCGCCTATGGCGCGGAGGTGGTGATGTGCCCGACGTCAGTCCCGCCGGAGCACCCGAACAGCTACTACAGCGTCTCCGACCGGCTGGTGGCCGAGATCGACGGCGCCTGGAAGCCGGACCAGTACTCCAACCGGATGAATCCGCTGAGCCATTACGAGACCACCGGGCCGGAGATCTGGGCGGACACCGACGGCACGGTCACGCACTTCGTGTGTGGCGTCGGCACCGGAGGCACCATTACCGGCACCGGCCGCTACTTGAAGGAGGTCTCCGGTGGCGCGGTGCAGGTGATCGGCGCCGACCCCGAGGGCTCGGTGTACTCCGGTGGCACCGGGCGCCCTTATCTGGTGGAGGGCGTGGGGGAGGACTTCTGGCCCAGCGCCTACGACCCCGCGATCCCGGACGAGATCGTCGCAGTCAGCGACGCCGACTCCTTCGAAATGACGCGACGCCTGGCCCGCGAGGAGGGTCTATTGGTCGGCGGGTCCTGCGGGATGGCGGTGGTGGCTGCGCTACAGGTGGCCGAGCGGGCGGGTCCGGGCGCCGTCATCGTGGTCCTGCTGCCCGACGGTGGCCGCGGGTACCTGGCCAAGATTTTCAACGATGAGTGGATGTCCTCCTACGGCTTTCTCCGCTCCCCGTTGGACGGTTACACCACGGCGACGCGGGTTGGCGACGTACTGCGGGGCAAGTCCGGGGAGCTGCCTGCACTGGTGCACACCCACCCGGCAGAGACCGTGCGCGACGCCATCGAGATCCTGCGCGAGTACGGGGTGTCTCAGATGCCGGTGGTCGGGGCGGAGCCGCCGGTGATGGCCGGTGAGGTGGCGGGCAGCGTGAGCGAGCGCGACCTGCTTGACGCCGTGTTCGCCGGCCGGGCGCACCTGGCCGATCCGGTGGCCACGCACATGAGCCCACCGATGCCGCTGATCGGGGCCGGCGAGCCAGTGGCCGCCGCGACCGAGGCGCTCGGTGACACCGACGCCCTGATGGTGGTCGAGGACGGCAAGCCCGCGGGCGTGCTCACCCGGCACGACCTGCTCGGTTTTCTCAGCTCGGGCATCTGAGCGCTGAAGGGACCTGCGGCGCCGTGCCTGAGGCGTCGCGCCACCTCTGAGCGGCCGACTAACGTACGCTCTGCCCGTCCGCGCGAACTTGTTCCTGCCACAGGAGGACCCCTTGACCAACCCCTATGAGCGGTCGGACGAAAACCAACCCCCGTACGGGCAGCATCCCGCGCCGGGGTATGGGCCGCCGCCCGCCGGTTATGAGCAGGCTCCGGCGCCGCAGTACGGGCAGCAGCCGCAGTACGGGCAGCAGCCGCAGTACGGGCAGCAACCGCAGTACGGGCAGCAACCCGGTTACGGCATGCCGAACCCGGAGAACTATTCGCCATGGGCAACCCGCGCACTCGGCGGGTTGATCGACTACGTGGCGCCCACCGCGGTCTTCTACATCCTCTACTTCATCCTTGTCTTGGGCATCGGCGGCGCGGTGGGCGTGATCTTCGGGCTGTTGGCCGCCGCCGGTTTCGTCGCCTTCCAACTGTGGAACACCGTGTTCAAGCAGGGTGCGACAGGTCAGAGCTTTGGCAAGGAAGTGGCCAAGACGAGACTGATCGACGAGCAAACAGGTCAGCCGCTGGGTGCCGGAATGACCTTCGTCCGTCAGCTCGCCCACTTTGTGGACGGCGCGATCTGCTACATCGGATATCTGTTCCCCCTGTGGGACCAGAAGCGGCAGACCTTGGCGGACAAGATCATGCACAGCGTGGTGGTGCCGGCCGGTGGCCCAGCCCAGCAGTACGGCCAGCAGGGGTACGGCCAGTAGTTCGAGCAGGCAGCCACCTTGTGCTCGTGCGTGAAGAAGTAGGCCCTGGGGCCCTTTATCACGCACAGGAGCCGTAGGCTCCGAAGCCATGACCCATGCCGCACCGCAGGAATCCAACGGCCACGGTTTTTCCACTCGGGCGATCCACGCGGGGCAGGAGCCGGACCCCACCACCGGGTCGGTGATCGTGCCGATCCACGCCACCTCCACCTACGCCCAGGACGGCGTCGGTGGGCTGCGAGAGGGCTACGAGTACTCGCGCACCGGTAACCCGACCCGGACCGCGTTGCAGGAGTGCCTGGCGTCGCTCGAGGGCGGGTCGTACGGAGTGGCGTTCGCCTCGGGAATGGGGGCAACCGACGCATTGCTGCGGGCGACCTTGCGTCCCGAGGATCACCTGGTGATCCCCGACGACGCCTACGGCGGCACGTTCCGGTTGATTGACAAGGTGTTCAGTCAGTGGGGGATCGAGCACACACCGGTGGCGTTGACCGACCCCGACGCGGTACGGGCGGCGTTGCGGCCCACCACCAAACTTCTCTGGGTGGAGACCCCGACCAACCCGCTGCTCAACGTCGCCGACATCGCCACCCTTGCCGAGGTGGCGCACAATGCGGGCGTGAAAGTGGTGGTGGACAACACATTTGCCTCGCCGTATCTGCAGACGCCCCTCGCGCTGGGGGCGGATGTGGTGTTGCACTCCACCACCAAGTACATCGGCGGTCACTCCGACGTGGTGGGTGGGGGGCTGGTCACCGACGATGAGGAGCTGACCGTGGCGTGCAAGTTCCTGCAGAACGGGGCGGGGGCGGTGCCCGGGCCGTTTGACGCGTGGCTGACGTTGCGCGGCGCGAAGACGCTGGCGGTGCGGATGGAGCGGCACTGCGACAACGCCGAGCAGGTGGTGGACATGCTCGCCGGGCATCCCGCCGTCAGCAACGTGCTGTACCCGGGCATGCCCGAGCACCCCGGACACCAGGTCGCTGCCCGGCAGATGCGCCGGTTCGGCGGCATGGTGTCCTTGCGACTGCGCGGAGGCCGGGATGCTGCCCTCAAGCTGTGTGCGGGCACGCACCTGTTCACCCTGGCCGAGAGCCTCGGCGGGGTGGAGTCGCTGATCGAGCATCCCGCCGCCATGACCCACGCGAGCACCGTGGGCTCGGCGCTGGAGGTGCCCGAAGACCTGGTGCGACTCTCGGTGGGCATCGAAGATGTCGCTGACCTGGTGGCGGATTTGGAACAGGCGCTGGTCGCCTAAGGTCGTACGCCCGGCGCCGGCGGGAGTGGTAGGTCCGTCGGCTCGGCAGGGCGGCCAGGAACCACAAGATCCTCAGCGGTGACACAACCGCCGACGAGGTGCACCGAGCCATCGACGCTGGTGCTCAGATGTCCGGCGGAGTCGCAGCCGGCATGCTCAACCGTGACGAACGCCGCGCCCACAAGTCCGACACTCGCGACCACAGTGGACGCAAGTGCAAAGGCGGAAAAACGCGTACGGATGACGGTCGCTCCCTGCTGTCCTCTCGACCTGTTCTGCGGCAACACTCACGCTACCTTCGGCGCCGCGCCCCCGTCGGGTGAATCGCCGAGTCACTGGCATCATCGTGCCCATGGACCTCGTCACCCTGCCCCAGATCCGTGCGGCCGCCGAGCTGCTGCGCGGAGTGAGCCGGGTAACCCCGATGGTGGCGTCCAGGGTGCTCAGCGACCGCACGGGCACGCCGGTGCACCTGAAGTGCGAAAACCTGCAGCGCACCGGGTCGTTCAAGATCCGCGGCGCATACACGCGCATCCACGGACTGACCGCGGCCGAACGTGCGCGGGGCGTGGTCGCGGCCAGCGCCGGGAACCACGCCCAGGGGGTGGCCTTGGCCGCCAGTCTGCTCGGCGCTAGCTCGACGGTGTTCATGCCCACGGGGGCGCCGCTGCCCAAACTGGCAGCGACCCGTGCCTACGGCGCGCACGTGCACCTGCACGGTGCGGTGCTGGAGGATGCGTTGGAGGCCGCCGTCGAATTTGCCGAGCGCACCGACGCGGTGTTCATCCACCCCTTCGAACACGCCGACATCATCGCCGGGCAGGGCACCGTGGGACTTGAGATCGTGGAGCAACTGCCCGAGGTGGCCACGGTGCTGGTGGACACCGGCGGCGGGGGATTGGTGGCCGGCATCGCGGCAGCCGTGAAGGCCTTGCGCCCGCGGGTGCGGGTGGTGGCCGTGCAGGCCGAGCAGGCTGCCGCCTGGCCGGGATCGCTTGCCGCCGGGCACCCGGTTCGGCTCGCGCAGATGTCAACGATGGCCGATGGGATCGCGGTCGGTGCACCGGGGCCCATCGGCTACGCGCACGTCTCGACGCTGGTGGATGACGTGGTGACGGTCAGCGAAGATGCGTTGGCCCGCGCGCTGGTGCTGTGCCTGGAGCGCGCGAAGCTGGTGGTCGAGCCGGCGGGCGCAGCGGCCGTGGCCGCCCTGCTCGACGAAGATCCCGCCGTCCGGGAGCTGGCCGCCGCCGGACCGGTGTGTGCGGTGCTTTCCGGCGGCAACGTCGATCCGATGCTGCTGACTCACGTGGTGCAGCACGGGCTGGACGCCGCTCGGCGGTTCTTGGCGCTGCGGGTCACCGTGGCCGACAACCCGGGTTCCCTCGCCGCGTTGTTGGCGACGGTCGGGGCCGCCGGGGCGAACGTCATCGATGTCGCCCATTCCCGGCTGGCCGGCACGCTCGCTCTGGGTCAGGTGCAGGTGGCGCTCACCCTGGAGACGCGGGGGGCAGAGCACTGCGAGTCGGTGTTGACAGCCCTGGAGCGTGCAGGCTTCGCTCAGGCGTGATAGGGCTCGGCGCTGGTCAGCGTCACCTTCATCGAGCTGCCGTTGGGCACGGTGTACGCACGGGTCTCGCCGATCTTCGCGTCCAGCAACGCCTTGCCCAGGGGTGAACTCGGTGAGTAGACCTCGAGGTCGCCGTGGCGGCCTTCTTCGCGGGTGGCGATGAGGAAGGTCTCGGCGTCGGACTTGTCGTCGTCGTAGTACACCTTGACCACAGAGCCCGGCAACGCCACGCCCGACGTCGTCGGTGCCTCGCCGACCTTGGCGTTGTTGAGCAGCTCCTGGAGCTGGCGGATGCGCCGCTCCTGCTGTCCCTGTTCCTCCCGCGCGGCGTGGTAGCCGCCGTTCTCCTTGAGGTCGCCCTCCTCGCGTCGGGCGTTGATCTCCTCGGCGATGACGGGACGGTTGGCAATGAGGTGGTCGAGCTCACCCTTGAGCCGATCGTGGGACTCCTGGGTCAGCCAGGTCACCTGTGCGTCGGTCATCGTTGTCACTCCCTCGCTGGCGGGGCGGGTCACCCGCTAAAAGGTGCCCGCTCCAGACGACGAAACACGGCCCCGTGCGGGACCGTGCTATCCCTTCAGACTAGCAGGTACTACGCGTGCACGCCCATTATTTAGCAAAGTTCAGGAGGGATGGAGGTAGCTGGGCACGGTGAAGCTGCAGCCGAAGACGGCGCCCGCCACCGGGGGCTGCGAGGTGTGCACAGTTGCCATGTACGAGCCGATCGGGCCGTCGCTGGGAGGGATGTACAGCTCCCGTCGTCCGCTCTCGGAACCGTCCAGGGACAGGGCCTGCAAGATGCACACCGCAGGCTTGCTGGGGTCATCACGGGTCACGGTGAACTGGACGGTGACGGCGGAGTCGGAGTCCACGGAGAAACCGGTCTGCTCCCCGGAGATGGGGGGAGAGCCGAGGTTGCGGTAGGCCACTACTGCGACGACCAGCCCGACGATGAGGCCCAGTACCAGGACGATCGCGGAGTTCCTGCGGCGTGGCCCTGCGGGACGCTCGCGGGCGGAGTAACGCCCGGTGGGGAGCGTGGAGGTCATCGGGGCGGCTCCTGGAGGCGGTGCGGACGCTGAACGCTGAGCTCGGATGGGATCATGGAACCCATCTAGGTTACGACCACCCCGAAACACGAGTGAGGATGCCGGTGAGCGGACTACGGCTGATGGCGGTGCACGCCCATCCCGACGATGAGGCCAGCAAGGGCGCGGCGACCACGGCGCGCTACGTGGCCGAAGGTCATGAGGTGATGGTGGTGACGCTGACCGGCGGCGAGCGGGGCGACATCCTCAACCCCGCCATGGACACCCCCGGCGTGCACGAGAGGATCCACGAGGTGCGCCGCGAAGAGATGGCCCGCGCCGCGGAAATTCTCGGTGTGCAGCACCGCTGGCTGGGCTTCGTCGACTCCGGTCTGCCGGAGGGTGATCCGCTGCCGCCGCTGCCGGAGGGGTGCTTCGCGCTGGTGCCGTTAGAGGAGGCGACCGAGCGCCTGGTGGCGGTGATCCGGGCGTTCCGTCCGCACGTATTGACGACCTATGACGAGCACGGCGGCTACCCGCACCCCGACCACGTCCGCTGCCACGACGTGTCCATGGCGGCCTTCGACGCTGCGGGCGACCCGGACCGTTTCCCGGAGGCGGGCGAACCATGGCAGCCGTTGAAGGTCTACTACTCGCACGGCTTCAGCAGGCAGCGGCTGCAGCTGTTCCACGACGCACTGACCGCGAGGGGTGTGGAGTCGCCGTTCGCCGAGTGGCTGGCGAAGTGGGATCCCAAGCGAGGTGACGTGATGGAGCGCGTGACGACGCAGGTGGAGTGCGGCGCGTACTTCCAACAGCGGGACGACGCACTGAAGGCGCACGCCACCCAAATCGACCCCAAGGGCCGCTTCTTCGCCATGCCGGTTGCCGAACAGCGCGAGCTGTGGCCGACGGAGGAGTGGGAGCTGGCCCGCTCGCTGGTGGACACGACCACCCCGGAGGACGACCTGTTCGCGGGCATCGAAGAGACGGTGCGCGCGTGATCGCCTCGGCGAACCTGCTGGCCACGCAGATCCTCCTTGTCCAAAATCCGACCCAGAGCCCGACGCCCAACCACAACTCCACCGGCGCCGAGTTCGGCAAGGCGGGACCGATCGCGCTGGTGATCGTGCTGCTGCTGCTCATCGGGCTGGTGCTGCTGATCCGTTCGATGAACCGGCACATGCGCAAGCTTCCCGAGAGCTTCGACACCACCGCTGCGGACGGTGGCAAGGCCGCTGAGTAGCGCGGCGAACGGCTGAGAGGGGTGCCCTCGACCCTGGTGACCGTCGGCGTCGGACTCGCCATCACCGTCACCGTGCTGACGGCACTGGCCGCGGCGATCGCCGTCGTCGGCAAGCTCGGCTCCGGGCGTCAGATCGTGGTGGCCGCTGTCCGTGCGGTGGTGCAGCTCGCCGTGGTGTCGGCGGTGATCGCGGCCATCGTCCGCTCGTTGCCGCTTACCGTGCTGTTTATTGCCGCCATGGCCACCGTGGCCAGCGCGACGGCCGGACGCCGGATGACCGCAGGGCGTCAGGGGTGGTGGGCCGCGGTGCCGGTGCTTGCCGGCAGCACTCCGGTGGTGCTCGGACTGGTCCTCGGGGGTTTGCTGCCCACCACGGGCCTGGCGCTGATCCCGGTCACCGGCATCCTCATCGGTGGTGCGATGACGGCAACGGCGCTGGCCGGTCGGCGGGCACTTGACGAGCTTCGGCAGCGCCGCGGCGAGGTGGAGGCGGGTCTGTCGATCGGACTGAGCGAGCGGGACGCGGCGCTGGAGGTCTGCCGACCGGCGGCTGGTCAGGCCCTGATGCCTGCGTTGGACCAGACCAGGACGGTGGGGCTGGTGACCCTGCCGGGGGCGTTCGTGGGCATGCTGCTCGGCGGTGCGAGTCCGGTCGCGGCTGGTGCGGTGCAGGTGTTCGTGCTGGTGGCTTTGCTGGCGGTGGAGACGGTGGCCGTGGTGCTTGTGGTCGAGCTGATTGCCCGGGGCAAGATCAGTTCTGGTCCTTCACCGACGATGCGTAGACGTCCACATATTCCTGTTCGGAGAGCTCGGCGATCGCGGACATGATCTGGTCCACGATGGCCCGCTCCGCCCACCGGTCGCCGGCCAGACCGTCGTAGCGGGAGAACTCCAGTGGTTTGCCGAAGCGGATGTCGATGCGATGCGGCCGCCACATGGTGCTGCCCACGGGGTTGAGCTTGTCCGTGCCGATCACGGCGACCGGAACTACGGGCGCCCCGGTGGCCAGGGCCACCTTCGCGACGCCGGTGCGGCCTTTATACAGCCGTCCGTCGGGTGAGCGGGTGCCCTCGGGGTAGATGCCGAACGCGATGCCTTTGCTCACGTGCTCGCTGACCACGTCGACGGCGGCCGACGCTGCGCTCACCGCGCCGCGGTTCACGGGGACCATGCCGATGGTGCGGAAGAAGAAGGCCTTGGCCCGCCCGGCGAGGCCGGTGCCCGTCACGTACTCGGACTTGCCAAGGAAAGCGACCTTGCGGGGGGTCACCAGGGGCACCACGAAAGAGTCGGCGACCGCCAGGTGGTTCCCGGCGATGATCACGCCGCCTGTCTTGGGGATGTGCTCGCGCCCGGTGATCCGGGGCCTGCTCATCAACAGCATGAACGGGCCAGGAAACACATGCTTGAAGATGAAGTAGAACACCTCATGAACTTACCGCGACGCTTGTGCGTGAAAGTTGGCGGTAGCCCGCCAACTTTCACGCACAAGCACGCAGTGCGGCCCACCCATCGCTGTGCCAGTACTGCCCGTCGGCTGTTACCGCGAAGTGCTCGTAGCCGTCCAAGGTGGACAGCCATTGCTGGGCCGCACTCCCGCGAGCCAGTGCAGCGGTGGCGTAGACGTCGGCCCACAGCAGCTCGGGACCCACCACGGTGACCGAGGCGAGCTCGGTGGCGGACTTCCCGGTGAACGGGTTGTACACGTGGCCGCCGCGAGCAGCGGTTCCCGAGGTCGCCATGCCCCCGGTGCGCCAGGTCACGACGTCGACGAGTCGGTCGCCGTGGTGCGGGTCGGCAATCCCGAGCCGCCACGGCGGTGCGCTGCTCTCGCGCACCAGCATGGTGATGTCGCCTGCTGCATTGATGTAGTGATCGCAACCGCCCAGAGCGGACAGCAGTCCACCGGCGCCTTGCACCGCCCACCCTTTGACGATGCCGGTAGGGTCCAGCAGTCGGCCGCCGTGTGTGCTGACCTGCGGATCGAACCAGCCGTCGGTGCGTTGCGCTGCCTCCGTGCACAGCTCGAACACCTCCGCCAGCATTGGGTCGCAGGCGCCCAACGCGAGCTCCTTGCGCCGGTGGCGGTTCAGCTCGGAGTCGGGTCGGTAGGCGCTGAATACTGCGTCGACGTGTCGCAGCCACGCAAACACATCGTCCACAATAGACTCGGCGGCGGGGGCTCGGACGCCGGGTCCTCGGAGCCGGACACTGATCGGCATGCCCATGATGTCTGCGTGCCTGGTCCGCTCGGGGGGGACGGTCACCGGTGGGCAACATCCAGCGCCGCCTGCAGCGACTGGACGTAGCCGTCGCTGGTGTAGCTTGCGCCGCTGACGGCGTCGATGTTCGCGCTCTGGGCGGCAAGCACCTCGGCGTTCAGCATCAGGCACCGCCTGACGATTGATCTGCACGTCGCGGCGCTGCGCGGTGGGGTACTGCACAGCATCGGCTGCGGTGATCTTGCCCGCGGACACCGTGATCTGCACCTGGACGGGTCCGTACTCGGTCTGCACCGTGGAGCCGTTGATCACCTTCGATGCGCCGGCCTGCGGCTGAGCACTCATCTGCGGTTGCGGGCCGGCCTGAGGTTGACTCGCAGATGGCGGCTGAACGGCGGCTGACGGGGCGGTCGTCGCGCCGGACACCACGCCTGCGCCGCTGGAGATGATGGTCTTGGCGGCGACGTCACCGCTACCGGTGGACGTGCGGTAGCTGAACAGCAGCACTAGGGCCGCCGCGGTAGAGGCGATGGTCAGGACGATGCGGCGCACGGACGTTCCTCTCGGCTAGTAGGCGAAGTGTTCGCGGTGAATCTGGCGGTCCGGTACCCCGGCCGCGCGGGCCGCGTCGCGCACCGACCGCATCCATTCTTCGGGTCCACACAAGAACACGTCACTGCTGGCGATATCGGGAGCCAGGTCGTGCAGCGTGGTGCGCGACGCGGAGAGGCCGGCATGCAACCACCCTCCATGCGGATCTCGCGGACCGGGAAGGTGCTGCACCTGCACCCCGCGCCGACGGGCCAGCTCAGTGATCTCGTGTGCGAGCAGCGCGTCCCGGGAACCGCTGGTGCGATGGATCAGCGTGGCCTCGCCGGGGCGGTAGTCGAGCTCTTCCAACAGCGCCCGCATCGGGGTGATACCGATGCCGGCGGCGATGAAGGTCAGCCGGTCCTGGGTGCGTACCGCGGCAGTCATCCGTCCGTACGGACCCTCCACCAGCACGCGGGTTCCGGGGGTGAGGGTGGCCAGCCGCGCGCTGCCCTCGCCGAGGGTCTTCGCCGTGATGCGCAGGCCGTCCTGGCCGGGCGGAGAGCGAGAAGGGGTGCGCGCGCGAGGAGCCGGGGCCGTCGATGAAGCGCCAAAGGAAGAACTGGCCGGCCCGGACGTCGAGCTGGTCGAGCTTGCGCCCCGCGAGGTGGACCGACACCACCCCGGGCGCCTCCGGCACCACTCGGGCGACCGTGAGCCGGTGGCGCCAGGACCGCCACAGCGGCAGGCCAACCCGAAACACCAGCACACTCACGGCGACGGCGGCGTAGAGCGTCCACCAGTACGCGCGTGCCCATGCGTTGCCGATGAAGTCCGAACCCGTCCACACCTGGTGGGGCAGCGCGAGACCCACGCCTAGATAGGCGTACAGGTGCAGCAGATGCCACGACTCGTAGCGCAGGCGCCGGCGCGCCGCCCGCAGCGAGGTCACCACCACCATGACCAGCGCGGCGACCCCGGCAACGGCGAGCAGCATGCCTGGGTAGTTCCACACCAGATCCCAGGCTTGCGCGAGGAGCCCGGCTCGGGCCGAGCTGGCGTAACCGAGTGTGATCAGACCGATGTGGACGATCATGGCGGTGAACGAGCCGAAGCCCAGCCAGCGGTGCCAGCGGGCCAACCGGTCCTGCCCGTAGCTCTGCTCCACCCAGGGGATCCGGGCCATCAGCGCCACCTGGACCAACATGGCGTCGGCGGTGAGCAGTCCCGCGAGGCGACCTGCGGCGGTCAGCTGGTCGCCCCTGCTCGCGTTGAGGAGCTGATGAATACCTCCGCCGTGCACCCACAGGGCGAGCACGACGAGGACACTGGCGGCCACCACGTAGGCCAAACCGTCGCGCCACATCGTGGGCGCGGCGGCGCGGTCGGTCCTGCGGGCCACCGTGGTCATGTCAGCAATGATGCGCGGGTCTGCTGTGGAGAGCCTGTGAACACTTGCCGAGATCGGCGAAACCGGGGCCACCCCAGTCCCGCCAGCCCCCATTTGGACGGTCTCGCCAGCTGCCGGAGCACGCTACCCCTGCACGCGGGGCAGCAGCACCCGGAAGGTCGCGCCCCGACCGGGTTGGCTGTCCACGCTGACCGATCCGCCGTGGGCTGAGACCAACGCAGCCACAATGGACAGGCCCAGCCCCGTCCCGCCACTGGCGCGGGTGCGGGTGCGCGAGGTGTCCGTGCGGTAGAAGCGTTCGAACACGCGGCTTGCGTCCTCGCCGGACAGCCCCGGCCCGTCGTCGGCGACCTCGAGGACGACGTGCTCGGCAAGCGTGCCAACCCGTACCGTCACCGCGGTGTCCTGCGGTGTGTGGGTGAGGGCGTTGGTCACCAGGTTGCTCAGCACCTGCCGTAGGCGCCCCTCATCACCCATCACCTCGGGAGTGCCAGGACCCTCGAGCACCTCCAGCCGGACCACCCGTTGTGGAGCCACCGCCTTGGCATCGTGCACGGCGTCGCTGGAGACCGTCAGCAGATCGACCGGTTCCCCGTTCCAGGGGGCGTTGTGCATCCAGGCGGGCCAGCAGCAGGAGGTCCTCCACCAGCAGCCCCATCCGAGCGGACTCGCTCTCGATCCGACCCATCAGGCGCTGCACCGCAGCTGCATCTGAGGCCGCGCCCTGTCGGTAGAGCTCGGCGAAGCCGCGGATCGTCGTCAACGGCGTCCGCAGCTCGTGGCTGGCGTCGCCGACGAACCGACGCATCCGTTGCTCCGAGGTCTTGGCGGCTTCCTCCGAGGCCGCCGAGGCATCGAAGGCCACCTGGATTTGGGTGAGCATGCCGTTCAGCGCCGCGGAAAGACGGCCCACCTCGGTGCGGTGGCCCCGGTCGGGGACGCGACGGTGCAGGTCACCGGACGCAATGGCCGCGGCGGTCGTCTCCACCTCGGCCAACGGTCGCAGACTGCGCCGCACCACCAGGTAACCGAGCCCGGCCAGCAGCAGCAGCACCGCCAACCCGATGCCGACCTGGAGGAGAACGAGGCGGTGCACGGTAGAGCTGGCGTCGGCCAGGCTCGCGGCCACGGCGACCATGCCGGTGCTGCCGTCGATGAGCGTCGCCGGCACCGTCACCACCCGCCATTCCGGGCCGCCGCCCACCGATCCGACGGTGAACGGGTTCATCGATGGCGCGCCGAGGGACTTGAGCCTCGGTACGGCCTGCCCCGGCGTCGGATCGTCCAACACCTGCTGGGTGTTGCCCTGGGGATCGAGGATGGCTACGTAGTAGCGGCTCGGTGGCCGCGGCCCACGGGGGTCGGTGCGCGGGAAGCTGGGTTGGTCCAGCCGACGCACGAACGAGCCCGCGTCCTGCGTCAGCTGTGCGTCGGTGCGTTGGACGAGGTAGTCGTTCAGGGCCCGGTTGGTCGTGACCGCAGAGGCCAGCAGGCCCAGGGTGACCAACGACAGCAGTGCGGCGACGAGCGTCACCCGCAGCGGCACTCCTTTGGACTGCGGGGCTGTGCTCACCTCCGGGGCTGGCGCAGCACGTACCCCACGCCGCGCAGGGTCTGGATCAGCCGCGGCTCCGTGGTGTCCACCTTGCGGCGCAGGTAGGACACATAGGACTCGACCACGTTCATCTCGCCACCGAAGTCGTAGTTCCAGACGTGGTCGAGGATGCGCGGCTTGCTGAGCACCGTGCCCGCGTTGGCCATCAGGTAGCGCAGCAGCTTGAACTCCGTCGGCGACAGGGTAACCAGCTCGCCTGCTTTCCACACCTCGCGGGTGTCGTCGTCCAGCTCGATGTCCGCGAAGGTGATCCGCGCGGAGCTCGGGAGGTCCTCCAGCGCCCCGCTGCGGCGCAAAATTGCCCGAATTCTCGCGACCACCTCCTCGAGGCTGAACGGTTTGGTCACGTAGTCGTCACCGCCGAGAGTCAATCCGGTGATCTTGTCCTCGACGGCATCGCGGGCGGTGAGAAACAGCGCGGGGCAGTGCATTCCGTCGGCACGCAACCGACGCAGCAGCCCAAAGCCGTCCATCCCGGGCATCATCACGTCCAGCACCACCAGGTCCGGCCGGAAGGTGCGGGCGACGTCGAGGGCCTGCATACCGTCGGGCGCGGTCGCCACCTCGAAGCCGACGAAGCGCAGGCTGGTGCTCAACAGGTCGACGATGTTCGGTTCGTCGTCGACCACCAGGATCCGTGCCTCGGCCACCCTCGGCGCTCCCGTCCGTTCTTGTGCTACCACTGCCTGCATGAAGACATCCTGAACCTTGCTGCTGTGCGGTGTCTGCAGGTTGGCTGTGAACTCGCTGTGCCCTAGAAGCCGAAGGCGGCTCGGAGAGACGGTGCGGAGGCGGCCTCGCGCAGGGCGGGCGTCTTGCTGAGCTCGGCGAAGTAGCGGCTCAGGGAGTAGTGGGTAAGGGTCTCGGTGCTGACGACATGGTTGAGCTGCGGCGCGATCACCGTGGTGAGCACGGTGTTGGGCCCGGAGTTGTCGTCCTCGTCGAAGGTGACGACGATCGCGAGCTGCCCGGAGCGGTAGTCGGGACCGCCCATCAGGACGGGCATCCACTGCCGAAGCCAGTCGTCGGCGGTGCCGAGCGAGCAGTCGTGCGCGTCGTGGCACAGGTCCGGGATGAACTCACCGACGCCGGGCAGGGATCCAGCATCGACGTCCGTGCGCAGAGCGCCGGTGGAGGTTGTGCCCGCAGGGACGTCGAAGCGCTGGCAGTTGGCCCGGGTTGGGGGGTCTGCGAAGTAGGCCCAGGCGTTGTGCTTGACGGCGTAGCGGCCGGCGGACTGCAGCCCACACGGCGCGGGCACCGCCTCAGCGTAGGTCTTCGCACTGGGGTTCTTGGGGTTGGGCCCGGCTCTGAGCGCGGTGTCGAACACGCTGTCGCCGGCGATCGGGTGGCTCGACGGTGGGTTGTCGTCGGTGACGCCAAACGTCGAGCCGCCGGCCAGCGCCAGATAGTTCGGCAGCGAGGGATGCGCCACCGCCTGGTAGTCGGTGGTGTGGCCGTAGGCGTCGGCCAAGGCGGCCAGGTAGGCATCTGCTGCAGCGCCGAGGTTTCGGTGTGGTTCTCCTCGACGATGACGAGCACTTTGGTCGGGAGCACCCCCGCGCTGACCGCTGGCCGCGGTGGCAGGGCGCCAGCCGGGACGGCAGGTGTGCTGGAGGAGCTGCATCCAGCCACGACGAGTGCGACGACGACAAGCAGAGCTGCGCGGCAGGCCGTCGGCGACGTCACAGAGCCGAAGGTAGTCCAGCAGCGTCCGCTGGTGGTCTGGCCGCAGCCATCCGGGCGATGGTAACGGTCAGGGCCCCGTCGCTGTCGAACCTCGACAACCTGTGGTTCCGCAGCTGCCAGCAGCGCCAGCTTGTCGAAGTTCGGCGAGGGCCCAGACCCGGAGCACGGCGGGACGCTGCTCCTGCTGACACCATGAGGGGTATCGACGTGGGAAGGACACCTGATGGCAAATCAGCTGGCAGACTCGAGTAGCCCGTACCTGTTGCAGCACAAGGACAACCCGGTGCACTGGCAGGAGTGGTCGCCCGCCGCTTTCGCCGAGGCGCGCGAGCGGGACGTGCCGGTGCTGCTGTCCGTCGGATACTCCGCCTGCCACTGGTGTCACGTGATGGCGCACGAGTCCTTCGAGAACGCCGAGATTGCCGCTCAGATGAATGCGGGATACGTGTGCATCAAGGTGGATCGCGAGGAGCGGCCGGACCTCGATGCGGTTTACATGGACGCCACCGTCGCGATGACCGGTCAGGGCGGTTGGCCGATGACGTGCTTCCTCACCCCGGACGGCGAGCCGTTTCACTGCGGCACCTACTTTCCGCCCACACCCCGGCACGGGATGCCGTCGTTTCCGCAGCTGCTGGCTGCCGTCAACGACGCCTGGAGCAATCGTCGGGCCGAGGTGCTTGAAGCCGGCTCCTCGGTGGTGGCGGAGCTGGAGCGCGCCGCCGGCTCGCTGCCCCCCGGAACCGTCGACCCCGGCGTGCTCGATGCGGCGGCGGCCGCGGTGCTGCGGGACGTCGACTCCCAACACGGCGGTTTTGGCGGGGCACCCAAGTTCCCGCCCACGATGGTGCTGGAAGCGCTGCTGCGCCACTACGAGCGCACCGGGTCCGAGCATGCGCTGGTCGTGGTGGTGCGCACCGCGGAGGCCATGGCGCGTGGCGGTATCCACGACCAGCTCGCCGGTGGGTTCTCCCGCTACTCCGTTGATGCTGCCTGGGTGGTTCCGCACTTCGAAAAGATGCTGTACGACAACGCTTTACTCCTTCGAATGTATGCGCATCTGTATCGCATCACCAATGCGGCACCAGCTCTGCGCGTCACCGAGAGCACGGCGACGTTTCTGCTCAGCGTGCTGCGCACCGAGGACGGCGGGTTCGCCTCTGCGCTGGACGCCGACACCGACGGCGTGGAAGGCCTCACCTACGCATGGACCTCCGCGCAGCTCATCGAGGTGCTTGGCGATGACGACGGTGCCTGGGCGGCCGCGCTGCTCGAGGTCACCGAGTCGGGCACCTTCGAACACGGCAGCTCCGTGCTGCAGCTGCTCGCCGACCCTGACGACGCCGAACGGTGGTCTCGCGTGCGCGTGGCACTGTTGGCGGCACGCGAGCAACGCCCCCAACCCGGCCGAGACGACAAGGTGGTCACCGCCTGGAACGGGCTGACCATCACGGCGCTGGCGGAAGCAGGAGCAGCGCTGGAACGCCCGCACTGGGTCGAGGCCGCGGCGGGGTGCGCCGAGCACCTGTTGGGGAAGCACGTCGTCGACGGACGGCTGCGCCGCTCGTCGCTCGGTGGCGGGGTCGGAACGGCGGCGGGCGTGCTTGAAGACCACGCGGACCTGGCGATGGGCCTGCTCGCGCTGCATCAGGCGACGGGACAGCGGCGCTGGCTGGATCATGGCTGTGAGCTGATCGATGTTGCGCTGCAGCACTTCGCTGATCCCGACGAGACGGGCGCATGGTTCGACACCGCCGACGACGCCGAGGCCTTGGTGCGGCGGCCACGCGATCCCCTGGACGGGGTGACGCCGTCCGGCGCGTCCGCCATGGCCGAGGTGCTGCAGGCCGCGGCGGCGCTGGCCGAGCCGGACCGTTCCGTGCGTTACGCCGAAGCCGGAGACGCCACCCTCGCCCGTGCCGGAGCGCTGCTGAGCCGGGCGCCGCGCTCGTCGGGCAACTGGTGGTCGGTTGCGGAGGCCGCCGAGCGAGGGCCGCTGCAGGTCGCCGTGGTGGGAAGCGGCGACTTGCTTTGCTCTGCACGCACGTATGCACCGGGAGGCACCGTCATCGTCGGGGGCGCCCCCGACGCGGCGCCGTTGCTCGCCGGTCGTGAGCTGGTCGACGGCGCCCCGGCCGCCTACGTGTGCCGCGGTTTCGTCTGCGACCGCCCCGTGACCACCGCCGCCGAACTCGCGCAGTTACTGCGCAGCTGATGGGGGACGCTCACAGATGCTGGATACCTGTCAGCGTCCTTAAGTTCAGCGGGCATAGACCTCGAACTCGTACAGCGAGTAGCCGAACCACGTGCCCCGCTGCTCGCCCTGCATGCGCACATAGCGCGCGGTGGTCGGTGCGAAGCTCACCGAGTTCGTCCCCGGCTGCCCGGTGCTGGTGGCGTACACCGTCCGCCAGTTCGTCCCGTTGTCCGACACCTGGATCTGGTATCCCTTGCCGTAGGCCACCTCCCAGCGCAGCACCGCCCGGGCCACCGTCTGGGGTGCGCCGAGGTCGACGGTAATCCACTCGTTGTCAGCCCAGGCGCCACTGGCCCAGCGGGTGCTCAGGTCCCCGTCGGTGGCCAAGGCCGGCGGCAGGTTCGGACCGAGGAAGCCGAACAACGGAACCTGGGAGCTGCTCGCGGTGGTGGGCTTGCCCAGGGCCAGGTTGGTGACTTCGTCGCCACGGTGCGCGGGGTACTGCACCACCTGCTGGAAGGTCGGCCGGTTCTGCCAGCTGATGTTGGCGTCGCTCACCCCGCCGAAGGGGCGCTGCACGATGGAATCCGCGCACCACTGGTCACCGGCGGCGCAGTACTTGTCCGCCGGGTACACCGTGCTGGCCGGTGTCGCCGCGGCCTGGGCGAGACTGGTCAGCAACACCGACCGACACGCCGCCAGATCGCCACCGCCGCAGAACTTCACGGGCAGCGGATCCTGCACGGCCTTACCTTGCACGGCGCGGAGGTCCTTGTCGACGTAGCCCCACCACCCCTTCTGGAACGCCGACCCGCCATGGCTCACCTGCGACGGGGCTTGGTCGATCTGCAGGGTGTTGGCCAGCGCATCGAACAGCTGGGTTCCCATCGGCGCGAACTCGTCCTTGGCGAGCAAGGGCCACCAGGCGTCGAGCAGTCGGACGGCGTCGGAGTTCAGATACTGCTTGGACGTCGGCGACGTGGGCTGCAGGTAGGCGCCGGAGTTCATCCACTCGGTCAACTGCCGCACCGCGTTGGCCTGCGCCGCGTCGGTGACCGGGGCCGAGTTGATCACCGCCAGCAGCTCGGGCAGCACCTCCTCGCCCCGCAGGTCGGCCCCGGCGGCTTGCTCCATGGCCTGCACCAACGAGGCCCGGGTGACCTTCACTCCGCTGCGCACCATGGCGTTCACCCGTTGGTCCAGCAGGTCGACGCGCTGGATGGAGCCCTGGCTGAAGTTGCCGTCTGCAGCGCTGTAGTCCTTGGCCTGCTTGTTGTTCCAGCTGACGTAGTAGTCCTGGTTCGTCGAGTTCGGGTGCGCAGCGAAGTCGGTGGCTGCAGACGTGTAGGCGACAGGATCGAAGTCCTTCCACTCATAGGCCGGCTTCGCCCACGCGGGCAGGTTCGGATCCATGGTGGTCGAACGCACCGGGTTGAGACCGGAGTTGTAGTACGCGGTGTCCCTGGAGTCGGCGTAGAACCAGTTGAAGGTGTAGTTGATGTCCGCGGTGGCCCGCTGGAAACTGGCGGCGTTGTGGACGAAGGTCGGATCGTTGAGCTCCTGGAAGCCGATGATGGAGTCGGCGTCGTGCATGTAGGTGGAGCGCAACGAGGTGTATGCCACGGGTGTGCCGCGCACGGTCGCCCGGGAGGTCACCAGCCCGTACTTCGTGCGGTAGCTGACCAGGGTGTAGGAGCCCGCCGGAGTGGAGTCGGCGAGGGTGGGGTGCCACGCGTCCTGGGTGGCCAGGCGTTCCATCGGCGTGCAGGCCCCGTGGTAGTCGTAGAACAACGAGTCGGGCGCGACCGGGCCGCCGCCGCTCGGGTTGCACAGCGTCACGGCGTAGGTGTCGATGATGTCCTGCCCCGCCGAGGTGGCGCTCCAGGAGTAGTCCTGACCCCGTCCGAGCAGGGTGTAAAAGCTCACCCCCGCAAACGCCGCGCCTCTGGGGCTGATTCCCGGGCCCTGCAGCTCCTGCAGCATGAGCAGCTGCGGCGCGTAGTACCAGGTTTGCGGGCCGAACACCGCCACCGGGTGCCCGTCGTCGGTGTGCTGCCCGGACACCAGCAGCGCGTTGGACATGCCGTGCTTGCCGGTCACCAAGTCAGCCGGCAGTGCGCCCTCGGTTTGGGCCGCAGGCGTGGAGCTCGGACTCGCCGAGCCGGTGGCGTTCTCCACGATCGGTTGCTGGCGCAGGCTACCGGCGTCGGGCAGCGCCACCCCAGAGGTATCCGCGGGCGCCTGGCCGTAGGGGAAGGACTTGTCGTGGATCGTGGTGGTGGCCTCGGGGTCGTTCTGCTCTCGCAGCGATGCCCACAGCCGGTCGCCCTTGGTCACCCCGTACTGGGCTTCAGCGGCTTGCTTGACCAACGCCGATTGCAGCTCCATGCCCCCGCCGGAGCCGAAGATCCCGCCGATCAGCGAGGCAATGGCCACGACATCGGTAGGGGTGAAGTTGGCGATGCCGTCGCCGGTGAACAGGTTGGCGTTAGCGGTCAGGGCGTACTCACCCGGCTGGGTGAGCAGGCCCTTGGCCTGAGCGATGTAAGCGTTGATGCCGGCGATATAACTCATGACGTCGTCGTAGGCCTGCTGCCCGCGGGAGTTCTTGAGCCGGATGCCGTCGACCTGGCGTTGCAGATCAGCCTCGGTATAGGCCGACTGCGCCCACTGGCTCTGCTCCATGCTGCGGTTGCCTGCCGCCCCGCCGGCGAAGCCGCTGAGCTGGCCGCGCCCGGCGTGGCGCAGTACGTCCATCAGCCACAACCGGTCACTGCCTGCGGCAAAGCCCGCGCCGAACTCGGTGCCCGAGCGGGTGGTGCCGGTGATGTGCGGGACGCCGGTTGCCTTGTCGCGGACGATCGTCACGTCGCCTCTCGGCTTGGTCACGCTCTCCACCTGGTCGGGTGGCACCCCGAAGGACGAGTCGTTGAAGAAGTTGCTGATTTGGGAGTCGCTGAGGTTGTTGTAGCTGTAGAGCAGTTGGTCGTACTTGCCCAGCTGGTCGCTGGTGTGCGGCGGCTGGGTCCTGAGCAGCTTGTTGCCGAGGATGTCGACGATGTTCGCGTTGCCGTTCTCCCCGGGCGGCATCACGTCGTTGCACTGGCCAAGGCAGTAGTCGTTGGCGGTCTGGAAACTACTGGGCACAATGTCGGCCGCTGCCGGCGTGGCGCTGGCCAACCCCAGAGCCACCGCGGCGACGGCGAAGATCGTCGTGGCCGACCGCAGTCGGTGACAACTGAAGCGGTGCTGCGGTCCTGACGCTGATGCCATGCCGGTTCTCCAACTCTCGCCGCTTTGGTGGGTTGGGCATGAGTTGATCACGTGTCCAAGTCAATTGGTGGACGAACTGGCGGTAATGACGTAATATTGTAATTGTCATTACAGTGTAAAGGAGAGCATCATGCGAGGAGAACACCAATTCGGCCCCGGCGCCGGTCGCGGTGGCCCGGTAGGTCCAGGCGGCCCCCGGCGCGGTGGACACGGACGCCGCAGCGGACCGCCCGCAATGGAACAGCCCGCGACCGACGACGCGGCAGCGTGGTTTGCCGGCCGCTTGCCCGACGGGTGGTTCATCGCGGCCCCCGAGGTCGACGTGGACCGTGAGGAGATCGTGGTCACCGGCGAGCTGCCGCCGCTGCCGGAGGACAGCCTCAGCGACGCGGCACGTGCGGCCGCGGAGACCGGACGGATCAGTCGCTTCCGGGAGGAGACCCGGCAGGAGCGGATGGAGATCGCGCAGCAGGCGGAACACCGTTACCGGCGTAAGGTCGCGTGGGGGGCACGACTGGGCAGCACGGACGAGTTGTTCACCACCTTGTCGGTCCCGGTGATGACCCGGCTACGGCAGTCAGAGCGTCAGGTGCTGGACACGCTGGTCGACGCCGGGGTGGCACGGTCTCGCTCGGAGGCCCTCGCGTGGGCGGTGCACCTCGTCGGTGAGCATGCCGATGAGTGGCTCGGCGAGTTGCGCGAGGCGATGCGTGCCGTGGAGAAGCTCCGCGGCCAGGGCCCAGACCTGAGCTGAGGGTACTTGGGCCGTGCGTCAGGAGTAGATGGCCAGCCAGATCGCAATGTAGTGGCACAGCGCCGCAAGCACGGTTGCTGCGTGGAACACCTCGTGGAAGCCGAAGGTGCTCGGCCACGGATTGGGCCAGCGGGCGCCGTAGGTGACACCGCCGAGGCTGTAGAACAGGCCCCCGACCAGGAGCAACACGAGCGCCGCCACCCCGGCGTGGTGTAGCAGGTCCGGGAGCACGAACACGGCCACCCAGCCCAGCGCGAGGTACAGCGGCACCCCGAGCCATCGAGGCGCATCCGGCCAGGCCATCTTCAGGGCGACCCCGAGCGCGGCGCCGACCCACACCACGGCGAGCACGATGTCGCCGGTGCGTTCCGGCATGCACAGCAACGCGAACGGGGTGTAGCTTCCGGCGATGAAGACGAAGATCATCGAATGGTCGAGTCGCTTCATCCACATCTTTGCTTGTGGGGTGCGCCATGACCGGCGGTGATACAACGCGCTGACCCCGAACACCCCGCAGACCGTGACGCCGTACACCGCGGTACCCACCGCGGCCCGCGCGGAAACTGTGCTCGCAGCGAGGGTCACGAGGACGGCCGCGGCGATTGCAGCCCCGATGAACGACCAGAAATGGATCCACCCGCGCATCCGCGGAGTGACCAACGACGGAGCCGGAGTCATGGTGGTCACGGGCGCCACGATACCCATCCCGACGACGGGAAATCGGGCCGTTGCCCTGGCGTAAGGTCGGCCACCGTGGAGTCGCGCATCGCTAGGGCAGTGCAGTGACCGCCAGGGAGACGGCGAAGAATCTGGTGTACGGCGTCTACGAACGCCAGTTGCTGCGTCAACTCGACGGTGTGGAACGGCCGCGCCACATCGGAGTGATGTGCGACGGCAACCGGCGTTGGGCCAGGGAGGCCGGTTTCGACGACGTCAACCACGGCCATCGGGTGGGTGCGCAGAAGATCGCGGAGATGCTCAGCTGGTGTGACGCGGCTGGTGTCGAGGTGGTCACCCTGTATCTCCTGGCCACCGCGAACCTGCGGCGGGACCCGGAGGAGCTCGAGCCGTTGCTCGAGATCATCACCGACGTCGTCGACGAGCTGACCGGGCCGGATGCCAATTGGCAGGTGCGCATCGTCGGGGCGCTGGAGCAGCTCCCGGCCGTGACGGCTCAGCGGTTGCGGGAGGCCGCCGCGCGCACCGCGGATCGCCCCGGCGCGTCGGTGAACGTCGCGGTGGGTTACGGCGGACGGCAGGAGATCGTGGACGGGGTGCGGGCGTTGCTGATCGATCGCGCCACCGCCGGCCTCAGTGCCGCCCAGCTGGCCGACGCGGTCACCGTCGATGCCATCGGCGAACACCTCTACACCTCCGGGCAGCCCGATCCGGACCTGGTTATCCGGACTTCCGGCGAGCAGCGGCTGTCCGGGTTCCTGTTGTGGCAGAGCGCGTATTCGGAGTTCTACTTCTGCGAGGCCTACTGGCCGGAATTCCGTCGGGTGGACTTTCTCCGTGCGTTGCGCGACTACGGAGCCCGGCACCGGCGTTTTGGCGGCTGAGCGCCTTTGCCGGGATGGTGTCGACGCCGACGGGTACCGCACGGTCGTTGACCAGACTCCCGGACGACCGTGCGGTACCTCTCGGCGCTGAGCGGCTCATAACTTTCGCAGCCGCACCCGGTTGATCGAGTGATCGCGGTCCTTGCGCAACACCAGCGTGGCTCGCGGGCGAGTGGGCAAGATGTTGGCCACCAGGTTCGGCTCGTTGATAGACAGCCAGATGCGCCGTCCTTCCGCGCGGGCCTGCTCGTCGTCCAACGCGGCGTAGTGGTGGAAGTGCGAGGCCGTACGGGCAAATGCCGTCGCCCGCAGGGCCAGAAACCGCTCCACGTACCAACTCTGCAGGTCCTCGCGGGCGGCGTCGACGTAGACCGAGAAGTCGAACAGGTCCGACACCATCAGTCGCGGACCGGGCTGCAGCACGTTGAGGCCTTCGACGATGAGGATGTCGGGGTGGGACACCACCTGTTCTGCGTCCGGCACGATGTCGTAGGTCTCGTGGGAGTACACCGGCGCCGTGGCGCGCTCGACGCCGGACTTGACGCTGGTGACGAAGCGCAGCAGGCCGCGTCGGTCGTAACTCTCCGGAAAACCCTTGCGGTCCAAGATGTCCCGTCGCATCAGCTCCGTCGTGGGATACAAGAAACCGTCGGTGGTCACCAGCTCGACCTGCGGATGATCGGGCCAGCGGGCGAGCAGGGCCTGCAACAGTCGCGCCGTCGTGGACTTGCCTGCGGCCACACTGCCGGCTACCCCGATGATGAACGGCACCCTGGTCCCCGCCTGCGTGTTGCCCAGGAAGGTGGCTGTTGCGTCGTGCAGCTGCTGGCGGGCGGCGACCTGCAGGTTGATCAGCCGGGCCAGCGGCAGGTACACCTCGGCGACTTCGTCGAGGTCGAGCTGCTCACCCAGCCCGCGCAGCGCGCCGAGCTCCGCGTCGTCCAGCGGCAGCGGAGTCGCCAGTCGTAGGTCCCTCCACTGTGCCCGGTCGAGCTCCACGTAAGGGCTGGGCTCGGCGGCGTTGCGGGTGCTGGATCGGGGCACGCTGCCAAACGGTACGGGTCCTCGAGGGCGGTTAGGGTCAACGGTCGTGGACGCGACAACTCTGGTGCGCGAGTACCTGCTGCTCGGCTTGCGGTTCGACCGGCTCGAAGCGGGCTTTGTGGACGCGTACACCGGCGACCCCGCACTGCGCCGCCGTACCGAGAATGAGCCCCGCCCCGAGCCCCGTGCGCTGGCCGCCAGAGCCACCATCTTGCGCGGCGAACTCGGCTCCGCGGGACTTCCCGCCGAGCGGGAGCGCTTCCTCGACGTGCACCTGCGCGCCCTGGAGTGCTCGGGAGCGAAGCTCGCAGGCGAGGAGGTGGACTTCGTCGACGAGGTGGACGCCTACTTCGACGTCCGCATCGAAGCGGGCGCGCAGGAGGACTACCTGGCTGCGCACCGCGCGCTGGCCGCCGAGCTGCCCGGCGACGGCCCACTGGCGGCCCGGCTGAATGCGACGCGCGCCCTCGAAGAGATCCCCCCTGAGCGTCTCGAGGCGTGCGTGCATGCATTCTCCTCCGCCCTGCGCGACCGGGTGCGCACCGAGTTCGCGCTGCCCGAGGACGAGACGGTGCACTACGAGGTGGTGGGGGACAAGCCGTGGTCCGGGTTCAACTACTACCTGGGCGGCCACCAGTCCAAGGTGGCGATCAACTCCGACCTCAAGCAGCGGATGTCGCAGCTGCCGCACTTGGTAGCGCACGAGTCCTACCCCGGTCACCACACGGAACACTGCCGCAAGGAGACGGGAATCGTGGCGGCCGGGCAGGCCGAGCAGACGCTGTTCCTGGTGAACACCCCCCAGTGCTTGATGGCCGAGGGGCTGGCCGACCTGGGGCTGGACGCGGTGGTCGGACCCGGCTGGGGGCTGTGGGCGCAGGAGATCTTCGCCGATCTGGGACTGCGCTTCGACGGCGAGCGGGCCGAGCGCCTACAGGCGGCGTCGGCCAAGTTGCTGAGCGTCCGCCAGGACGCGGCGCTGATGCTGCACGCGGACGGTGCCGATGTGGATGCGGTCGTGGCCTACTTGCAGCGCTGGCTCCTGGTGCCCGCACCCCGAGCGCGCCAAATGCTGCGCTTCCTGTCCGATCCGCTGTGGCGCGCCTACACCACCACTTACGTGGAGGGCTACCGCTTGCTGCACCGCTGGCTGGATGCACGCCCAGCCGAGGAGGCAATGGGTGTGCGCTACCTGAGGTTGCTCGATGAGCCGTTGGTGCCCTCGTCCATCCGCGTCGAGCTGCTCGCTTGACCGGCGGGCGCTGACTCGGATCCGGTGCTCGGCCGGTCGGCGGGTGTGGAGCGCTCCAGGAAGCGGAGCAGCTCGACCGGAAACGGCAACACCAGGGTCGAATTCTTCTCGGCCGCGACCTCGACAACGGTCTGCAGCAACCGCAGTTGCATGGCGGCGGGAGTCGCGGCCATCGTGTCGGCCGCCTCGGACAACTTCGCTGACGCCTGCAACTCGCCGTCAGCCGTGATGACCCGCGCCCGTCGCTCCCGCTCGGCCTCTGCCTGCCGGGACATCGATCGCTTCATCGACTCCGGCAAGGCAACGTCTTTGATCTCCACCCGGTCGATGTGCAGGCCCCAACCCAGGGCCGGGCTGTCGATCATCACCTCCAGGCCCTCGTTGAGACGTTCCCGATTGGTCAGCAGGTCGTCCAGGTCGCTCTTGCCGATGATCGATCGCAGCGACGTCTGCGCCACCTGGCCCACCGCAGAGCGGTAGTCCTGCACGTCGACGACCACGCACACCGGATCGATGACCTTGAAGTAGATCACCGCATCCACCCGCACCGTGACGTTGTCGCGGGTGATGCCATCCTGCGCGGGTACCGGCAGCGTGATGATCTGCATGTTGACCTTCTGCAGGCGATCTACGAACGGGACGACGAGAGCGAGGCCCGGCCCGAGGATGGCGGGTCGTACTCGGCCGAAGCGGAAAACCACGCCCCGCTCGAACTGCTTGACGACGTGACCACTCGCGCCCAGCGCCACCGCACTCAGCGCCAGGATGGCGAGGAGCACAAACACAACGATCATTTCGCCCTCGAATCCGGCCGTGGCGGCCGATCCGGCATTCCCGGCGGCCGCTGGCCCTCTTCCGAGGGTAGCTCGGGATTTTTGCGGCATGTGGCTATGCGAGTGTCTCTGCGCTGAGTGACCGCGGAGGAGGCGATGCACCCGCGAGAGTTCGCCGACCGGTTGAACAGCACCGAGCTGCTCGCCGTCGATGCCGCGCTGCAGACGGTGCTCGCTCTGGACTGACCCTGCGGGTTGCCCCGACACGCAATGCTTTGACGCCCGCCTCCCCGAACGCCAGTACCGGCCTACTAGCGTTCGCGCTGTCGGGTGGTGGGGAAGCCATCCGTCCGGGAGGTTCCAGTCGTGGATGACATCACGAGGGGGCCGGCACCCGGTCCTCGTCGCCGTCGCAGCTGACGGAGACCAGGAACGGACCGGCCGAGCTGACCGCTCGCGCGGGTGCCGCGTGGGTGAGGAGCCTGCTGTGTCTGCTGTGCGCACGTACGTTCTGGACACCTCAGTACTGCTGTCCGACCCCTGGGCGCTGGCCCGCTTCGCCGAGCACGATGTGGTGCTGCCGCTGGTAGTCATCAGCGAGCTCGAAGGCAAACGCCACCACCCGGAGCTCGGCTGGTTCGCCCGCGAGGCGCTGCGCCTGCTCGACGACCTGCGACTGGAGCACGGACGGCTCGATCAGCCAATCCCGATCGGTGAGCTGGGCGGTCAGCTGCACGTGGAGCTCAACCACACCGACCCCGCCGTGCTGCCCTCAGGCTTTCGCGCCGACTCCTCGAACGATTCGCGCATCCTCGCCTGCGCGTTGAACCTTGCGGCCGAGAATCGCGATGTGACACTGGTCAGCAAGGACACTCCGCTGCGCGTGAAGGCCGGTGCCGTGGGGCTGCCGGCCGATGAGTACCGCGCGCAAAATGTGGTGACCTCAGGCTGGACCGGGATGGCCGAGCTGGCGGTCGGGCAATCCGACGTCGACTCGCTGTTCGGCCACGGCGTCCTTGACCTCGACGCGGCGCGGGACCTGCCGTGCCACACGGGGGTGCGCATGCTGGCCGGCACCCAGAGCGCGCTGGGGCGGGTGACGGCGGACAAGCAGGTCGCGCTGGTACGCGGCGAGCGGGAGGCATTTGGGCTGCACGGGCGTTCCGCCGAGCAGCGCATCGCCCTGGAGCTGCTGATGGACCCGAGCGTGGGCATCGTGTCCCTTGGCGGTCGGGCGGGCACTGGGAAATCGGCGCTGGCCTTGTGCGCGGGGCTCGAGGCGGTGCTGGAGCGACGCGAGCACCGCAAGGTGGTGGTGTTCCGGCCGCTGTACGCGGTGGGGGGCCAGGAACTGGGCTACCTGCCGGGCAGCGAAAACGAGAAGATGGGCCCCTGGGGACAGGCGGTGTTCGACACCCTGGAAGGTCTGGCCGACCCGGGCACCATCGAGGAGGTGCTAGCGCGGGGGATGCTCGAGGTGCTGCCCCTGACCCACATTCGAGGCCGCTCGCTGCACGACTCCTTCGTCATTGTGGACGAGGCGCAGTCGTTGGAGCGCAACGTGCTGCTGACGGTGCTGTCCCGGCTGGGGTCGGGCTCGCGGGTGGTGCTCACCCACGACGTCGCGCAGCGGGACAACCTGCGGGTGGGTAGGCACGACGGGGTGGCCGCGGTGATCGAGAAGCTCAAGGGGCATCCGCTGTTCGCGCACATCACGCTGACCCGCAGTGAGCGCTCGCCTATCGCCGCGCTGGTCACGGAGATGCTGGAGGAGTTCGGACCCGCCATGGTGTGACTCATGGGGCGGGGAGCCCAGACTCTCCTCGCAGAACGAGGACTTCGACCAGATCACCACCGCTCACCCCGTGCTGCCGGGGGGTTACAGCGGGGCGTTCACGCCGCCGGTGCGCCCGTGTGGTGTGGCAGTCGCCAACCGGGCCAGACGAAGTGGCAGGTGTAGCCGGTTGGGTACTGCTCCAGGTAGTCCTGGTGCTCCGGTTCGGCCTCCCAGAAGGGGCCCGCCGGCTCGACCTCGGTGAGCGCCTTGCCTGGCCAGAGCCCGGAGGCGTCGACATCGGCGATCGTATCGATGGCCACACGCCGTTGCTCGTCGCTACCGTAGTAGATGGCCGACCGGTAGCTCAGGCCGATGTCGTTGCCCTGCTGGTTCTTCGTAGACGGGTCGTGGATCTGGAAGAAGAACTCGAGCAGCTCTCGGTAGGTGAGCACATCCGGCTCGAACACGATCTCGATCGCTTCGGCGTGCGTCCCGTGCTTGCGATAGGTCGCGTTGGGGACATCGCCGCCGGTGTAGCCGACCCGGGTCGTGACGACGCCGCGCTGCTTGCGGATCAGGTCCTGGACTCCCCAGAAGCAGCCGCCCGCGAGAATTGCCTTCTCGGTCTGCATAATTTATTTGCCTACTTTCGTGGCTGGCACTGCGGTGTCGGCGATCTTGTCGAACAGGGAGCGGTACTGCCCGTAGCCTTCGGCTTCAAGATCAGCCAGCGGGACAAACCGTAGAGCTGCGGAGTTGATGCAGTAGCGCAGTCCACCAGCCACCGGGGGGCCGTCGTTGAAGACGTGGCCCAGGTGGCTGTCGCCGTGTGTCGAGCGGACCTCGGTGCGTGCCATCCCCAAGGTGATGTCGCTGTTCTCCACGATGTTGGCTGGCTCGAGCGGGGCGGTGAAGCTCGGCCATCCGCAGCTGCTGCCGTACTTCGTGGTCGATGCGAAGAGGGGTTCGCCGGACACGACGTCAAGGTAGAGGCCAGCGTCGGTGGTGTCGCAGAACTCGTTGTCGAACGCCGCCTCGGTGCCGCTTTGCTGGGTGACCCGGTATTGCTCGGGCGTCAGTGCAGCGATGGCCTCCGCGCTGCTGGCGTACGGGGTCTTGATCTGATCTGACATGTGCCTGCCTTCCGTTGAACTACGTTACTTTTGAACGCTTTTCGAACTTGAGCTATTCCGCCGCTGAAGTAGTCAACTCTGTTGCATTTTCATTGTTGCTAAACTGGTTCGGTCATTCGAGTGGGAAAATACCCATCGGGTGGCCGGCTAGGGTTAGCGTCTCCCGGCGGCGCGCAATGACTCCGCGGTGGCGAGTAACGAGGCCCCGAGGAACACGCCGTCCTTGATCAAGAACTGCCCCACCATGGACAGTTTCGGGGCACCGTGGTCTTCTTGCCAGACCCCTGGTGTCGTGAGCAGAAAACTGAGGGTGGTGGCAAACATGCCGACTGCTCCGAGTCCGCCGAGCACGGAGGCCCTGGGCGCGAGCGGCTTCGCGGCGATCAACGATCCCAACGCGATCTCGGTGCATCCCACGATCTTTGCCATCGTCTTCTCGTTCAACCTCTTGAGGACGGGAGCAAACAGTGGACTCGAAGAGACCAGCGGTTGGATGTTCTCCACCTCGTAGTCCTCGAACTTGAGTCTGCCGATCCACACAAGATTCATCGCCAGTGCGGAGCGCAGTGTCGACGTTCCGATCGACTGCAGAGCCTGGGCGGTGTCTTGTCTTGGTCTCATGTCTGCGTCGCTTTCGCTAGTGCGCCCGCATGCGGCGCGTGGGGTTGGTCTGTGATTTAGCCGGTAAAGCGGCTGAAGCCGGGATTGCCCGACCACCGTGACGGCGGGCTCTCTTGGCTTCTTCCGCCAGTCGAACCTACCCGAACTGGACTTAACAGTCCAGTTGTCCTAGAGCGTGGTGGTCTGATCAGTCACCATCTGAGGACGACGGCTGGGAGCCACGATGACCGCGCAAAACACTCGTTTGGATGCTCTATCGGGGCGCGTGGTGCACCTACTGCAACGCACAGCTCACGGCGTTCCACCGGGTTCGGGTGCGCCCCCGATGGCACGGTGCTCGCCGGGTATGCGTGGCGAGGCGGCTCACTGCTCCCGCACGGCGGCGAGGTGGGCGACGTGGTTGAGGGCCATGTCGAGGCTGAGTCGCAAGTGCCGGGTTTCGCGGGCGGTTTGGGTGAGCAGTAGTCCGCCTTGCAGGGCGGCCATGATGGTCGAGGCCAGGTCGCTGGGGTCGGCATCGCGCTGGAGTTCACCGCCGTTCTGCATGGCGGTCAGACCGGTGGCCAGGCGTGCTTCCCATTTCTGGAAGCTGTCCGCGAGCAGCTGTCGCGCGTCTTCGGAGGTGTCGGAAAGTTCGCTGGCGAGTGAGCCGATGGGGCAGCCGCCCACTCCGCTTCGCTGCTGCTGTACGTCGATGATCATGGTGGCCCAGCGGCGCAGACCGGCCATTGAGTCCAGGGCACACAGATAGGGGTCTTGGCCGTCGAGCACCCGCTCGGTTTGCCGGACGATCACCGCGCGGACCAGCGCGTCTTTGTCGGCGAAGTAGTGGTAGAGCTGCGATTTGCTGGTCCGGCTGGCGGCCATGACCTCATCGAGGCTGGTGCGCAGCGCCCCGTGGGTGTACATCAGGTCCGCTGCGGCATCCACGATCCGCGCGCGCGTCGCCGCCCCGCGGGCGGTGAGCCGCCCGGGCTCCTCGATCGCCGGCTTCGCGCTGGTTGGCATTTCAGGAAGCCTACCCGCGCTTATGGACTTGGTGGTCCAAATAGGGGCGGGAAGTCAGGCGGGTGGTGCGAAGAACTCCAGCGCGGTGCCGTCGGGATCTTTGAAGGACAGTCCTGAGCCGTAGGCCGCGTCGATGATCCCGTCGTGAGCGATCCCGAGTTCATCGAGGCGGGCCTGCCACTCGGTCAGCTCGTCGCGGCTCGCGCAGCCAAACGCCACATGATCCAGCCCCGGCCGGGTGACGCGGAACTGCTCACCGTTGTCCCCACCGGGATGCAGGTGCAGCCCGAGGAGCATGCCGCCCGAGAGGGGATACACCTTGTGGTGAAACCCGCCGGCGTCCTCGTCAAGTACGGGTTCGACGCCGAGCAGCCGCTCGTACCAGACCGCGCTGCGGTCTAGGTCGGTGACGGTCAACGCGACGTGGGTGATGGCCGGAAAGTTTGCCACGGTTGTTCTCCTGACTATGTCGGGACGAAGCCGCGGGGAACGGCAGCGCCCGCCCGGAGGGGTATCGGGGCATCCTACGGTCGGGGCGCCGCACCGGTGGTCTGCAGCCGCCCGCAGGCTGACGACGTCACCCCACGGCGACGACCTCCCCGCTGCGGTCGCCGATGACGACGGTCCCGTCCGCGGTCAGGGCCGGGTAGGAGTCGACCGGACCGCCCAGGGCCACGTCGAAGAGCACCCTGCCATCAGGTGCGACGCCGAGGAGCTGACCGTCCTGGGTTCCGAAGTAGATCCGGTGTCTGCGGTCCACGGCAACCGCGCTCCAGATCTGCGCGGGCGGTTCGTCCTGGTAGGCGGCCGCCTCGGTCCCGTCGCTCACCCGCAGGACGTGCACCCGGCCGGAGTGGTCGGCGACGTAGGCCAGGCCGTCGGAGGTCACCGACGGCGAGGAGTAGGTGATTATTCGGGGGGAGGCCCACCGTAGTGAGCCGTCGGGCCGGTAAGCCCACTCCCGGTTCCCGTTGGTCCCCAGCAGCACCGTGCCGTCCGGGGCGAGCCCGGCGGAGACCTCGGCGATGTTGTCGTCGGGGTTGGTCCGCCACGCCTGGCGGACGCTCGTGCCCCGGTCGTCGAGGGCGATCAGCGCGGAGTCGGCGGTCGTGTAGAGGCGGCCGGACCCGTCGGTGACGATCGAGCCGTACGACGTCGTCCCGACTCTCGTGGTCCACGCTTGCCGGGGCGGGTCGCCGCCGCTACTGCTTACGTCCAGGGCGGTGACACCGCCTCCGGTATCTCCCACGTAGATCCATCGCCCGTCAACGGTGGTCGGGGACGTTGGCCGGCCGGGGAGCGCAACGCTCCAGAGCCGGACCCCGGTGGGCGAGAGGCCGAGGAGGCGAGGGGATCCGGGTGGTTCCCAGACGACGGTGCCGTCGGGCAGGACGAGCGCGGAGGTCGACAGGTCGGCGCCGGTGGCGTTCGTCCCCGCGTCGACGGTCCAGCGGTCGGCCCCGGTGCCCGGGTCCAGCGCGTGCAGGACACCCGCGTTCGAGGCGACGTAGATCGTCCCGTCGCGGGCAAGGACCGGGCCGGGTGTGACCGGGCCCTCGAGGTGGCGTCGCCACCGCACCGTGCCGTTGACCGGACCGTCGTCCGGGCTCGCGCCACTGTGCCGGGCGTCGTGCAACGCCGTGGGCCACGGTGACCACGACGGCGTCCCGGCCGAGGCGGGCGAGACCGGATCCAGCGGCACTCCGGGGAATCGCTGCCCAAGGGCCGACGAGCGGGCGCCGAGGACTGGCTGGACCCGGTGGACGACGAGTCGACCGGCCCGGACCCACAGCCCGCGGATGCCATATTGATCCCCTTCGGTGGCGCTGACGGTGTTCAGGCGGTGCGCTTGTTGAGTGCGAGGCCGGTCGCGGCGGCGGCGATGGTGATGGTGGTGAAGGCGGTGAGTCCGATCAACGGTGTGCTGTGGTCGATGGTGATGCCGAGGCCGACGAGCAGCACGGCGATCGCGATGTAGCCGGCCAGGTAAAAGGCGCTGACGACTTGGCCGCGTTCGGCGACGGAGGCGGCGTTGATGACGCTGGCTTGGGCGGCACGGTGGGCCAGGCCCTGACCGGTACCGGCGGCGAGGGCGCCCAGAACGAGGATGACGGGTTGGTGGGTGGCCAGGGCGATGGGCAGCGCGGCCATGCCGGGGATGAACACGGCGAGCCCGATGCGGATCGCGGGGCCGGCCGGGCAAGGCGGGAAAGTAGTTGCGCCGCGGCGGAGGCGCTGAACACGGTGAACACGATGCCTGCGGTCAGGGCTTGGTTGTGGGTGCCCAGGATGAGGGCCGCGAAGGTAGGGCCGAGGGCGAAGAACATGGCGGTGGCGACCCATCCGGAGCCGAACGCGACCGTGGCCCGGGCGAATAGCGCCCTCCCGGCCGCGGGAACGTGGGGCAACCGCAGGCCCCGGGTGGCCGGCTCGTGGCCGGCCTCGGGGGTGATGCGGGGCAGAATCAGCGCTCCCGTGAGCGCTGGGAGCAGCGCGAGGATCTGGAGCACGTAGACCAGTCGGGTTGGCCATGGTCCGTACTCGACGAGCAGTCCGCTGATCATCGGTCCGAGGGCCAGGCCGAGGACGGTCGCTGTCGAGGCGACCACGGAGGCGCGGTCGAGGTCGCGGTCCACTTCCAACTCGGCGAGTGCCGCGGGGGCCAGCGCGGTGACCGCCCCACTGGCCAGTCCGCTGGTGATGCGACCCACCAAAAGCCAGACCAGCCCTGAGGACAGCGCGAACGCCCCAGCACTGGTCAGGGCGAGCGCGAGTGCGGGCAGCAGCACCGCACGCCGACCGTAACGGTCCGACAGCTGCCCCGCGAGGACCAAGGCCAGGGCCACGGCCGGGACGTAGGCGATGAAGAGGAGTGTGAGCGTCGTGGTGCTGAGTCGGTCCACACGCTGGTACACGGCGTAGAGGGGAGTCGGCTGGTTCGCTCCGAGCAGCACGATCATCAGCGAGTAGGCGACCGTACGAAACCCCCACCGTCGCGCGCGGGTGCTGGGCATCGCGATCGCGGCTGTCACAGGGCGTCGGGTCGCCGGGAGGTGTCCCCGAACAGCACCCGGCATTGCGGGTCTGGACACTCGCGCAGGCGAAGCAAGTCCGGGCCGGTCATCCCACAGAGTCTAGAACGTATGGACTTGACAGTCCAATGATGCCGAGGCAGTGTGGACCGAGTAGTCCACTATCTGCTACGGCAACGGTTTGGAGCCACGATGACAGCGCAACACACCAGGATTGATTCCACGGGCACTCTGCTGGGAAACGGTGAGGTGTTTCCGTCCCTGCAGGTCGCCGCCGTGGGGGGCGGCACGTTCTCGCTACCGGATGATCTCGCCGGTTCCTTCGGGGTGGTGCTGTTCTATCGGGGTTCGTGCTGCCCCTACTGCAACGCGCAGCTCGCGGCGTTTCATCGGGCGGAGGGCAAACTGGCCGAGCTGGGGGTGCAGGTTGTGGCCCTCTCGGTCGATGGCGAGGCGACGAGTGCGGCGCTGGTGACCAAGCATCACCTGGGTTTCCCGGTCGGGCACAGCGCGGACGCCGATGCAGTGGCGTCGGCGACGGGGGCGTTCACCAACGCCGACCCGCACCATCTGCAGTCCACCGGGTTCGTGTTGGCCCCCGATGGCGCGGTGCTCACCGCGGTGTACTCCAGCGGGGCCATCGGCCGACTCGTGCCCGAGGACGTCCTCGGCCTCGTGCAGTATGCGAAGTCTCAGGGATGAGCGCCGTGACACCGCTGGACCTCACCTCCCGCCGGGTCCTGCTCACCGGGGCCGGCAGCGGTATCGGACGCCGCCTCGCACTGGAACTCGCCACCCGGGGTGCGCAGCTCGTCCTGGTCGGTCGCCACGAGCAGCCCCTGACCGAGACCGCGACCATGGTGGGGGTGCGCGGAGGGAGCGCGCACGTACTCACGGCTGACCTCACCGCGCCGGGGGCGCCCGAGCGGGTGGTGGGATCAGCGTTAGAGCTGCTCGGCGGCCTGGATGTGCTCATCAACAACGCAGGCAACGTGCGGGCGGGACGCCTCGATGAGGTCGACACCGCCGACATTCTGGCGATGCTCGCCCTCAACCTGACGGCGCCGATTCTGCTGACCAAGGCCGCGCTACCGCACCTGCGGGCTGCCGCCACCGCCCACGGTGGGGCCGCGGTGCTGGGCATCTCCTCGGGCATTGCCCTGGTTGGTCTGCCCTTCTACGCCACCTACGCGGCCACCAAAGCCGGGTTGGCTCGGTTCGACGAGGCGTTGCGCCGCGAGCTGATCGGCACCGGTATCCGCGTGGCCACGGCGTACCCCGGGGCCACCGACACCGCGATGATGGCCACCTCGCAGGCAGGGGAGGACCTGGGCTTCGGTCGCCGCCCCGTCGAGGAGGTCGCCGCGGAAATCGTCGCCGGCCTCGAGGCCGGGGACGCGGAGATCAACACCTCGCTGCGGGACCGGCGCGGAATGCAAGACCTCAACGCCACCGCCCCCCTCGACGTCGACGCCGCCCTCACCCCGAAACTCGCCGAGATGGAGGCCGCCACCCGCAGCCACCGCAGCATCTGAATGCCCGCGGCGACCCCGCCCCGCACCGCGTGCGCGGCGTGGGGCGGGGCCATCCGCGCGGGTTCTGCGCCGATGGTGTGGGTCATGCCCTGTCCATCCGGGCGAGGAACCGTCCCTGCACGTGCGTGATGTCGAGCAGCCGTAGCCCGGCAGCGGTGGCGAGGTCGGCGGCGTCGTCGGTACCGACCCGGGCCCACGGAAACCATTCGCCCACCGAGTGCTCGGTCTCCAGCCGCAGGTACTCCCGTCGCACCCCGGTGCAGGGGGGATCGAGCTCGGCAAGAACGATCCCCTCCACACCCAGGAGTTCACGGGCGCGCCGCAAGACTCGTGCCGGATCGCCACCGATGCCGATGTTGCCGTCCGCGAGGAGCACCTGCGCCCAACTACCGAACCCGGGCAGCGGAGCGAACGGGTCCTGGTGCAGCGCCATGCCGCCCCGTCGGATGGTCATAGCGACCGCGGTCGCGGCGAGGTCCACGCCGAGCGCCCGAACACCGCGGGCGGCCAGCGTTGCGGTGAAACGGCCTGGCCCGCAACCCAGGTCGAGGGTCGCGCCGGTGCACGCTCGTAGCAGCACCTCATCGGCGGCCCGGTCGCCGGGGGTGGAGGCGTCCCCACCCAACCAGCGGCCCACCGGCAGTGCCCGGCGCAGCCCAGTCGGGTCCCCAACCCAACATGGGAGGCCCGCCGCGGCCCGCCGGTAGAGCACGTCGACGGAGACCGGGGCCACCACGTCGGCGGCCGTTCCGGAGAGGGTCGGGGCAACAATTGTCGCCGCATGCTCTCGAGAGAGCGGCCTCACGCCCGCGGCTCTTCAACAACCGCACTATGTGCGCCACCATCCGCTGAGCCGCCCTCCGCTGTGGCGGCGGAGGACGGTGAACCAGCTTTCCGGTGGGCGAGGGCGAGGTGGGTGGTGTAGGCGAGGGCGCTGAGCGCGAAGGCGATGGCGGTGAACAGCAGCCAACGGTCGAGGAAGGGCGCCTGGGTTTGACCGGTGGCGGCGAGGTAGGTGGGGGCGCCCTGTTCGACGATGCCGGGCAGGAACACGAGTAGCAGCAGGCCGCTGGCCAGGACGGGGACGCGGACGTAGTTGATGGCCGAGACCAGTGGTGGCCGATCGGGGTGTTGTCCGCGCCTGCGGCGCAGAGTATGGACTCCGGCGGTGTGTAGGCGATCACCCAGGGCGTAGAGCGGGAACAGCACCAAGTCGTGCAGCAGCGCCGCACCGAGGAACCAGACCAGGATCGACTGCCACCACACGGCCGGGTTCCAGAAGGTGGCGGGCCCCGCGACGCTGATGATGTAGCCGAGCAGGGCGAAGCTGGCCAGGACGGCGAGCAGATGCAGGGGGTGGGCGCCGTAGAAGGTACGGAACCGGGTGAGTGCTGCGGGCATGTCAGTGGCTCCGGAACTCGATGGAGGCGACCCATTTGGTGTTGTGCACTCCGGGCAGGGCCGGGACGATGATTCGCGCCGGGTAGCCGTGATCGACCGACAGATCGACCCCGTTGACCTTGAGGGCGAGCAGCGCATCGGGGTTGGTGACCTGGTTGGCCTGCAGGCCGGCCTGGTTGAACGCCCCTGCTTTCTCCAACGACGTCACGTGCGTCGAGGCCGGGGAAGGGACCCCGACCAACGCTGCCAGGTCGCGGAGCCGCACTCCCGTCCAGGACTGGGTGCTGGACCAGCCTTCGACGCAGGCGATAGGCAGCACCGCGGTGTGCTGGGGCATGCCCAGCAGGGCGGCTCGATCCAAGGTGCGCGGGGTGGCGCCGGGCAGGGACAACGCCCATCCGGCGCCGACGTCGGCGGGGGTAATGGCGGCGACAGCGGCGGTGCGGTTGATCTCGAAGTCATTCGGGCCCTCACCCAGGTCCCGGCCGCGGGGCAGCAGGAAGGCCAGCGGGCGGATCGGCCCCCCAAGGGTCTGCCCCAACGTCAGCACCGCCAGCAGCGCCGAACCCCCGCCGACCAGGGCCAGCGCACCGCGGCGGCTCATAGTCGCCGGGGCGGGATCGGTGGCCACCAACCCGTCCGCGTCGGGGGCCTCGGGCACGGTGTCTACCCGCGACGTCCGCAGAGTTTCTCGCAAGGAACGCGACCGCAGCGAGGTGATCATCTTGGGGAACTTGATGCCGACGTGCACCACGAAGCCGGCGATGAACACCCACGCGCCGTAGTAGTGGGCGGTGTAGAAGCTGAACCCGAAGATGTAGTCGTACTGGATGTTCAGGACCCCGGTGACGATCTCGAACAGGATGCCGCCGACCAGCATCAGCAGGGAGATACGTTCTGTTACCTGGGCCACCGACCGGGCCGGAGGCCAGGCGAACAACCGAGGGATGACCGACCACAGCTTGCCCAGCACGACCGGGATGATGATCAACCCGAGCCCGACATGCAGGCCCTGGGTGAGCCGGTACAACCACGACGGAGTGCTCGGCCAGTTGAACACCGGCAGACGCAGCCACCCCACGTCGGCGGGGATCGCCTGGTTCAGCTGCGGGGCGTAGGCGATGTAGGACAACAACCCGGTGAGGATCACGATCGGCAGGGCCACCAGCAGCACGGCGCCGAACACCGAGGTCAGCCAGGGTCCCCGCAGCGGGGAACGCCACTGCTTCACCCGATCCATCCCCGGCGGTGGGCGGTGTTCCAGCTTTCGCCACAACGGCGCGGGAAACCCGTAGGTCGGGTCAGCGGGCTCGCCACCAGCACTAGGGGCGTCGGGAGTGGACCCTCGAGAAACTGCCCCCTCCGGCGCGGACGGGTTCGGCGGCGGGGGTGGGCTGGTCGTGGTCATGAGTGGCTTCGATCCTTCGGGGTCACCCATGGTCGGGATGACGTGGTGGCGGGGTCGGTGAGTTGGGTGTGCTCCGCGTCGGCCAGGGCCTGGGCGGCGGTGACCAGCCCGAGGTGGCTGAAGGCCTGCGGGAAGTTTCCCAGCAACTCCCCGCTGGTGGTGCCGATCTGCTCGGAGAACAACCCGAGCGGGCTGGCGAACCCCGCTGCCCGCTCCAGGATGTCCCGCGAGCGGGCGAGCTGGCCGGTGAGGGCCAGGGCGTGGGCCAACCAGAAGGTGCACAGCAGGAAGCTGCCCTCACCGGCGTCGATGCCGTCGCCGCCCCGATAGCGATAGAGCAACCCCCGCTCGTCTGCCAGGTCGGCTTCGATGGCGTCGATGGTGGCCAGCAGACGTGGCTCATCAGGGGTCAGGAAACCGACGATGCCCATCAGCAGCACGGACGCATCCAGGGTGGTGGACCCGAAGTACTGGGTGAACGCCCCCACCTGATCGTTGAAGCCGCGGTCCACAATGGTCTCGCGCAGTTCCTCGCGCTCGGCGGACCATTGGGCCACGCGGTCGGGGGCGTCGAGCAGCTCGGCCATCGCGATGCCCCGGTCCAGGGCCACCCAGCACATCAGCTTGCTGTGCAGGTAGGGCCGCGGTGGGCCCCGCATCTCCCAGATGCCCTGGTCGTCCTGGCGCCAGCGGGCTGCGGCCGCGTCCACCGCGGCGACCAGGAACACCTGGGTCCCCAGCTCCATGTCCGCCAGCTGGTCGCGCAGGGTGTACGCGGCGTCCAGGAGGGCGCCGTAAACGTCGAGCTGGCGTTGCCCCCACGCCTCGTTGCCCGTGCGGACCGGACCGCTGTCCCGCCACCCGGACAACCGGGGGATGGTGTGCTCGGTGAGGTCGCGCTCGCCGCCGACGCCGAACATGATCTGCAGATCCAGGCCCCGGTCCAGCTGGGTACCCGCGGCGCGGGCGAGGAAGGAGAAGAAGCGGCCGGCCTCCTCGGGGCAGGCGGCGATGAACAGCCCTTGCAGAGTCATGCTCGCATCGCGCACCCAGGTGAAGCGGTAGTCCCAGGTCCGACCGCTGCCGATGCCCTCGGGCAGGCTGGTGGTGGGTGCGGCGACCATGGCGCCGCTGCGCGCGTAGGTCAGGCCCTGGAGCACCACCCCGCTGTGGTGCACCAGCTCCTTCAGCGGCCCGTCGTAGCGTTGGTGCAGCGCAGACCAGCTTTGCCACGCCGCCTCGGTGGCCTTCAGCCGGCGGCGGATCTGACGTTTGCTCCACGGTGGTGGCGTCGGCCCCCAGGGGTCGCATTGCGCCACCGCGAAGCCCAGCTCCTGGCCCTGCGTGAGGGTCACGGTGCCCGACGCGGTCGCATCGGCGAGGTCCAGAGCCACCTCGGTGCTCAGGATCAGCACGGTGGCCCCTCCTTGGGAGACGATGGCCCTCTCAGCGGGCGCCAACCGGGGATGGATGAGGCCAAACTCGGGGCGTGGGGCATATTCCACCCGCACCGGCACGCTCCCGCGGGTACAGCGTGCCTGGCGCAGCAGCACCCCGGGCGCGGAACGACCCAAATCGTGCCCTCGCTCGTGCGGACCCATGGCCATCGCGTCGATCACGACGAGCTCACCTGCGGGAGCTGACCACGTCGTCTCCAACACCAGACCGGGTGAGCGGTAGCGCCAGACGGCCACGAATCCCTCGGTGGCCGGTGCCAGCAGAAAATACCCCGCGCTGTCATCGAGTAGGCGGCCCAGCACCGGTGGGCTGTCAAACCGGGGCAGGCACAACCAGTCGACCGACCCGGCAGCCGTCACCAAGGCCGCCACGCCGCAATCGGACAACAGGGCATGCTCACCGAGCGGAACATCACTCACCCGGTGATCCCCAGACCGCGAGTGTGCCGGTCACCGGTCGGCGTCGTCTCGGTGGTCATGGTCCCCTTCCGCAATGAAGTCTGCGAACTACCGTGCTCGAGTTTCGCTGGACTGTCAAGTCCACTATGATCAGCGACATGAGCCTGACCAAGGGCAGTGGCCCGTTCGGTGCGACGCCGGCCGGCTCGTTTAACTTCGACCCGCACCCGCCAGAGCACGTTCTCTACGTCGAGCGCTCACCGCGACGCGTGCGGGTGATGCTCGGAGCCGAAACAGTGGCCGACAGCACCGAGGTCTGGTTGCTGCACCCGCCCGAGCGGACACCGACCTACCTGTTTCCCCGCGAGCACGTGCGCACCGCGACCTTCGAGCCCAGCGACCGCCGCCGCTTCGACCCGGGCATGGGCGAGGGAATCTACTGGACGGTGCGGGTCGGGGACCGCCGCGCGGTGGACGCGGCCTACTCCTTCCAGGACCCGCCCGCGACGGCATCGCCCATTGCTGGGCTCATCGCCTTCGACTGGGACGCGATGGACGGGGTGTTCGAGGAGGACGAGGAAGTCTTCGTCCACCCCCGCGACCCCTACACCCGCATCGACGTGCTCCGCAGCTCCCGGCATGTCCGCGTCCGCGTCGCAGGCACCCTCGTCGCCGACTCGACCCGTTCTCGGATGCTGCTGGAAAGTGGTCTGCCCGTGCGGTACTACCTGCCCCCCGAGGACGTGCGCACCGAGCTGCTGCAGACCAGCGACACCACCACCAGCTGCCCCTACAAAGGCACCGCCCACTACTGGTCCCTCCGGATCGGGCAGCGGTTCGAACCGGACATCGTGTGGTCCTACCCCGAGCCGCGCCACGACGCCGAAGCCGTCGGTGGGCTGCTGTGCTTCGTCGAGGAACGGGTGGAACTCGACGTGAGCACGGACGGACAGCGGCACTGACACCCTCGTCTCGACGCGTCGGTCGGCTGCTCTCAGCCGGCCGGGTCGAGTGCTCGCTCGACCGAGGTCGCCACGTCGCGTAGCAGCAGCTGGAGCCGGCGCGCCTCCTCAGGCGCCAGGCCGAGGTCCTTGCTGATTCGGCACTGGATCCTCTTGGACGCGACGCAGACCCGGGCGCCCTGTTCGGTCAGGGCCAGCCGGACCGCGCGGGCGTCGTCGGGGTCACGCTCGCGCGAGACCAGGCCGGCCTGCTCCATCCGCCGCAGCATCGGTGTCAGCGTGGCGTGGTCGAGGCGCAGGGTGCCCGCGAGCTCCTTGAATGAGCTGGGTCCGTCGCCGCCGAGCACGACCAGCACGAGGTACTGCGGGTAGGTCAGGCCGTACTCCTCGAGCAGCGGCCGATAGCGACGGGTCAGCGCGCGCGAGGCGGCGTACAGGTCGAAGCAGAGCAACTCGTCGAGCACGTCGGTGTGTGCGATGTGACGGGCCCGCGCCATGGCTGTCCTCCCGACGTCCAGTTGATCTCCACAGTAGACGGGTGGACTTGTGAGTTCCGCGGCCGTCTGGCAGATTGTTTAGGGCACGAGACATTCTACGTGAAGGAGCAGCTCATGCCCGAGATCACCGCCAATGGCGTCTCTCTGTACTACGCGGACAGCGGAGGCGAGGGACGGCCCGTCGTGCTGGTCCACGGCTGGCCCCTCAGCAGCGCCTCCTGGTCCGAGCAGGTGCCCGCGCTCACCGAGGCGGGTTACCGCGTCATCGCCTACGACCGCCGCGGCTTCGGAGAGTCCGAGAAGCCCGCCGACGGCTACGACTACGACACCCTCGCCGCTGACCTGGCCGGCTTGCTCGACGGGCTCGACCTGACCGATGCCAGCTTGGTCGGCTTCTCGATGGGCGGTGGTGAGGTTGCGCGCTACGCCGGCCAGCACGGCACCGGCCGCCTCCACTCGGTCGTCTTCGCTTCAGCCGTCACCCCTTACCTCCTCAAGACCGACGGCAACCCAGAAGGCGGTCTCGAGGAGTCCGGCGTGCAGGAGATGGAGGACGGCGCCCGCACCGGCCGGGCGAACTTCCTGGACGGCTTCACCACCAGCTTCTTCACCGCAGGCGAGGAGCTCAAGGTCACCGAGGCGCAGCGGCAGCAGGCCATCGCGCTGCAGCAGCCCGCTCGCGACGAGGCCGTGGTGGACTGCATCGGCGCCTTCGGCCGCACCGACTTCCGCGACGACCTCACGAAGGTCGACGTCCCAGCCCTGATCATCCACGGTGACTCCGACGGCATCGTGCCGTTCGAGGTGTCGGGCAAACGCACCGCCCAGGCGATCCCCGGCAGCACTCTGGTGGTCGTGGAAGACGCACCCCACGGCTTCAATGTGAGCCACCACGACGCGTTCAACGCCGCCCTGCTGGAGTTCCTCGCTCGCTGACCCAACTGCCCGCCCTGCGCCGGTCGGTTCACCAGCGGCGGTTGGCCAACACCGGGAGTGCTTCCCGAGCAGCCGCGACATCGGCCACATCGAGGTCGACCACCAACAAACCGGGCTCGGCGCCGAGGCGGTCGAGCACGGCGCCCATCGGCGAGACCACGAGACTGTGGCCGACGCCGGTGGGCGCCTTGCTGGCTTGACCTGGATCCGCTTGCCCGCACGCGGCGATGAACGTCGTCGAGTCCAGTGCCCGGGCGCGCGCCAGCAGCTCCCACTGCTCCACCTTGCCCGGCCCCGCACCCCAGGACGCCGCCACCACGATCAGGTCCGCGCCCTGGTCCGCCATCAGCTGGTACATCCCCGGAAAGCGGATGTCGTAGCAGGTGCTCAGCCCGACGCGGACGTTCCCGATCTCGACAAGCACGGGCGCGGACCCGGGCGCCACCGTCCGCGACTCGGTGAATCCGTACGCGTCGAACAGGTGCACCTTGTCGTAGTGCTCGTCGAGCAGCGTCCCGACGGCGAGCAGGGTGTTGCGCACGCGCCCGTCGCCGGCGGGGGTGAACATGCCGGCGATGAGCCCCAGGTCGGCAGTTTCGGCCAGCCGCCGGACGCCGTCGGCCCAGGGCCCGTCGAGTGGTTCCGCGACCGGTCCGAGCGGCACGCCGAAGCGGCACATAGCCGCCTCGGGAAACACCACCAGCTCCGCGTCCGCTTCCGCAGCCTGATCGACGTAGGAAGCCATCATGCGCAGGTTCTCCGCCGGGTCGGTGCCCGACGACATCTGCGCCAGCGCGATCCGCACGCTCAGTCCTGCACCCGCGCCATGGCCAGGACGTCCAGGGCGGCATCGAGCTGCTCCTCGCTGAGCCGGTCCGGCACGTGTCCCCGCTCCAGCACGACCTCGCGGATCGTCTTGCGCTCCTTCAGTGCCTGCTTGGCCACCTTGGCCGCCTCCTCGTAGCCGATCGCCGAGTTCAGCGGCGTCACGATGGAGGGTGAGGACTCCGCCAGCTCCCGGCAGTGCTCCTCGTCGGCCTCGGTGCCCTCGATGCAGCGGTCGGCGAGCAGCCGAGACGCGTTGGCCAACAGTCGGATCGACTCGAGCAGGTTGCGGGCCATCACTGGGATCTGCACGTTCAGCTCGAACGACCCCGACGCCCCGGCCCAGGCGATCGCGGCGTCGTTGCCGATCACCTGCGAGCACACCTGCAGGGTGGCTTCCGGGATCACCGGGTTCACCTTGCCGGGCATGATCGAGCTGCCCGGCTGCAAGTCGGGCAGCCGGATCTCCCCGAGCCCGGTGCGCGGGCCGGACCCCATCCAGCGCAGGTCGTTGCAGATCTTGGTCAGCGACACCGCCAGCACCCGCAGCGCCCCTGAGGCCTCCACCAGCCCGTCCCGGGCCGACTGTGCCTCCACGTGGTCCACAGCCTCCGTCAAGACCTCGACCCCGGTGGCGTCACGCAACGCCGAGACCACAGCGGCCCCGAAACCGTCCGGCGCATTCAGCCCGGTGCCGACGGCCGTACCGCCGATCGCCAGCTCGCCCAGGTGCGGGAGCACCGCGTGGACACGTTCGATCCCGAGCGCGATCTGTCGGGCGTAGCCCCCGAACTCCTGACCCAGCGTGATGGGCACGGCGTCCATCAGGTGCGTGCGCCCCGACTTGACCACGTCCCGCCACTGCTGCTGCTTGCCCACCAGGGTGGCGTGCAGGTGTTCCAAGGCCGGGATCAGCTCGGTGACTGTCGCCTCGGTCGCTGCCAGGTGCGTGGCCGTGGGGAAGGTGTCGTTGGAGGACTGCGAGGCGTTGACGTGGTCGTTGGGGTGAACTTCCACTCCCGCCTTGCCCGCGAGCGTGGCGATGACTTCATTGGCGTTCATGTTGGAGCTGGTGCCCGAGCCGGTCTGGAACACGTCGATGGGGAACTGGTCGTCGTGCTGGCCGGCGGCGATCTCGTCGGCCGCCGCGGCGATCGCCCCCGCCTGCTCGTCAGTGATGATGCCCAGCTGGGCGTTCACCCGCGCGCACGCCCCCTTGAGCAACCCGAGCGCCCGGATCTGTGCCCGCTCCTGCCCACGCCCGCTGATCGGGAAGTTCTCCACGGCGCGTTGGGTCTGTGCCCGCCACAGCGCGTCGACCGGGACGCGCACCTCACCCATCGTGTCGTGCTCGATCCGGTACTCACCCTGCTGTTCGTCAGTCATGGCTAGGACACTGCCACGCGACCTTGCCGCTGTGCACATTTCTCTGCACCAGGTGGCAAGCACGTTGGAGGCGTTGCCTAGTGTGAGGCGGCACACCGCCGATGCGAGGAGAAGCCGTGACCGAGACGACGTGCGACCTGGTGGTGGTCGGCGCGGGACCTGCCGGCCTCTACGCCGCTTACTACGCAGGTTTTCGCGGGTTGACGGTGGCCATCGTGGACACGTTGCCGGAGCCCGGGGGGCAGGTCACCGCGATGTACCCGGAAAAGATGATCTTCGACGTCGGGGGCTTCGCCGCCATCAAGGGTCGCGACTTGGTGACCGGGCTGGTCGAGCAAGCGGGGCAGTACCAGCCGACCTATCTGCTCGGGCGCCAAGCGGTGCGCCTGACGCCCGAGGGCGACGGCGGCTACAGCGTCGAGCTCGCCGACGGCGCCACCGTACAGACGCGTTCGGTCCTCATCACCGGCGGCCTGGGCACCTTCACCCCACGGCCACTGCCCGCCGGGCAGGAGTGGGCCGGGCGGGGCGTGGTGAACTTCGTGCCCGCCCTGGCGGCGCACGCGGGTCAGGACGTGGTGGTCGTCGGCGGCGGCGACTCCGCCTTCGACTGGGCTCTTGCCCTGCACCCGGTGGCCAAGAGCGTCACCCTGATACACCGGCGCGCCAAGTTCCGCGCCCACGCCGGGACGATCACCGCCGTGCAGGAGCTGGGCATCGAGCTGGTCACCGACGCCCAGGTCAAAGAGCTCCGAGCGGGCGCCTCCGGGGAGCTGGCGGAGGTGGTCGTGGAGGTCGACGGCGCGCTGCGCACCCTGCCCGCCCAAGCGGTGATCGCCGCCCTGGGCTTCACCGCCGACCTGGGGCCGCTCACCGAGTGGGCGCTGGAGATCGACCGGCGCCAGATCGTCGTCGACTCGCACATGCGCACCGCCCGTCCGCTGATTTACGGTGCCGGCGACATCGTCACCTACCCCGGCAAGGTCAGCCTGATCGCCACCGGGTTCGGTGAGGCGGCGACGGCGGTCAACAACATCGCGGTCGAGCTCGACCCGTCCGCGCACCTGTTCCCCGGGCACAGCTCCAACGAGGGCTGATCAGGGAAGCGGGCGGTTGCCGTCGTCGACCAGGCTGTCGAAGTCGACGCTGGAGTACTCCCGCAGCTTTGTGAGCCGGTGGTAGCCGTCGATCATTCGTACGGTCCCGGACTTGGAGCGCATGACGATGGACTGGGTGGTGCAGCCCCCGCCCTGGTAGCGCACCCCACGCAGCAGATCACCGTCGGTGATGCCGGTCGCACAAAAGAAGACGTTGTCGCCGGATACCAGGTCCTCGGTGGTCAGTACACGCGAGAGGTCGTGCCCGGCGTCCAGCGCCCTGCGCTTCTCGGCGTCGTCGGTGGGGGCCAAGCGCCCCTGGATGGCGCCACCCATGCAGCGCATGGCCGCCGCCGCGATGATGCCTTCGGGCGTGCCCCCGACGCCCAGTAGCATGTCCACCCCGGAGTCGGGGCGGCACGCGGCGATGGCGCCGGCCACGTCGCCGTCAGAGATGACGCTGATGCGCGCCCCGGCTGCGCGGACCTCACGCATCAGTTGCTCGTGGCGTGGCCGGTCGAGGATGCAGACCGTGACGTCGGAGACGCTCGCGCCTTTGGCCTTGGCCACCCGATTGATGTTCTCGGCCACCGGCGCGGTGATGTCGATGACGTCGGCGGCTTCGGGTCCGACCGCGATCTTTTCCATGTAGAAGACTGCAGACGGGTCGAACATCGCACCGCGGTCGGCCACGGCGAGCACCGCGATGGCGTTGGGCATGCCCTTGGCCATGAGGGTGGTGCCATCGATGGGGTCGACGGCAACGTCGCAGTCGGGGCCGTCGCCGTTGCCCACCTCCTCGCCGTTGAACAGCATGGGCGCCTCGTCCTTCTCGCCCTCCCCGATCACCACGACACCGCGCATGGACACCGAGCCGATGAGCATGCGCATCGCGTCGACCGCGGCGCCGTCGCCGCCGTTCTTGTCCCCGCGCCCGACCCAGCGACCGCCGGCCATCGCCGCGGCCTCCGTCACCCGCACGAGCTCCATCGCCAGGTTGCGGTCAGGGGCTTCGCGGCGGCGGTTCGTGCTCGGCAGCTGCTCGGTCGGGTTGGTCACTGAGGGCCTCCTGGTCGGCGTTCGGCGCGCGTGCGCACCCTGATTCTCGCAGAGATCACCAGGGGAGCCCGCACCCTGGGCGTCTGGGCGCGACGGCGGTGGGACAATAAGACCTGTGCCCGCCGACAAGCCACGTCATCTGCAGTCCTCCAGGGACATGTTCCTGACGATGGTCCCGTTGGTGCTGATCGTGCTGGCGCTCGCCGGGTTGGCCCGGGCCTGCAGCTTCAGCCCCGGCGGCCCGACCGCGAGCGCGCCCCCGAGTGTGGACGCCGGGGCTGCGCTGTCGGCGGACGCGGCGACGGTGAGCTTCCCGTTGCGCGCTCCGGCGCTGCCTGCTGGTTGGGTCTCCAACTCCGGGAACCGGCACACCGCGGGCGGTGCTCAGGGCGGGGTGGTCGAGGACACCGGATGGATCAGCCCCGCGGGCCGGTACCTACGGCTCGCGCAGAGCAGTGCCAGCGCGGATGCCCTGGTGGCCGATGAGCTGCAGAGCCGACGAGCGGCGTCGGGCAGGGCTCAGGCCGGCGGTCGGGACTGGACGGTCTACGCCCAGCAGGACGCGGAGACCGCATGGGTGGCCGATCTGGGTGAGGTGCGCCTGCTCATCACCGGCAGCGGCAGCCAGGACGAGTTCAGCACGCTGGCCACAGCCACTGTGCGGGCGATACCTCTTTCGCGCTAACTCGGCGGCGCCTGCGCGGCGTTGGCCAGCGCGTTCTCCACGCGGGTCCGCGCTCCGGCCAGGTGCTCGTCACAGCGGGCGGCCAGTGCTTCCCCGCGTTCCCACAACTCCAGGGACGCGTCCAGGTCGAGGCCGCCCTGCTCGAGCGCCCGGACCACCTCCACCAGCTCGTCGCGTGCCTGCTCATACCCGAGCTCAGCCGGTGGTGTGGTCATTACTCTGCCTCCGTCACTACCGTCGCGTGCACCGCCCCGTCGGCCACCCGTATCCGCAGGCCGGCACCCGGGGGTGCCTGCGCTGTTGCGCGCACCACGTGGGCGTCGGTGCCGTCCACCCGCTGCACCACGGCGTAGCCACGGGCCAGGGTAGCCGCCGGTCCGAGCGCGCTGAGCCGGGCGCGAAGGTGGCCGGTCGCCGCCTCCGCACGCTCCAACACCCGACGCACGTCCCGCCGCGCACCCGACCGCAGTCGACTTACCTCCTCGCTGCGTGCCTCGATTGCCCGTGCGGGCTCGGCCAGTACCGGACGGCTGCGCAGCTGGGCCAACGTCCGCGACTCCCGCACCACCCAGGCCTGCAGCGCGGCCCGGCTGCGAGCGCGCATCTCAGCGACCCGTGCGCTCTCGGCGGCAGCGTCAGGTACCAAGTGTTTCGCGGCGTCGGTGGGGGTGGCGGCCCGCACGTCGGCCACCAGGTCGCACAAGGGGTTGTCCGGTTCGTGGCCGATCGCGCTGACCACCGGGGTGTGGCACGCCACCATCGCCCGGCATAGCGCCTCGTCGGAGAAGGGGAGCAGGTCCTCGACGCTGCCACCGCCCCTGGCCAGCACGATCACGTCCACCGCGGCATCGCGGTCCAGCTCGGCGAGGGCGGCAATTATTTGCGGTACCGCCGTCGGACCTTGTACGGCCGTGTTGCGGACCGCGAACTGCACCGCAGGCCAACGCGCGCCGGCCACGGTGAGCACATCGCGTTCGGCGGCACTGGCCCGTCCGGTGATCAGCCCCACGGTGCGTGGCAGAAACGGCAGCGGGCGTTTGAGTCGGACGTCGAACAAGCCCTCGGCATGCAAGAGCTGGCGCAGGCGTTCGATCCGGACCAGCAGCTCGCCGACGCCCACGGGACGGATCTCGTCGACGCGCAAGGAGAACGTGCCCCGCCCCGCGTAGAACGTCGGCGTCCCGTGCACGATCACCCGGCTTCCTTCGGCCAGCGGCACCGGACTGGCCTGCACCAGGCGGGGCGAGCAGGTCAGCGTCAGGGAGATGTCGGCGGCTGGGTCGCGCAGCACCAAGAACGCTGTGGCGGTGTTCGGTCGGGCGTTGATCTGGGTGAGCTGCCCCTCCACCCACACATCGCCCAGCCGTTGAATCCACTGCGCCACCTTCATTGAGACGGTGCGTACCGGCCATGGCTGCTTGGGCGTGCTGGGGCCGGGACTCACCGAGCGCGGGCGGTCACTCTGCGCGCACCGTGGAGATGCGGTTCGCCAGCATCGTCAGGAACGGCGCGCGCACCGCCGCGGACTGCTCGTGGGTGAGCAACGCTTCGAGCTCGGTGAGGGACAGCGTGCGTAACCGCGCCCGCAGTTGGGCAAGCGTCATGGTGTCGTAGCCGGCGAGCGGTGCCTGCGTGCTGAGGGTCACCGGCTTGCGTGCCTGGGCGGCGCCGTGGCCCGTCCGGGTGGCCTTCGGCACGGTCGAGTACAACGCGAAGCGGCCGGAACCACTGCGCCGCACGGGCATCGGAGCAGACTCGGTGTCGGCGACCGGGTCGTCGAAGGTGGCCCAGGAGGGGGACTCCTCGGCCGGATGCAGGAACGACAACACCTCGTCACCGCGGATGGCCAGCGCCGTCACCTGCTGCTGGACCCGCATGTAGTTCTGTAGCACCTGGCTCACGGCGGTGACCGGTAATGCAGCCATCGTCGAGGGCAGGTTACGGACCTCGGTCACGGTGGTCGCGGCAAGGCCCGCCGCAACGCGTAGGGCCAGTGGCATACGAAACATGCCTACCAGGGTGCCTTATGCGCTGGTCGGCCCGGTAACGACCCACCGCAAGACGGGCGCGTCCGTAGAGTGGACTTATGTCTGCATCGTTGCATCCCGGCTCCGCCAAGCGTGTACTACTCGCCGAGCCCCGCGGTTACTGCGCCGGCGTCGACCGCGCGGTGGAGACGGTCGAACGCGCGTTGGACAAGCACGGCGCCCCGGTCTACGTGCGCAAGGAGATCGTGCATAACCGACACGTGGTGCAAACCCTGTCCGAACGTGGCGCGGTGTTCGTCGGCGAGACCGACGAGGTTCCCGAGGGCGCCTTGGTGGTGTTTTCCGCGCACGGCGTCTCCCCGGCCGTGCACGCCTCAGCGGCTGAGCGCGGACTGCGCACCATCGATGCCACCTGCCCGCTGGTCACCAAGGTGCACCAGGAGGCCAAGCGCTTCGCCCGGGACGACTTCGACATCCTGCTCATCGGCCACGAGGGCCACGAGGAGGTGGAGGGCACTGCGGGGGAGGCGCCGCAGCATGTGCAGCTCGTCGACGGCCCCGATGCCGTCGCCGCAGTACAGGTGCGCGATGAGTCGAAGGTGATCTGGTTGTCGCAGACCACGCTGAGTGTGGACGAGACGATGCAGACGGTGCAGCGGCTGCGGGAGCGATTTCCCGCGCTGCAGGATCCGCCGAGCGACGACATCTGCTACGCCACGCAGAACCGCCAGGTCGCGGTGAAGGCGATGGCGCCCGAGTGCGACCTGGTCATCGTGGTGGGCTCGCGCAACTCCTCGAACTCGGTGCGGCTGGTGGAGGTGGCGCTGGGTGCGGGTGCGCGCACGAGTCATCTGGTGGACTACGCGGCCGAGATCGACGATGCCTGGTTGGACGGCGTGCAGACGGTCGGGGTGACCTCCGGGGCGTCGGTACCAGAGCTGCTGGTGCGCGGGGTGCTGGATCATCTGGCCGAGCGCGGCTACGGCGAGGTGCAGCCGGTCACCACCGCGAACGAGACCTTGGTCTTCGCGCTGCCCCGCGAGCTGCGCAAGGACCGCGCGACCCGCTGAGCCGGCCGAAGCCGGGCCGTCAGACGCTGCGGCGGGGGTCGGGTCCGGGCCGCAGTCCGGCGGAGGTCGGCACCGCCTTTCCCGACGGCACCGCCTTTCCCGACGCCACCGCCTTTCCCGACGGCACCGCCTTTCCAGAAGGCGCTGCCTTTCCCGACGGCACCGCCTTTCCCGACGGCACCGCTTTTCCAGAGGGCGCTGCCTCTGCCGAGGTCGCGCCAACCCGGCGCGGCAGCACCTGAGCCCGCGGGCGGTACGCCGCCTGCGCAGCCTCGGTCCGCTCGGGCGTGCCTCGCGGATAGGCACGGCGCTGGATCACGATGCGTGCCACGCCAAGGCCGACGGTGGCCAGGGTGGTCAGAGCCATCGTGGGAAAGCCGTTCACCAGAGGGAGCGCCAGCGTGATCACTTCGTCCTTCATGCCGCCTTTGGCGGACGTACCGAGCGCACGGACCACCAGCGGCACAGTGATGGCCAAGATCAGGGGCGGCTGCACCATGGCTGCGAAGAGCCCCCGATGTGCGACGGCCAGCACCGCGGCGAGACATCCCGCGACGTAGAAGGCCAGAAAAATTGCGGTGAGCGTGTTACCAAAGGTCAGGTCGATCGCAATGCCGACGCCGGTCATCGCAAAAGCCACCAGCACGGCCCCCCACCAGGGCAGTCCGCGCTTGGACGCCACAACGGCGCGATCCGCCAACGGGACCCTGCGCGCGGGCTGGATCGTGATGCTCACGCCGCTGACCTTACCGGCACCATCGGGCTAGCCGGTGTGCTCCCGCAGTTCGGCGGCCATGACGCGCCGGGGGAGTCGATCGATCGGGGTGGGTTCGGGGACCTCGACGCCGGAAACCTGAAGATCGTTCAGCTTACGTGCGGTCACCAGCACCCGACTTTCCATCGAGCTGACCGTCGCGTTGAAGGAGTCGACGGCGCGCCCGAGTTGGGAGCCGAGCTTGTCGAGGTGCGACCCCACGGTGACCAGTCGCCCGTGCAGCTCGCGACCGAGCGCCAGGATGGCAGCAGCGTCGTGGGACAAGGAGTCCTGACGCCAGGTGTGCGCGACGGTGCGGAGCAGGGCGATCAGCGTGGTCGGCGTGGCGATGACGACGTTGTGGGTGAAGGCGTGCTCGAGTAATGCTGGGTCTGCGGTCAGCGCTGCCTCGAGGAAAGGGTCTCCCGGCACGAAGAGCACCACGAACTCCGGGCTTGGCTCGAACGCTCGCCAGTAGCTCTTGGCAGCCAACGCATCCACGTGTGCGCGCAGCTGACGAGCGTGCTTGGCCAGCAGGGTCCGACGTTGCCCGTCGTCGGTGCTCTCGGCGGCGTCGAGGTATGCGGCGAAGGGGACCTTGGCGTCCACCACCACGTTTCGGTTGTTGGCCAGGCTTACCACCAGATCCGGTCGCACCCGCACAGGCCCGTCCGGGCCGTCGAAGGTCGTCGACACCTGGGTGTCGAAATCGCAGTACGCCACCATCCCGGCGAGCTCCACCACCCGCTCCAGCTGCAGCTCGCCCCACCGGCCTCGCACCTGGGGGGCGCGCAGAGCGGTGACCAGCTGCGTGGTCTGCGAGGTCAGCTCGGCGGAGTTCCGGTGCATGCCGGCCACCTGCTCCTTCAGTCCCGCGTAGGCGTCGACGCGGGAGGTCTCTACGGCGGCGACGTGCTCGGCCAAGGCCCCCACGGCTTCGCGTAACGGCCCGACCACACCAGCCAGCTCGGCGCCGATCGCGCCGGACTGCCTCCGCGCCGAGTCCTCACTGAGCAGACTGATGGAGCGCCGTACGGCCTCCTCGTTCGCTCGCCCGGCGGCCAGCGATGCCTCGGCGGCGGCCAGCCGGGTGCCGCTGCGCGCCGCATGACCGCACCAGCCCAGCGCGACGCCCACGGCAAGCACCACGAGTAGTGCCAAAAGCAGCAACAGCGCGGTAGGGAGGTCCATGCCCAGCATCATCACGACGCGCACCGACACTTTCCGTCAAGACCCGGTTCTATCGGCATGGTGCCCTAGCGTTCCGGGTATGCGAATCCTGCACACCTCCGACTGGCACATCGGCCGTACCTTCCACGGCGTCGATCTGCTCGCCGACCAGGAGCGGGTGCTGATGGACATGGCCGACCTGGTGGCTGCGCATCAGGTGGATGTGCTGGTGCTGTCCGGTGATGTGTACGACCGCGCCGTGCCCAGCGCCGAAGCCGTGGGCGTCTGCACGAGGGTGTTGGAGCGCGTTCGCGCGGCGGGTGCGGTCATCGTGGCCACGTCGGGCAACCACGACTCCGCGCCGCGGCTGGGTGCCGCAGCGTCGTTTGCGGCCGCCGGCGGGCTGCACTTACGCACCAGGGTCGCGGACCTGGCCACCCCGGTGCTCCTGGCTGATGAGCACGGCGAGGTGGCGTTCTACGGATTGCCGTTTCTCGAGCCGGACACCGCACGCCACACCTTGCAGCAGCCGGGAGCGCGTACGCATGCCGCTGTGCTCGCCGCGGCAATGGACCGGGTCCGGGCAGACCTCGTCTCGCGGCCCGGTACCCGCAGCATCGTGCTGGCCCACGCCTTCGTGGTCGGGGCAGCGGCTGCAGGATCTGAGCGCAGCATCTCGGTGGGCGGGGTGGAAACCGTGCCCGTCGGCGTCTTCGACGGCGTTGACTACGTCGCGCTCGGTCACCTGCACTCCCCGCAGACGCTGACCGAGCGGGTGCGCTACAGCGGCAGCCCGTTGCCGTACTCCTTCGGTGAGCGCCACCACCGCAAGGCCGCGTGGCTGGTCGACCTGGACGCGGCGGGTCTGGCCGAGGTGCGCGAGCTGCGGCTCCCGGTGGTCCGCGGGCTGAGCGAGCTCGAGGGCACGCTCCCAGAGCTGCTCGAGGGCCCGCAGCACGCGCAGGCCGAGGCGCACTACGTGTCCGCTGTGCTCACTGATGCCGTGCGTCCGTTGGACGCAATGCGGCAACTACGGCGCCGCTTCCCGTGTGCGGTGCACTTGGAATGGCGCCGCCCCGCTGGCCACCGGGAGCTGCGCTACGCCGAGCGGGTGCGGGGCCGCTCCGACGCGCAAGTCGCGCACTCCTTCCTCACCGACGTTCGGGGTCGGCCCGGTCCAGCCGAGTCGAAATTAATGGAGTCGGCGTTTGCCGCGGGCACAGCGGGCCCGCCGCCATGAGGCTGCATTCCCTGCAGATCAACGCCTTCGGGCCCTTCGCGGGGACCGAGACGGTGAACTTTGACGCACTCGGCGCGGACGGACTGTTTCTGCTGCACGGCGAGACCGGCGCCGGGAAGACGACGGTGCTCGACGCGGTCGCCTTTGCGTTGTTCGGCCGGGTACCCGGCGCGCGAAGCGAAGCCAAGCGGCTGCTGTCCGATCACGCTGCGGCTGATGCCCGGCCCCAGGTGCAGCTGGAGCTGACCGTCGGCGGACGGCGTATGCGGCTGGTTCGCAGCCCCGAGTACGAGCGGGCGAGACGTCGCGGCTCGGGCACCACCAAGGAAAATGCCAAAGCGTCACTGACCTGGGTGGACGAGCCGGGTTCGGAAGGCATCACCCGCCTGGACGAAATCGGCGAGACGGTGTCGCGGCTGTTGGGCATGAGCGCGGAACAATTCTTCCAGGTGGTGCTGCTGCCCCAGGGAGAATTTGCCCGCTTCCTCCGGGCCAGTACCGAGGACCGGGCGTCGGTACTGAAACGGCTGTTCGACACCGGCCGCTTCGGCGACGTCGAGACCTGGTTCCGGGAGCAGCGTAAGGACAGTGCGACACGGGTCGAGCAGGGCAGACGCGCGCAAGCCGTGCTGGTCGGCAAGCTGGCTACCGCCGCAGGCGTGGAAGACCACGAAGGCGACCAAGCACTAGAGCCGATCAGTTGGGCGGGCGCGCTGGCCGAGTCGACCGACGGGCTCACCGCGCAGCGTGAGCGGGAACTGGCCGCCGCCGAGGCCGCTGCGCAGACGGCGCGTCGGCAGCTGACGACCGCGACGAAGCGCGCCGACGTGCTCGAGCGGCGCAGGAGAGCCCAGCGGGAGCTCGCCAAGTACGATGCCGATCGGCCCCAGCTGGCTGCCCGCGAGCAGCAGCTCCTGGCCGCGGAGTCTGCCCGCACCGTGGTGGCCGCTGCCGCTGAGGCGGAGGAGGCGCGACAGCTGGCCGAAGAGAAGCTCGACGCGGTGGAACAGCTCGAGGCGGCGGTGCGGGCCGATGTCGATGGGGCACGCGAACTCGGTGCTGACCTCGGTCGTGCGGTTGCCGGTTGGCGCGCGGAGCTGGGCACCTTGGCAGAGTTGGTTGCGCTCGCCGAGCGCACCGAACTCGACGTCGACGGGCTCACGGAGTTGCAGGCCGACGTCGCACGGCGCAGGGACGTGTTGGCCACGCGCGACGCGCAACGGTGCGCGCTACCCCACGCACTGGCCGAAGGCGAGGAGCGCCTGGCGCGGGCCCACCGAGCCGAGGAGTCACTGGCTGGGCGCGCAACCCAGCTCGAGTGTGCAGTCGATGCACTGGGCGCAGGAACACAGCTGATCGACGCACAGCTGCGCGCAGTGCAGACCGAGCGGGCGGGGGCAGTGGCGGTCGCCGCCCATCAGGACGCCAAGCAGCAGTGGCTGGACCTGCGTGAACGTCGCCTCGACGGCATGGCCTCCGAGCTGGCCAGCACTCTGCAGACCGCTCAGTCCTGCCCGGTGTGTGGGTCGGCCGAGCACCCCTATCCCGCTGAACCCCGGGGCGATCACGTGAGCCGCGGGCAGGAACTCGCCGCCCGTGCGGCGGAGCAGCAGGCAGCAAAGGTCGCCGACGCTGCGCGCGAAGTGCTGCACCAGACGGCGCAGCAGGTCGAGCTGTTGACCCAGCAGAGCGGGGGGCAGCCGCTGGAGGTTCTGTGCGCGGCCGAGACTGCCGCTCGGGCCGCCCACGAGGAGGCGCAGTGCAGCGCCCGCGACAGACCGGCCGCTGCGCAACGGGTAGCCGAACTGCACTCGCAGCGCGACACGCTGGACGCCGAGATCCGTGAGCTCCGCACCGCTGCCGCCACCGCCGCCGAGCGCATCCGGGCGGCCCAGGAGCGAATCATCGCAGCGCAACACCGGCTGAGCATGGCCCGTGGCGCTGACGCGGATGTGCGAATGCGCCAGGACCGCTTGGATCGCCTGGTGGTGGCGGCCGACGCGTTGCTCGTAGCGCAGGCTGCGGCGCAGGTGGCGAGCGCACACGCACAGGATCGCCACGCCAGGACCGTGTTGGCTGCATCGCGGGCCGGATTCCCCGATGTCGCGGCCGGGCTGGCCGCTGCGTGCCAGGACTCGGTCGTGCTGGAGCTGCGTGCCGCTTTGGAGGCGGCGCGCGACGCCGAGGTCGCGGCACAGGCGGTGCTCGCCGAGCCTGAGGTCGTGGCGACCCCGGATGTCGACGTCGACCTTGCGGCACCGCAGCAGGCGTCTGCGGACGCCGACGCCGCGCTGGGTCAAGCCCAGGGTGCTGCGTCAGATGCCCGACGCAAGAGCGTGGAGGTGCGCGATTTATTGGCGGATCTCACGGCACTGGAGTCGTCTTTGGGACCGGAGCTCGACCGGCACCGAGAGCTCGCCGCGTTGGCGGACGTCATCAATGGCCTGGGCCAGAACAGCCGTCGGATCTCGCTGCACTCCTACGTCCTGGCCGCGCGCCTGGAGGAGGTTGCTGAGGTGGCGTCCGGTCGACTACGACGCATGTCAGGCGATCGGTACGAGTTCGTGCACTCCGATGCGCCAGGGGCCCGCGGGACGCGCGGTGGACTCGGCCTGGACATCCGAGACGACTACACCGGCGCAGTGCGTTCCGCCAAGACGCTGTCCGGCGGCGAGGCGTTCCTGGCCTCGTTGGCGCTCGCGCTCGGCCTCGCCGACGTGGTGGCCGCGGAGTCCGGCGGGGTGTTGCTGGACACGTTGTTCATCGACGAGGGCTTCGGTTCGCTGGATTCAGGCACGTTGGAGGAGGTAATGGCCGTGCTGGATGATCTCCGGGCTGGCGGCCGAGTCGTCGGACTGGTCAGTCACGTCGACGAGCTCCGCCAGCGGATCCCCAATCGGCTGTTTGTCCACAAGGGTCGTAACGGGTCCCGGCTGGAGCTCACCTCGGTCTGAGCTCCGGTGGGCGTTCACGCCACCGTGGACGTGGCTGCTCGGCGTCGGGATCAACCTCGTGCTGTCCCTGCTGTGGTTGGCCTGGCAGCCCGTTGATCACGCTGCTCATCGCGACTGGGTGGTCCTGGTCGGCACCTACTTCGCGTCCTTCATCTTGGCCGACGCCACGACCACCAATGTTCTCGGTGCGGATCCGGTGCGAACCCGCGCCCGCACAGTTAGGGGGATCCCGGTCCACCAGCAGCTGTTCGCCAAGAACGGCGCCCTGCTCGTCATCGTCGGACTCCCGACCCTGCTGCGCACGGCGGTGCTCACCGCACTGCTCGAGACTCCGCAGCGCCTGGCCATCACCCTTCCCGACGTTGCGCTGCCGATCTTTGGCGTGGCTTGGGGTGGGCAACCTGGTGTCCGTGCTCGTGCCGGTCGCCGTGGTGCCGCTACATCGCCGATGGCAGCAGCGCCACGACCGACGCTCCACGATGCGGTGGCTCTGGCACCTCTTGCTGCCCTACGCGCTGTGGTACGCCGTGGACCCCGTCGGCCAGGCTCCGCGCGCACTGCTCGGCCAGCAGCTGAACCACTCGCTCGGGCCGGATCTGCGCAGCCTGCTGCACGCGCTGGTCGGACTGCTGATCTGGGTGATCGGCACGTGGCTCGCCGGCGTCGTGGTCCACCGCCGCGGGCTGCGGCTCCGCTGAGCGCCCGCTAGCCGCCCCAGGTCCACTCGGCGATCTCCGGCAGATCCTGGAAGTGCTCGCGAACGTAGCTGTGGTGGCGCTCCAGCATCTCCCGGCAGTGCGCGGCCAGCTTCTCGCCGTTCTCCGGCACGCGTCGGGCACGCCGCAGCGCCTCAAGCACCAGGTGGTAGCGGCTCATCTCGTTGAGCACCACCATGTCGAACGGCGTGGTGGTGGTGCCCTGCTCCATGAAGCCACGGACGTGAAACCGCCCGGCCCCGGTGCGCCCGTGCAGCAGCTCGTGCACCGCCCGCGGATAGCCGTGGAAGGCGAACACCACGTCCGTATCGCGGGTGAACAGGTCCAGGAAGGTGTCTTCACTGAACCCGTGCGGGTGCTCGGAGTGGGGGAGCAACGCCATCAGGTCGACCACGTTGACCACCCGCACCCGCAGGTAGGGCACCCACTGGCGCAGCAGCTCCGCCGCCGCCAGGGTCTCCATCGTCGGCACATCCCCGGCGCAGGCGAGCACCACATCCGGGTCCTGGGTATCGTCAGGTTCAGTGCCCGCCCAGTCCCACACCGAGGCACCCGCCGCACAGTGCGCGTTCGCCGCCTCGATGCTCAGGTACTGCAGGTGCTGCTGCTTGTCGGCCACCATCAGGTTGACGTGGTCCCGGCTGCGGAGGCAGTGATCGGCGATGGACAGCAGGCAGTTGGCGTCCGGCGGCAGCCACACCCGCACCACCTCCGGCGACAGCGGGATCACCGTGTCGATCAAGCCGGGCCCTTGATGGCTGAACCCGTTGTGGTCGTTGCGCCAACAGGTGGACGTCAGCAGCACGTTCAGCGAGGCCACGGGCTGCCGCCACGGCAGCTTGGCGGCGTGCTGCAGCCACTTGACGTGCTGGATCAACATCGAGGCGCTGACCATGGCGAACGCCTCGTAACTGGCGAACAGCCCGTGCCGGCCACTCAACAGGTAACCCTCCAGCCAGCCTTCGCACAGGTGCTCACTGAGCACCTCCATTACGCGGCCCTGTGGGGAGAGGTGGTCGTCGGTGGACAGGACCTCCGCCTGCAGGCAGCGGTCGGTGGCGTCGAACACGTCCTGCAGTCGGTTGCTTGCCGTCTCATCGGGGCAGAACAACCGGAAGTCGCCGCCACCGTCCGCGGCACGCTCCGTGCGGCGGTAGACGTCGCGCAGCAGCTCGCCGAGGGGTTGCGTGGTTTCGTGCGACACGGTTCCGGGGCCGGGGAGCTCCAGCGCGTAGTTCTCCGTCGGCGGGACATCCAGTGCCCGCACCAATCGGCCGCCGTTGGCGTACGGCGTGGCTCCCATCCGTTTGTCACCACGCGGCGCAAGCCCAGCGACATCCGCGTCCAAAGCGCCCTCGGAGTCGAACAAAGTCTCCGGTGAGTACGAGCGCAGCCAGCTCTCCAGCTGCGCGAGGTGCTCCGGGTTGTCCCGCACCCCCGAAAGCGGCACCTGATGGGCCCGGAAGGTGCCCTGCACCTGCACGCCGTCCACCACGTCCGGCCCGGTCCACCCCTTCGGGGTGCGCAGCACGATGGCCGGCCATCTGGGAAATCCCTCGGGTGCCACGTCCCCGCGCGCGGCGACCCGGTTGGCGCGGATCTGGGCGTGGCTGGCGGTGAGTGCCTGCTCCAGGTCGCCGAAGACCTGATGCGGGTCGTCGCCGGCCACCACGATCGGATCCCAGCCCTGCGCCGCGAGAAACATGCACACGTCGGCGTCGGAGCTGCGGCCGAGCACCGTGGGCCCGGAGATCTTGTAGCCGTTGAGGTGCAGGATCGGCAGCACGGCACCGTCGCGCCGCGCGTTGAGGAAGGCAGGCAACTTCCAAGACGCCGCCAACGGACCAGTCTCCGCCTCACCGTCGCCGATGACGCACGCCACCAGCAGCTCGGGATGATCGAAGGCCGCGCCCGCCGCGTGCACCAAGGCGTAGCCCAGTTCACCGCCCTCGTGGATGCTGCCCGGGGTCTGCACGCTGACGTGGCTGGGAATGCCGCCCGGGGTGGAGAACTGGCGCACCAGGTTGCGCAGGCCGTCGGTGTCGGTGGAGATCCGCGGGTAGACCTCGGAGTAGCTGCCCTCCAGGTAGGTGTTGGCGACCAGCGCCGGGCCGCCGTGACCGGGCCCGGTGATGTAGAGGCAATCGGTGCCGGTGCGCCGGATCAGCCGGTTGAGCAGCGTGTAGATCATGGACAGGCCCGGACTAGTACCCCAGTGCCCGAGCAGTCGTGGCTTGATGTGCGCGACCGTCAACGGCTCGCGGAGCAAGACGTTGTCCTGCAGGTAGATCTGCGCCACGGTGAGGTAGTTGGCCGCCGCCCACCATCGCAGGTCGAGCTCCAGCTCCGCATCGTCGTAGCGGCTCATTTCTCCCCTCGCAGGACGGCGGTCAGCTCGAGCGGGTTGTACACCGCAGCGTCCTCGACGCGCTGCCCGTCGAGGAACAGCACGGGCGTGCCGTCCGGGTCCTGGGTCTGGAACTCGCTCTCGGTGACCTGCACCCACTGCTCGTAGCGGCCCTCGCGCACCCCGGAGGCGAAGTCCTCATCGGTGATCCCGGCCCGTTCACCCGCGGCGAGCAGGTCGTCGACGGTGAACCCACCCGTGTGCTCCTCGGGCTGGTGGGCGAGGAGCTCGGTGCGCAGGTCGTCGAAGTGTCGGGACTCCGCGGCGAGGGCCAGCGCATTGCACGCCCGCACCGACTCCGGCCCCAACATGGCCCGCATCCGGTACTCGACCGCCAGATCGCCCGCCGTGATCTCCTCGCGGAGCAACTCGGCGTTTGCCCGCTCGAACTTGGCGCAGTAGGGACATTGTGGGTCCTCATAGACCACCAGACGTCTGGCTGCGCTCGAATAGCCTTCCAGCACCCCGCCGTTAGGGGTGTGCTCGCGTGGCATCCTCATCGTGTCGTTGTCAGCCATGCCCCCAGGATGCGCGATTCTCACTGATCACACCGGTTGAGACTCGGCGCGTTGGGTTCGCACGAGTGCGCCGAGCGCAATGAGCGCCAGGGCAGCGACGCCGAGGGTGAAGGTGGTTCCGGCTGCGGTAATGCCGAAGGACTGCACCGCGAAACCCAGGCCGAGCACCGGCAAGGACAGCGCCACGTAGAGCACCACGAAGAACGTCGACGTCACCTCGGCCTTGCGTTCCGGGTCGACCTGGTCGGTGATGGCGGCCAGCCCTTTGCTGAAGCTCATCCCCTGCCCGGCGCCGGCGATCACGGCCCCGGTGATGAGTGCGAGCATCGAGGTCTGCCACAGCGCCAGCGCGATCAGCAACATGCCGACCACCAGTCCGGCGCAGCCGAGGTTCACCGCACAGTTTTGCGGCATGTTCCGTAACGCGATCTGCGCCGCGGTGGACGCCCCGAACACGATGAACACCACCAGGCCCTCCACCGCGTGGTTGTGCACACCCAGCACGTCGGAAAGCAACCGTGGTGAGAGGGCCGTGAACAACCCGAGCACGGCGAACCCGGCGAAGCCGGCGATGGAGGCGCTCACGAACGTCTGCCGGGCTTGAGCGGGCACCGACAGTCGCTGCAGGTGTGGGCGGGCCCCAGGCTGGACGTCCACCGTCTCCGGGCACAGCGCTAGGAGCACCCCAGCGACGACGACCAGCCCGATGTGCGTGATGAAGTCCAGGTGCAACGGCCAGGGCAGGTACTGCACGGCCAGCCCGGCCAGCAGCGGACCGAGGCCGAGCCCGCCGATGTTGACGCCGGTGGCGACGTAGGACGCGCGTTGCTTCCAGTGCGCCGGTGCCAGCTCGATCACCGCCGCCGTGGCCGTGCCGGTGAAGATGCCGGCGGAAACCCCGGAGAGCAGGCGCCCGACCAACAACTGCCAGATTCCCCCGGAGGCGAGGAAGAAGACCCCGCTGGCTATGGCGAATCCCAGTCCGGCCACGAGCATCGGACGCCGACCCAGGGTGTCCGACCACCGCCCGAGACCCAGCAACGCGGCCAGTACCCCGACGGCGTACACCGCGTAGATCACGGTCAGCATCTCCACCGAGAAGCCGAGCTTGGCCTGGTACAGCGGGTACATCGGGGTCGGCATGGTGGTGCCGAGCATCACGACGGCGAAGGTGAACACCAGGGCGGCGAAGGCCGCGCCGCGACTCACGTGCGCAACACTATTCGCCCCGGGACGATGCAGGATGGAACCCGACGGAGTTTTGCAGCCCCTCGTCAATGAGATCGCCCGACGCGGTGGCGTCGTCGCCTATGCCCACAATGGTGAGAGCGCCCTTCGACTCGTACAACACGTAACGGACGTCGCTCAGCCGCTGGGTACCGAGTTGGCGTAGCTGGGCAAAGAGGTCGCTGTCGGTGAGGCCGCAGCGGCGCAGCTGTCCGCGGCGGAGCTCGCCATTGACGACGAGGACCCGGACGCGATGGTCGAACAGCTTGTTGAGGGTGGGGTGGAAACGCAGCCAGCTGGCCAGCCGATGCACCACGATGAGGGTGAGCAGGGCACCGGCGCCGGTGACAAAGGATTGGCTACTGGATACCGCAGTACGACCGACGATCGCTCCGATCGCGACGGCGGTCGCGAAGTCGATGATCGTCCACTGGGCGAGGGTGCGGCGCTCACCCAGGCGGAGACCGACGAGGGCGACCAGATATATGAGTACTGCCTTGCCGGCCACCAAACCGAGACTCTGCCAGTCGCCGCTGATCCAGGACATTGCATCGCTCCGCTCATCGGTTGCTCGTGTGCCCTCCAGTGGAGCAGAGCAGGCTGCCCGCCGCGCGACGGATGGGCGTGCCCCGGTCCGTAGACTCCACCGACCGTGAGCCTCACCCTCGGAATCGTCGGACTGCCCAACGTCGGCAAGTCCACCCTGTTCAACGCCCTGACCAACAGCGACGTGCTGGCCGCGAATTATCCGTTCGCCACCATCGAGCCCAACGTCGGCATGGTGGCCTTGCCGGACCCCCGCCTGGCCCAGCTGTCGGAGGTGTTCGACTCGGAACGCATCGTGCCCGCTACGGTGTCCTTTGTGGACATAGCTGGCATCGTCAAGGGGGCGAGCGAGGGCCAGGGGTTGGGCAACAAGTTCCTGGCCAACATCCGCGAGGCCGACGCCATCTGCCAGGTGGTGCGGGTGTTCGCCGATGACGACGTGGTGCACGTGGACGGCAAGATCGATCCGATCGCCGACATGTCCGTCATCGAGACCGAGCTGATCATCGCCGACCTGCAGACGCTGGAGAAGGCCATCCCGCGGCTGGAGAAAGAGGTGCGCACGCAGAAGGACCGCACGCCGATGCTGGACGCGGCCCGGACGGCGGAGACCGTGCTCAGCGACGACCGCACGCTGTACTCCGCGGCTAAGGACGTGGACCTGGACGTGCTGCGTGAGCTGTCGCTGCTGACCACCAAGCCATTTCTCTACGTGTTCAACGCCGATGAGAGCGTGCTCACCGACGCCGAGCGGGTGGCCTCCCTTGCCGCGGCGGTGGCTCCGGCGGACTCGGTGTTTCTCGACGCCAAGATGGAGCAGGAGCTGCTTGAGCTCGACGAGGAGTCATCGATGGAGCTCCTGGAGTCGATCGGACAGACCGAGCCGGGACTACAGGCGCTGGCCCGCAAGGGGTTCCACACCCTCGGTTTGCAGACCTACCTGACGGCCGGGCCCAAGGAAGCGCGGGCGTGGACCATCCACCAGGGCGACACCGCGCCCCAAGCCGCCGGCGTCATCCACACCGACTTTGAGCGCGGGTTCATCAAGGCGGAGATCGTGCACTACGACGACCTGATGGCGGCCGGGTCGATGGCGGCCGCGAAGGCGGCCGGCAAGGTTCGCATGGAGGGCAAGGACTACGTGATGCACGACGGCGACGTGGTCGAGTTCCGCTTTGGGGGAACATCTAAGAGCAAGGGGTAAGTGCGTATACGCTTCTCCGTCTGTCATCGAGAGAGCGAGTTGACAGACTGACCACGCCCACGCGTTGACACCAGAGGCTATCGGGCGCACCCATGTTGGTGAGCAGTGCCCCGATGGCCGCATCCCCCCGCTGCTGTGGTCATCGTTGGCCTGCTTGCCGCGGTGATCGGGTCTTGAAATCCGTAGCGATCTCATCGAACGTCGCCCATCGAATGCCTTCGTGGCTGTTGATGTATTCGATCAGCCGCTCGTGCATCAGCAACACTTGCGGGCGACCGGAGACGTCCGGATGCACGGTCATCGTGAACACGCCATAGTCGTGCTCGCGGTACATCCAGTCGAACTGGTCGCGCCACAGTTGCTCGATGTCACGCGGATTGACGAAGCCGTGGCTGTTGGGGCTGGACTTGATGAACATCATCGGCGGCAGGTCGTCGAGGTACCAATTGGCGGGGATCTCGACGAGGTCGCTCTCCTCGCCGCGTACCAGCGGCTTCATCCACTCCGCGGCCGGCTTTTCGTAGTCGATCTTGGTCCAGCTGTCGCCCACGCGCACGTAGTAGGGCTCGAAGTCTCGGTGCATCAGCGAGTGGTCGTAGGTGATACCGCGGTCAAGCAAGATCTCGTTGGTGATGGCGCTGAACTCCCACCAGGGTGCGACGTAGCCGGTGGGTGAGGTGCCTGCACGACGCTTGATGAGCGCGATGCAATGGTCGAGGACGTCGGTTTCCTGCTCCCGGCTCATCGCGATCGGGTTCTCGTGGCTGTAGCCGTGCGCGCCGACTTCGTGCCCGGCTTCGACACAGGCGTCAAACACGCCGGGGAAAGTGTCGATGGAGTGCCCCGGCCAGAAGAAGGTTTGTCTTAGGCCGTAACGGCGGAACAGCTCGAGGATGCGTGGGGTACCCCGCTCTCCGGCGAACATGCCGCGGGAGATGTCGTCGGGGGAATCCTCACCTCCGTAGGACCCGAGCCACCCGCCTACGGCGTCGATGTCGACTCCGTAGGCCACCAAGATCTCCTTACTCATACTCCTCCTTCGCCGGCGTCCAGTTTCGCTTCCAACCAGCGAGTGTGCACCGGACCGGACCGAAGCTCAGCGTCGCCCAGTAGGCGCTGATGCAGAGGCACGGTAGATCGCACGCCCTCGATTCGAAACTCAGCCAGCGCCTGGCAGGCACGCGCCAGCGCCTGCTCTCGGTCGGCTCCCCAGCAGATCAGCTTACCGATCAGCGAGTCGTAGAACGGCGAGATCACGTCGCCCTGCACGAAGCCGGTGTCGACCCGGACACCGGGTCCGCTCGGGAGGTCGAAGCGGTGGAGCTGTCCGGGGCAGGGTTGGAAGTTGTTGTCCGGATCTTCGGCGTTGATGCGCAGTTCCACCGCGGCGCCGCCGATCGCGATGTCCTGCTGGTGCACTGAGACTGGCGACCCACCAGCCACCCGCAGCTGCTCGGCGACGAGGTCGATGCCCGTAATCACTTCGCTGATGGGATGTTCCACCTGGATGCGGGTGTTCATCTCCATGAAGTAGAACCGGCCGTGCTCGTCGAGCAGGAATTCCACCGTTCCCGCGCCGCGGTACGCCACTTTCTGGGCCAGCCGAACCGCGGCGGCGGTGATGTCTTCCCGTGTGGTGGCTTCCAGGCCGTAGGCCGGTGCTTCCTCCAGCAGCTTCTGCCGTCGCCGCTGCACCGAGCAGTCTCGTTCGAACGCGTGGACGACGTTGCCGTGGTCGTCGGCGATGATCTGGACCTCGATATGACGCGCTTGCGGCACCGCGCGCTCGAGGTACACGGTGTCGTCGCCGAACGCCGAGCGGGCCTCGGCCTTCGCGGCCAGCAGTACGTCGGCGAGTTGGTCGCTGTTGTCGACTGGGCGGATTCCTCGGCCTCCGCCGCCCGCCGATGCTTTTACCAGCAGCGGGTACCCGATGTCCCGCGCCGCTCGTAACGCCTCCTCGGCGTCGGCCACCGGCCCACTACCGGGCACAACCGGGACGCCGGCCTGCTCGGCGGTGCGGCGCGCCATATCCTTGTTGCCCATGCTGTCGATGACCGCGGCCGGTGCGCCAACGAACACGAGCCCGGCCTCAACGACTCTCGCCGCAAACTCGGCGCGTTCGGACAGGAATCCGTAGCCCGGGTGCACGGCGTCGGCCTCGCTGGCGCGGGCGGCTTCCAGTATCGCGTCGATGTTCAGGTAGGACTTCACCGCCGACGACCCGCCGATGTGGAACGCTGCATCGGCCAGCTGTACCCACCGTGACTCCTTGTCGGCATCGGAGTAAACCGCCACCGCTTCGATCCCGACTTCGTGACAGGCGCGGATGATACGCAGCGCGATCTCGCCCCGATTGGCAATCAGTACCCGGCGTAGCCCGCTCACGAGCCGTCGAATTCAGCGATTTCCTGTCCCATGGCTACCTCGTCCCCGTCGTCCACGAGGAACTTCGTTACGGTGCCGGCTTCCGCGGCCTTCACCTCGTTGAAAGTCTTCATCACTTCGATGAGCGCGATTGTCTGCCCCTTGCTGACCTCGTCGCCCTCAGTGACGTACGGGTCGGCATCTGGCGAGGGTCTCCAGTACAACAACCCGGGCATCGATGCTGTCAAAGTCGGCAACGTGTTCTCCTTGTCATGGTTGGGAGCATGCTTCACCCGTAGAGGGCCGTGCGCACCCGCTCCAGCCGTTCACCGCGCTCGCGCCGCGCCGCCAACGCCGTGTCGAGGTCCACCGAGGTGAAGGAAACCTGGTCCCCGGTCTTGGTCTGCGCGATGCGGTCGCGGTCGACCGAGATCACGGTGGCGATAGTGGCGTAACCGCCGCCGGTCACGGCGTCGTTGAGCAGCACAATCGGCTCGTCGCCACCCGGGACCTGAACTGAGCCCACCGGATACCCGAGATCCACGACGTTCGCGGGATCGCTGCCAGCGCCGAACGGTTGCTTTCGATCGACGAAATCCAACTTCCCGCCACGCAGCCGGTAACCCACGCGGTCCGCGTCCTTGGTGACCTTCCAGGTGGTATCGAGAAACGATCGCAAACCGGCCTCGGTGAGCCGGTACGCGCACAACCCCACCACCGCGCGCAGCTCGGCGACGGGAGGAAACGCTGGTCGTAGCTCGGCCGGGACATTCGTTCCGTTCCCCGGTGAAGTGCTCGACGGCGGCCGCCCCAGTGCGAGGCGATCGCCATCGGCTAACTTCCTCCCCTGATATCCGCCGATCCCCGTAAGGGTGTAGGTAGAGCGTGACCCGAGGTATTCCGGGACGTCGACGCCTCCGCTCACCGCGATGTAGATGCGTGCACCACCGGTGATCATCGCGAAACCCAGGACGTCCCCCGACCCCACGCCCAGCGTCTGCCATTGCTCAACTGGATTGCCATTGAGCGTGACCGGGCCCGCCGCGCCGGTCACCGCGATCCGCCGATCGTCGGTGAATTCCAGCTCCGGGCCGATATAGGTCGCCTCCAGCGTCGCAGCCCCGAACGGGTTGCCGACCAACATGTTCGCGATCTGGTGGGAGTACTGGTCCATCGCGCCCGACGGCGGCAGACCGATCGCGTAGTGGCCGTCTCTCCCGGAGTCCTGCACCGTGGTGTACAGGCCGCCGGAACGCACGAGGACATCGCTCACCGGTAAAGCACCTCCAGCAATTGGCGGTTCACGCCGTCCGGGTTCGCGAGAAAGGCCGCCGGGTTGAACTCGAACTCCCGGATGCGGTACCGGAACGTCTTGGCCTCCACCTCACTGCGCACCTGATCGAACTCCGCCTGGTCGATGGACCGGTAGCGCAGGATGTCCCCGGGGCGTGGAACACGATGCTCGATTCGAAGTCCGGCAAGGTCTGCGCCAGGTCGAAAACCGGTGCCGGCGCGATGCCGAAAAGTTGGTATCCTCCCGCACCACGGACCGGGTACACCACCGCGAACGCACCGCCATAGCCGAACGCACGCTCCGGGGTGTCGGTGCGCGGTCGCACGTACTTGGGCACCTCGATCTGGCGATCACGGGGCACCATCTGGTAGCAGAACGGCAGCCCCGGCACGAACCCGATCATGGTGACGATAAAGGGCGCGCCAGAAAGCGCTTCAATTAACTGCGGGACACCGTCGAAGCGATTGATACGGGCCGCGTACTCCAGATCCGTGGCCTGCGGGTCTTGGTGGTGATCCCGGAAACGCATCAGCGTTTCCCGCGTCCACGGATCGTCATAAAGCACTGGCACGTCGATCACCCGAGTATTGAGCACGTAATCGCTCGGCAGCTCACCAGCCTCGTGCTCCATTGCGCGGAGTTGTTCCACCAACTCGGCTGGGTGCAGCTGGTCGGGATTGACCCGCACCAGGTAGGAGGCGTTTGACGGACAAATGTCGATGACACCATCGATATGCTTCTCGGCCAACGCCGCCGTGATTGCCATCGCCTTGAGATTGGCTTCCAGACTCATCGCCTGGTCGACCTCGACGAAGATGAACTCGTCAGCCCCGTACTCGTACCGCGCCGGGGGCAAAGTCACTGACGATCGAGCCATGGCATGATTATGTCGAGGACCGAGCCTCCGGGCAAGAGGAAAGCCATGAGCGGCCGCGGCGGCGGAGTCATCCGATTCCTCATTTGCTTTCGGTGAGGCAGCTCGTCGTGCGTCGGAGCCCAACGAGGAGGAGTTCGAATTGAAGACGTTGATCGACCTCAACGCCGACGCCGGCGAGAGTTTCGGGCGCTGGAAACTCGGCAACGATTCCGAGCTCCTGCCGAAGGTCACCTCGGTTAACGTTGCCTGTGGGTGGCACGCTGGCGACCCAGCAACGATGCGCCGCTCCGTCGAATTGGCCAGGACCAACGGTGTTGCCCTCGGCGCCCACCCCGGTCTACCCGACCTGGCCGGTTTCGGGCGCCGCGCCCTCGCGATCTCGCCTGGCGAAGCCGCGGACGCCTGCCTCTACCAGTACGGTGCGCTCCGCGGGTTCGCCGACGCCATCGGCGTGCCCATCACGCACGTCAAACCCCACGGCGCCTTCTACGGGCTGACCCTGCGCGACGACGCGCTGACCGACGCTATTGCCGACGCCTGTGCTTCGATCGATGGTGAGCTGATCGTGGTGCTGCTCGCCGGTCGCACCGCGGATCGCGCCGCCGACCGCGGGGTACACGTGGCACGGGAAGCGTTCGCCGACCTCGAGTACGAGGACAACGGGCACATCATCATAGAGCCCGACCCCCAGGCCAAAGACCCAGAAGCCTGCGCCGAGCAGGCCATCGCCGTCCTACGCGGCGAGGTCACCTCGGTCAACGGCAGCGCGGTAGCCGTCGACGCCGACACCATCTGCATCCACGGCGACCGACCCAACGCCGTCGACATCGCGACCGCCATCCGCCGCCGCCTCGCCGCAGAAGGCGTCACGGTCTCGCCGATGAGCGAGGTACTGGCACACCGGCGCTGACGAAACGTAACCATTGAGGCTGTGACTGGGGACCAGGAGGGCCCCCACGTCGTAGCTGGTCTCGGAAGCTGGGGAACCGGGCTCACGGTGTGCGGGGTGGGCCGTATCCCGCCGAGGTGCCGTCGGTGACTTCGACTTCGTCCTCCCAGGGCACTCGGTAGTTCCCGGCGGCAAGGTCTGTCATGTAAGTGTACGGACAATCGCGGGCCCCACCCCGTACGGCTACGTAACCGCGGTGTCCCAGCTGGTAGATGTTGTTCTCGACGCCCCATGTCCGGCGGGCGAGATCGGCGCGGGCGGGGACCACCTCTCCGGTGACCACACGGTCGGGCGAATTGTCACCGTGTTCCAAGACGGTGCCGTCGATGTCGCAGATCATGGCTTCGCCGATTGACCAGACCCCGGTTGCGTCAGCTCCGGTCAATGCAACGGATGCGGTGTAGGCCACGTTGGTGAAGGCGTTGACCTGGTTGGTGATCTGCCAGGCATGGCGAACGGGGTCGGTGTAGCCGGCTGTCCGCAGGATGACGTTGGCACCCTTGTAGGCGGCTTCGCGCGCCATTTCTGGCAGCATCCCGTCGTGGCAGATGATCAAAGCGAGTTTGGCTCCTGCGGGCCCGTCGCATACCGGGATACCGAGATCGCCTGGTTCCCAGGGTTCCAGGGGCACCATCGGGTGCATTTTCCGGTAGTACAGAACAATCTCACCGGTGTCATCGACGATGATTCCGCTGTTATAGGGGGCACCCTGGGGGTTTCGCTCTATCAGGGAAAAGCATCCCCAGACGGAGCTGTTGGCACACGCGCCGCGCAGGGTTTCCACTTCGGGGCCGTCGAGGTCGCAGAGCATCGCATCTCGTGCCCAGGATTTCGGGTTCAGCCCGTTGAGGCTGTATTCCGGGAAGACCAGGAGGTCCAGTGTGGGCATGCCGGTCTTGGCGCCCCTGACCATCTTGGCTATTCTCTCGGCGGCCGTTTTGAGGTGGGACGGTTCGTTGACTTGGGGAACTTGCTGCTGGACCAGGCCGAGCACCAGCGCATCCTTCGACGGGTTCAGCCCTCCCAGCCCGGTCATGACCAACACCCACGCGACGAGCAAGGCATGACCATGGTTCCGCCTCCGATCAACTCAACAGCGAGCAGTCCAAATGTGATGAGCGTCACGGTACCCCGTTGATCGTGATGCGCGATGGCGAGATGCGCCCCACCGGGCGTAGAGCGCATTGAGGCGGAGCTCGCCAGGTGCTGGCTCAGGCTGACGGTGGTTTTCGCGGGCTCGGCGGGCCGACGATGGGTGCGGGTTTCAGGCACTACGGCTCTCAGTCCACCCACCGGGGACTCTTTACAGGCCGAGCACGTGGTTGGTGTGGGCGAAGGCGGTCAAGATGCGCGCCTAGCGGGAGTCGTTGACTCATCAGTGGACGCGCTTGGCAGCGGCTGGGGTGAGGGGTTTTATGGTGGCCCGGGCTTTGCTGGTGGTCACGGTGAGCAGCGCGGCGGTGAGGGCCTGGATCTGGCGTTGGATGGCGGCGGGGTTCAGCTCGGCGTGGGTGGCGGCGAGGATCGCTGTGTCCTGCGCGGTGGGGCTGTCGTGTTCGATAGCGCGGCGGCACGGGGTGGTCGCGGTGTCGTAGGTCTTGGTGACCTTGGCGCAGTTGCGGACCTTGGAGACGAGCTTCTGCTGCGGGCTGAAGTAGTTCGTCAACTGCGATTGCGGCACCCAAATCCTTTTGAGTAGCAGCAACTCTGGTGGTGTGTCGTAGCGTCGATCGTGGCCGCCGACATTCCCATCAACGCCACCGCAACCTCCTCGCTGAGCTCCAGCTCGCCGAAGCGGCGCAGCGTCGGAACCAACTCACCCAGCACCGGGGCCAGCCGCTTGCCCGTCGGGGCGCCCAAGACTGCCCAGCAGAAGCGCAGCGCCCCAATGACTTCCAGCCCGTACAGCGGCGGCCTCGGCTTGCGCGGTGCGACGATCCTCGGCTTCAACGACTGCCCGAGCGCCTTCCGGGCGTGGTTGCGGTGCCAGCCCGTCGTCGCACCACAGCTCGTCGAGGATTCTGTTCTTGCCCGCCTTATCCGCCCGCTTGTACCGCGTCGCGATCGCCTTGGTCACCGCATGCCGCTGACTCATCGAAAGTCCCATCCGCTGGGCCTAACCGGCCCGCCGAAGCCGGCCCGGCAGGCGTGCCGCGCGCGCGCATTCCAAGACAAGTCAACGACCCCACCCACGCACGCATCTTTGATGAGTCAACGCGCTGCGTAGACAAGTGAGTATACCGCGCGGTATACTCACTGGATGGCGACGACGATCAAGGTGTCTGTAGAGCTTCGCGACCGGATCAACCGTGATGCGCAGGCCCGAGGTGTGAGCGCAGCCGGTCTCATCGAGGGGCTCCTCGACGGGTACGAGCGACGCAGGCGCATGGAGTCGTTCGGGCGTGCCTTCCGCGGCGCGAGCCCGGGTTATTGGGATGAGTTCCGGGAGTGGGACGTCGCACTGAGCGACGGACACGATGGCGCGTGACCTTCGTCGGGGGATGGTCGCGTGGGCCGAACTCGACCCGGTGCGTGGGCGCGAGCAAGCCGGCCGCCGCCCCGCGCTGGTCATCGCCAGCGATCTCTACCTTGAACAGGCCGACACGCTCGCGATCATCGTCCCGGCAACGACAAATGACCGCGGATGGCCGAATCACGTGCTGTTGAGTGGGTCGAACCTGGCGCTCGCCCAGCCGACGTTCGCGATGACTGAACAGCCGCGGGCGGTCACACGTGAACGACTGTTCGACATCGCGGGCACCGTCGATGCGGCGACGATGCATGAAGTCGACGGATGGCTTCGTGACTTTCTCGCGCTGCCATGATCAGCGTTGGGCGCAGAGGTTGCTCGGTTGCGGACGTGGTGGAGTTCCGCATACCTCGGCTTCCGGCGCCGCCACGCGATCACCGATAAGGTGCCGGATGAGATGACGAAGGAATCGACGCGGTGAGCGCACGCTTCGAGGAACTCGCCTGGCAGGAGACCCCGATGGGGGCCATCAGCCTGCGGCGGCGACTGGACCCCATGCTCCACGTCGAGGTGTATGAGGTGAAGCTCGGCGAGGACTTCCTCATGTCGAGCCTGTTCACGGTGGCCGAGATCGAACTCGCCCGTCTCGCCCTGGCCGAACTGCCCGGAACCGATCTCGACCTCGGCGTCGCGGTCGGCGGCCTCGGGCTCGGCTACACCGCGCGCGCCGTTCTGGACGACGAACGAGTCACCTCGCTGCTCGTCGTGGAGGCGCTTGAGGAGGTAATCAGCTGGCATGAACGCCGTCTGCTGCCCGATGTCGTCGGCCTGAGCACCGATCGACGCACTAGACTTCAGCGCGGGGACTTCTTCGCCATGGCCGAGTCCGCGACGGGCTTCGACCCGACCACGCCCCAGCGAAGATTCCACGCCATCCTGCTGGACGTCGACCACACCCCGCGACGCGTCCTGCACCCCAGTCACGCCGACTTTTACAGTCCCGCAGGGTTGCGCAGCCTCGCCCGTCACCTGCTGCCAGGCGGAGTGTTTGCCCTGTGGTCCGACGGCCCACCCGACCCGGACTTCCTGGCAGCCCTGAACGAAGTGTTCGCCGACGCGCACGCCCACGTCATCCGGTTCCCGAATCCGATCACCGGCGGCGAATCCGCGAACACCGTGTACATCGCCAAGTGATGGACTGCTGCAAAAGAATCGATCTTGTCTAGGGATCAGTTCACCACACAGAGGAGAGGGCATCCGCTGGATGCCAGTGTCGTCATGACGCCAGCGCCGTGTTCGACGACCCGAACCTCGTGTCGTGCGCAGGCCTCGCGCAGGGCCTGATCGCTGGGATGGATGCCGGTGCTGACTCGATCGATGACAGCCAATGCGTTCACGGCGTAGGTCGCAGACGGCCGCGACCACGTTCCTGGCGTGAGCCGATTGACGAATCCCTGCCCTTCAATAATAGTTAGGTATGTGCCTAGGTATTACGACGAGCTCGACGCCGTGCTCCGCGCTCTCGCGGATCCGACGCGCCGGGCCGTCGTGGAACGGTTGGCGAAGTCCCCAGCCGTCGTGTCCGAACTCGCGGCACCGTTTTCGATGACGTTGCCGTCACTCATGCAGCACCTGCGCGTCCTCGAGACCGCGGGACTGGTCACGTCGCAGAAGCACGGACGCGTCCGCACCGTGAGCCTGCGACCGGGCGCCCTCGACGTCCTACACCTGTGGCTCGGCGAGCAACGAACCCCCGCAGAACGCCATGCCGACCGGCTCGGCATCCACCTGATCCGCACCACCCCGAAGGAAACCTGACATGACCCGCGTTCGCATCGACCTGTTCATCTCGCTGGACGGCTACACCTCGACGACCGACCACGCCCCCGAAAATCCGATGGGTGAGGACTGGGGGCGCCTCACGGCGGCCTACGCCGCGACCCGCACGTTCCACGAGCGCGTCTTCGGCGACACCAGCGGCACCGGCACGACCGGCATCGACGACTCCCACGCCGCCGCGCACTTCGAAGGCGTCGGCGCCGAGATCATGGGCGCGGCCATGTTCGGCCTACACACGTTCCCCGACGATCCGGACTGGAAGGGCTGGTGGGGTGACCAGCCGCCGTTCGGCACCCCGGTCTACGTCCTCACCCACACCGCACCGCGTCCGTCGATCCCGATGCAGGGAGAAACGACGTTTCACTTCCGCAGCACCGCAATCGAGGACGTGCTCGCCGAGGCGACCGAGGCTGCCGGCGGCCTGGACGTGCGCGTCGGCGGTGGAATCAGCACCGCTCGCGACTTCCTGCGCGCCGGGCTGGTCGACGACTTGCACGTCATGATCGCGCCGGTTCTACTCGGCCGGGGCAATCGACTGTGGGACGACCTGCGCGGCCTCGAACTCACCCACAAGGTGACGACGGAAGTGGCCGAGAGTGGCACGATCCACGCCACCTTCACGCGATAGGACGTACACATGACGATCGAACGCCGACTCGCCCGCGCCGGGTTCACCCTCACCCGCGACTACCCCGTTCCCCTCGAGCGCGTCTGGGACGCGTTCGCCGAGGAGGACCAGAAGCTGGGCTGGTGGGGCGCGGGCGACTCCATTAAGCCCGGTGAGTGGGCGTTCGACTTCCGCGTCGGCGGACGCGACGTCGCCGAGGGGACGTTTCACGACGGTCCGGTCTCGCGGTACGAGGCCACCTACACCGACATCGTCGAGCACGTCCGCATCGTCACGACGTACGACATGTGGCTCGACGGGGTCCACATGTCGACGTCGGTGGCGTCGTTAGAGTTCGAGCCGATCAACGAGGGCACCCGGTTCACGCACGTCGAGCACGGCGTGTTCTTCGACCAGTTCTGGGCCGACGGGCCGGCCCGCGAGGAAGGCAGCCGGGGCCTGCTCGAGGCTCTGGGCAACTACCTCGCGTAACGCCTCCCGCGATTGAGCGGTGGCTGAGCAACCGGTTCGGGCGATTTCACCGAGTTCTGGGGTTGGGACTCAACCCCGGCGTGATCGACGGGCTGGCCGCCCCCGGACATCCGTCAAGATGGAGCTCACGAACCTCAACGATCGGGCGTCTACAGAACGTGAAGACAAAACAGCCTTTCGAGACGAGCTTGTGTTCCCGCTCCAGGTCGTGATCAACCTCAACGACCCCGGCGCGGATCACACCGGTGGGGAGTTCCCGCTCACCGAACAGCGCCCGCGCGCTCAGTCGCGTGGCACCGCCACACTGATCCCGCACGGTCACGGCCTGGTCTTCACCACCCGCGACCGGCCAGTCGAGTCGGCGCGGGCCTGGTCGGCGGCACCGGTGCGTCACGGTGTCTCGATAATCCGCTCGGGCACCCGTTTCACTCCCGGCCTCGTGTTTCACGACGCAGCCTGATGACTCGGATTGACCTACCTACCGGCTCAGTCGAGTCGATCATGAAGTCCTACACGTTGGTCGACTCAGCCGGCCGGCCCTACCAGAGCGATACCGCGGGAACACTGGGCGGCCATCGGCGCGGCAAGCTGTACGGCCGACTCGACTGCGCTGCTGCCGCCCGCGCGATCGCGGCCGGCGGTTACGTCAAACACCGGGTCTTCTTTGCCGACGAGGCCACCGCCAGCGCCGCTGGCTACCGACCCTGCGCCGTCTGCCTGCCTGAGCCCTACAAGCAATGGAAGGACCGGCGGAGGTCATGACCAGAAGTAACGGCTCTCCGCGCATTGCCGACCATGTGGTCGCTCGCTATCGACGAACCGAGCCTGCTGGCCCTGACCTCGCGGGTCTTTCGGGTGCGACCGCCAGCGGCGAGGTGTGGCATCTCGGCCGGCGCGCACTCATCGTTGACCATCCGAACGCGATGGGCATTCAGCTATGACGCTCTCGTTCCCGGGTCTCGGACGCGAACCGTCGCCCCGCCGATTCGCCCCGGGTGCCGTTCACCTTCCCGGATGGCTCTCCATCGCCGACCAACAACGACTGGTGGCCGCGTTCCGCGAGTGGTCCACCGACCCCGTGCCGGTTCGGGCCGCTGCGCTGCCCGGCGGCCACCGTATGTCCGTCGAGACCGTCTGTCTCGGCTGGCATTGGCAGCCCTACCGATACACGCGCGTCGCCGCCGACGTCAACGGCGCTCGCGTCCTCGAACTGCCCGACTGGCTCGCCGACCTGGGCCGCTCCGCTGTCGCCGACGCCTACGAGCTCGACGACGCCAGCAACTATCAACCCGACACCGCCCTGGTGAACTACTACTCCGAGGGCGCGCGGCTCGGCATGCACCAAGACAAGGACGAGATCATCAACGAACCCGTCGTCTCGCTCAGCATCGGCGACAGTTGCAAGTTCCGCCTTGGCAACGCCGGAAACCGTAACCGTCCATATAGCGACATCACTCTCTGTTCCAGCGACGCGTTCGTCTTCGGGCACGAGTCCCGTTTCGCCTACCACGCTGTCCCCAAGACGTACCCGGGCACGGCACCATCTGACTGCGGCCTCGAGCACGGTCGAATCAACATCACGATGCGGATGACCGGACTGCTGGACTAGTAGTCACAGAACGCATGGTCTTGGGATCGCGCGTCAACTGTCCCGTCCTCTGAGCGCCGCCCCGCCATCGCCGGCGCCCTCTGACTGGGCCCTGGCGCACCATCGACCAGGTCGAGATCGCTACCGCCGGGCGCGTTTGCGCAGTTCAGGCGGGGTACAAGGGTCCGCAGTTCGAACCGTGTCTGCAAGATGCGACCTCCACGGAACCGAGTGACGATCAGCGGTCCGCAACTACTCCGCAGGAAGTCCAGCCGAGATCGGCGGCCACTAACGACCAACGAGGACCTCCAGCAGCCCGCCCTCGGCGCAGTCGTTTCGCTTCAACGTGCGAAACCGGTTGAAAGCTTTCGTGTCGACCCGTCGTGATCCATCCCTCAGTCAGTGGGGGATGGAATGGGTCCGCCTCGTTGAACCTTGAACGAGGCGTACCTCGATTGTCGATCTCAAGGAGTGAACTTGTCTCGCACCCTCGCACTGTCCGCCGCGTATGCCGGAGCAAAGCTGGAGCCAGGCGTCATCGAGCGCCGAGCCCTGCGCGATGACGACGTCCTCATCGACGTGGCCTACGCCGGGATCTGCCACAGCGACATCCACCAGGTCCGCGAGGAGTGGGGCACGGCCATCTTCCCGATGGTTCCCGGCCACGAGATCGCCGGTGTGGTGTCCGAAGTCGGTGCCGCCGTGAGCGGGTTCAAGGTCGGCGACCGGGTCGGCGTTGGCTGCATGGTCGACTCGTGCGGCGAGTGCGCCTTCTGCAAGGACGGCGAGGAGCAGTACTGCGCCAAGGGCGCGGTCATGACCTACAACGGCACGGGTTACGACGGTGAGGAGACCAAGGGCGGCTACAGCCAGCAGCTCGTCGTCTCCGAGCGCTTCGCACTGCGCATCCCGGACGCCCTCGGGCTCGACGTCGCAGCGCCGCTGCTGTGTGCGGGCATCACCACCTACAACCCACTCAAGCGTTGGGGCGCCGGGCCGGGCAAGAAGGTCGCCGTCATCGGAATGGGTGGACTCGGGCACATGGCCGTGCAGATCGCGAACGCCATGGGCGCGGAAGTGTCCGTGCTGAGCCGCACCACCGACAAGCAGGAGGACGGCGCGAAGCTCGGTGCGCAGCACTACTACGCCACCAAGGACGAGGACACGCTGCCGAAGCTGAAGGGCACCTTCGACCTGATCATCAACACCGTCAGTGCCGACCTGGTGATGGACGACTACGTCGCCCTGCTGCGTCCCCTGGGCGCCATGGTCAATGTGGGCATCCCGAGTAGCCCGTACAGCGTGGCGCCGGGGAGCCTCGTCGGCGGCAGCCGGGTGCTCGCCGGGTCGAACATCGGTGGCATCGCGCAAACCCAGGAGATGCTGGACTTCTGCGCGGAGAACGGCATCGCCTCGGTCATCGAGACGATCAGCGCGGACGAGGTGAACCTGGCCTACGACCGCGTGGTCAGCTCGGACGTGCGCTACCGCTTCGTCATCGACACCGCGACCATCCCCGCCCAGGACTGACGCCAGCGTCGCAGCAGAGAAGCGGACACAGGACGGCACTTCGGTCCGAGGGGGTGCTCATCGGGGTCGGCATGGCGCTGATGTCGAGCTCTTGGGCCACCGTCTCCGGGCGGATGAACTCCCCGGCGGTGAGCTGGCCGGAGATGATGAGCTCTCGCACGTGTGCGGTCGCCTCGTCGCTGAGCTGCGGCCGACGACGCTTGCGCCGGGTCGGCTCGCCCGTCGTCGCAGGATTTGCCGCACTCACAGGTCCAGCCCGCCACGCTTGACCAGCTGTTTGGCGATCACCCCGCGTTGGATCTCGTTGGTGCCCTCACCCACGATCATCAGTGGCGCGTCGCGGAAGTAGCGTTCGACGTCGTACTCGGTGGAGTAGCCGTAGCCGCCGTGCACCCGGATGGCGTCCAGTGCGATCTCCATCGCGGCCTCCGACGCGAACAGCTTGGCCATGCCGGCCTCCAGGTCGCAGCGCTGCCCGGAGTCCATCCGCTCGGCCGCGGCCAGCACCAAGCCGCGGGCCGCAGCGAGCTTGGTCCCCATGTCCGCCAACAGGTTTCCCACCGACTGGTGCTTCCAGATCGGTTGGCCGAAGCTCTCCCGCTCCTGGGCATAGGCCAGCGCGTCGTCGAAGGCGGCGCGGGCAACCCCGGTGGCGCGCGCGGCGACCTGGATTCGCCCGACCTCCAGCCCTTTCATCATCTGCGCGAACCCCTTGCCCTCCACGGCGCCCAGGAGCGCATCCGCCGGCACGCGGCAGTCCTCGAAGCTCAGCTCGCAGCTCTCCACACCCTTGTACCCGAGCTTGGGCAGGTCCTTGGACACGGTGAAGCCGGGCACCTTCTCGACCAGCAGAATCGACACGCCCTTGTGCTTCGGCTTGGCGTCGGGGTCGGTCTTGCACAGCAGCGCCACCAGGTCCGAGCGGCGCGCATTGGTGATCCAGGTCTTGGAGCCGTTGATGCGGTAGCCCTCGTCGTCACGCGTGGCGACGGTCCGCATGGCCTGCAGGTCTGAACCACCGCCGGGCTCGGTGAGCGCCATGGTGGCCCGCAGCTCACCGGTCGCCATGCGGGGCAGGTATTTCTGCTTCTGTTCGTCGGTGCCGTAGGTGAGGATCAGCTTGGCCACCACGGTGTGTCCGCCCATCGCCCCCGCCAGACTCATCCAGCCCCGGGCCAGCTCCTCGGTGACCAGGGCGTAGCAGGTGGTGGAGACCGCGACGAAGCCGTAGGGCTCGGGGATGGCCAGGCCGAACACGCCCATCTCCTTCATCGTGTCGATAAGGTCCTCGGGGTAGGTGTTGGTGTGGTCGAGGTGTTGGGCGACGGGCTTGACGTCCTTGTCGACGAAGCTGCGGACGGTCTCGACGATGGACTGCTCTTCGGCGCTGAGCTTGTCCCGACTGGAGCTCATGAGGTGGCCTTTCCGATGGTGCCGGCCGCGCGCAAGCGATCGATGTCGGCGGGGCTGTGGCCGAGCTCGGCGAGCACGGCGGTGGTGTGTTGCCCGAGGGCGGGGACGGGATCCATCCGGGCTTCGGAGCCGGTGATTCCGATCGGCGGCAGCAGCGAGCGGACGTCGCCGACCGGGGTCGCGACGTCGCGCCACCGGTTGCGCCCGGTGAGCACCGGATGCTCCAGGAACTCGCTGACGGTGCTCACTCCCGCGTTGGCGATCCTGGCTTCGTCGAGCAGACCGACGGCGCGGGAGGTGTCCAGCTCGGTGAAACGGGCGGCGAGGATCGTGTTGAGCTCGTCCCGGTGGGCCACCCGTCGGGTGTTGGAGCTGAACCGCGCGTCAGTGGCCAGCTCGGGGCGCTGCAGGAAGACTTCGCAGAAGCGGGCCCACTCGGTTTCGTTCTGGATTCCCATCATGATGGTGTGCCCATCGCCTGCGGTGTAGGGACCGTAGGGCGCAATGGTGGCGTGCTGGGCGCCGAAGCGTCCTGGTTGACGGCCGGCCCCGGCGGTGTACTGGGCGGGCTGACCCATCCACTCGGCGAGCGCCTCGAACAGCGAGACCTCCACCACAGTGCCCTCGCCGGTGACCTGCCGTTGGTACAGCGCGGCCAGGGTGCCGCTGAACCCGTACATGCCCGCGGCGATGTCGGCGATGGAGATGCCGACCTTCGCCGGCGCTTCGGGTGAGCCGGTCATCGACACCAACCCGGCCTCGCACTGCACCAACAGGTCGTAGGCCTTGCGGTCGGCCCACGGTCCGTCGGCACCCCACCCGGAGATGTCCAAGGTGATCTTCCGGGGGTCACGGGCCCGCACGTCAGCCGAGGCGAGGCCGAGGCGCCCGACGGCTCCGGGCCCGAGGTTTGCACCAGCACATCGGCGCCGTCGACCAGCTCGTGCAGGATCTGGCGCCCGTCCGGAGTCTTGAGGTCCAGCGTGACGGACTCCTTGGAGCGATTGAGCCAGACGAAGTAGCTGGCCATCCCGGCGACCGACTCGTCGTAGTGCCGCGCGAAGTCACCCACGCCGGGGCGCTCGATCTTGATGACGCGAGCCCCGAGGTCGGCGAGCTGCCGCGTGGCAAAGGGAGCGGCGACGGCATGCTCGAGAGCGACCACGGTGACGCCGGCGAGGGGGAGCATGGCCAAGAATATATTCGAGCCATGAGTGATGAGAACGCTTCTCCGTCCACCCAGCAGCCCACGGTCAGCTGGCAGGGCCGTTTCCTCGAGGACTTCACGGTCGGGGACGTCTACCGCCACCCGTTGGGGCGCACGGTCCTTCCGACGGACAACAGCTGGCTGAGCATGCTCACCCAGAACACCGCGCCGCTGCACTTCGACCACGCCTACGCCGCGCGTACCGAGTTCGGCCGACCGTTGGTGGACTCCACGTTCACCCTGGCGCTGATCACCGGGCAAAGCGTGGTCGACGTGTCGATGAACGTGATGGCCAACCTCGGGTGGGACCGGGTGCGGATGCCCAACCCGGTGTTCGAGGGCGACACCCTGTACTCGCAGTCGGAGGTGCTCTCGGTCCGGGAGTCGGGGTCGCGCGCCGACGTCGGCGTGCTCACCGTGCGCACGGTCGGTTTCAACCAGGACGGAGTCATCGTCATCACCTTCGAGCGCACCCTGTTGGTGTACCGCCGGGGCCACGGTCCGGGGTTGACCAGCGTGTCGCCGGTATGGGACGAACGGTCGCTCAAGGCGGCCGGGTTGTCGTCGTGAACGGCTGGCAGCGCGGAAAAACTCGTCGACCGGTTCGTGCGAGCGGCCTACGTTGTTGAGGACAGGCTCTACGAACAAGACCCCAGCTGAGGGGAGGCAAGCGGTGATCCAGATCGACATCGATGCCGACCTGCACATGGTCGATGACGAGGACCGCAACCTGGCGCGCCTGCCCCCGAACTCGGCTGGCCTCAAGGTCGGGGGCGTCGCTGTTGCCGGTCGACCGGGATTCTGGTCCTGGGTCGTGATCGAGGAGATCAGCGACTCGTCTGTCTTCTTCCGTCAGGTGACTGCTCGCGAGGCGACTGCACACGGCGATCTGGCCATCGCTGCCTCTGGCTCTCGGTTGGCTCGCCTACAATTGGCTACATGATCGCGAACCGCGACGAGCTCATCCACCTGATCGACGGCCTGCCCGACGATCAGGTGGACGTGCTGCTCGCGGATGCCCGCCGCCTGAGGTCGGCTACGCCGGGTGGTGAATGGCCGCCGCGGTTCTTCGGGATCGGGGAGTCCAAGGACGGTCGCACCGACAACGCACGGCGAGGCGATGAGATTCTCGCCGAGGGATTCGGCGCTCGACGTTCGTGATCCTTTGCGACTCGGGTCCCATCTTCGCAGCAGCGGATCGCAAAGACGCCGACCATCATCAAATCCGGAGGTGCTGGAGCAATCCGCGATGACGTCGCGCTCGTCACTCCTCGCGGCAGAGATCCCATTGTGATCACCATCCTCACGACGAAGAACAACATGTCGGCCAAGTACGACGACGAGCTCGTTGCGCGCGCTGCAGCACTGGCCCTCACTGCGTTTGGTTGAGACCAACGTCAGTGAGGGCAAAGTGATTGACGCCCAACTCGATTCGTTCGCCGGGCCGGGCAATCACGCGACAAGCAATCCAGCGCACTCGGGTCTCAGTCGGCAACGACGTCGTCCTGTGGTGCCTGTAACCGCCAAATGACCACCCCGGGCTCCATCGACGGGATCATGGCCGCCCGAGGCGCAGATTCACCTCCTACTCGGTGGCCAGACCAGCCAAGGCGAACTGCCGCGGGCCGAGTTCACAGTCGTAAGGTTACGTGATAGAACTTGTGGCGTCTTACACCTGTAACCATATGAAGGGTCATCATGATCAGCTCCCTGGCGCGCCGCCTCGTTAGGTCGGCACGGCTCGTGCTCGTTCTGTCCGTGCTGGCGACAGTGATCGCCGGCGTGCTCGGGTTCACCGTGTTCTCGAATCTGGGCACGCAGGGGTACGACAACCCTGCCTCGGACTCGGCGCAAGCAATCAAACTCGTTGACCAGGACTTCGGCGGCAGCCCGGATCTGGTGTTCCTCATCCACGCACGTGGCGGTGACGTCGACCGGCCCGACGCCGTGTCCCCGGGCGACGCCTTGACTCAGAAGTTGCGGACGAACCCGTCGTTGACGTCGGTGACGTCCTACTTCGGGACCCGCGCGCCGACCCTCCGATCGAGTGATGGTGCTGATGCGCTCATCCTGGCCCAGTTGACCGGAACAGAGCAGACCCGCGACACGCAGGCAGCGACGGTCCTCGACGAGTACAACGACAGCAGCGACGGCGTTACCAGCGTGCTCGTGGGTGGACCGGCTGGGATCGATCTGGGCCGGCAGACGACCGCCGACGTGGTCTTGGCCGAGTCCATCGCGATCCCACTGGTGCTCATCCTGCTGGTGCTCGTGTTCGGCTCCGCAGTGGCTGCACTTCTCCCGATGGTCGTTGCCCTCATCTCGATCGTCGGTGCGTTCGCGATCCTCAACGGACTGAGCCAGTTCACTGACGTCAGCATTTTTGCGATCAACCTCGTCACCGCGCTGGGTTTGGGGCTCGGCGTCGACTACGCGTTGCTGTTCGTGAGTCGCTACCGCGAAGAACTTCGTGCCGGTGCGGCACCGCGTGAGGGCGTGGTCAACACCCTCATGACGGCCGGGCGCACGATCGCCTTTTCGGCCATCACGGTACTGGCCGCGCTCTCGGCGATGCTCGTGTTCCCGCCGTACTTCCTCAAGTCCTTCGCCTACGCAGGCATCGCCGTCGTGGCGGTGGCCGCTGTGGCAGCGCTGGTCGTCTTGCCCGCGCTGCTGGTCGTGCTGGGCGAGCGTGTCAACTTCGGAAAGCTCCCATGGCTGGGCAAGGAACGCGCCGAGGGTGCCTCGCGCTGGGGGCGCATGACCCAGGGCGTGATGCGTCGGCCGCTCGTGGTTCTGCTGCCCACACTGGTTCTGCTGGGGTTACTGGCTACTCCTTTGCTCGGCATCCAATCAGGCAGTCCCGATGACCGTGTCCTGCCCACGTCTGCTCCGGCTCACCGCGTCGGGGACTCGCTGCGCAGCGGGTTCGAGAGCGACGCTTCTTCCTCCCTTGACCTCGTGATCACCCATGTGTCTTCCTCCGCTGACATCCGGACGTTGGCTGCGAACGTCAGCCGGATCGACGGCATCGGACGCGTCGACGCCGCCGCCGGCAGCTGGGAGCATGGGGGCGCCGTCGGGGCGGCCGCAGGTGCGCAACGATTCGCCGCCGCCGACAATCAGCGCATGGTGGCCAGCCTCACCGTTGACCCCGCTTCCGGTGCCGCTGAGAAGATCGTGGACCAGGTGAGAGCGCTACCTGCCCCGCCCGGCGGCGAGATTCTGGTCGGTGGGCCGACCGCAGCCCTCATGGACAACACGGCAGCCATCACGGTCAATCTTCTGCTCGCCATACTCATTATCGTCGCTGTCACGATGATCCTGTTGTTCCTGTTCACCGGAAGCATCGTGCATCCGATGCGGGCGGTGCTGGGCAATGTCGTGACCCTCGGTGCCACCTTCGGTGTGATGGTGTGGATGTGCCAGGACGGTCACCTCTCATTGGTCTTCGGATTCACCCCGAGCCCGATGAACTACTCGATGTTGGTTCTCAGCGCGTGCGTGGCGTTCGGGCTGAGCATGGACTACGAAGTCTTCCTGCTCGGTCGGATCAAGGAAGCTCGAGACCAGGGAGCGACGTCCGATCACGCCGTCGTGACGGGCGTGTCGAAGACTGGACGAATCATCACCTCGTGCGCTGCGTTGCTTGCCGTGAGCTTCTTCGCGTTTGCAACCGGCAGTGTCAGCTTCATCCAGCTGTTCGGCCTGGCCACCGGCTTGGCGATCCTCATCGACGCGACGATCGTGCGAATCGTGCTGGTGCCTGCCGTCATAGAGCTGCTCGGAGAGCGGTCCTGGTACGCGCCCCAGGTGTTGCGCCGAATTCATGCCAAGGTTGGCATCAGTGAGACCTCCTCGCAGCCGACGCAAGCACACGAACCGGTGCCCGCCGAGGCCTGACACCGACTACCCGCACGTGGGGCCCTCAGACAAGGACCCCACGTGTTCGTTTACTCCGCGATCTGCGACGTGCCCGAGGAAACCCTGGGGGGAACCTTTCACGAATAAACTGACGACCGTGAAGTATTCGGAGCATGCACCGGTGCCGCGGACCCGCAATCGGCGCGGCGAGGGTGGTCGGCTGCGCGAGGAGATCGTCGACGCGGCGGCGGCGCTGCTCGATGAACACGGCGACGAGCGAGCCATCACCTTGCGCTCCGTCGCGCGCCGCGCCGGGATCGCGGCTCCGTCGATCTATCCACATTTCGCGAATCAGCCCGAAATAATGTTTGCGGTGGTCGGCCGGGCCTTCGACGAGCTCGCCGATGTTCTGCAGTCCGCCGTGCGTGCGGCCGGCGAGGGGCCGCGTGCACAGCTCTACGCCGCCTGCTTCGCCTACCTCGACTTCGCGTCCTCGCACCCGGGGTCCTACCGCACCATGTTCGGCGGCCTGTGGGTGCCCGAGCTCGACGACACCGTCACCGAGGAGAAGCTCCTCGGACTCGGCGCGGCAAGCATGCACATCCTCAGTGCCGCCCTGAACGCCTGCGTGGCGGCCGGTCTGTCGACCAGCGACGCCCCAGACGCCGACGCGGTCGCGCTCTGGTTGGCCCTGCACGGGATTGCCCATCAACGGGCCGCAAACCGGATCTTTCCCGGCCCGAACAACATCGAGGAACGAGTGATCCCAGCACTGGCGCGACTGACGGAGGATGGCCCGGGCCAGACCGTCCCGCAGATCCCACCGTCGCCGTAACGAGAACATGCGGCCCGCCACGTCTACGCGCGTGTCCCCACGAGCCCGTGCGCGGGATGCTCGGGCGGTGGTGGTGGTGCCGCTGTGCCGCGGCGAGGTTGTGGCCAAGGACGTCAGGTCCGCAAATATCCTGCATCCTGGAGGATCGCCCTGGCGTCGTCTCGGACGCCGTCGAGGTCCTGGAGCCCAAAGGCGACGCGCTGAAGAATGAACCCGTGAAGCAGGGCCATCACGACGCGTGACCCTCGGTCCGGGTCGACGTCATCCGGTACCGTGCCCGCGGCTTGACCACGAGCGAGTGTCGACGCAATCTGTTGACGAACCTTTTCGAACCCTCGGGTAGCGCTTGCCCGCAGGAATATCGTCATGATCCGTCGCCGGCCGAACCGATCGGCGATCGCACCGAACACCAGCATCAGGCCGCCGAAGACAACCGCGTATGCGCTGGTCACCCACTGCAACGCAGTCGTCGAAGCATGCAGGTCACGGCCGATCGTGGGCAGCGCGACGTTCAGGATCGAGTTGTCCAACATCTCGAGAAGGAACACCGCCGAGAGGCCCGCCAGCGCCACCCACGCCTCCCGAAACGACTCTGGCACGAGCGCTGTTCTAGTCACGAACATAGTTCTACTAACAAACTTTGTTCGTGTCAAGTGCTACGGTGCAGCGATGGTCGAGAGAAGCGCTTCGCATGGCCTCGTTTCCCGTGACCGTTGGGCGGCGCAGATCGCAGCCCTGGACGATCCCCAGAGCTCGTCTCGTTCTCGCAAAGCACCCATTACGGTTGATCGCATCGTGGACGTCGCCCTCCAACTCGTGGAGGCCGAAGGGTTCGACGCGCTGACGATGCGCCGAGTCGCCGCTGCGCTGCAGACCGGTCCGGCGTCGCTGTATGCGCACGTGCGGAACAAGGCGGCGCTCGACGATCTGCTGATCGGAGAGCTGTGCGCGCGAGTCATGTTGCCGGTGCCCGATCCCGACCAGTGGCAGGCGCAGATCATCGACGTGTGCGGTCAGCTACGTGACCAATTCCTTCGCTACCAGGGGATCTCGCACGCCGCGTTGGCGGCCGCCCCGAACAGCTTGGACACACTGCGGATCAACGAAGGCATGCTCGCGATCCTCCTGGCCGCAGGTGTGTCGGTGCAGTCCGCCGCGTGGGCGATCGATGCCGCCTATCTCTACCTCAGCGCATACAGCTTCGAGGTATCCCTGAGGGGGAAACCGAGCGAGGTCGCCGACGAGCGATCTCTCGACCGGGATGAAGCCATCGAGCGTTTGCGGATGCTGCCCGCCAACCGGTTCCCGAACACGGTGACATACGCGCGGGAGCTCGCCGCAGGGGAGGGGCACGAGCGATTCGACTTCACCCTGGGACTGCTTTTCCGAGGGCTCACCCCGCCCAGATGACGGCCCTCGCCATCACCAGCCCAGCTCGTGTAGTCGTGCGTCGTCGATACCGAAGTGGTGGCCGACCTCGTGAATTACGGTGCGGCGTACCTGTTCCACTACCTCGTCGTCGTTGTCGCAGATCGCGCAGATGGCCCGCCGATAGATGGTGATCTGGTCCGGCAGTACCTCGGAGTACTGCGTCGTCCGCTCGGTCAGGGGAATCCCGCGGTAGAGCCCCAGCAAGCCCGGACGGCCGCCATCGTTGTCCACGGTGACCGCGACGTTGCGCATCACCTCACCCAGCTTCGGTGGTAGACCGTCCAGCGCCTGTCCCACCATGGCCTCGAACTGCTCCTGCTCGACGTGGACCGTCACACACCTAGTATCCAACCGAGCACAGACTCTGACCGAAGGACCGCACTCGTGGCCGCGGCGCTCACTGGTAACGATCGCGCGGCGGCGCTGGAGGAGTGGGCTCGCCGTAGGTGCCGTGCCGGCGATGGTTCCCCACCTTGGAGTTTTTGGCACTCATGCCGCAGCCTCGGTCGGCTCGGCGAGGGGATCCGCGGCATTGGCGTAGCGCGCCTGGGCTGTCCTGGGCAGCGCGACGAGGGCGATCATGCTCACCACGGCACAGCCGATGATGTACAGCTTCGCCTACGCACTCGACGAGCTCGGTAGCGACGGCGTCACCGTGGAGACCAATAGCGGCGGCGTGTACCTCCGCGACGCACGCTACGAACCGCTGTAGGACGAACTCAACCGAAGGCGCGCAGTCGTGTTCGTCCACCCCACCTCGCCGCTGTGCGCGGAGCAGATTTCGCTTGGCCGGCCGCGCCCAATGCTGGAGTTCCTCTTCGACTCCACTCGCACCGTCAGCGACCTGGTGCTCACCGGCACCCTGACCCGCTACCCGAACATCGAGTGGGTTTCTACCCATGGCGGCGGCGCCCTGCCACTGCTGGCCGAGCGGATGGAGCTGTTTCGCACCATGCTGTTCGGCGGCAATCACCACGAACCCAGCGTTCAGCAGCAAGTCACCCGGCTGTGGTTCGACATGGCAGGCACGCCCTTCCCGCGCCAGGTTCCCGCCCTGATCGATGCATTCGGCGCTGATCGGCTGCTCTACGGCAGCGACTACTGCTGGACCCCTGCCGCCGGCGTCAGCCAGCAGATCGCCACCATCGACACCGCCGTCCAACCCGACAACGACACCTGGCGCGCACTCACCACCCGCAACGCCGCCCGGCTGCTTCCCACTGACCGCGGCTAACCAGCCGGGCAGTCCGCCCGGTAGGAGTCCCAGTCCCAGCTCGACAAAAACTCCGCCGCCGCCCGACGGCCGTTGGCGCTGACCTGCTCGCGTTGGGCGGCACCGGCCCCGAACTCGACCACGCCCACTGGTGAGGTATCCACGGTGATGGTGCGCTTGCGGACGCACGGACGGTCCACATAGGTCTGGTCGTGGCCGACGATGGCCGTGGTGATCACCTGCTCCACCAGGTGCAGCGGCCTCGGGGTCAGCCAACCGGGAAGTAAACCCCCGCCACCAGCGGGAGGCATGTCCGGCATGATGCGCACCCCGAAGGTGGGCCAACGTCGCGGATGCGGGTCAGTGCGATCGAAGATCTCCACCGGGAAGTTGGTCAGCACTCCGCCGTCGACGATGGTCGAGGTCTCGCCGGTCTGCGGATTGCGCAGCTGCTGCGGTTCGAAGTACAGCGGAATGGACATCGAAGCCCGTACCGCATCGGCCACGAGCTGCGTGTCCGGGTCGAGACCGAACTGCTCGTAGTCCCACGGCAGCCGGAGCAACCGTCCGCGGGTGACGTCGGTGGCCGTCACCACCAGCTTGTATCGCTGATGAACAGGCAGGTTCACGTCGTCATCGGGGTCCGCCCGTCGAAGCTGACCAAAGGTCTCCACGCCGAGCGCCTTGAGCTCAGTGCGCAGCCAGTTGTGGATGTAGTTGCCCTCGTAGGCGCCCCCGTCCAGGAACAGCGACAGTCCCTCGCTGAGCAGGGGCAGCTTGAAGCCGGACCGGTCGGGCACCTTGCGGTAGTCGAGCTCGCTCATCAGCTGTTCAAGTCGCGTGGGGCTTGCCCCGGCGGCGACGAAGGCACCCACGATCGCACCCGCCGAGGTGCCGGCCACGCGGGGGAAGGTGTAGCCCTGCGCCATCAGCCCCAGGACAGCACCGGCACCACCCAGGCCCTTGAGGCCGCCTCCTTCGAGGACCAGATCTGCAGCAGGCACCACACCACCTTCTTCCGCTTGCGGTGATTTTCGCAGAGGCCGGTCGCCAACGCGCGCGGGGTAGGCATCGCTGCCGTGGACGAGGTGATAGTGGCCGCCTTGGGCGGGCAGCACCTGACGGACTTGGCTGCTTCGACGCGCTGCGCTCGGTGACGTCGCCGCAAGCCACTGGAGGACACCGATCACCGGAGTGCGCTAGTCGACACGCAGCGGCATTTGGACGATCATCGTGCACATCCATTCCAGGCAGGAGGACCGCATGCGTCCCAAACGCATCGTCGCCAATCTTCGAGTGGCTGACGTCGACGCAGCGAAGGGCTTCTACACCGACTACCTCGGGCTGAGTACCGAGGAGTTCAACATGGGATGGGTGGCCCGCTACAGCTCTCCCGACACCGGGGCCAACGTCCAGCTCGTAACGCGCGATGCAACCGCACCTGACGACTCGGTGATTTCGGTACACACGGACGACGTCGACGGTGCTTTTGAAGAAGCTCAGAGACTCGGTTACGAGATCGTGCAACCGATAACGACAGAGGCTTGGGGCGTGCGCCGCTTCTTCGTCCGAGCCCCAGACGGCAACGTGATCAACATCGTGCGCCATCGAGACTGACCGCGCCGCATACCGCCGGAGCAGGCGGCTTGCGGTTATGGAACAGGTGGACTACCTGGATACCGGTAGTAAGCGTCCAGTGCGACCAGTTCCCGCTTTCGACCTGGCTGGTGCTCCGACATCCACCTCGGCACGTCCGGCCAATTTCCGACCTGAAGTGGAGATCGGCGGGCGGACGACCCGCGCGCTGGCCGAGCAGACTGCTGCCGTCGACCCTGCCCGTGTCGGCGCAAGCTTGGACAACCTCACCTTCGGTGCTGGCCACGCGGGATCGTCAAACACCCGTCCAGCCGAGCAGCTCGTCCACCGACCAGGTGTTGATGACCCGCTCGACCGGAACCCCGCACTCCTGCGCGCGGGTGCACCCGTAGGCGTGCCAGTCGAGCTGGCCCGGGGCGTGGGCATCGGTGTCGATGCTGAACAGGCATCCGGCTTCCACGGCCTGGCGCAGCAGCCTGCGGGGCGGGTCCAGCCGTTCGGGACGACTGTTGATCTCCACGGCCACACCGTGCTCCGCGCAGGCCGCAAACACCGCTTCAGCGTCGAACTGGCTCTCCGGTCGCTGACCGCGCCCGCCCGTGACCAGCCTGCCCGTGCAGTGCCCGAGGACGTCGGTGTGCGGGTTACGCACCGCGTCGAGCATCCGCTGGGTCATGGTGTCGCGATCGGCCCGCAGCTTGGAGTGCACCGAGGCAACCACGACGTCGACGCGGCCGAGGAGCTCGTCGGTCTGGTCCAGGGTGCCATCGGCGTTGATGTCGCACTCGATGCCGGACAACAGCTGGAACGGTGCCAGCTGAGGGTTGAGCTCGGCCACCAGCTCCAGCTGGCGTTCCAAGCGCTCGACGCTGAGCCCGTGGGCGATGGTCAGGCGGGGGGAGTGGTCGGTCATGGCGAGGTAGTCGTGACCGAGCTCCATGGCCGTCGCCGCCATCTCCTGCACCGGGCTGCCGCCGTCACTCCAGTCGCTGTGGCAGTGCAGGTCCCCGCGCAGTGCAGCAAGCAGATCTTCACCACCCTGCGCGAGCGGCGCAACGGCGTTCTCCAGCTCGGCCAGGTAGCCGGGTTGCTCATCGGCCGCCGCCTGGGCGGCAACGGCAGCCGTCTTCGGGCCGATACCGCGCAGCTCTGTCAGAGTCCCGGCGGTCGCCCGACGAGTGACCTCCTCCGGCGGAAGAGCGAGCAGGATCGCGGCGGCCGCGCGGTAGGCCTGTACCCGGTGCGTCGACGCTCGCGATCGCTCGAGCAGGAAGGCGACGCGACGCAATGCCGCTACGGGGTCCACGAACCTCAGGTTAGCGGCGGTGCCGACTCCACAACATCCGGAGTGCGGGTACTGCTCGCGGCGGGACACCGGGCACCGTGAGGATGTGGCCGTCCGTCAGCTGCAGTCGCGCCTCCTCGTCGCCGGCGCGGGGATCGAGCACCCACTCGACGTCGGACCACGGCACGACCACCCGTTTGAACACCAGCCGGATCCCGTCGGTGGTGATCACCGTGAGCGGTACCAGCCAGAGCGCCCCCAGCACAACAATGGTCACCGGAATCAGCGCAATCCACACCGCGTTTCCTGCCGCGATGGAGAACAGGAACAGCCACGCCAGCGTCATCCCCACCAGCATGGTCAGCCAGGTGCGGGAGTAGCGGGCTCCTCGGTAGCGGCCGAGGCCCTGGGCCTGCTGCCGCACGTCGTGAGTGGAGGTCATTCCTCAGCATACGTCGGCTTCACCGGCCCTGGGTGGGCCACAATGGGGGTCATGGGCTACCCGATCTGCGTGACGTGCGGGGTGCAGTACGCGCAGGCGCGTTTCGACCCGCAGCACTGCCGGATCTGCGAGGACGAGCGCCAGTACGTGGGCTGGGACGGCCAGCGCTGGAGCACGCTGGAAGAGATGGCGAGCGGCGGCTACCGGACGGTGCTGCGCCGTGAGGGCGAGCTGTGGGGCGTCGGCACCGAGCCCTCGTTCGCGATCGGTCAGCGTGCGCTCCTTGTGCCCGGCGAGGGCGGCAACCTGCTGTGGGACTGTGTGTCCTTTGTGGACGAGGACGCCGTCGCCGCCATCAACAATCGGGGCGGCATTGCGGCGATTGCCGTCTCGCACCCGCACTTCTACTCCTCCGCCATCGCGTGGAGCGAAGCCTTCGGCGACGTTCCGGTCTACTTGCACCACGCCGACCGCGAGTGGGTGTGCCGGGACGGCAACATCACTGCGTGGCGAGGTAACTCGCTGGAAGTCCTGCCCGGACGCACGCTCATCAACGCCGGTGTGCACTTCACCGGCGGTACCGTGCTGCACTGGGCGCAGGGTGCTCAAGGACGCGGCGCGCTGTGTACGAGCGACGTTCTCACCGTCGTGCTGGACCGTCGCTTCATCAGCTTCATGTACAGCTATCCCAATCACATCCCCGAGTCGCCCGCGGTGATCGAACGCGCGCTGCGGCTGCTGGAGCCGTTTGCGTTCGACACCATCTACGGGGGCTGGTGGGCTCGCGTCGTCGCCTCTGACGGCAAGGCTGCGGTGGCCCGTTCCGCCGCCCGCTACCTGGCCAGGCTGCAGCAACCATGAGGACACACACGATCGTCGACTCCCCGATCGGTGCGCTCACCGTGGTGCACACCGACGGTGTGCTCAGCGCGCTCTACCTGCCCGAGCACGCCCGCCGTCCCGAGGCGTCCACCTTCGGTGACTGCACCGTCGACGGCTTCGCCGAGGTCTCCGAGCAGCTGGCCGAGTACTTCGCCGGGCAACGCACCGTGTTCACCATGGCGGTGGCACCGATCGGCAGTGCTTTCCAGCAGCGGGTGTGGACGCTGCTGCGCCAGATTTCCTACGGGCAGACCCGGTCCTACTCCCAGCTCGCCGCGCAGCTGGGAGAGGCGCGGATGATCCGCGCCGTCGGTTCGGCCAACGCCCGCAACCCGATCAGCGTGGTGATTCCCTGCCACCGGGTGATCGGTGCGAACGGTGCACTGACCGGTTACGCGGGCGGGGTGGCACGCAAGGACTACCTCTTGACCTTGGAAAATCCCTCGCGGGCGGGCCAGCCGGGCCTGTTCTGAATTACTCCAGCGCTTTGGTCAGCAGCTCGAAGGCCAGGTCGGGTCGCCGAGGAACACCGAATCGCTTGTCCTGCGGAAACGGGGAAAGCTGCCCGGTCCGGCGGTAGCCGCGCCGGGCGTACCAAGCGATGAGCTCGCTGCGCTGCACGAGCACCGTCATGTGCATCGCCGTGCACCCCGCCGTGACGGCGACGCGCTCGGACTCGGCGAGCAACGCATCACCCAACCCCTTGCCCTGTAGTTCCGGCCGCACGCTGAACATCCCGAAGTAGCCGATGGCGTCCGCCCGGAGCTCGAGCTGGCAGCAACCGAGGAGCGCGCCCTGCGCATCCAGCGCCAGAATCATCCGGCTCTGGGGCCTACTGATCACCTCGAGCACCTCGGCCGCGTCGGTCCGCTGACCGTCCAACAGGTCAGCCTCCGTGGTCCACCCCAGTTTGCTGGTCTCCCCGCGGTAGGCCGACTGCACGAGGGCGACGATGGCGGACGCGTCCGCCGGGCAGGCCAGCCTGAAGGTGGGCGTCATCCCGGTAGTCCTACCGCATCGGGCGTTAGGCTCGTGCGGTGGCCCAACCCCGTCCGCACGATGCCGTGGAGCACGAGTTGGCGGTGTTGTTTCGGCGGGCACGGGCGTTTTCCGGCGAGCTCGCGCGCGAGGTGCACCCCGGTCTGGAGCCGGGCGCCTATGCACTGTTGCTGCGGGTGGAGGAGCTCGGGGCCGTGCGGCTGACCGACCTGGCGAGTTTCTATGGCCTCGGCAAGCCCACGGTGAGCAGGCAGATCGGCATTCTGCAGAAGCTCGGGCTCGTGCATCGGATGGAGGATGCCCAAGACCGGCGCTCGGCCAAGCTGTCGATGACGGAGGATGGTCTGAGCAGGCTGGCGAATGCCCGCAAGGCTCGTCGCGAGCGCTTCGAGCGGCTGCTCGACGGTTGGGACTCGGTGGACATCACCCGCTTCGGGGAGCTGCTCGGCCAGTTCAACCGCATGCAGGACTGATTCGCCCACCCCCTAGGGTTGTCTAGTGCGCCACCAGCAGCCGCCTGCCCGCGCACTTGCGGTCCTGCGCGCGCACCGGTGGTTGGCCCCGACTGCGCTGGGCGTCTCCGGGCTGGCCCGGTTGGTGTTGAGCTTCGTCACCCCGAACGGCCTCAACCTGGTGGACCTGCGGGTGTACACCTACGGCGCGGTGACCTTGCCGCACGGTGGCCTATACACCTTCACCTTCTCCGAGATGACCCCGAACTTCCCGCTGCCGTTCACCTATCCGCCGTTCGCTGCGGTGGTGTTCTTCCCGTTGCACCTGCTGCCGTTCACTGCGCTCGCCGTGCTGTGGCTGCTCGCCACCGTCGCCGCGGTGTGGGGGGTGGTGCGGGTGAGCCTGCAGCTGCTGCTCGGTGCGCGCGCCGACGAACCGACGTGGCGGGCGGCGGCTTTCCTCTGGGCGGCGCTCGGCGTCTGGCTGGAACCCGTGCGCACCACACTGGACTACGGGCAGGTCAACGTCTTCATCGTGCTCGGTGTCCTGCTCGCTGCGCGGACCAGCCGGTGGTGGCTGGCGGGGGCGATCGTCGGGGGGCTCGCCGGCGTGAAGCTCACGCCCGCGGTCACCGGGCTGTACTTCCTGGCTCGGCGCAACGTGGCGGCCGCGGTGTTCTCCGCAGTGGCGTTTGCGGGCACCGTGGTGCTGAGCTTCGCGCTGGTGCCTGCGGCGGCACGTACCTACTTCGGCACCTTGGCCGGCGACGCCTCGCGCATCGGACCGGTGGGCTCGGCCATCAACCAGTCGCTGCGCGGGGCGCTCAGCCGCTTTGCCGGCCACGACGTGGGTACCGGCCCCATTTGGCTTGTCGCGGTGGTATGCGCGGCGCTGCTCTGCGTGCTGGCCTGGCGAGGACTCGACCACGACGATCGGCTGGGAACGCTGATCATCGTGCAGTTCTTCGGTCTGCTCGTCTCGCCAATCTCCTGGAGCCACCACTGGGTATGGCTCATCCCAGCGCTGCTGTGGTTGGTGCACGGCCCACTACGCGAGACGCGCGCGGCCGCGATCACCGCGGGGGTGTGGATCGTGGTACTGCTCGCCGGGGTCATCCAGCTACTGTTGCTGCAGCAACCCACGATCTGGGAGCAGCACCGCCCCGTGCTTGCCTCGATCGGCGGTGCCGTCTACCCGTTGGGCGCCGCGGTCGTGCTGCTGCTCATGGCGGCGCAGCGACGCCTGGTCAGAGCAGTTGGCTGATGGCGGTGGCCAGCTCCACGTCCTTGGCGGTCACTCCACCGTCGCTGTGCGTCGAGCAGACGAAACTGACCGTGCGCCAACGGATATCGATGTCCGGGTGGTGGTTGCGTCGCTCGGCGACGTCGCCGACGGCAGCAACCGCATTCAGCACGTCCCGGAAGCTGGCGAGTTCTGCGGTCAGCCACAGTCCCCCGTCCGCGTAGATCCATCCGGGCAGCGTCTGTAACGCGGACTCGATCTCGGTTGCCTGCAGCACAGTGGCCATTCGCTGATGCTTCCACGTTCGTAGTCAGTGTGCATCCGAGCGGCCATCTGAGCGGCGGTGACCCAGGACACCGCCGGCTAGCGGGTAGACTCGTAGACGCCGCAGTCTCTGCGCGGTGCATGGCGCGCTGCCCGAAGTGGGTTGCTGTGCCAGAGCACCCCACCCGCCGGCCGCCCCGACCTCGGTCCGAGAGCAGTCTCGGCACGGGGAACCAGCAAGCTCAGGAGAACCGCCCCAGTGACAACCGCGACCCGAACCGCCTTTCGCAACGTGGCCATCGTTGCGCACGTCGACCACGGCAAGACGACCCTTGTCGACGCCATGCTGCGCCAGTCCGGAGCCTTCGCCGAGCGCGCCGCGCTGGTCGACCGGGTGATGGACTCCGGTGACCTGGAGCGGGAAAAGGGCATCACCATCCTGGCCAAGAACACCGCGGTGCATCGGCACACGCCGGATGGCGAAGTGGTGATCAACGTGATCGACACTCCCGGTCACGCCGACTTCGGTGGCGAGGTGGAACGAGGCCTGTCCATGGTCGACGCCGTGGTGCTGCTGGTCGACGCCAGCGAGGGACCCCTGCCGCAGACCCGCTTCGTGCTGCGCAAGGCCCTCGCCGCCGCGTTGCCGGTCATTCTCGTTGTCAACAAGACCGACCGTCCCGACGCTCGGATCAGCGCCGTGGTCGAGGAGGTGCACGACCTGCTGCTGGACCTGGCCTCGGACCTGGAGAACGAGGCCGCGCACGCCGCAGAGCTCGCCCTGGACCTGCCGGTGATCTACGCCTCCGCGCGTGCAGGTAAGTCCAGCATGACCCAGCCCGCGGACGGCGAGGTTCCCGACGCAGCGGACCTGCAGTCGCTGTTCGACCTGCTGATGGAGTACGTCCCTGCTCCCAGGGGGGACCCGGACGCGCCGCTGCAGGCCCACGTCACCAACCTGGACGCCTCGTCCTTCCTCGGCCGCATCGGCCTGGTCCGCATCCACGCCGGCGAGCTCCGCAAGGGCCAGACCGTGGCCTGGATGCGGGAGAACGCCGAGGGTTCCCCCGAAGTGACCAAGGTGAAGATCACCGAGTTGCTGCGCACCGAGGGCGTCACCCGCGTGCCCGCTGAGCGGGGCGAGGCCGGCGACATCGTGGCGATCTCCGGCATCCCCGACATCATGATCGGCGACACCCTGGCCGACGTGGACAATCCGGTGGCACTGCCCCGCATCACCGTGGACGAGCCCGCCATCTCGGTCACCGTCGGCATCAACACCTCACCGATGGCCGGACGCAACGGCGGTAAGAAGCTCACCGCGCGGCTGGTCAAGAGCCGCCTGGACGCCGAGCTGGTCGGCAACGTGTCCCTGCGGGTGCTCAACACCGAGCGTCCGGACACCTGGGAGGTGCAGGGCCGCGGTGAGCTCGCCCTGGCGATCCTGGTCGAGCAGATGCGCCGGGAAGGCTTCGAGCTGACCGTCGGCAAGCCGCAGGTGGTCACCCGCACGGTCGACGGCAAGCTGCACGAGCCGTTCGAGCACCTGACCATCGACGTTCCCGAGGAGCACCTCGGTGCGGTCACCCAGCTGTTGGCGGCCCGCAAGGGACGGATGGAGCAGATGGTCAACCACGGCACCGGTTGGGTACGGATGGAGTTTGTCGTGCCCGCCCGTGGCCTGATCGGCTTCCGCACCGACTTCCTCACCGACACCCGCGGCACCGGGATCGCCAACACCTACTCCGCCGGCTACGAGCCGTGGGCCGGCGAGATCCGCAGTCGTCACTCCGGCTCCCTGGTGTCCGACCGGGCCGGCAGCGTCACCCCGTTCGCCATGATCCAGCTCGCCGACCGGGGCACCTTCTTCGTCGAGCCGGGCTCGGCGACCTATACCGGGCACGTCGTGGGGGAGAGCCCGCGCTCGGAGGACCTGGACATCAACGTGTGCCGGGAGAAGAAGCTGACGAACATGCGCCAGTCCTCCTCCGACACCTTCGAGGCCATGGCGCGTCCGCGGGTGCTCACCTTGGAGAGTGCGCTCGAGTTCTGCGCGACCGACGAGTGTGTGGAGGTGGCGCCGAACGTGGTGCGCGTGCGCAAGCTCGTGCTGGACGCCAACGATCGCGCACGGACCCGTTCACGGGAGAAGCTGCGGGACAAAGCGGCAGGATAGAAAAGCGGCGGGCCAAGCGGTAGCGCACCTCAACTAGGGTGGTGACTCCACTAGGGAGTCCGGACAGGGGAGTGGCGCGGGTGCACGGTCGGAACGGGTTGTGCCGCGGCTGGCGTCGGCTCGGTGCGGTCGTACCCACTTCGCTGGTGCTGATCGCGCTGGCGATGGGTTCAGCGTGCACGGCCTCGCCGTCGCCGGTGGTGCAGAGCACCTCAACCACCGGCACGCCGCCGCCCAGCGCTGCCGCCACCAATTCGGTGGTCGTGGCCATCGACGACGTCGGCCCGGGGTTCAACCCCCACGAGCTGGCCGACCTGTCCCCGGTCAGCAACGCAGTGAGCGCTCTGGTGCTGCCCTCGGTCTTTCAGCCCGACTCGGCCGAGAACACCTGGCAGCTGGATCGCTCCATCGCGGTCTCGGCGACGCCGAGCGACACCCCGGCCAGTCGGTCGACAGCTAATTCCTCTGCGCCCAATTCCTCTGGACCCTTCGCGGTCACCTATGCGCTCCGCGCCGACGCCCAATGGTCCGACGGCGCGCCGATCGCGGCGGAAGACTTCCGCTACCTGTGGCAGCAGATGATCACCCAGCCCGGCGTGGCCGACGGCGCAGGCTATTCGCTGATCAGCGACGTCGCCTCCTCATCGGGCGGCAAGACGGTCACCGTCTCGTTCACCCAGCCGTATCCGGCCTGGCGTGAGCTCTTTCGGAACCTGCTGCCCGCGCACCTGTTGAAGGACCTGCCCGGTGGGTTCGCCGCTGCGCTGGACAACGCCCTACCGGTCTCCGGTTCGCGCTTCATGGTGAAGACCATCGACCGTGACCGGGGTGAGGTGCTGTTGCAGCGCAACGACCGGTTCTGGGACAGCCCCACGGTGCTGGACTCGATCCTGCTGCGCCGCGACGGCACGGCGAATCAGCTGGCCGAGTCGCTGCGCAGCAAGGACGCACAGCTGGCCCAGGTGCACGCGAACGAGGCCACCCGCACTCAGCTGGCCGCCATCCCGCAGCTGCGTACGCTCACGGTGCCCCAGCCGAGCACATTGCGGATCGCGCTGGATGTGACACCGTCCGGCATCCCCGACACCAGAACCAGGCACGGGCTGCTCGGTCTGCTCGACGCGGACGCGCTGAGCACCATCGGCGCGGGGCGCCCGGTCACCCGGGATCGGGCTGCCGCGCAGGTTCTGGTGCCGTCGCAGCCGGGCTACGTGGCCACTCGTCCGCCGGCGCCGTCCGCTGCGGCAGCCAAGGCCGACTTGGAGGCCGCTGGCTACTCCTTTCAGGCGGGCAAGTACGTCAAGAACGGCGCCCCGCTCACAGTGGTGGTGGGGGCAGCGAAGGCGGACACCGCAGCCACCTCCGTGGCGCAGGCAGTCGCCGATCAGCTCACCGGGGCCGGGATCAACGCGACGGCCAGCATCGTCTCCTCGGCGGAGCTGTACGGCAGTGCGATGAGCACCGGCAAGATCGCCATGGTGGTTGGCCGCGCACCAGCCGGTGGCGACCCGGCGAGCCTGCTGGCGTCCTCGTTCGGATGCACCAGCCAACCAGGAACTACCGCGGCCGCCACGCCGAGCGCCACCCCGACGACCTCCACGCCGAGCGCATCGGCGGTGCGCCTGGGCAATGTATCCGGCATCTGTGACGCGGCCCTGCAGCCCCAGATCGACGCTGCCCTCACCGGCAACACAGACGCCGGAGCCGCCGTCGCCGCGCTGGAGCCCCGGTTGTGGGACCTGAATGCGGTGCTACCGCTGTACCAGGACTCCACGCTGCTGGCCGTCCGCAAGCAGGTTTCGGGCGTCGATGACCCAAAGTCCCTGCTCGCCGGGCCGTTCGCCAATGCCGCGTCGTGGTCCAGGACCGACCGATGAGCCGTAGGCGTCTGCTGTTGGTCCACGCGCACCCGGACGACGAGACACTGACCACCGGCGGCACCATCGCGCGTTACGCCGCCAGCGGCGCCGAGGTCATGGTGCTGACCTGCACTCTGGGTGAGCAGGGCGAGGTCATTGGTGAGCACTGGGCAGGGTTGGTAGCCGCGGAGGCCGACCAGCTCGGCGGCTACCGGGTGGGTGAGCTGAGCGCCGCGCTGGCCGCGCTGGGCGTGCCGGGTGGGCCGCGTTTCCTCGGTGGAGCGGGCCGCTGGCGTGACTCCGGGATGGCAGGCACCGCCGTCGCCGAGCATCCGCGCAGCTTCGTGCGGGCCGGGGAGGCGGCCGTGCGGGTCATGGCCGAGGTGATTACCCAACTGCGCCCGCACGTCGTCGTCACCTACGACCCGGCGGGCAGCTACGGGCACCCGGACCACGTCCAGGCACATCGCGTCACCACCGCAGCTGTGGAGCGCGCTGCGGCATTCTGGGACGTACCCAAGCTCTACTGGACGGTCACCGAACGCAGCGCACTGGCCGCGGGGATCGAGGCCATGGCCACGTTGCCCGCCGGCTGGCGCCGCCCAACCGACGACGAGTTGCCCAGCGTGGCGGACGAGCAGGTGGCCGCGGTGATCGATGTCCGCGCGGTGCGCGAGGCCAAGCTGGCGGCGCTGCAAGCCCACGCCACTCAGGTGACGGTGGCGCCCAGCGCTACCGAGTACGCGTTGTCGAACACCGTGGCCCAGCCGATCCTGCTCGCCGAGCACTACCACCTGGCGCGTGGTGCAGCTGGGGAGCGTGGTCCCGACGGGCGCGAGCACGACCTCTTTGCGGGAGTCGCCCTGTGAACCGGCTGTCGATCGGGCTGCTCACCGCGTACTCCGTGGTGTTCGCGGCGCTCGAGGTCCTGTATCTCCCGGTGTACATCGGCGCGGTCGCTGTGCCCGTCGGTGCGTTGGGTGCGGCACTGACGAATGCGGGCCTCACTCGCGCCGCGGGGTGGTTCACCTCGCGCACCTCGGTGGCGGCGCTGCCGGTTCTCGGCTGGTTGGTCGCTGTGCTGCTCTTGGCTTCGGGTGGTCCCGGCGGGGACGTCCTTGTCCCCGGCGACTGGAAGGCGTTGGTGCTTTTCGGTCTCGGACTGCTGCCCGCCGGGGTGATGTTGGGTAGGCACATGGGCGCCTCTGCGGTACAGCGGGCAGTATCGGAGCGGTGACACAGCTATCCCAGCCTTCTGCCCCCGCGCCTTCTGCCGTCCGTCGTGCGCTACGCCGAGCCACCGACGGCGTGACCCTGGACGCGACCGAAGCCGAGACCCTGCTGTACGCGCGCGGGGAGCAGTTGGACGCACTATGCACCGCCGCCGCGCGCGTGCGCGACGCCGGACTGGCCGCGGCCGGACGCCCCGGCGTGATCACCTACTCCCGCAAAGTGTTCATCCCGCTCACCCGCTTGTGCCGCGACCGCTGCCACTACTGCACCTTCGTCACTGTGCCCGGCAAGCTGACCGCCGCCGGGCACGGGATGTTCCTGGAGCCCGACGAGGTGCTCGACATCGCCCGCCGGGGTGCCGCCCTTGGTTGCAAGGAGGCCCTGTTCACCCTCGGCGACCGCCCGGAGGCGCGCTGGCCGGAGGCGCAGGAGTGGTTGCACTCGCGTGGCTACGACTCCACGCACGCCTACCTGCGGGCCATGTCCATCCGGGTGCTGGAGGAAACCGGGCTGCTGCCGCACCTCAACCCCGGGGTGTTCAGCTGGGAGGAGATCTCTCGACTCAAGCCGGTCGCGCCCTCCATGGGCATGATGCTGGAGACCACCTCGCTGCGCCTGCACGCCACCAAAGGTGAGTGCCACTACGGCAGCCCGGACAAGCACCCCGAGGTCCGGCTGCGCACCCTCACCGATGCAGGCAGGCTCACCGTTCCCTTCACGACGGGCATCTTGGTCGGCATCGGAGAGACCCTGGCCGAACGGATCGACTCCGTGCTCGCCATCCGAAAGGTGCACAAGGCTTTCGGGCACATCCAAGAGGTAATAGTGCAGAACTTCCGAGCCAAGGACGACACCGCCATGCGGGGCGCGCCCGACACGGAACTCGATGATTACCGCGCCACCATTGCCGTCACCCGGCTGCTGCTCGGCCCGAAGATGCGGGTGCAGGCCCCGCCGAACCTGGTGGACCTGGGCGACTGCTCGGCACTGGTGCGGGCGGGTGTGGACGACTTCGGTGGGGTGTCCCCGCTGAGCCCGGACCATGTGAACCCGGAGCGCCCATGGCCGCAGCTGGACGCGCTCACCGCGGCCACCGCCGCGGCCGGCTTCGTCCTCACCGAACGCCTGGCCGCGCAGCCGGAGTACGTGCTGGCCGGCTCGCCCTGGCTCGATCCGCGGATCAGCGCTCACGTGGGGGCCCTGGCGACCCCGGACGGGCTGGCCGACCCCGCGGCCGTCCCGGCGGGATTGCCATGGCAGGAGCCGGACGCGTCCTGGGAATCGGCTGGACGGGTGGACCTAGACACCGCCATCGACACCGACGGACGCAACACCGAGACCCGCTCCGATCTGGGCTCGGCATTCGGCGACTGGGACACGGTTCGGGAGCAGGCGCGCGCGATCAACGGCCCGGCGCTGCTCCACGGTGATGTGGCCGCCGCACTGCGCTCGGCCACCGACGATCCCGCCGGCTGCACCGACGAGCAGTACCTGGCGCTGGCCACCGCGGAGGGGCCTGCGCTGGAAGCGTTGTGCGCCTTGGCCGATGGACTGCGCCGTGATGCTGTGGGGCAAGACGTCACCTACGTCGTCAACCGCAACATCAATTTCACCAACATCTGCTACACCGGCTGCCGCTTCTGCGCGTTCGCCCAGCGCAAGGGGGATGCTGACGCATTCACCCTGAGCATGCACGAGGTCGCTGACCGGGCGGAGGACGCCTGGAAGCTGGGGGCCAGCGAGGTCTGCATGCAGGGCGGCATCGACCCGGAGTTGCCCGCCACCGGGTACGCCGACCTGGTACGCGCGGTGAAGGAGCGGGTGCCGGAGATGCACGTGCACGCGTTCAGCCCGATGGAGATCGTCAACGGGGCGGCCCGCTCAGGTGCGAGCGTGCGGGACTGGCTGATCGAGCTGAAGGCGGCTGGTCTGGACACCATTCCGGGTACCGCCGCGGAGATTCTGGACGACGAGGTCCGCTGGGTGCTCACCAAGGGCAAGCTGCCTACCAGCTCCTGGATCGACGTGGTGACCACCGCGCACGAGGTGGGGCTTCGCAGCTCGTCGACGATGATGTACGGCCACGTCGATCACCCCCGGCACTGGGTGGGCCACCTCAACGTGCTGCGCGAAATCCAGGACCGCACCGGGGGCTTCACCGAATTCGTACCGCTGCCCTTCGTGCACCAGTCCTCCCCGCTGTACCTGGCCGGCGCCGCCCGCCCGGGACCGTCCATTCGGGACAACCGGGCGGTGCATGCCCTGGCCAGGGTGATGTTGCACGGCCGGATCCGGCACATCCAGACCAGCTGGGTCAAGCTTGGCGTCGCCGGCACCCGGGCCATGCTCAACGGAGGAGCCAACGACCTGGGCGGCACTTTGATGGAGGAGACCATCTCCCGGATGGCCGGCTCGCAGCACGGCTCGGCCAAAACGGTCGCCGAGCTCACCGCGATCGCGGCAGGGGTCGGACGGCCGGTCCGTGAGAGAACGACGACTCACGCGCTCCGTTCTTCCGTAGTTCTGACCTGAGAACCGAGGAGGCCGCGGTGGCACGAGCAGCGATCAGCGATGAGCACGTCGTCGGGGCGCTCAAAGTTGTGGTCAAGGGCAGTGGTCCGGTGCTCGACGCGCTGATGCACACCGATCCCTTCGGCTTGAAGAAGCGCACGCATCGACGGTCGAAGCTGGCCGTCCCGGGGCTGGGTTCGATCAGCCTCAAGGACCGCGCGGTGCGCAGAGCCGTCGAGGGCTTCTACGCGGCGAAGTTTCCCGGGACCGCTGCGTGGGAGCGGATGACCCCGCAGCAGCGGACGCTGTGGTGGATGAACCGGGTCGGCCGCTTCACCACCCTGATCGTCGCCGTTCCCGGTTTCGGGGGTGCCCTCGCGGACCGCTTGCCGCTGCAGGACGCGCTCGGTGGCGCGAGCCAGGCAATTCTGTTGTGCGCCGTGGCCAGGGAGTGGGGAGTGACCGACCAGACCGAGCAGGTGCGGATGCTGGCGTGGGTGCTGTGCCATCGAGCGGTGGGCCGGAAGCTGGTGCTTGCTACGGCGAGTCGTTCGGATACTCAGCTCAAGTCGGACGGCGTCGGCCCGGAGGAGCAAGGCGAGCACCGCTCGGCCATGGTGGGTGCAGGCCGGGCGGTGTGGCGGTATGGGCGGGTGATGCGCAGCATCGTCAGTGAGCTCGAGAAGCGTCCACAGGGCCGATGGGGTCACCGGATGCTCGGCAAGCTTCCGGTGGTCGGGGTGGCGGGGGACTACCTCGGTGAGCGCTCTGCCCTGAGACGTGCCGTGCGCGGGGCTGATGAGTGGGTGCGGGCCGACCGAAGCGCGGGGTGAGTGCGCCGACCAGAGATCACTCGGGAATACTGTCAGCCGAGAGTCCCCGGCGAGATCAGGAGAACCGCAGTGACCTACACGATTGCCGAGCCTTGCGTCGACGTCCTCGACAAGGGCTGCGTCGAGGAATGCCCCGTGGACTGCATCTACGAGGGCGGTCGCATGCTTTACATTCACCCGGACGAGTGCGTGGACTGCGGTGCGTGTGAGCCGGTGTGCCCGGTCGAGGCGATTTACTACGAGGATGACGTGCCCGACCAGTGGTCCGGCTACACCAAGACGAACGCGGACTTCTTCGTCGACCTCGGCTCACCCGGTGGCGCCGCCAAGGTCGGCAGGACCGACTTCGACCCCGAGCCGGTGGCCAGCCTGCCTCCGCAGAGTGACGGCGAGTGAGCAGGCGACCCCTCCAGCTTCCTGATTTCCCCTGGGACTCGCTCGCCGGAGCCACCCGGCGGGCGCGCGAGCATCCCGACGGTCTCGTCGATCTGTCCGTCGGCACCCCCATCGATGGTGTAGCCGTGGTGATCCAACGGGCGCTTTCCTCGGTAGCTGAGGTTCCTGGCTACCCGGCGACTTGGGGCACTGCCGGACTGCGGGAGGCGGTCGTCGCAGCCATGGCGCGTCGCCATGGCGTGCCCGGACTCAACCCGGACGCCGTGCTGCCCACCGTCGGGTCCAAGGAGCTCATCGCGTGGCTGCCCACCCTGCTCGGGCTGGGGGCGGATGACACGGTGGTGGTTCCGGAACTCGCTTACCCGACGTACGAGGTGGGGGCGAGACTCGCTGGCGCGCAGGTACTCCGGGCCAACGGACTCACCCGCCTCGGGCCGGCAACCTCGGGTTCCGGCCGCCCCGCGCTGCTGTTCCTCAACTCGCCGTCCAACCCCACCGGGGCGGTGCTCCCGGTGGAGCACCTGCGCAAGGTGGTCGACTGGGCGCGCGACCGGGGCACCATCGTCGTCTCCGACGAGTGTTACCTGGGTCTGGCCTGGGAAGCCCAGCCGCTCTCGGTGCTGCACCCAACGGTCAGCGGTGGCAACCACACCGGTCTGCTCGCCGTGCACTCGCTGTCCAAGTCCTCCAGCCTCGCCGGCTACCGGGCCGGCTTCGTCACCGGTGACCCATCCCTGGTCGCCGAGCTGCTGGAGGTACGCAAGCACGTGGGCATGATCGTGCCTCGACCGGTACAGGCGGCGATGATCGCCGCGCTGACCGACGACGCGCACACCGAACTACAGCGGGAGCTTTACCGGGAGCGACGGGCGCGCCTGCTTCCTGCCGTGAAATCCGCCGGATTCCGCGTTGACCACTCCGTGGCCGGGCTGTACCTGTGGGCGACCCGCGACGAGCCGTGCCGCGACAGCGTGGCCTGGTTCGCGGAGCGGGGAATCCTGGTGGCACCGGGAAAGTTCTACGGCCCCACCGGCGCTCAGCATGTGCGCATCGCGCTGACCGCCACCGACGAGCGCATCGGGGTGGCGGCGGCCAGACTGCAGCGGTGAGCACGCAGCAGGTTCGCTCCGGTGCGCGGCCCGCACTAGTGCTGGCCGGAGTGCTGCTCATCTCGGTGAACCTGCGGGCCGGTCTGGCGGCATACCCGGCCGTGCTCGGGCAGGTTCGGGACGTGCTTGGTGTCTCCGCCGGAGCGGCCGGTCTGGTGCAAGCAGGCTCCTTGGTGGCCATGGGCTTGGGTTCCTTCCTGGCGGTGCGCCTCACCGTGCGCGTGGGTCGCGTCCATGCGATGACCGCGGCAGTGTCCGCATTGTTGGTCGGAACCCTGCTTCGTCTGGTGTCCACGCTGCCGACGTTGGTGGTGGGCAGCATCGGCTTGGGCGCGGGCATCGGCGTGGCGGGAGTGTTGCTTTCCGCGCTGGTCAAGGAGCACCTGGCCGCGCGGGCCGGGCTGGTCACCGGGCTGTACGTGGTGGCCATGCTCGTCGGCGCCACGGTCGCCAGTGCGGGCGCGGTCCCGTTGTCGGATGCCCTCGGTGGGCCGGCCCAGTCCATGGGCGCCTGGTCGGTACCCGCCGCTCTCGCACTGCTCGTGTGGCTGCCGATCGCGGCCCATTCGGCCCGCACCGAAGAACGGAGGACCGCGAGGCAGAAACTGCCTTGGCGCGCACCGCTGGCCCGGGTGTTCGCCGCGTACATGGTGCTCTCGTCCATGCAGTTCTACGGCTGGCTCACCTGGCTGGCTCCCTACTACGTCGACCGCGGGCTGTCGGCGCAGTCCTCGGCGCTGGTGCTGAGCCTGTACAGCATCGGGCAGATCCCGGCGGCGCTGGTCTTCCCGGCCTTGGCGGAGCGCCACCACCGCTGGCTGGCGTGGTCCTGGGCGGCGATTGCGCTGGCCATCCTCGGTTCGCTGGCGATTCTGCTGGTGCCGCAGGCCCCGTTCGGCCCGTGGCCGTGGGTGCTGCTGGTGTCGATCGGTGTCGGTGCGGGTTTCCCGATGGCGTTGACGCTGGTCTCCTGGAAGAGCCGCACCCCGGAGGAGGCCGCAGGCGCGACCGCGGTCGCACTGGGCATTGGCTACCTGGGTGCCGCGGTGGCCCCGTTACTCATGGGGGTGCTACGCGACGTAACGCACAGCTTCACCACGCCGATTCTGGTGCTGCTGGCCGCCGCCTGCGTGCAGCTGCCGGTGGCTCGGACCTACGACCGGGTGCGGGTAGGCGACCGGTCGGTGCCGATACGATCGGTCGCGGCGCGGGAGGACCCCGGCTGTTGATCACCGAAGAGAGGTGGCGATGACGAACCCGAGCAGCCCCGGTGGGCAGTTCCCGAACTATCCCCAGGGCATGAACTCCGGGCAGCTGCCGCCACCTCCTCCCGGATACCCCGCCCCGGCGCGAGGCACCAACGTCATGGCGATCCTGGCGCTCGTCTTCGCATTCGTGTTCTCCCCGTTGGGCATCGTCTTCGGCATCATCGGACGCAAGCAGACGAAGCAGCGGGGTGAGAGCGGCCGTGGTCTGGCCACCGCCGGGTTGATCCTCGGTGTCATCTTCACGGTGCTGGGCGTTGCGTTCACCGCGCTGATCATTGTGGCGGCGGCAAACGCCACCCCGACGCTGGCGCAGTCGAAGGTCGAGACGGAGATCAGCACCCAGGTGGTCGCGAAGCTCGGCAAGACACCGGACTCGGTGCAGTGCCCCGGTGATCTGAAAGGGAAAGTCGGCACGCAGATCACCTGCACACTGACCGTGTCGGGTGTTCGCGGTCCAGTGGACGTCACCGTCACCTCCGTGAATGGCCGCAGCGTCTATTTCGACATCAACGTGGCCAAGACTGGCACCCCGGACGTGCTGCAGTCATTTGTGGAATCGCAGATCAGCACCCAGCTGGCGGCGAAGATCGGGCAGAAGCCCGACTCGGTGAAGTGCCCTGGTGACCTGCAGGGGACCGTAGGCAATGCGATCACCTGCACGGTTACCGCGGCGGGCGAGAGCCAGGACGTCGAGGCGACAGTGACGTCGGTCGAGGGACTGGTCGTGCGCTTCGATATCACGCTGAAGTAGTCCAACCGCGGGGGCTACCGTGCAGACCATGACCGACGAAGAGTCGCACCTCGCCAAGTTGTTCGGCACTCATGGGCTTGGGGTACTGGCCACCATCAAGCGCGACGGTCGGCCGCAACTGTCCAACGTGGCCTACGGCTACGATCCGGGCCGTCAGACGCTGTCGGTCTCGGTCACCGACGATCGGGCCAAGACGCGGAACCTGCGGCGTGACCCGCGGGCGAGCATGTACGTGACCACTGCGGACCGCTGGGCGTATGCGGTGGCCGAGGGCGATGCCGTGCTGACGCCGGTGACCACGGATCAGCAGGACGACACGGCGCAGGCGCTGGTGGAGCTCTACCGGGGGCTCAACGGCGAGCATCCCGACTGGGCGGAGTTCCGCGCCGCGATGGTGGACGAGCAGCGACTGGTCCTCCGCGTGCACGTGCAGCGTTTCTACGGTGTGGCGAGCTGAGCCACGAGGCGGTCCCACTGCGAGAGCATCCGGTGAGCAAAACATGTCGATCCTCGAGAAACTGTGGGCCGCTCAACCGGCCACAGCCACAGTTTGTCGAGGTTCGACGGGCGCTGAGCTCAGTCGTTAGCGTGCAGGGCCGCGTTCAGCTCGACTCCGCCGCCCTTGCGGGGTACGACCTCCACCGCGCCGCTGACGGAGTTGCGGCGCAGCAACATCCCGCTCTGCCCGGAGAGTTTGCGCGCAGCGACGACGGCACCGTCGGGGCCGGTGACCTTGGTGCCGGCCGTGACGTACAGGCCTGCCTCCACCACGCAGTCGTCGCCCAGCGAGATCCCGATCCCGGAGTTGGCGCCGAGCAGGCAGCGTTTGCCGATCCGGATCGTCTGCTTGCCGCCGCCGGAGAGCGTGCCCATGATCGAGGCGCCGCCGCCCACGTCGGAGCCGTCGTCGACCACCACGCCCGCGGAGATGCGCCCTTCGACCATCGATGAGCCGAGAGTGCCCGCGTTGTAGTTGACGAAGCCCTCGTGCATGACGGTGGTGCCCGGGGCGAGGTGCGCTCCCAGTCGTACGCGGTCGGCGTCCGCGATGCGCACCCCGGTGGGCAGCACGTAGTCGACCATTCGGGGGAACTTGTCGACGCTGTAGATCGTCACCGGTCCGCGCCGGCGCAGCTTCGCCCGCGTGATCTCGAATCCATCCACCGCGCACGGGCCGAAGTTGGTCCACACCACGTTGGCCAGCAACCCGAAGATGCCGTCCATGTTGGCCCCGTGCGGCGCGATCAGCCGGTGCGACAACAGCTGCAGGCGCAGATAGACGTCGTGCGTGTCAACCGGCGCCGCGGTGAGATCAGCGATGGTGGTACGCACGCCGACCACCTCGACGCCCCGGTCCCCATCGGTGGCGAGCAGCGCCGCGACGGACTCGCTCAGCTCGTCCTCGGTCAACCGGGCGGTGGCTGCGGCGTCAAAGCTGCCCAGCACCGGCGCCGGATACCAGGCGTCCAGCACCGTCCCGTCGGCAAGAACGCTGGCCAGTCCGTCTGCTTGCGCGCCTGTTGCGCCCGGTGTGCTCACGCCGGGTCACGCTACCGGGCGGGCTAGCCTGCACGCGTGGCTGCCCGCATCGACCTGACCGCTGACCCGGTAGACCTCGCCGCCGCGCTGGTCGACATCCCGAGCGTCTCCCGCGCCGAGACCGCGCTGGCGGACGCGGTGGAACAGGCGCTGCGCGACCAGGCCGCGCATCTGGAAGTGGTGCGCTCCGGCAACACCGTGCTCGCCCGCACCCAGCTCGGCCGCTCCAGCCGGGTGCTGCTGGCCGGGCACCTGGACACCGTGCCCATTGCCGACAACGTACCCAGTCGGCGTGCCGGCGAGCTGCTGTACGGCTGCGGCACCGTGGACATGAAGTCCACCGACGCGGTGTTCCTGCACCTGGCCGCGACACTGCCCGAACCAGCACGCGACGTCACGTGGGTGTTCTACGACTGCGAGGAGATCGCTGCCGTCCACAACGGACTGGGCCGGATCGGGCGCGAGCTGCCGGAGTGGCTGACAGCCGAGCTCGCGATCCTGGGGGAGCCCACGGACGGTTTGGTCGAGGCCGGCTGTCAGGGCACGATGCGGATTCGGTTGTCCACTAACGGAACCCGCGCCCACTCGGCACGGTCGTGGCTGGGCAGCAACGCCGTGCACGCTATGGCGGGGGTGCTCGGCCGCTTGGCGTCGTACGAGGCGCGGAAGGTGCGCATCGACGGCTGTGGTTACCGGGAGGGACTGCAGGCCGTGCGCATCTCCGGCGGAGTCGCGGGAAACGTGGTGCCCGACGCCTGTGAGCTGGACGTCAACTTCCGTTTCGCCCCCGACCGCAGCGAGGCCGAGGCCGAGGCACACGTTCGCGAAGTCTTCAGCGGCATCGACGGGCTGACGCTGGTGGTCACCGACTCGGCGGCGGGCGCGCTGCCGGGGCTCACCGCGCCCGCGGCGGCGGAGTTCATCGCGGCGGCCGGTGGACGCGTTCAGGCCAAGCTCGGCTGGACCGACGTGTCCCGCTTTGCCGCGCTCGCCGTCCCGGCGGTGAACTACGGGGCCGGGGATCCGAACCTGGCGCACACCCGCGGAGAGCACGTGCCGGTAGCCCAGATCACCCGCTGCGCCACCGTCCTGCGCGAGTACCTGGTAGGCGCGCGTAGTTGACGTAGCCCGGCGTTTAGGTCACTCAACGTCCTTTGGCCGGCATAGGACTGGCGTTCAGGTCACTCGATGCCCCTTTACGGGTCCCTGGATACCCTTGCGGCATGCCACCAAGGAAAGGCGTCAAGCACCGTGGGCCGGTGCAGCTGCGTCGCAGGCGCAACGACGAGACCACCACCACCGACGAGCGCCTGCTCGACCAGCGCGGGCCCACCGACTGGGTGCACACCGACCCGTGGCGCGTGCTCCGCATTCAGAGTGAGTTCGTCGAGGGCTTCGGGGCCCTGGCCGAGATCCCGCACGCCGTCACCGTGTTCGGCTCTGCCCGCACCACCGAGAGCGACCCCGAGTACGCATCGGCGCGCGTGATCGGTGCTGCCCTGGCCAACGCCGGGTATGCCGTCATCACCGGTGGTGGCCCTGGCGTGATGGCCGCCGCCAACCGCGGCGCGTGTGATGTGGATGGCTACTCCGTCGGCCTCGGCATAGAGCTGCCGTTCGAGCAGGGCCTCAACGAGTGGGTGGACCTAGGCGTCAACTTCCGCTACTTCTTCGCCCGGAAGACCATGTTCATGAAGTACTCGCAGGCCTTCGTCTGCCTCCCTGGGGGTTTCGGCACCATGGACGAGCTGTTCGAGGCCCTCACCCTGGTGCAGACGCGCAAGGTGACCCAGTTCCCGATTGTGCTGTTCGGCACCGCGTACTGGCAGGGCCTGCTGGATTGGCTGCGCACGAGCATGCTGGCCGCAGGCAAGATCGGGGAGGACGACCTCGCGCTGCTGCACTGCACCGATGACGTCGACGAGCTGGTCCGCATCGTCCTGGAGTCACATAAGCACAACGCGGTACCCGCGACGCTGCACCCGTGACGCGCATGGTCTGCGTGTACTGCGCATCCGGGGCGGTGGATCCGGCCTACCTCGAACTGGCCACCCAGGTGGGCTCCGCCATCGCAGGCCGAGGCTGGGGCCTGGTCTCCGGCGGTGGGCGTGCGTCCATGATGGGGGCGGTCGCGCGGGCGGTGCGCGCCGGCGCAGCCCCGACGGTCGGCGTCATCCCGCAGGCGCTGGTAGGCCGGGAGGTGGCCGACACCGACGCGGATGAGCTGCTGGTCACCGACACCATGCGCGAACGCAAACGGCTGATGGATGAGCGTGCGGATGCGTTCCTGGCTCTGCCCGGCGGACTGGGGACGCTGGAGGAACTCTTCGAGGTGTGGACGTCGGGTTACCTGGGCATGCACGACCGCCCGGTGGTACTGCTCGACCCCGATGGCCATTATGAGGGCTTGTTCCAGTGGCTGCGGGCGTTGCCGGAGGGGTTCGTATCCGAGCGCTCGCTGCAGTACCTGGTCCGAGTCCGTGATGTCGAAGCGGCGTTGCGGGCCTGCGGATGACCACGCATTTTTGTGGGCGCGAGGTCGTGTCCGATCGAGCCTTGGTGATGGCAATCCTCAACCGCACCCCGGACTCCTTCTACGACCACGGCGCCACCTTCGCCGACGATGCGCTGGCCGCGGCCGATCGGGCGGTGAGCGAAGGTGCGGATATCTTGGACGTCGGCGGGGTCAAGGCCGGCCCGGGCGCGCAGGTCGAGGCAGCGGAGGAGATCCGCCGGGTGGTGCCCTTCGTAGAGGCGGTTCGCGCGCGCCATCCCGAGGTCGTCATCAGCGTCGACACCTGGCGCCACGACGTCGGCCGCCTTGCCTGTCAAGCAGGCGCTGACCTGATCAACGACACCTGGGCGGGATATGACCCCCAGCTCGCGGAGGTAGCGGCGGAGTTCGGTGCGGGCCTCGTGTGCTCACACACCGGCGGGGCCACTCCGCGCACCCGCCCGCACCGGGTGCGTTATGCCGACGTCGTCGCGGACGTCATCACCGACGTCTCCGCGCAGGCCCGTCGGGCGGAGGCGCTGGGCGTCGAACCCGGCTCCATCCTCGTCGACCCGACGCACGACTTCGGCAAGAACACCTTCCACGGTCTGGAGCTGCTGCGCCGCATCGGCGAGTTGGTGAACACCGGGTGGCCGGTACTGATGGCCTTATCCAACAAGGACTTCATCGGCGAGACGCTGGGGGTCGGGCTCACCGAACGGCTGGAAGGCACCCTAGCCGCCACCGCGCTGGCTGCCGCCGCGGGCGCCAGGGTGTTCCGCGCCCACGAGGTGACCGCCACCCGTCGGGTGTTGGAGATGGTGGCCAGCATTCAAGGCGTACGCCCCCCGGCCAGCACGGCGCGAGGACTGGCATGACGTGGTTCGACACCCACACCTACCACGCTCCAGTGTGGAGTGTGATGGAGCTACTGGCGGCCAAGGGCAACCGCACGGTGTCGGTCGTCCTCCCAGCGCTGAACGAGGAAGAGACGGTCGCCGACGTGGTGGCCGCGGTACGGCCGTTGGTCGGTTCGCTCGTGGACGAACTGGTAGTGCTGGATTCCGGCTCCACCGATGCCACCAGGGCGCTCGCGGACCGCGCCGGGGCCAGGGTAATCACTCGTGAGCAGGCACTGCCCGACGTGGCACCGCGGCCCGGCAAGGGCGAGGTGTTGTGGCGCTCCTTGGCCGCGACCACCGGTGACGTTGTGGTTTTTCTCGACTCCGACCTGGTGGAGACCGACCCCGGTTTCGTCACCGCCCTATTGGGTCCCCTGCTGCTCGATCCGGTGCTCGCGCTGGTCAAGGGCTTTTATCGGCGCCCGCTGCGCGTGGAGGGCGAGCAGAGCGAGACCGGGGGCGGCCGGGTGACCGAGCTGATGGCCCGTCCGTTGCTGGCAGCGCTGCGTCCTGAACTCGCCGGGGTCATCCAGCCGCTCGGTGGCGAGTACGCCGCCACCCGGGAGCTGCTGGAGAGCGTGCCCTTCGCCCCCGGATACGGCGTGGAGATTGGGCTGTTGCTGGACACCTACGCATCGCGAGGACTGCCGGCGATCGCTCAGGTGAACCTCGGGGTACGCAAGCACCGCAACCGCTCGCTGCTGGAGCTCGGGGTGATGAGCCGCCAGATCTTGGGAACTGTGCTGCGGCGCTGTGGTTTTGATGACGCGGGGGAAGGTCTGACGCAGTTCACTCAGCACGATCATCGGTGGGCCGGGCAGCAGTTCGACGTGGCGCTGGCCGACCGTCCGCCCATGCGGGAGACGCGCGCACGCTGAGCCACGGCTGTCCGGGTGTCGGTCTCGCATGGCAGCATCGCAGTCATGGGTACCGCACTGGTCTATCTGGTTGTGATGGTCGCCGTCGCCGGAGTGCTGTTTCTGCTGGCCTCGGTGGTGTTCGGTCGCGGCGAAGAGTTGGCGCCTTTACCGGCGGGTCACACCGCTGCCGTACTGCCCGCGCACGGCGTCGACGGCGCCGCCGTGCGTGCGCTGCGGTTTCAGCAGGTGGTGCGTGGATACAAGGCCAGCGAGGTCGACTGGGCGTTGGAGCGCTTGGCCTTGGAGATCGATGAGCTCCGTGCGCAGCTGGGGGCGACAGCCGGGGCGCACGAGTGAGCCGCGCAGTCACGGTGGAGTTGCGCCAGCCCGTCGCCGCCCCCGCATCGGTGGTGTGGGACGCCGTAGTCGACTGGCCAACCCAGCAACAGTGGATGCTGGGCACCACCGTTGCCGTCACCTCGGGCGACGGCCGATCGGTGGGCTCGACGCTGAGTGCGTACAGCGGCCGCAAACCCTTCGGTTTTCTCGACACCATGACCATCACCGGGTGGGATCCGCCACGGTGCTGCGTCGTGTCCCACACCGGAAAGGTGGTGCGTGGCAAGGGTATCTTCACCGTGCAGCCCGCCGGTGCGGGTGCATCGACCTTCCGGTGGCGCGAGGAGCTGGTGCTGCCGCTTGGCGTCCTGGGTGCACTGGGCTGGCCTGTGGCGCGGCCGGCGTTTGTCGCCGGGGTGCGGTACTCCCTGCGTCGCTTCGCTGCGGTGTGTGCGGACCGTGCGCGTGGCTGAGGCGGCAGGTGTGGTCACCGGGCAGGACGGTCGCGCGCGGTGTCCCTGGGGAGATGCTCCGGAGATCTACCGGCGCTACCACGATGAGGAGTGGGGCCGTCCGGTGCACGGACGCGACCCGTTGTACGAACGCTTGTGCCTGGAGGCATTTCAAGCTGGATTATCCTGGATCACGGTGCTGCGCAAGCGTGACGCCTTCCGCAACGCTTTCGCCGGCTTCGATCCCGAATGCGTCGCCGCCTTCGACGACGCCGACGTGGACCGCTTGATGTCCGACGTCGGCATCGTCCGCAACCGGGCCAAGATCGAGGCGTCGATCAGCAACGCCCGGGTGGTTCTCGGGTTGGCCGATCTAGACAGGTTGTTGTGGTCGTTCGCGCCAGCCTCCCGACGGGACCGCCCGCGCACCGTCGCGGACGTTCCCGCCGTCACAACGGAGTCCGCCGCGATGGCCAAGGCGCTGAAGAAGTTGGGTCTGCGCTTCGTGGGCGCGACCACCGCGTATGCGTTGATGCAGGCGACGGGCATGGTGGACGACCACCTGTCCGGGTGTTGGCGCGCACTGTGAGGTCGCCGTGGGATGTCGCTGCGACGCCTCAGTTACCCACTAGCGCAGCGATAGGGGACAATGGTCCGAGACGAATAGCGGCGGCCGGTTACGGCAGGCCAGCACACGATGTGGAGGGCACACGATGGCGGCCATGAAGCCCAGGACCGGAGACGGACCCCTCGAGGCGACCAAAGAGGGACGCGGCATCGTGATGCGCGTCCCACTCGAGGGAGGCGGCCGTCTGGTCGTCGAGCTGACGCCGGACGAGGCGTCCGCACTCGGGGACGAGCTCAAAAACGTGACCAGCTAGTACCCATCGGTCCGCGTGACTCCGCGTCCACCCAGGGCCCCGTAGATCGGCGACGATCGCGGGGTCCTGCGTTGTCCGGTGACAGCCGTCAGAGGAGAGGTAGCTTCGTGCTCCATCCGAGTGTGCCCACCGCGGTGGTGAGCGTCGAGCTGGTCGGGGCCGCGGAGGACGGCGTGCCGCACGTCGTCACCTGCACAGCCGCCGAGAACGTCCGGTTGGTCCTCGGCGAAGGCAGCGAACAGATCGCCGCGAGCGCCCCGGAGCTGACCGTACTTGGCGCCACCGCCGACCTGGGCGCGGTATCAGTGGTCGGTGCGCGTGGCACCCATCCGGGACACACCTGGCTGCTTGGGCTCGGCGACGGCAGCGAACGTGCCTGGCGCACAGCCGGGGCGGCGCTGGTGCGTGCGGCAAACCAGCGGCTGCAGACTCTCGGCGCCGAAAGCGGAACCGATCTGCAGCTGTGGTTGCCTGCGCTTGTCGACCCCGGGCAGGTGGCGGCCCTCGTCAGTGGGCTGATTGTGGGATCGCACCATCTGCGGGTCACCGCTGCGCAGCCGGAACTTCGGGTCAGCAGCGTGTTGCTCATCACCACGGCAACCTACGAGCTGCGCGATGCGGTGCGGGCCGGCCGTGCCCTCGGCCGGGCAACGGCGCTCGCCCGTGACCTCGCTGGCATGCCCTCGGATGTGAAGAGTCCGCAATGGCTTGCGGACACGGCCCAGCGGTCGTGCGCCGCGGTTGCGGGGTTGCAGGCGACCGTGCGCGACGAGGACTGGTTGCAGGCGAGAGGATTCGGCGGCGTGCTCGCGGTCGGCGGCGGCTCGGCTCGAGGGCCGCGGTTGCTGGAGCTCGTCTGGTCCCCTGTCGATGCCGAAACGCACTTAGTGCTCGTCGGTAAGGGCATCACCTTCGACACAGGTGGTATCTCCATCAAACCGGCGGAGAACATGCACCTGATGCGCACGGACATGGCCGGCGGCGCCGCTGTTATCGGGGCGGTGCGGGCCATCGCCGAGTTGGAGCTGCCGATCAAGGTTACCGGGTTGGTGCCGTGCGCCGAGAACAGTGTGTCCGGGTCGGCCTACCGTCCCGGCGACGTGGTCACCCACTACGGCGGCACCACCACCGAGGTCAGCAACACCGACGCCGAGGGTCGGATGGTGCTCGCCGATGCGCTCGCCTACGCGGTGGACACCCTGGCGCCTGACCTGCTGGTCGACGTCGCCACGCTGACCGGCGCGATGAAGGTGGCCTTGGGTCTGCGCACGGGCGGACTGTTCGCGACCACCGACGAGCTCGCGCAGCGCATCAGTACCGCAGGCGCACAGGTGGGGGAGCGGTGGTGGCGGATGCCCTTGCTTGCCGAGCACGCCGAGGCCGTGCAGTCCGAGTTGGCCGACCTGCGCCAGGGCCCGCCCGGACCGGGCGGCATCACCGCAGCGCTGTTCCTGGGGGAGTTCACCTCGGGGTTGCCCTGGGCGCACCTGGACATCGCAGGACCGGCCCGAGCGGAGCAGGCCTACGACGAAGTGGCGCCAGTGGCAACGGGTTTCGCGGCACGCACTCTGGTAGAGCTGGCGCGGGGTCTCGCTCAGGTGTCGCCCAGGTAGAAGTGGCCGCCCTGGTCGTCCAGGCACTCCGCGCTGATCCCGTAGGGCTGTTGCGCAGGCTCGCTGAGCACGGCGCCGCCGGCGTCCCGCACCCGTTGCACCGCAGCGGACACGTCGGACACCTTCCACATGGGCACCGTGGTGCCGTCCCCACCGCCGGCCAGACCGGCCATGGGACGCACGCCCACCGGTTCCCAGCCGTCCGCGACGTGTCCGGGGGTGAACTGCCAGCCGAGTACCGCGCCGTAGAACTCCCGCACCGGGGCCGAAGAACCGCTCGGGCGGAAGGTCACGTAGGTGATGTCGCCGGGCTGCGTGCCGTTGATCGCCGGGCGCGGGTCATCGGGGTTCGGCTGGTAGACGGCGAATGGAGTCCCTGCTGGCTCGGTGCAGAAGGACACGGGCCCGTAGGGCTGCGTGGTGGGATCCTCGGCGCTCCCGCCGGCATCACGGATGGTGCGCACGGCCTCGGCGATGTCGTCGACCGCGTAGCAGCAGAACAGGGTGCTCTGTTCGTGCTCGCCGTCGATGCCGATCTGGCGGGACAGGTTGTCGACCTGTCCATGGGGGCCGAGCTCCCAGCCGAGCACCGCGTTATAGAACCGGGCGGCGCGTTCGGCGTCCGGGGTCCACCAGGAGACGTAGCCGAGGTCGCCGTGCCGTATCGGCTCGTCGGCACCAGCGATGAGCGGTGCGCTCAGCATCCAGCGGTGTCCGAACGGATCGATCAGGGTGGCGCCCCGTCGTCCGTAGTTGTTGGCCGGTGCCCGCTCCACCGTCGCGCCGGCCGCGCGCGCACGATCTAGCGTCGCATCGGCGTCTGGCACCGGCAGCATGAGGGAGACGGACACGCTGCCCGCCGGCGGCGCCATCAACCCCAGCTCGGGGTGCTCCTCGGCCAGGTAGATGACGCCGCCACCCAGGTGCAGCTCACAATGGCCGATGCGGCCGTCGGGCATCACGATGGGCTCGTCGAGCTGGCGTGCGCCGAACGCGGTGACGTAGAAGTCGATCGCTGCCCGGGCGCCTCGGACGGCGAGGTAGGGCAGGGCTCCAGGGCGCGGGAACGACCCGGAATTCGCTGGTGCGGTGGTTTCTGGGGCAAGGTCGAGGTCCGCGAGATCGGTCATGACGACTCCTTCGGGCAGTTGGAGCGCGCGCTGTAGGCGTTGGCGCAGTTCGGCGGTGAACTCCGGGTCTGGGGGCACCGCTTTTACGGGTGTGGACAGGATGTCCATCGGGTCAGCCACGGTGTCCCTCCTCTCGGGTGGTGCGCTTGGGGTATGTGTTGGCGCCGTCGGCATTCGGTGGGTAGGCGGCGCGGAACGCCTTGCGAGCCCGCACCAGCAACGCCTCGGTGGCGTGCACGGTGCGGTCCATGGCGGCGGCGCACTGGGCCACGCTGAGGTCATCGACGTACCGCAGGCTCAGGACCTCGTGGTGGACGGGGATCAGCTCGTGCAGCGTTGCGTGGGCCAGCATCCAATCCAGGTGGGTGTCCCACGGGTCGTCGATGGGAACGTTGCCGAGGTCGACCGCTACCACGCCCTGTCGCTTCTGTTCGCGCATCTCCCGGCGCCAGTGATCGGCCAACTTGTGCCTGGCAATGCCGATCAACCAGGGCAGTGTCATCGGAGCGGCAGTGCGCGGTTCCACGGTCGATCTCCGCGCTGCCTCCACCGCGGCCAGGAAGGTCTCCGAGGTGAGATCCTCGGCCAGTGCCCGACCGCCGCATCGGGCGAGGAGGTACCCGTAGACGTGCGGCACCGCATCGTCATACAACGCCAACAGGGCTGTGCCTGCCGCCGTCGGTGCGCTCGAGATGCCACTCATGTCCTGATAGTCGTCCGCCGCGGATACTTTCCGACACCGTTCACGCACATTGCCTTCGGGGCCTCGTCGCCGGAGGTCAGACATCTCATGTCGTTGAGCGTCAATTACCGGGCAAAGCTGTGTCGTCGAAGTCTCTTCGGTTTACGGTGGCTTCATGGCGAGGTGGGGGAGGGATCTGCTGGTCGAAGGGCTGGCGGTCGTATCGGCAGCGATCCTGCTGTTGGCCCTTCTCGGAAACTTTAGACTCACAGTTCTGCTCAGTCTGTTGCTCGTCGCGGTGGTGCTGTTTCTTCCGCTCGTGGTGACGCAGTGGTCGGATCGTCGGCGTGAGCGGCAGCGTCTCGCTGAGCTGCATAACCTGTCCACCTCCGACGCCCGGGTGGTCATGTGAATGGTCGATCCGGGCGTGGACTCAGGGTGGGGAATCCAGCCGATTCTGCGCCCTGCCGCCCGCGACTACGCCCAACACCAGCTCGACCGCGTACCCACCCCGATCTGGAAACTGGGCGTGGGTGCCGCGGTAGTGGTTGCAGTGGCCATCACTTTCGCGGTCGCCAACCTTCGTCAGGGCGAAATATGAGACCGAGACTCGAACTACTCGTCCTGATCCGTATCTCACCAGGGTGAGTCGGGCAAAGCTGGTTCGCTTCCTCAGCGGGGCGACATCTTTTCGAGAGGAGTACGCGACTGCGGCGCATAGCCGTCCCGGCGCGGCCAGCGGCGCCAGGGCGGCGTCGAAGACTCGCCGCGTCAGTTGAGACACTGACCACGTGCTCGGTGATGTAGTCGACCTGCTTGCCTGCCCGCACTGCGGACGGGGGCTCACCCACTTGGACGCAGCGCTGCGGTGCTCGAACAACCACAGCTTTGACATCGCACGGCAGGGATACGTCAGTCTGCTGGGCGGGGCCGGCGCTGCCGCAGCAGGTGACACCTTCGGCATGGTCTCGGCTCGCGCGCAGTTCTTGGAATCGGGGCACTATGCGCCCTTGATGCACGCACTCGCGGAGCGGGTAGACCCAGCAGTCGGCACCGTGCTCGACGTCGGGGCGGGAACCGGGCACTACCTCTCTGCGGCGTTGGATCAATCGCCCCAGGCCGTAGGGATTGCCCTGGACGCTTCCAAAGCCGCGGCTCGGCGGGCTGCCCATGCGCACCCGCGGGCAGGATCGGTGCTGGCCGACACCTGGCAGCACCTCCCCATCCGGGACGGTTGCATTGACGTGGCCACCAGCGTGTTCGCGCCACGCCGGACGGCAGAGTTGCGTCGGGTGCTCCGTCCCACAGGAGCACTGGTTGTCCTCACCCCCACGGTGCGCCACCTGCAGGAGCTCGTCGAGCCGTTGGCCCTGCTGCAGGTCGACGAGCGCAAGCCGCAACGCCTGGCCCAGAGCATGGACGGCGTGTTCACCGAGCGCGACCGGACCGCGCTGGAGTTCCGTATGTCCGTAGACCACCGCGCCCTTGGGGCGCTCGTCGGTATGGGGCCATCAGCCTGGCACGCCACCGCGGACGTTCGCGCCGCCCGCATCGCCGCACTGCCGGACCCTGTACTGGTCACGGCGTCGGTACTCGTCGCGGACTACCGGCCCGCACGATGATGAGGTCACAGCCACTTGCGCCGGACAAGCTGAGCGTCAGCGCAGTACGCAGGTGTAGACCTCCACCGTTTGTCTCGCGACCTCCGCCCAGGAGAACTCAGCGACAGCCCTTGCGCGACCGGCCGCACCCATGGCCGCCGCCCGCGCGGGGTCGGCGACCAACGCGTTGATGGCCGCGGCAAGTCCGGTGCGGAAGGACTCCGGATCGGCCGCGTCGTAGTGCACCAACAGCCCCGTGCGTCCGTCATCGACCACCTCGGGAATCCCGCCGACGTCCGAGGCGACAACCGCGGTGCCGCAGGCCATGGCTTCCAGGTTCACGATGCCCAGTGGCTCATACACCGAAGGGCAGACGAACACCGTCGCGGCAGCGAGTAGTTCGCGGACCTCGCTGGCCGGCAGCATCTGCCGCACCCAGAACACCCCGCTACGCGCCGCGGAGAGCTCCTGCACGGCCTGTTCGGTCTCCGCGGCGAGCTCCGGCGTGTCCGGCGCCCCGGCGCACAGCACCAGCTGGACCTCGGGGGCCAGCTGGTGGGCTGCCGCCACCAAGTGTCCGACCCCCTTCTGCCGGGTGATGCGCCCGACGAACACCACCACCGGCCGCGCCGGGTCGACCCCGAGCCGCTTCAGCGCTGCGGTTGCCGATCCGGGATGGTAGGCATCCGGATCAATACCGTTGCGCACCACGTGTACTCGCGCTGGGTCCAACGACGGATAGCACGCCAGCACGTCCAGGCGCATGCCGGCGCTGACGGCGATGACGGCGTCGGCGTGCTCCACCGCGGTGCGCTCAACCCAGGACGACACCCGGTAGCCGCCACCGAGCTGCTCCGCCTTCCACGGCCGTCGCGGTTCCAGTGAGTGCGCCGTGAGCACGTGGGGCACTCCGTGCAGCAGGCCGGCGACGTGCCCGGCCATGCCGGTGTACCAGGTATGGGAATGCACAAGATCGACGGCGTCGAGGTCGGCCACCATGGCCAGATCGGCGGACACGGTGGCGAGCGCCGGGTTGGCGTCCACCAGTCCAACCGCGGGGCGGTACGCCACTGCATCGGGACGGTCCGCCCCGATGCAGTGCACGTCCACCTCGCACAGCGGGCGCAGGTGGCGAACCAGCTCGGTGACGTGCACACCAGCCCCGCCGTAGATTTCCGGTGGGTATTCCTTGGTCAGCACGCCTACTCGCACAGCAGGAACGGTAGCCCCCGACGCGCCGTGTTCGATCATCGTATGGCCGGGTACAGAGCAAGCCGATAGGTTCATGGCGTGCGTAGTCGCCCGAATGTGCTCGGTATCGTCCTTGCCGGCGGTGAGGGCAAACGTCTGTACCCCCTGACCGCGGACCGGGCGAAGCCTGCCGTCCCGTTCGGCGGCGCCTACCGGCTGATCGACTTCGTGCTGAGCAACATGGTCAACGCGGGCTACACGCGGATCTGCGTGCTCACCCAGTACAAGTCGCATTCCCTGGACCGGCACATCTCCCAGACGTGGCGGCTGTCCGGCCTCACCGGCGAATACATCACCCCCGTGCCGGCCCAACAGCGCCTCGGCCCCCGGTGGTACACCGGCAGCGCCGACGCCATTTTCCAGTCCTGGAACCTCGTGGACGACGAGCGCCCCGAACACGTCGTCGTCTTTGGGGCCGACCACGTGTACCGGATGGACCCCGAACAGATGGTCGCCCGGCACATCTCCTCCGGTGCGGGCGTCACCGTCGCCGGGATCCGGGTCCCCCGCAGCGAGGCACACGCCTTCGGCTGCATCGACGCCGACGCCGAAGGCAAGATCACCCGCTTTCTGGAGAAACCCACCGATCCGCCGAGTACCGCCGACGACCCGGAAGTCACCTTCGCCTCCATGGGCAACTACGTGTTCAGCACGGACGTCCTGCTCGACGCCATCCGTTCCGACGCCGCCCAGGACGGGTCCGACCACGACATGGGCGGCGACATCATCCCGGCGCTCGTCGATGCCGGAATCGCCCATGTGTACGACTTCGCCGACAACGAGGTGCCGGGCGCCACCGAGCGTGACCGCGGCTACTGGCGCGACGTCGGCACCGTGGACGCCTTCTACGACGCGCACATGGACCTGGTGTCGGTGCACCCGGTGTTCAACCTCTACAACCAGCGCTGGCCGATCCGCTCGGCGTTCGAGATGTTGCCGCCTGCCAAGTTCGTGCACGGTGGCCTCGCGCAGGACTCCATGGTCGGGGAGGGCTGCATCATCTCCGGAGCCACCGTGCGCAACTCCGTGCTCAGCTCGGACGTACTGGTGGCGGAGGGCGCGACGGTGGACGGCGGGGTACTTATGCCCGGCGTGCGCATCGGTGGCGGCGCCGTGGTCCGCAAGGCCGTGCTGGACAAAAATGTCACCGTCGCGCCGGGAGTCATCATCGGCGTCGACCACGAGCGCGACCGGCAGCGCTATACCGTCAGTCCCGGCGGCGTGGTGGTGGTCGGCAAAGGCGTGCGCGTCGAGAACTGACGCGTCGAGAACTAGCCGGCCAACGCAGCCGCTTGCAGCCCGTCGCCCAGCGGCAGCAGCAGCGGGACCAGCCGCTCGTCCTCGGCGATCATCCGTGCCGTCTCGCGGAAAGCCACTGTTGCCGGATCGCGCTGCGCCGGATCGCTGATGCGCCCGCCGGCCAGCGAACCGTGCAGCACCACGGCACCGCCAGGCCGGAGCAGCCGCAGAGCCTCGCTCAGGTAACGCGGATGATCGGCCGCGGCGGCGTCGACGAACACCAGGTCGTATCCGGCGTCGGTCAGGCGAGGCAGCACCTCTAACGCGCGACCGTTGATCAGCCGAAACCGCCCCGCGGAGATCCCGGTGTCGTTGAACGTCTGCTTGGCTGCGCGCTGGTGTTCCGGCTCGATGTCGATGGTGGTCAGCACGCCGTCCGAACGCATGCCGCGCAGTAACCACAGCCCGCTCACCCCGGCTCCGGTGCCGATCTCCACGACGGTTCGGGCCGACATCACGCGCGCCAGGAACGACAGCGTTGCCCCAACGGATGCGGTGACGGGCTTGGCGCCGAGGTCGTTGGCGCGATCGCGCGCCGAGTGCAGCACCTCGTCCTCGACGACCGCACTCTCGACGTGCGCAAGGATGCGCTCTGCTGGATTGGCCGGAACGCTCGCAGTCACCTCGTCAGGCTATCGCCAAGGCAAGGGACCGACTCTCTCAGGTGATGCACAGCTCGCTCTCATGGTCGTCATACCGGCTTGGGTCATGCTGAGGTGGAACAAGATCAGCCCGTGCAGACGTTGTGCAGCACACCAGGCGTGCACCGCGCGACGCCGGTCCCGACCAGGAGGCCGCAACCACCACCATGATTCCCGCCGCCGAGCATGCTTCGACGAGTGAGCCCGCGCCCGTGGCCGTGTTCGATGCCGACGGTGCCGAGTGGGTCATGCCCACCTGGGACGAGGTCGTCCGCCAGCATGCCGACCGGGTGTACCGCCTGGCCTACCGGCTCTCCGGTAACGCGCAAGACGCCGACGACCTCACCCAGGAAACCTTCATCCGGGTGTTCCGCTCGCTATCGAGCTACCAGCCGGGCACGTTCGAGGGCTGGTTGCACCGCATCACCACGAACCTGTTCCTGGACATGGTGCGTCGCCGCAACCGGGTTCGGATGGAGGCGCTGCCCGAGGACTACGACCGCGTGCCCGGCGGCGAACCGAGCCCGGAGCAGGCGTTTACCGCCGCCCACCTCGACGCTGACCTGCAGGAGGCACTCGACGCGCTAGCCCCAGAGTTTCGTGCTGCGGTGGTGCTGTGCGACGTGGAAGGCCTGTCGTACGAGGAGATCGGGGCAACGCTGGGCGTGAAGATGGGCACGGTACGCAGCCGGATCCACCGTGGTCGGCAGGCCTTGCGGGCGAGCCTGGAAAGCAAGGGCCGAACCGGTGCGTACTCGGCACTAACCGGATGAGGACTACTTTCGGCGACATGGAGCATCTCGCGACCGAGGCTGTCGTGGCTTTCGTCGACGGCGAGCTGGGCATGACGGCCTACCAGCGAGCCGCTGCGCACCTGAGCGTGTGCTTGGAGTGTGCGGCCGACGTCGACGCCCAGCAGTGTGCGCGCATGGCGGTACGCTCCGCTGTCCCCTTCGCGATGTCCGATGCTCTGCGCGGGCAGCTCTACCGCATCCCCGAGACCAGCGCACTCGGCCAGGAGTTGCTAGCGAACCCGCTGCTGCCTACGGAAGTTGCGGCCGGCGCGCACGGTGCAGAGACCGTGCCAGCCGCACGAACCCGCACCAGACGCTCCTTTCCCCTCGGTGTGCTCGCGGTGTCAGCCATCGCCGCGGGTGTCCTGGCGGCGATGGCTGCGGTCCCCGACCCGGCGACTTCGGAACAACCCGCACACTCGGTGGCCGTTCCCCCCCAGCGTGGCGCGGAAGTGGCGGCTGTCACCGACCTCCCGCATGCGCGACTGGTGTCCTTCGGCGCGATGTTCGCTGCCCCCGGGGCCCACAGCACGGGCAGCCCGGAGCCGACCCAGTTAGAGTTGGCCCGGGTAGGCCTCGTGCAGACGCCGGCTTCACCGTAGATGCGGCACGCTTGGCCGTACTGTGAGCTCGAGCATCTTTGACATCACGAGGGGTAGCCGCCGACCATGACCGAGCCACCCCGCTTATGGCCGCGACCGCAGGCTCGGCCCGCCGTCCACCCGGGACAAGCGGCGGCGTTTGGCCGCCCGCAGGATGTGCCGGGTTCGTTTGCGCGCGTTGACCAGCGGCGGACGGACGCCCGGATGCGCACCGCCCCACCGCCGGACCCCAAGCTGACCGAAGCCTTCAGCAGGCCCCCCGGCGCGCCGCACAGCTTGCAGCGGGGTGCGCAGGAACCCACCGCGACGGCGCCTGGGTCCAACGCCACTGCGACCGACGCGGACCCGTGGCGCGAGGTCACCAGTAGCGCCCGACTGGGGCCGCCTGCGCTGAGTGCGGAAGCGGAGGCTGATCCAGCCGACCGGCCGCCGGCGGAGAAGCTGGGCGTGCGCGAGTTGCTGCTGGGTTCGCGGGTTCGGCCTACGGCGTTGGTGTTCCTCGTGGTGTTGGCCCTGGCAGTCGGTGCGGTCGGCGGTCTCATCGGCCGCGGCACGGCTGCGGTCAACACCGCTCTGACCAGCCCCGACGTGACGCTTGCGCAGGCTAAAGACACGGCGGTGCCGCCAACCGGAGTCGCATCCATCGCGGCGGCGGTGCTTCCCTCGGTGGTCTCGGTGCAGGTGCGCGCCGGCGATACGCTCGCCACCGGGTCGGGAGTGGTCATCGACGGCGGCGGGTACATCGTCACCAACAACCATGTGATCTCCTTGGCGGCCACCAAGCCCTCCGGGTCCACTTTGGACGTGGCGTTCTCGGACGGCAGCCGGGAGCGCGCCCAGATTGTCGGGCGCGACACCAAGACCGACCTGGCGGTGCTGCGGGCACCGGTGAAGAACCCCACCGTGGCGCAGCTCGGCAGCTCGGCCAAGCTCAACGTCGGTGACGCGGTGGTCGCCATCGGATCGCCACTGGGGCTGGCGGGCACCGTCACCACCGGAATCATCAGCGCCAAGCAGCGGCCGGTCAGCCTGAGTGGAGACGGCAGCGACACCGACGCTGTCATCGATGCACTGCAAACCGATGCGGCCATCAACCCGGGAAACTCGGGTGGGCCGCTGGTCGACGCTCAGGGCCATGTGATCGGCATCAACTCGGCGATCAGGACCTCGGGTAAAGACTCAAGCGGTTCCATCGGTCTCGGTTTCGCCATCCCGGTGGACGAGGTGACCCAGGTTGCGCAGGAGATCATCCGCACCGGCGCCGCGCATCATCCAACCATCGGTATCAACGTCCGCTCGGTGACCGACGGCTCCACCGACGGCGCCTCGGTGGGCAATGTGGTGGCCGGGGGTGCGGCAGCGAAGGCCGGCATCGCCGAGGGCGACGTCATCACCAAGGTCGGTGCGCGTTCGATCGCCGGGGCAGAGGAGCTGACCGTGGCGATTCAGGAGCAGGTGATCGGCACGCCCGTCCCGCTGCAGGTGGTCCGCGCCGGGCACACGGTCGACATTCAGGTGACACCCCAGTCGGATTGAGCGGGCAGTACGCGCACCCGAACGGGTAGGGCCGTACGCTGAGGCGGTGTTCGGTAACATCGGTTGGGCAGAGTTCCTCATCCTCTTGGTCGCAGGGCTGTTCATCCTCGGCCCGGAGCGGCTGCCCTCTGCGGCGGTCTGGTTGGCTCGCACCATCAAGCAGGTGCGTGAATACGCCACGGGCGCCCGCGATCAGCTCAAGGACGAGCTGGGCCCGGAGTTCGACGAGTTGCGCAAGCCGCTGGCCGAGCTGCAGCAGCTGCGTGGCTTCAACCCACGCACGGCCATCACCAAGCACCTGCTCGACGGCGACGACTCGTTCCTCTTCGGCGCCAAGTCGGTGGGCGATGACGTCACCAAGACCGTCAACGACATCAAGTCCGGTGGCAGCACGAGCGAGACGCCCGTGCAGCTCACCAAGCCGACGCTGAACCCGAACACCATTCCGGCGCCGCTGGCCCCCGGTGAGCGTCCGCCGTTCGACGCGGACGCCACCTGAGACCTCAGGCGGTTCGGCTGGTGTTGATGGTCAGCGACATACCCGCGAGTCCGCGCGAGCGGACGGTGAGCTTGTCGGCCACTGCCCGCAGCGCGATCGCGGCCGGCGAGTCGGGTTCACTGAGGACAATGGGCACCCCCGCGTCGCCCGCCTCGCGGACCTTCGTCTCCAGCGGGATCTGACCCAGCAACGGCACGTCCGCGCCGACCGCCTTGCTCAGTGACGCCGCCACCGCGGCCCCGCCCCCGGAGCCGAACACATCCATCCGCGAACCGTCCGGCAGCTCCAGCCAGGACATGTTCTCCACCACACCCACCAGCCGTTGCCGGGTCTGCAACGCGATGGCACCGGCGCGTTCGGCCACCTCTGCGGCCGCCTGCTGGGGGGTGGTCACCACCAGGATCTCCGCACCGGGGACCAACTGGGCCACCGAGATGGCGATGTCGCCGGTACCCGGCGGCAGGTCGAGCAGCAGCACGTCCAGGTCACCCCAGAACACGTCAGCGAGAAACTGCTGCAGGGCACGGTGCAGCATTGGCCCACGCCACACCACCGGCGCGTTGCCGGGAGTGAACTGGGCGATGGAGATCAGCTTCACCCCGTGCGCCTGCGGCGGCATGATCATCTTCTCGACCTGCGTCGGCGTTGCGTCGGTGCCCATCATCCGAGGGATGGAGTGGCCGTAGATGTCGGCGTCCAGCACTCCCACGGAGAGGCCCTTGGCGGCCATCGCGGCGGCGAGGTTCACGGTGACGCTGGACTTGCCGACTCCGCCCTTGCCGGACGCCACCGCGTAGACCCTGGTCAGGGAACCGGGCTGGGCGAAGGGAATGATCGGGTCGGCTGCGTCGCCGCGCAGGCTCTTGCGCAGCGCGGTGCGCTGCTCGTCATCCATCACGTCCAGTGTCACGTGTACCGAACCGACTCCGGCGACGTCTGCGACAGCGGTGCTCACCCGGGTGGTGATCTCGTTACGCATCGGGCAGCCGGCCACCGTCAGGTAGATGCCGACTTCCACGCGACCTGCGTCGCCGATGTCAATGCCCTTGACCATGCCCAGTTCGGTGATGGGCTTGTGGATCTCGGGGTCGTTCACGCGGGACAGCGCGGTGCGGATGGCGGCTTCGGTGGGTTCCACTAGCGCAATGGTAGGTGCCGTGCTGGTGGTCGTGGGTCCAGGGTCGCTCAGCCTGCGGTGCGGGCTTCGCCCTCATGGTCGACCAACAGCACTTTGAGGTCTTCCAGCTCGCGGCGCAGGTAGTCCCTGGTGGCGACCTCGCCGACGGCGATGCGCAGCGAGGCGATCTCCCTGGCCAGAAACTCGGTGTCCGCCTTGGTCTGCTCCGCGCGCGTGCGGTCCTCCTCGAGTGAGACCCGGTCCCGGTTCTCCTGCCGGTTCTGCGCCAGCAGGATCAGCGGCGCCGCGTAGGCCGCCTGGGTGGAGAACGCCAGGTTCAGCAGAATGAAGGGGTAGGGGTCGAAGCGCAGGGCCACCGCGGCCACGTTGATCGCAATCCAGACGATGACGATGAGGGTCTGCATGAGCAGATAGCGGCCGGTGCCGAGGAAGCGGGCGATCCGCTCGCTGAACTGGCCGACCGCGTCGAGGTTGAAGTTGAACTGGAACCGGCGTTGACCACGCGGAGTGCCCAGGCGCTGGCGGGCGACGGAGGTGTCAGGCACGGCGCAGCCCCTTGCGCTCGTCGATGAGGCCGACGCCCGGCTCGTTGTCGGTCAGCCGCCAGTTGGTGGGCAGCAGGTGGTCCAGCAGATCATCCACGGCTACCGCGCCGAGCAGGTGGTTCTCGTCATCGACGACGGGCCCGCACACTAGGTTGTACGTCGCGAAGTATCGGGTGACCTCCGAGAGGCTGGAATGGGGCGCCAGGGTCGGTAGCCCGGAGTCGAGCACACCACTGACCAGGCTTGCCGGCGGCTCCCGAAGCAGGCGTTGCAGGTGCACGCAGCCCAGGTATCGGCCGCTCGGGGTAGCCGTGGGCGGGCGCACGACGAAGACGATACTGGCCAGTGCGGGAGTGAGGTCGGGGTTGCGGGCCCGGGCCAGGGCCTCGGCCACCGTGGCGTTGGGCGTGAGCACCAGGGGTTGCGGCGTCATCATGCCGCCTGCGGTGTCCGGGGAGTGCTGCAGCAGCCGGCGCACGGGCTCGGACTCCTCGGGGTCCATCAGCCCCAACAGCGCCTCCGCCTCTCTCTCCGGTAGCTCGCTGAGCAGGTCGGCTGCGTCGTCGGGATCCATCGCCTCCAGCACATCGGCGGCGCGCTCCAGCTCGAGGTGCATCAAGAGCTCGGTCTGGCTCTCCTCGGGCAGCTCCTGTACCACGTCCGCCAGGCGCTCGTCGTTGAACGCCTCCGCCACCTCCATGCGCCGCTTCGACGGCAGCTCCCGCAGGGCATGGGCGACATCGGCGGCGCGCATGTTTTCGAACTGGATCATCAGGTGGTCGGTGCTCTGCCCCGGCTGCGCCAGCGTCGAGGGAGTCAACCCGTCGACCTCCTCGAAGCCGACCACCGTCACCGCGCCGCGGCGCCCGAGGCGGGCGCGCTGCGGTCGCACCGCGACCTTGCTGACCACCCAGTCGCGGGTGCGCGTGGATTCGATGGCGACGTCGGTGACCACCGCCGCGCCGGTGAGCTCCGGCGCACGGACGTGCACGTTCGAGTCGAGCACCTGGGCCAGCACCAGTACCTCGGTGGGCCGCTGGGCGAAGCGTCGCAGACTGACGTTGCCGGTGTTCAGAGTGACGGTCGTCGGCTCAATGGCGGTGACCCGGAGCATGGGCACGAAGATGCGGCGTCGGGTGGCGAGCTCGACCACCAGGCCCAGTACCCGCGGCTGTTCGCGGGCCAGACGCATGGTCAAGACCGCATCACGCACCCTGCCGATGGTCTCACCGTCGGGCCCTAGCACCGCCAAGCCGGCGAGCCGGGCGACGAAAACCTTGCTCACCGCTGCCATGTCACCAGGTTATAGCCTGCGGCGCCGCCGCTAGACCAGCCGCAGCCGGTACACCGTGGCCCAGTTCGGCCGTGCATTACGTCGCGCCGCCGTCAGGGCCACGGTGGTCGCTTCGTCAGGCTCGACCAGCTGCGCCACGCAGTCGATCTCGGCCAGGCGGCTGCGGCTGTCTGCCGCGGCGATCACCACGGTGCACGACGCGCCGTCGCTCAGGCCTTCGACGTCCTGATCGGTCCCTTCGGTGGCGACCAGCAGAGAGCCCGCATACGGAGCTCGGCTGGGCCACAGCGCCCAGACCAGGCGACTCGGGAAGCCGATCGGCTGCACCCACACCGCCGCCGCTTTGCGCAGCACGGCGTCGAGCTGTGCCTTGCCGGCGGTCGGCTGCGCGGGTGGCATCGGGCCGCCCCAACCCTGTGGTGGTTCGTTCGGATTGTGGGGGTGGCTCATGTGCACAGTCGAGCAGACTGTGCCGTCAGCGTCAAAGGTACGTGCCGCGTCGATTGCGGCAGGTCAGATGGTGGTGATGGTCATCGCGAACTCGAGGTTGCGATGATCACCACGACGACGATGTAGAGGACAACGAGCGCGACGATCACGTAGCCGATGATGATCCCAGCGACCGCCATTCCGCGGCCTTGCTCACCCGTCCGCTTAATTTGATTCAGGGCGATGTATCCGAGAATTATCCCAACGATCGAGCCGATGCCGCAGACAGCCGTGCCCGCAATCGAGGCCACCAGGGCACCGATCGCCATTCCGTTCGTATTGGGCGCCGCGGGATAGCCCTGACCGTAGGGCTGAGCGGGATACGGCTAGGCCCCGTATTGCTGATAGCCCTGCGCCGGATAAGGCGAGACGCCGTACGGCTGCTCCCCGTACTGCGGCTGCTGTGTCCCCCCGTACGTGGGCTGGCCGGTGTACGGATCGAGGTACTGCGGCTCCGTGTACCCCTGATACGGCAGCTCGACGGGCGCGGATTCGCCCTTGTTGAACCGCACTCTGTTGGGGTCATCGGGGTAACTCATGCGCTCAGTGGAACAGGCTTGCCCCGCACACGTCAAAACCGCGGATTGGATGGAGCAGTACGGCCCGCGCGGTTGCGTTTGGTGAGCACCACGAGCATGGCGATGACCGCGGCGCCCAGGACCACCACCCCGAGGCCGACCCAGACCCAAGGACTGGTGCCGCTGTCGGCGGTGGGGGGTGCGGCCTCGGTGGTTGTGGGGGAGGCACTCGGCGTCGGCGTCGGCGTCGGGGTCGCGCTCGCCTTGGCCACGAACGGCGCCACGTTGGCCACGATGCGGATGGGGTACTCCGCATCGCTGATGGGGACCTTGCCGGTGCAGGAGGTGTCTTGTTTCAGGTTCACAGTGACGAAGTACTTGCCGGCCTCGGCGATGCTGCTGTATTTCGCGGCCGCGTCACCTACCGCGTAGGAGGGGCTGCTGTGCGCACTTGCCCCTCTGGCCTCACGTCCGTCGAAGCTGACGCCGCTGCTGTCGACGCTGTCCCCGCCGGCGTTGGTGAGTTTGAGCGCGCCCGTCGCGGAGCATGCATTCGCGATCGCGGTCGGCTCACCCCCGACGACTGCGGTGGCCTCGACCCGTGAGCCCGCCGGGACGTCCACCGCGAACCACGCTGTCTCGCCCACTCGAAGGGTGTCCTTGACCGGAGCCTGGGAGGTGAGTGTCGGTGCGTTGGTGGAGGCGGTCCCGGCCGTCATCGCGGTAGTGGTCAGCGGCTGAGCCACGGTGGCGCCGCGCGCACTCACTTGGAGCTGGTAGCCGCGCACCGGCAGCGGTGGCTCACCCGAAGTGCAGGAGCCGGGCTTCAGCTCCACCTGCAAATACCACACCCCTGCCGGGTAGGTGGAGGATTCATCGGGACTCAGCGGTGTCACCACGGAGTAACTCGCCGGCAGCGCATTGCCCACCGTCACCGACTCGCGACCGTCGAAGGACTCGTAGTCCGACTTGGCCGAGGAGAGGGTGCGCCCCACCAAGTCGGTGCGCAGTGTCGCCTTGCATGCCTTCGGTGGCACCACCCCTGGCTGGTCATTGCCCACGGTGGTGGAGGTCATCGGACGATCGCCGGGCTTGACCCCGAGCGCGTAGTACTTGCTCTGGCCGGGGGCGATCGTGTCACTGGATGCGGTGCCCTTGGCCGCGAGGAACGGCGCGTCGACGGGGGAGGTGGTCCCTGCGGTGGCGGTGCCTGCGGCGTTGAACCCGCGCAACGCTCGCTGCGAGGACGTCTGTAGGGCCGAGGCCAGCTGCGCTGCATCAGCGGCGTCGCGGTACTCGCCACCGGTGGCCCCGGCGATGCACTGCAGCTGGCCGCGCGCTGAGTCGCCGGCGGGCAGGTTGAAGCCGATGGTCTCCACCTTCACCGGCACGCCCTGGGCGTTGAGCGGCTTGGCGACCTCGCACGGGTCCGGGGGCGCACAGGTGTCCAGGCCGTCGGAGACCAGCACGATGGTCCGCGGACCGGTGGTGGGCAGGTCCTTCGCTCCCTGCTGCAAGGCCAGACCGATCGGCGTCCAGCCGTTGGGCTGCACGCTCTGCACCGCCGCGTTCATCGCTCCGACGTTCAGCGGGCCGACGGGGACCAGCAGCTTGCTGTCCTGGCAGCCGGGCACCTTCTGGGCGGCATCGCTGCTCACCTGCGATCCGTAGACCCGCAGCCCGACCTGCGCACCCGCGGGCAGGGCGGAAACCGTGCTGCTGACGGCTCCGCGCGCCTGGTCGATCAACCGGGTGCCTCCTGGGCCCGGTGCCGCCATCGACCCGGACGCGTCCAGCACGATGAGCGCCGCTGGTGGTGTCGAGCCCTGGGCGCTCGTCGTCGGAGCGCTGAGCAGTTGCGTCACGACCAGCGGCGAGAGTCCGAGACCGAGGGCGAGCAAGGTGCGGAACAGCGATCGCATGGGCGCTCCAGGTGGGCAGCGGATAGGCGGTGGTCACCTCGACTCCGCCCGTACGGACGCATCGGATGATCCACACGGCAGCGGACAAATACGCCAGAGCTCCCAATCCGGCAGAGTACCTGGTGTCACCCCGGTGGGGCAGAGTCGCCATACTTGCCGGTAACAACAGCCGGTTTGAAAGGTGTTCGTCATGGCTCGTCTCGCGCAGACCGCGAACCTCACCGAGGTCCAGCAGGAGATCCTGTCCACCGTCCGGACCTTTGTGGACAAGGAGATCATTCCGCGCGCACAGGAGTTGGAGCACGCGGACACTTACCCGCAAGAGATCGTCGACGGCATGAAGGAGATGGGGCTGTTCGGCCTGATGATCCCGGAGGAGTTCGGCGGCCTCGGCGAGTCGCTGCTGACCTACGTGCTGGTGGTCGAGGAGGTCGCCCGCGGCTGGATGAGCGTCTCCGGTGTGATCAACACGCACTTCATCGTGGCCTACATGCTCATTCAGCACGGCACCCAGGAGCAGAAGGAGTACTACCTGCCCCGGATGGCCACCGGGGAGGTGCGTGGCGCGTTTTCCATGTCCGAGCCGGGCCTGGGTTCCGACGTCGCCGCCATCCGCACCAAGGCCGTCAAGGGTGCCGACGGCGACTACACCATCAACGGCGCGAAGATGTGGCTGACCAACGGTGGCAGTTCCACGTTGATCGCGGCACTGGTGAAGACGGACGAAGGAGCAGACAAGCCGTACCAGAACCTCACCACCTTCCTCATCGAGAAGCCATCGGGCTTCGGCGAGGTCAAGCCGGGCCTGACCATCCCCGGCAAGTTGGAGAAGATGGGCTACAAGGGCGTGGACACCACGGAGCTGGTGTTCGACGGCTACCAGGCCAAGGCGAGCGACATCCTCGGTGGCGTGCCGGGCAAGGGCTTCGGGCACATGATGGACGGTGTCGAGGTCGGTCGGGTCAACGTCGCCGCGCGCGCCTGCGGCATCTCCATCCGGGCCTTCGAGTTGGCCATCGCCTACGCACAGCAGCGGGAGACCTTCGGCAAACCGATCGCCCAGCACCAGGCCATCGCCTTCCAACTGGCCGAGATGGCCACCAAGGTCGAGGCCAGCCACATGATGATGGTCAACGCCGCGCGCCTGAAGGACATGGGCCAGCGCAATGACGTGGAGGCCGGCATGGCCAAGATGCTGGCCAGCGAGTACTGCGCCGAAGTCACCACCCAGAGCTTTCGCATCCACGGCGGTTACGGGTACTCCAAGGAGTACGAGATCGAGCGGCTCATGCGCGAGGCGCCGTTCCTGCTCATCGGCGAGGGCACCAGCGAGATCCAGAAGACGATTATCAGCCGTGGGCTGCTGCGCGAGTACAAAGCGCGCAGCTGAGCAGGGGCACGAATCGGACTCAACGGGCGTTGTACAGAAAAGTCCGTGACCCCAACGCGTTGAAGGAGCTGAACTGATGACCAGCCCCCTGTCGAACCCGGGCATGTCCAACCAAGGCAAGCGGCTCGCCACCCCGACGCCGCCGACCGGCTGGCCGATCGGGTCGTACCCCGCCTACGCCGAGGCGCAACGCGCGGTGGACTTCCTTTCCGACCGGGAGTTCTCGGTGCAGGACGTCACCATCGTGGGGGTCGATCTGATGCAGGTGGAGCGGGTGCTCGGCCGGCTCACCTGGGGCAAGGTGCTGGGAGCCGGCGCGGTGTCCGGTGCGTGGCTCGGCGTCTTCGTGGGGCTGTTGCTGAGCCTGTTCGGGCAAGGCGGCCTCGCGGGACCGTTGCTCACCGGCATCGTGGTGGGCGTTGTGTTCGGCACGATTTCCGGCGCGCTCACCTATGGCGCCACCCGCGGGCAACGCGACTTCTCCTCCAGCATGCAGCTGGTGGCCAACCGCTACGACGTGTTGTGCGAGCCGCGCAGTGCGGAGCAGGCGCGTGACCTGTTGTCCAAGCTGTCCATGGGCAACGCCGGCTGAATGCGTGTGACCGGTTGGATGTGCGATGCCTGACGTGCTCGGTGCGGTCGAAACACATCTGAGCGACGCCATCGGTGGCCCCGCTCCGGTGCGCGCCTCAGTCACCTTCGTGGGAACGCCGGCGGTGGACGTGCTGCGCTTCGGCCCGGACGCCGAGCGGGTGGTGCACTACGTGACGCTGGGGTGCTCGCGCCACCCCATGGGCGACCCTGAGGCGATGCTGACCGACGCGGTGCGGGGTCCGCGCGCAGAGCTGGTCCTCGCCGTCCGCGGCGGCGTCGACGGCGTGCTGCGGTCCATGGCGATTCTCGCAGCCACGCCAACCGTGGAAGGTATTGTGCTGCAGGAAGACTCGCTGGTAGATCTGCAGGAACCACTGTGGCCCGGCGCAGCCTTCACCGCTGTCGTGCTGCTACCCAGCGCCATACCGGCGTTGGAGCTCGGGGCAGAAATGGACGCCGTGGTCTTCCTGGCAGCGGTGCCGGTCACCGGCACGGAGGCCGCCTGGGTGCGACTGCGGGGCGCCGCGGCGCTACGGGAGGCGTGGGCAGAGGCCGGTATCGACGTCCTCGACCCGGGTCGTTCGGCCGTCACTTTGTGAGCTGTGGCGTGCCTTCGCCGCTGGCGTGGCCGCTTCGGCAGTTGGTGCGGCACGAGGGTGTCCACCCGCCGGCCTTCCACCGGGCCGTGGACAACAGGTCAGGATGGTCGACGTCGGCCACCCCCCCCGTCAGTGCGGGCCATGACTTCGATGAGTTCGGTCGCCATACCCGGTGCGCGAGACAGCGACGCGGCGACGGCCCTCATCCTCACCTCCTACGACGACGACGCCGCCGTCTTGCCGAGGTCATCGCCGGGGCGGCGGGCTACCTGGTCAAGGAGATCCGCGGCAACTCACTCGTGGACGCCATCCGCCAAGTCGCCGCGGGTCAGTCTATGCTCGACCCGGCCGTCACCGAACGGCTGCTGCCCCGCTGCGCGAAGGGCAGCCGCGCGATGAGCGGCTGGCGTCGTTGACCGCACGGGAGCGCGACGCGCTCGCGTTGATCGCCGACGGAATGACCAACCGGGAGATCGGTGAGCGGCTGGGGTGCTGAGGTAGGCGGGCTGCAGGTCGTCCAACCCTTCCGCGCCGGCGCCTGGCCCTCGACGGCGGTCCCGGCGCCGGCGCGGAACAGGCGCACCAGGTGCTGGGTGATGCCCGAGAGGGAGCCGATCGGCGGTCCCGCCGCGCCGCACGCACCTGTACCTGCTCTTGCGCTGACCCGCCGGGCAGAGTTGATGGTGCCGCTCATCCGCTGTCTCCGGCCGACGATCTGAGAAGTACCTCGGACATCACTGTATGGCATGCACTCAGGCCAGGTCCGGCTCCTTGATGGTCAGGTGTATCCCCCGCTCGACCGCGGCGACGAGAGAGGGGCGCAGCTGCACAGCGGGGATGATGGCGTGGACCGAGCCGACCTCGCGTGCCCGTTCGATGTTGTGTACGGCCTCGAACTCCGCGGCTACCTCGCCGAGCTTCGCCGAACGGGTGTTGATCCGCTGGGTGGCCAGCTCGATCCGCAGCTCGGTCTGCTTCGCGTCGTCCTCGGTGGCGGCCAGCTCCGCCTCCAGCTCACGCAC
>JAABUK010000148.1_pt1 | contig 165265 bp, 165 predicted proteins | sample 5559141 | NCBI WGS metagenome assembly JAABUK01 (sample SAMN10711869, study PRJNA513367) | rock metagenome | isolation source: Antarctica rocks | place: Antarctica: Victoria Land, Pudding Butte nord | collected 2016-01-03
GCAAAGAGCAGATTATTCGACGCGATTGCGGCTTGCACCGCTGGTGAGTTTTGTGGAGCACCCATTATGAGGTTGTGAAGAATTCAGGCAATGTATTGCAATTAATCTACCCTCTGATTAGGTTGTCAAACATGCAGTTGAGCCGTCAAGACTCGAATCGAAGCGGACAGGATCCAGAGGAAGCGTCAATCTCCCGGACGATAGATTCCCACGTCGAGCCAGCAACAACGAATATAGAAATGCTGTAGAGATGTTGGAACTGCTAGTAGCCTCAATTTTTGGAAAGTACGAATGTAGCCTCAAGATAACATCAAGTCCTGATGGTGGTGTACTTTTCAACAGCGGGCTCGTTGACCGAGACAAAAAAGTCATTGGACGAAAGGGCGCAAGGTACGTACTCCTGAGTCTTGAGGAAAGAGACGCGAAGGGCCAGCCCAACATGTAGACGCGGTATCCGAGTTTCTCGTGAAACGGTGGCGTCTGTGTGGAATGTGCAGAGGTTGCTATAAGGGCCGATTCAAGCACTGCTTGCGTCGGAACACTGGACACGAAGAGATCGACATACGAAGTGTGACAACGCAAGTTCAGGAGGGCAATGGTGGGGAATCTCGACTCCATTATGATGCTGGTGCTAAGACTGCTCGCTCCAATCTGCCTACAGTGTACACTTTTCCAAGGGTTGGAGTGGGAAGCAATATCACAACTCCCAGCATCAGCAGGGCCGACCCGGGGGCTCTGATCGCGCTAATCCCCCTATGACCGCCCAGACCCCCGATCCTGGAGTTTGAGCCTATCGGTAAGAGACGTGATAGGATCTCCTTGAGCACCCCCTTTCTTGCATGCAGAATCAATCGGTACGAGGATCTTTGAGCCAATCGCATTTACGAAAGATTATGATGCTAATATTATCCTAAGTATGGGTATTCTTATGCAAAACACAATGGTACAAATGTCTCGTGTCTCACCATCCCTATCTGCATCTCGACTGATACACAAGGAGACGCTGCAGTTGGCCGAAATCGCCGCAGGGACTGCTTAGAGAGCGCTCAATTCGTCTTCCGCATCCAACGTGTCCGTGTACAATTCGCGATCCTTGGTCAGCAGCCTTTTGACCATTTCAGAAGACTTGGAAGCTTTCATATTCAGATGCCTCTTCCTTTTGGCACCACAGACCCGATTTGGGATCACTATCAAAGTAGACAGGGCAGCTGGCCTTTCCTGTGAAGATTCTGGAGTTGACAGCTCATCGAGGTCGTCGTCCAGGTAGATGCTCTGTAACGCTTTCGGAGGGTAGATCTTCTTCTCGGATCGTCCGTAGACATCCTTGAAACGTAGCTTCTCCGATGCACCATGGTCGCCACTTTGGCCAGCTTTGGCTTTAATGCACACACGTACTGCTGCCACTTCGCCACAAGCTGGTCTGCCCGCGTCCCTAGACGGCCTTTCACGCTTAGTCGAAGGTGACAATCCAGATAGAAGAGGCAACTCTTGCTTGAGGCTTGACGTTGGCGTCTCAGCAATCTCGCATTTTTCTATGGTGTCCCCTCGTAATCCGCTTAAGTTCCGCAGCGTTACAGCTGGAGTCTTTGCAATCCATTCGCAGATACCCTCCTCCCATCGATACCCGGTGTTGCTCCGTGTGCTACCCCGAGCTGGTGTCTTCTCAATCGCAGGCTTGCTTGAGCCGATCGTCTCACTATTAAGAGCCAACTCCACTTCCAGAGCCCAGTCGAGGTGGTCAGGCTGGCTAGTCTCTTCCGAGAAGGCGAATGCTGTGGCAAGGGCAATGCTACCGCAAAAGCTTCGTAATGCTTTGTCTTGGCTTCTATAATTAGCGACATTCAGTAGGTCGTTGATCATTGGTTGGATGAACTCGAAGGCATCCCGCGATCTCGCCGTCGCGCAGCATTGTGCAAGTGTGCAAAGGAATAGAGCAACCTTGGTGGCAAACTCATGACTAGTCGGCAAGGCTGACAATTCTCTGACTTCTATATAATCATCGAAAGAAAGCTGGCAGAGAGATCTTCTCGAAGCCAATGATGACAGGCCGGCTGCCAACAGAGGCAAATGGATGCATTCGAAGAAGAGACCTGGAGCACCACAAGATTCGATGCTACGTGATGCTAGCTCAAGGCGCTGCCGAGCTTCCAAGGCCAAGTCGTGTAGTATTCTCGTACTACCAACGGTGGCGTTCTGTGAAGCCAGCGCTGGCTCAGACATACTAAGGAGACTTATTGCTGACAGGACTGTCACGACATTTGAAATCGCCGAGTGGGACCTGTTTTCGGAGGTGAGGAACGCGGAGCTTCCGGGAGTTGCGGTGACGCCCTCAGTACCGACGAGTTTCATTTCCTGGGATGATATGGCAGGTCGAAGCTTCGGGCGACGAGATTCCTTGCTGGTATGCAATCGTATACCATGCACTTCGAGAGGCGACCGAGGGCTAGAAGTTTGGTACGACTTCAAGACTGCCATTCGAAGCAAGGTGGTAGCTGCTGGAGCATGGTCATCTCCTTGTGCAATTGATTGAATTGCTCCGTTCCAGCACTCGATCATAACCTGGCTGCCAATCCACTCGTGGGTAAGGGCACCACTGTCCAGCATTGCAGCTGTCTGACGGTATAAGAAACCATGTCTTTGAGTCCGAGCTGCAAAACCACTGATGGCGGTAAACGTGGCTCGGGCACACTCTCGTGAGCGGCTGGTTTTGATCACGGTTATATTGCCGGGGCATTTGAGTGCAGATGTCATGTATTCAAGTACATGTTGTGCCTCCTCATGCGCCCCTAGCCGTAGACAAAGAGCGAGTATATCCCAAGTGGCTGTGTTTCCGAGAAGACCCTCCTCGATGGCAGTCCCGATCACGTTGAGTCCGTGTGCCCTTACCACTTCTCGTAAGGGTTTCCAGCCGCCATTTGACACAGGCCCAACGCCCTCCAGATCATTGTATACTCCTGAGGAGATATCGAAATCATTGTCCGGGTCATCGATAGTTGCCAAGGTTTCTTCCTCGGTGATATATCTGGGCACCTGCCTCAAACAAGTCGAAAAGAGTGAGCGACACTTGGTTGTAGGTGGGCTGCTAGAAGTAGTAGCTTGTAACAATGCTTCCAGGCCTTTGTAGATTCCGTCGAGCAGCTTTCCGCTGCTTGTATAGGGACGCTGGTAGAATTTGCGTGTCCCTTTTCGTAAATGTTTCGAGTTTAGCGCACTGCATTCTGGTTGTGCAGGTACTCCTTCCGCTGAAGCTTCCGAAAAGCATGGTGGCAGTCCTATCACAGCGTCCCTTGACGAGTATGAGGTCTGAGCTGGATCCTTATGATCCTCTCCGTTTTCCATGATCTCTTGTCTTCTTGCTTTCGAGACATAGGTTCGTCTAATCTTCTTGCGCGGCCTTGGGCTGCACTCCCATCCTCCACCTTCGATCTTGAGTATCGAGTCCGAACGTGTCTGATATTGGGATATACCATCAGATGCCGAGGTGCTACTCTCACTTGAGCCCTGCAAGCCGCGACTGGCCCCACGGTGGTTTGGAGCTGTCTGCCTTTCCTTTCTCAGAAGAGCGATCTTGGAGGACAGCGGGCGTAGGAGGCGGTGGCATCGAGCCGAAGTCCAGGGCGCCTTTGTGCCAGCAGCAGGCGAATCGGAGCTGTATGCGAGGTACTGTCGACTGTAGGCCCAGGTACCAGGTTCTATGCTCTCACCACCATTATGGCAGTCAACCATGTCCCCTCTTCCGAATAGCTCGTTGCGTCTGCTGGGACTGTTCGATGTTTATGGGGTTCCGAATGGCACTATCTTGCAGATAGCAAATGTAGCAAAAGCAATGTAATGAAAGCTACGTAATTATGCAAAAGAGCAGAGAGGATGTTGAAGCAAAGTTACAATATGTGAAATGCAAGAAGCTCTGTTTACATTAATCATTGTTCCGGTAAATACTGCTAGTCTCGAAATGGATTTGCGGAAATGTCACAATGGCCTGCCCTAACCACAAATCGATAGATTCAGCCTGAAGTACCACCGTACTTGGAGCAATATGACGTTCATCTACGCCTGCACCTACAAAGTAATTATCTATTTAGGTCAACAAAAGAGCACAGCACCGCTAACATCTGTACTGTTGGATTCACTTTTCCAGCAGTGCACAGCCTAAGCATTCCCTTTCTCCATGCTCTTCGTCTTATCGCCCTGCGTGTCTAATCGTGCTCACATCTTTTGCCATCAAATCTATACTTTCCCTGTAGGCAACACGACACAGCTAAAATACCTTTTCTGGTAGTACACGAAGGAGATTTGCCTTCTACATACCACAGATATATATCTCTTGATCTACATGCTATCTATTAAAGGAAGTACTGATTGAAAAACGTTCGATAGAAAATGTTTCAAGGAGTGTAAATGATCGTAGGAGCAAGACTCTCGATAGCAGCAAGAACGCGAGGCGAAGCAGAGAGCAGAATTCAAAAAACGTTAAGCATCTCGACACAAAAGATCAAGAGCTGGCCTTGTTCTGACGCATCCATATTATTTCCGTCCCTAGCGTCGACTTCGATGAAATATACGATCTCTGCAGCTTGGGAAGCGTCGTGTATGCCTTGAAGGACTCACAGTGGTGTGCCTACAAAATTTATTGGAGAGGCCGAGGCGGGAAACCATGGACAAGAACAAAATTTAGCGATGCCCCTTCACAAAATATTGCTAATCTGACCAGTACGAGAGAGTAATCGTTCATCAAAGTAAATTTCGTGAATGCGAAGGAGAGATTTATCAAGTGATTTTCGATCTTTTCTGGCTTTGGGGTCTAGTACTTCTGCTTGATGACGCTGAATAAAGCGCAACGGCTGCACATCAGTCTTTCTAAGAACCATAGAGTATTGGACAGGCATCCCGTTCCTTGCTACCAATACACAATCACTCGATGACGTGTTCAAGTCGCGAAACGACACGCATCTGTATTTTTCTCCTCTTGACGCACGGTCAACCCTGGGAATCTGGATGGTCAGCATACAACAAGTTATCAATGAGCGCAACGACTTCGACGTCGATGGTGAAGACATCGAGGACTCTGCTGGACGACAGTATTCTGCTCTTTTGCTGCAAATCGGGCAACGTGGAACGGTCGACGAATTAGTGACGCCTCCGGAACTGCAGTTGCAATTGCTGAGTCCGATCCAAAGGGAAGGAAAGAAGCGAGACCCTTCTTGACTCAGGAGAATTTTGAGGTGTTTGCAAATATCACCGAGGGGGACAATGTGCGCTCTTCCGATAAAGTCTAGGTAGATCCGTATGAGGCAGGGTCTCATCCTCAAATGAAGAGTAAGAGGCTGAAGGTCCCGGTTATGGCCAGATGGAGCTCAAGCGAAGTCAAAGTCCAGGTGAGACATGGGCTTTCCGGAGGTAACAAACTATAGACGGACGAAGGTCTCAGGTAAGCAATTCCTCTATCGTGAACCCTAGCCAATAGCGGCTATATGAGGGTCAGAGATGTATAGACAATGTGCAGTCGGATGTCCACCATTGGATGGATGCTTGGAAGCATATTGCGCATGTGAGGTTTCCTACGATACACCATACGCGCTATGATTCCGGGCAACTACCGTTGATCTGTACCAAGGGCACGGTCTAGCTTCCATGGAGCTCAACTTACAATTGTTAAGTCACCCAGATCAAAATACAGCCTTTTAAACATGCTTTCTTCAAATTGCCTCCTCACCCTCCTCCTCACACTCTCCCGCGCCGAGGCCAACCCCGACTGAACCCACTCCCCACCCCCTAGCTCCTTAATCCCCAGCCTACACAACTGCCTCAGCCTCATCAGCACCATCGAAAGCATCGCACGCCTACAAAAAAACCGGCTGCAACTATGGTCACGCTCCGATCCCCACGGTCACGGCGTACAGCTGCCAGCGTCATTCTTTTTCCCTGGCCTGGGTAACGAGTGCGAGTTTCTAGTTGACGTGGTGAAAGCCGATGATATGGATATATTTCCAACGGCAAGGATAGCGAACGAGGCCGGAGATATTGCGCTTGCGTGTTTGCTTGGTGAGGCGGTGCCGACTGTGGGGAGGGAGAGGGTGGGGCCGAGGGGGGTAGTTGAGGTTACTCTTAAGAAGAGAAATGTTTCTTTTGGGAGTGGGCTGGTCAGCAACGGAGACGTGGTTTCTGCATTGAACGGGACAATAGTACTAGTCGTGCAGAGCGCGCCGGAGAACGTTACGTTGGAAGCATGACAAGCTGTGGGGCGTCGGCTCACGCGTGGCGAACCTTGAGGAGTCGCCCAATTTGCAGAACTCACCGATCAAGAAATTGCAACTTAAGGTGACTCAAATCGCCTTGGTTGCTTCAAGCCATCGTTCCTGTCATAAGTCAGATGCCTTCCCTTTCCGTCTCCTCCATAATTTATACATGTTGCTATTGGGATTGCAGTGGTCCAGCTTGCAACCCACCGAACAGAGCCTAAGTTAGAAGACTAAGTTACCTAGCAGTTCACAATATCAGTTTCGAGCGATGGCATCTCAACACCAATTCTCCAATGCACGGCCAGGAACGCTGAATAGCTTGCTAGGGCCTCATCTCAGCCAGCGTGCTCCACAGTCTCCTTACCAGCAAGGCCGTCTTGAGCAAGTCGAAGCTTTTGGCGAAATCACTAGCGAACGCTGAGAGTCTTATTGCAGCTCACACCAGCAATGGAATTCTCACCCGGCCCACGTACTCGTTCTCTAATACCACATTCTCTCAGAGCCTCACTCCTATTTGGCTAACAATCTTCATTGGAAGCTTAGCTTTACTAATTCCCTCTATTCTCGGCCTTATAGTTGCTTGCAAACTCGACCAAGTAGGGGTACGATTAGGTCTACCTACCACATTTCAAATCGTCACAGGCGTATTCTGTAGCCTGCTCTCAATGATTGGGGAGAGAAGCAGGTCAAAATTGCAAGGGTGACTTGTGCTTTTACCAAGCAGCCATTACGATCAAGGGGTCCATGTGGACCGTGATTTGTAGAATTATCGTGGAGATGTTGGCGGGAAGTGGGAGACGGGCGTTGGCAAGGGAGGAAGGCAGGCTTTGCAGGGTTTTTGAGCCTGTGCATGGGACTGCTGAGGAACCGTAAAGTGGTGCTCGAGATTCAAATCGTCGTATAATGCTGATCGAGTAAGTCTTTTGCACAACATGGCGATCAGCTATTGGTCATGTATACGTTGACATATAAACCGAGTGGTGTCTAGATGGATAGCTTTCCCAGGCGAGCTCTGATTGAGGAGACAGATTTATAATACGCGCAGAAGCAGTATAAATAATCCTGGGAAATATGCCGTTAGATGGGAGCTATGATACTATGTTTCAGACGACGCTTTCAAGGCGCAAGCTAACCAATATCATAGCTAACATCGCACAACGATTCCTTTGTGCATCCCCTCACACTTGATAGGGCTGCTGAGAGACTGTATTCAAATTTTATATCATAACGATATTCTTCACGATTCGGCCTTACCTTCCTTCTTATGCTCCAGCACCGACTTAATCTCATCACCAGCATCCTCACAGCTCTGAATAGGAAGAATAGTATTCCCATCTTCGCCCAATATCAAACTGGCCCACCTCACTACCGCCTCAAATTTCAGCCATACCCTATACACTATAACATCGGTCCCATCAGGCAACTTTACTGGCTGATCGTTGTCCACACCCATGAACGACAGCATCCCTTGGTTATCAGTGGGGTTCATGGTGATGGGCAAGGGGGTTTGGCTAAGGTCATCCCGAGCGTCCAAGCGGGCACTCCCCATGCTCCGGACAAAATTCCAGTCGTAGGTGTAAGTGTGAGGGATTTAGGGTCGTCTTTGTAGGCGAGGACTTTGTCGAGGACGAGGGTAAAGGTTTCGTGGGCGAGGCCTACATGGCCGTCCGGTTGTCAGGTTGGTTGATGGGGGTTTGAACCTGCTGTTGCGACAATATAGTAGAGACTGTGAAACGACGCTTGGATTGTTTCTGATTCTGGTCCAAGTTTAGGATACTGATATGTTTGAGATGGGTCGGATCAATTTGTTATGTATCGATACTTTTCAGAACACCGGTCCAATTTGGTGAGTGAAATCAACAGTCCTCACCTCGTGTTAGAGAATATTGCGGCTGGCTGATTTTGTGCCATTCTTCCGAAAGCATTTCGCTCGAGTGTCGGATTGCGGTCGCCAACGAACGGTTTCAGCCTGGTATGGACAGCCACATGCAGCGAAAGTTTCTCTTTCGCGACTAGCTCGCTCGTCTAGCAACGCCCCATGCTTGAAGACAGCTGTAGCGTCGTGTGGCTAGCTGAGACATTGGTTCCCTCATTTCTTGATCTTAGACTTTCTATTCTCCAGGCTCTTCTCCACAGGCTATAGCATGGAAGCTATTTCTATTACATTCAGAGACGTCTGTATTGATAGGGTTATGATTTTTGGCCACGGCAGATCAAATCGAGATGTTCGGCTAGAATGGCAGGTAGGAATTGTCGAAATCGAAAGTTTTGCTGCTGAAAACATATTGTTCGCTGTCGTTCGAAGGTGGGTAGTAAACAAATTCCTTGAATGAGCTAGATAGCGCGACGAGTAACTTTCGAACTACCGTCGCAAACTCCTCGCAGCGTGGAGAATTGGAGAGTATTCTCGTAAAATCTATCATATCACTTAACTTTTGAGTATTAACCATCGTTAAAATATTCTGCATGCAAACTCTACCCTATCCCCATAAAAATCAATCATCGCCTCTTAGGCTTTCTCACTCCAAACCCCCAGATCATAATCCAGCGCCCGATAATAATTTAGTAGATCCGCCGACGTAGTCGCATTCATGACCTTTTTACTCGCCAAATCAATCGTGAGCAGATCCGTTCCCTTGAATTGAATCAATTTCCCGGCAGGCAGCGTGCTGTACAAACTCAGGGTCAGCTTATCGTTCTCCACCGTCACAACGGTAAATTCGATTAGAGGGATTGTTTTACCTTCCATAGCCCACATTGGCCGTCGTGTAAGCATTCTCCTGCCACCTCAACGCAATCCGATCGCACGTATGAAACGTAAATACCACATCATACGTAACATTCGTCACGCCACCCCCACCATAGGCCGATGCACTTATCGACTCCACCAGCTGGTGGTAATTCTGGATGTAAGGGATCGTGGAGCCGTTCTGTGCGCCTTCGTCGTAGATGTGAATCTGATTGATTGAATTAGATCTCAGCGCCTTTAACCTCCTCAAGGATTGGTGTTGGGAGGAAACTTCGAGGGAGAGGATAAGTACATCTTGAGTGACGGCTTTGTCAAGCCCAGGGAGACCACCCGTCGCGAATGCATTCAGCCAGCGTGAGGCGATACCTCCTACTTCGTAATCGGCAATACAGGAGCCGCATGTCCAGGCCGAGATTGGAGTCGGGTGTATGCAGAGGAGGACAGCCGACGCAAAGGTGAAGATATGCATCTTTATTGATAGTGAACACAATGAAATATCGGTTGTTGAAGAGAGGATCTTACCCTTTTGGATGTGGTGGTTTGGGGAACGAATAGTCAAGAATTCAAAAAGCCTTTGGGAAATGCAGTCGTTTATTCCTTGTGTTATGCAAGACGACGGCACGTTTGGAGTCCAGAATGAATACTGGAAAAGCTTAGACAAACACCCACCTGCCTTTATCAGGTCGAGCTAGTCGAAAGATTCACTAATGTGGCAAAGCAGGCCGTGTTTTCACAAAGCAGGTATGTTTTGTCTCCTTCCAGCTGCAGAAATGAGAGGGGATGTATCGATAGTGAAATTAGATCCCACACTACCCGTCGCGTGCAGAGTGAGCAGACTACCCTGGTCCCATGTGGTATATGCGATTTGGGGCGTCTTCTATTTCCAAGCAGCGCTAATGCAGGTAGCTTTTGAATCCTTCACAAAATACGGGCTATCTCCGATTCTGAATACCGCGTTATGGTAGAGCTTTCAGCGACGCGATATAGTAAATGAACGTTACTATCTACGTCGCTATCCACTCCTATAGTAGGCTCAGTACTAGGCGATCCAATTAACGATGGCGATAGCGACGGCGATAGTAACATATAGTGTTACGCCATGGATAAAATAATTCGGAATGAGGGGGCCCCTAAGCGAGCCACCAAGCGAGCCCCCAGATTTTGTCCATGGCGTGAGTGTGTAGTGAGGTACCTCGAATTTACCATGAGTAAAGATACAGGTCCTTGGCACCTCGGCTTAGCTTTCATCCGACCTGTATGCTAGCTTCATTATCGCCGCTTGGAAATAGAAACAACCGAAATGAATACTTGGTCCGCCCGTTGTAGGATGTCGTAATTAGTGTTTCCGCGAAGTTGAATCGGATACTAAGGTAGGTACCAGCGTAGTGGAGGAGATAGTATGAGGATGGGTCATTCTGATTGATCCGCCAGTAGAGATCTGACGGGATGCCTGTGGGATTCAATTTCGTGATCCGCAACTAGCGGTGCACAACGCCGACCCTGGCACCCCCGAGACTACTTTTCCCTGAGAGCTCTGTACTGCTGCTTCGGCTTTGAGAGCTAGAGTAAGGGGAACTTGCTGGAAGTCTATACGTTATCTTTTGCAAATCAAAGTGCCACTCTTGGAAAGCAGACTCCCGTTCTATGTAAGACCGAAGACTGAACAAGACCGAAGACTGTACCAGACCAAAGATCGTTGTGACGGCTCAGCCGACTTTTTGGTGGCTCTGCAGCTAAGAAGATGGGGCTGATGATAACGGCCGCACTCGCACAGGGTTCAAGGCCGCGTGCCTTGTTAGAACATCGATGGTAGGGTTCGAACTTCAGCTCTCGGTGGTGGGTTTGTTTGCCTGTTCACTGGCAAGAACCCACGTAGGCAACCCAGATAATGGTCGTCAAGACGGATGCAAAGCAGTCGGAGATGGCAATGATTCTTTGAAGCAAAATCTGAATCATCGACCTAAAATTTCTACTATATCCAAGCCGTGTTCGAAGCCTTCCCGTCCAAGCTTACAATTCCACCTTGCATAGCGCTACGCAAAAGTCTCCAAATTCTCCTTTCGTCCCCTCGTCGATGGCGGACTCCAGCTTTGTGCCGTACTTCTGCTTGTACGCTACCTTGATTCTCTCCATGTGCCTCGGTTCCCAATGGAACCGTACTAGCCGACTGACGAGCAAGTCGGACCGGTCTTTGGACGTTTCTGCCAGTGCTTGGTGCAAGAGCAAAGCGTCGCGGACGGGGCGATTAAGTACACCGTTGAGAATGTGCGCGAGGGTTTCGCCCTGTGGGAATTAGCTTCGTGATGCATAAAGTCCATACCATTTGGGGATCGTACCACTAAGTTCTGAGATTTTTTGATCATTTCTCGGGCAAAGTTTTTCTTGTACTGGCGTTCAAAGATCCGCAAGACTTCTGCGAGATGCTTGTCGCTCCTCACTACGATGATGTTTATCATGGCAGTCTCCCCTCCCTCTTTGGCAGTCAAACCACGGTACAGGTCCTGAACATCTCTGCCTATCAGATCAATGGAGAGCTTGTCACTTTCGGACATGCGCCTCTCCTCTAGCGCAAGCAGGACGGCGTTTCGAAACTTATCCTTCTTCAGCTCTGTTTGCATGCATTTTTCCAGACTATTGTTGTACCGCTGGTCGCTAAAGGCATCTTTGATCTTGACAATCTCACTATTCGTGCGCCCCATAAGACTCTCGATTAACAATTCTCGTCGGGAGGTATTTGATTGATACCAGAAGTTGGCCCAATGCGCCTCGCTCTCCCATCTACCAAGAGCCGTAGCGTACGCGACTTTGCCTAGATTGCCAGTCACTTTCACCTTGATGTGCTTGGCTATGTTGACGCCTTTGCCTTGAGCCTTCATGTGCTTCTTGTACTCTGTTCGCAGCATCAAGACGTGGTCGTCTGACAGATGAGGTAAAATCTTGAGCACAGGCTTGTGGTCGGGTGCGGAATGCTTCAAGGCTGCTGCTAGAGCAAGTGCATCAGGCTCAGGATCGTAGAAGGAAACGCTCTTGCTTTTCTTCTTAAGGATGGACCTATGGTGGCCGTCTGAGTCATCGGAGTCCTCAGCAGAAAGTGGCTCAAGATCGGAGAGGCCTTCATCCATTGTTGATGGAAGCATCATTGGTGATGGCATGGGTGATATCGACTGATAAGTACCACGGTATGCTTCCAGAAGCGGGCTTCCCGGCGGCAGACCGCCTTGCATATGGACTTGATGTTGGCCTGGTGCTGCTAAGCCCAGCATTTCGCCCGCAGCCCCGCCCGAGACCGAGAGACGGTGTAGCCTGGGTGGCGAGGGAGGAGCATGATACCCGCTACGAGATCTTGGATCAGCGAATTGGGGCTGGACTGTCTGGGTATAGGAGGGCTTCCTGCCGTTTGGAGGGTGTCTTCCTTGACCTGCATATTGATAATACTCAGGCCCTTGTGAAATGATCGAGCCAGAGTGGGATCTGTGGCCCTCTGGTCGAGCAATGACTTGCGGCTGGGCATATCTGGATAGGAATTCAGTAAAGTAACACCTTTATTATGAGGGCTCTATGTTGCGTACCCTGCAAATCCTCCGGGCGTCTGGCCGTATTGCTCCCCACTCTCAACGCTGCTATTACTCATATGCCGCTTGTATTCCGCCGGCCTTTGCTCATGGCGGTCTGGTTGTGCATAAATGCCGCCCCGCTCACGCTCGTACTTGGAGCCTCTCGACGTCTCAATGTATTCACCTTTCTTTGCGCGAACCAGAGATGTCTCAACTTTGTGTCTACTCTTCCTGTCATCTTCGCTGGAGCTAGAGCTGGAGTCGCTTTCGTGGTACAGTGGCTTTTTCTGAGACTTCTTCTTGTGCTTGGTGTCCGAGTCACTATCATCACGATGCCTTCTCGACGACTTCTTCTTGTATTTGGAATCTGAGTCGCTATCATCATGATGCTTTCTTGACGGCTTTTTTTTGGATCTTGAGTCTGAGTCGCTGCTATCGCTATCGCTATCGCTATCACGGCGCTTTTTGGAGGACTTCTTCCTGGACTTGCGATCCGAATCGCTTGAGGAGGAGTCATCGTGTTTGGAAGACTGCTTTTTCTTCGATTGGGTGTCCAAATCGCGGTCGTCGTAGGAGTATTTTTCCACGGTCTTCTTGATCACGACCGCTGGAGAATGATCGCGGCGCGCATCGCGTGATCGCTCGCGCTCGTCTTTTCGCCCTGGAGACTTAGACCTTCCCCTTGAACGGCCGCTATCAACTCTGAGAGACATCGCCAATGGCTCACTTATCAATGCCAACTGCCACAGCCTTGAGCGTTGCAAGAACTCGATGCTTCAGCTGAAGCGGCACGAGCGCACCAAGGGCCTGCCAAGAGAGCTGCCCTAGCCCTGACTTCCCCACATTCAGCCCTGTCACCATCTGCCGTCCCTCTCGTCTCTCCAGGCCGTTTTTCACCTCCATCACTATTCATCGACAGTGCTCTTTCTCGTCAATGCCAGGACATCTGATGATCCGGATGTCAGGAAGACATGCGTGTTGAGATGAAAAGCGACCGATGGCATGCTCATATCAGGTGGCCCTGGCCATAGATTGCTACAGTCGCTCCCGTGTGGACATTGCTGTAGGGAGTCTGGCATAGGCAATTAGTTGAGAGATCCTCCGTATTGTGGTGCTTCTGTCAAGGTACCGAGGCTCTGCTCAATGGTAGCCTTGAGTGTGGTGGCGAATCTGGCTCTACTGCTGGAGCTTGGGGGATATCACCGCTCTCAGTAAAGGATGGATCATGAAGCGGCTACAGAGGACCAAAGACCTGCTCCACTGTTATCGTCAGCAACGGGGTAATATTCTATTTCAAGGTCATCGGCCAGTGGAATATGCAAGTGCTGAAAGAGGAATGTCGCAAAGATGGGCCGTTCCTGCAGATCCCGCGTCTTTCCCGCCAATCCTTTGATGCACGTTTCTGCAAGACCCCAACCATCAACTCCCCACACTTCGGATGTATAGCATCATCGAGCATTTATTTCAGCTGATTGACATCATGCGGAAGATATTGCTCTAATGACAGTCTAAAGCGTACCCTCTCCACTGTCATTCGGACTTTCCCTTTTCACGTAAACAGTCGATCCAATGAGCGTGCTTTGGACGATACTCGTGCGCTCCATAGTCACGATGGATCCTCCCTCTATAAAGACGCGGTATCTCGTCTGCCGCTTGTCAATTTCCAATTCCTATATCCTCTGCTTGCATTATTCTTTCTAGCCATGGCTCTATCCTACAAAACTCTCCTAGGCCTCCTAGCAACTGTATCCTATATCAAAAAATCCACCCCAGCGTTTCCCGCCCCACTACTTGAGGAGCGTCAAGCCGCTACAATCCCAGACTATGTATCAACATATGGTACGCAGCCTGAATATTCATTCTTTGTTCTCGAGACTCACACTATTGCAGCTCCTCTCGTATGGCTATACTCAGGGGAAACATACTTCCCAAGTGACATTGGGACTCAGCTCGTTCACACCAAGCCTGAGATCAACTTTACTGTCGTAGATGGTTACCCAACTCCCTTGACCCTTGACAATCTAGACTCGCTGAACGCTCTCGGGGGGAAAAAGGTCTATCTCACTTCGGTCGATGATATTACTACCAACCCTGCGTGGCTCAACGGGGTCAAGCCTGATAGCACTGGAAAGACAGATGGCGCTACCAGTGTCGCCATCATTGTGAATGATCGTGGAAATGGCGAGCTCGATGCATTCTACATGTACTTCTATGCGTTCAATTGGGGTGGTCTGTTCTTAGACAAAGACGTTGGTGATCATGTTGGAGTACGTTTCCTGATACCACCGGATCTTGGCTAAACCTGAGCTGACCTCTTTGCGAAGGACTGGGAGCATAACATGATTCGTTTTCAGAATGGAGTGCCTTCCCAAGTGTGGTACAGTCAGCACAGCTTCGGTGAAGCCTTCACGTACAGCTGCCTGGAAAAGCAAGGACTCCGACCAATCACATATTCTGGCAACGGTTCCCATGCGAATTATGCAATTAATGGAACCCACGACCACACCATTCCAAATCTGAACTTGCCTGGGACAGGAATTCTCACGGATTACACGGATCAAGGCACACTGTGGGACCCATTGTTGGGCGCCTACTTTTACAGCTTCAATGCGATTTCTGGCACATACACTGCATACGACTCCTCATACCCAACAGCCTGGCTGCAATTCCTTGGCGAATGGGGTGACGAGCAATACCCCAATTCTGATAAGAGGCAACACGAGGTGATCCCTGGAATATCTGCAACAGCCAGGTATTCCGGAGGTCCTACTGGTCCAGAAGACAAGCAGCTCAATCGCACTAAAGTGTGCCCAACGTCTAGGGGCTATGTATGTAATGTGAGAGACACTCTCACGTCGTAAGCAGCAGGGGATAGATGTGTATTAGTACCCCAATTTCAGATAGCCTTTTCGCGAAATATCCGGTGCCACAAGCACCTATCCTTTTCCTCTCTAGACTCGTGATTTTTCAAATCCTTTGAAACTCTTCAATAGAGAAGGTATAGAAGCAAGATATGACACCAGATCATCACAATCCATAATTGATTAGTTTTAAAACGGCGCTAGCGGATGATCATCCTTGAAAGCTTGATTTGAGCCCCGAAGCTGATCCCTGCAGACCATTAAGAGCGCCCCCTGATATTGATGGCATTGGGCCATTGCCACTTTCAACACGTCGTAATATGTCTTACCTCGCTGAGCCGTTGACGTATGGTGGGGGAAGTTAACACAAATATCAATATTGGCCCCAGCTAACGCGCTCTGTAACTCCTCCCTTAGAAGCTTCCTGCCATGCAACGGATCCAGCAGCTTCGTACCTGATAATTGGCCAGCCATAGCATCAGAACACTCGTTGCAATAAATCGACAATTTTGGAGTGCGAATCCTTGCTTTCCTTTCTTGGTCGGCTGCTCAAGAACCACCAATCGCTACTTCCTCCGCGCGAATACCTAGACAACCAGCGTGCATATCGCGCCTTCTCCCAAAACAACACGCGCCAAAAACTTCAAGTCGACCGCTATCATGATGCAGTCAACATCACCCCGGCAGTATCGCTCTGTGAGTAAATCATACGTTCCAGCGTCAGAAGAGAATACCGTTCAAACAGTCGCCGAGTCCACCAACACCAGCAATGGTTCTCTGCGGCGCAAGGGCTCATTCAGCTTTCTAAAACGCAGCAAGTCCCGTGAAAGATCAGTGTCAGGCGGCAGCACTCCGCAACGGAAGCTGAGCAAGAAGGAATCATCAAGAAGACGAGAAGAACAAATGATGCATGAACAAATACCTGCTCGGGCTCCAAGAATTCCAATGGTCCCGCATGCGTCCGACTTACAGACATTCGATTGCGAAATCATGTCAAATCGAGCTGGAGGATCATTCCAGCATAGACTAGCCCAGAAATCATCTCAAGAGACCATCGGTTCGGACATGTACCGAGGAATGCCAATCCCGCCAGTCCCACCAATACCACAAATGCCTGGTGTCACTTCAGCCAGGAACCCTTACGTTGATCAATTCGCCCGGACGGAAAGTATGGCAAATCGTGGACGCCACAGCTATGCAAGCAGTGCAATAAGTACCATCAACAGCCCCAGGAAGATTCGGCGAAGGAAAGACCCTACTCCTTACAAGTAAGTATCCGGAGCTCTTGAACCTTGTGTTTGAGCTATGCTAAACAGTGATGTAGTATACTTGTTGTTGGCGCACGAAACGCCGGCAAGACATCCTTCATCAATTTCCTCCGTACTTCACTCGCTCTACCAGCATGGAAGCAGCGGCATCAGCCTCGTGATGATGACTTCAACAGTCCTCTTTCAACTGCGAACGGGGCCTTCCCTACCTTCATATCCCATTACGTCGAAACTGAAGTTGAGAGTGAGCGAATCGGCGTGACGCTCTGGGATTCGGAGGGGCTCGAGTCCAACGTCGTGGATATTCAGATAGAAGACTTGACTACATTTATCGAGAGCAAGTTTGAAGATACCTACAATGAGGAGAGCAAGGTAGCCCGCGCTCCGGGCTTCCTTGATACGCATATACACTGTGTGTTCCTCGTGCTTGACCCTGTTCGCCTAGATGCCAATATTGCTGCTGCCCGGAAGGCTAACGAGGTTAATGGCGTCAAGGCTAAAGCCAACTCGTTTGCCAAAGGGCGCCCAGAGCCTACACCTGGGGGCCTAGACGAGAATCTCGATATAAATCTACTACGTGGACTCAAGGGCAAAACCACCGTCGTGCCTATCATCGGGAAGGCGGACACTATCACATCAGCACATATGAGGCATCTCAAACGTGCGGTGTGGGAGTCACTCAAGAAGAACGGCCTGGAGACACTGGAAGCACTCAGTCAAGACGATGGCGAAGATGATTCGGACATCGCCTCAGAGCACTACGGTAGAAATGGTCTCGATGAGCGAGACCAAGATGCGATCAACCACGCTAGTCGCACAAGCGCCGCCAACAACAAAAAAGAAGCAGACAAATTTTCAGTCACTTCCCACCTCGACTCTGCTTCTGACTCTAGTTCTTCCTTCTCAGCATCAGAGTTCGATCTCGCCAAGCCAGGCAAGCCATCGAAACTCACTCCCGCCCGCACACCATCATCTCCAACCGTCCCTACTTCTGCACCAGTGGAGCCTCCTGTGCTTCCCATGTCAATCATCTCTCCTGATCCTTACGAGCCAGAAGTAAATGGCCGGAAATTCCCGTGGGGATTTGCGGATCCTATGAATGGTGAGCACTGCGACTTCGTAAAATTGAAGGAAAGAATCTTCACAGAATGGAGAGGCGATCTGAGGGAGGCAAGCAGAGAGCTCTGGTACGAAGGCTGGCGAACAAGCAGACTGAACAAAAAGGCGAGGAGAGACGGAGGGTTTGTGGGCAGTATGGGCAGTGCCATGACGCAGGCATGGGCGCAATGAAGATGCAAGAGATGGAGCTTTTGAAAAAGGTGTTCATAAAGGTGGAATTATGTGCGGCGAAGGTTTACATTCTCATACCCCTTTCTTCTATGTTATTTTGTTCGACTCACTGTACGCATAGAGCTACCAGCATTGGCGCTTGTGCAACATAGTTGGCGTAGTCATCTGGTGTACGCTGAGCGTATTGCCATGGAGAATTGGTGAATCCTAGGTACATTTTAGGTGTGTATGTACCAAAACGATAAATGATTCCAATGAATGCAATGCTTCCATTGCACCGTCTTCGTCTGTAGACAATCTCGCCTTTCAAATGCTCCAGTAGCCGTTCCAGGAACTGTCAATGTTAAACACCATTTCTGATGCACAGTAGAGCCACGACTCTTATCATGCAATCGCTTTTCCCCTTCGCGAGCCCCGTGTCAATGGACCAAACAGGTTAGTGTAGATCTAACAGCTATTGGCGCTTGGCATTGATGCTCTACCAAAAAGCTTACCCAAATCTTGACTGTGCTTGGGCAAGGATCCTGACCTGCTGATCATGATGCACGAAACAAGATCACCTGCACATACAACTGCAATTCTACACCTCGGTTCCACGGCGTGAGTCTCCCTTTGGTCCAGTCTGGGCTCCTGCTCTCTGGGAACCTGGAGCATATACTGAACATATCTATTGACCCCGGATGAACTTATGACCTTATAGCGCCTAAGGCCCTAGCTATCCCTAGAACTCTAGGCTTACCACGCCCGGGGCCGGTAGTATATACTGAGCGTATACTACTATAGGGCCCGCTATAGGCGAAACAGTACTAATGGTGCTGTAGAAAGGGCGATATACAGTAAGATAATAAATAACACCGACGATATAATCGTAATAAGTATAATAGGCTATTAGGTCTAGTAGCTATAGCGGCTAGTAAATACCGCTAGCTGAGAGCTATTTTACTTTACTTTATACTAGAGCTTCGACCCTCCTTTAGAGTCAAAGTTTGACCCTACATAAACTCTATTTCGGTATTTCCATTAACCCCGGTTTAACCCGCATGGACTGAGGATATGTACACCGACCCCAGCGGAACTACAAGCCCCTGCCCTTACTTTCTCTTCTGTGTTCTCCAGCAATTGCCTCCAAGCAGGCCATGCATCAATAAAGCCACTCTTTTCGTCCAGACTTTCCCACACGCCCTCACCAATCCAACCCAAATGATAAACAATAGCCAAGATGAACGACCCAGGGCTCGACGACCCTATCAACGAGAATTCCAAGATTGAAAATGACATGAAAGAGGAGGAAGAGGTGGAAATGGAAGATGAGCAGACCTTTCTCAACCCCAGTCGCTGGTGGTTCGCGTCGACGGCGTTCCCATTGCTGGCGGGCACGTTTGGACCAATGGCTAGTGCGTTCAATATCTGTGCTTTGATTCAACATTGGAGAGTTGAGATACCGCCGGGTTTGGGGGCAAATGAGAGTCATGGGAATGATGTTAGGGATCCGAAATGGTAGGATTGGGAATTTCCCCTGCTATCTTCATGGTTTTGCTAATAGAAGTACTAGGCTTCTCGCGAACAATGGTGTCTCACTTGGCTTCGCACTCATCGCGAACTTCGCCCTCCTTCTGAACATGGCTCGACGTCTCTCCTTCTCGATTGCGCAGCCTATCACCATCATCGGCTGGTACCTCTCCTCCATTTTCCTTATTGCCGACCTGGCAGGGATCATACACATTGTTAAAGTGCCAGGCGAAAGACGAGCACTGACACAAGCCTTCTATTATGCTATGTTCGCGGCTGGCCTCTACTTTATCATTGCCAGCTTGATGGTATTTACTGTCTATGGCGCTTGGAAGGGACACTACTCGAAAGAGTTCAAGCTGTCTATGAGCCAGCGGACGCTCATGCTGCAGACTATAAGTTTCATGATATATATGGTTGGAGGTGCTGGCGTTTACGCAAAGATTGAAGGATGGATGTTTGTGGACGCTGTGTACTTTACGAATTACACGCTACTAACTATAGGTATCGGTGATTATGCACCTCAAACGCATCTTGGAAGAGGTCTGCTTTTTCCATACGCTATTGGTGGTGTCGTAATCCTGGGTCTCGTTGTCGGCTCTATCCGTTCTCTCGTGCTAGAACGTGGACGAAAAAAGCTCGGTAGCCGGATGGTAGAGAAGAAGCGCGAAGTCACACTCAAACGCATGCTCAAAAAGAACCAAGAACACAGACTCAACCCCGTTGAGAACAAAAAAATGGCGAAGGAACTCGGGATGTCAGAGCGAGAGAGACGAGAGGACGAATTCAATTTTATGCGTCAAGTTCAGCAATCTGCCGCGACGAGGCAAAAGTGGACTTCATTGTTCATTTCCGGCACGGCATGGTTCTTCCTGTGGTTCGTCGGAGCCCTGATATTCTATTTCGCGGAGCACGAGCAAGACTGGTCATATTTCGGATCTCTGTATTTCGCATACACAACCCTGTTGACGATTGGCTATGGCGATTACAAGCCCTTCAGCAATTCGGGCAAGGCATTCTTTGTATTCTGGTCTCTATTGGCCGTCCCAACCCTTACCATCCTTATCAGCAACATGGGCGACACGGTGGTAAAGACTATCCGCGATCTGACGCTATGGATCGGAGAGATCACCGTCTTACCAGGAGATGCTGGCATCAGGGCCCGGGCGAAGCAGATCATTGCGACGGGCACACAAGGCAAGGTCTTTCGAGGCTCGACTGATATAATGGAACAGCCACCGGGCATCGAAAAGGCTGGGGAAGACGTTGGTGATCCAGAGAAAGCACATGCTGGTGGTCCAGCTGCCGCTGGCACCGATCTCTTGGCTGGCAAAATCCAAAAAGAGGAACTTCACGAAGCCCGAGCAGCAGGCATGAAGGGCGATAAGATGGGTGAGAATATTCATGAATACCATTACCTATTAATCAAAGAATTCCGCAATGTCATGAAACATCTCAATGAATCACCACCCCGGAAATACACGTATGATGAGTGGGACTGGTTCCTGAAGCTCATGGGCGAGGATGAAGGTAATCATAAGTCTCATAGGGCACCTCCTATCGAGGTTAAGAATATTGGCGATAAGGAGCCGGATATTCAGCAGGGCCAGACCAGTGACAATACAGATGATGGCATAAGGCAGTGGAGTTGGTTAGGGAATAGGAGTCCGCTGATGGGGGAGACGGAGGAGGCGGAGTGGGTGCTTGAGAGGTTGAGTGTGACGTTGGAGAGGCAGTTGAACAAGCAGAGGGAGGAGAATGCGAAGGAAAAGCAGAGGACAGGGAGAGTGGCGGGGAGGAGGATTCGTGACAGTAGTGGGAGTGGGAGTAGTGGGACGTTGGAGGAGCAAAAAAACAGTAATGCCAGTGGCAATAGCAACGTGTGGGAGAAGAGTAAGTAATGTTTGTTGAGGATTCTGTCATCGTGCATTTTTAGCGGCATTGTTTATATCCTGCGATCTCCAGAGCCAAAGAGTTTGGATTCCATATGTCGAGGGGTTTGACAGAATTCGGATCGAGGCATTCTAGCGCGGGTGTGGATAAGAACAAGTGATATGATGTGAGGAACTTGCTATCGAGCATGATTAGCAGCATTGTCCACGTCCTGCGATCATCGCACTTGGAAAATTGGAAAACGTGCTGGTTAGAATCTTTACAAACGCCGGATCGATCTTCCAACGCGTTCTGCCCGCGATGAATGAAAATGAACGCGAGCTTGCTACCCATTGGCAGGATTTTCATACCCGTCTCGATCGTCGGATTTTGCTGCTCTGCAGCTTTGGTATTGGGATCCCGCAAGTTTGGAGGTGCACGAACACGATGTTTGCTACATCTCGGATCGATTCGCCGGCATAGATGCCTGTCTTGAAGAATGCGAAAACCAGCTTGGTATGCATAAAAGAAGGTCTATACCCATCTCAATCGTTACTCCTCGCTACTACGCAGATTTGATACCTCGTGAGTAGCCAGTGTGCCACCGCTGCGATGCGTACGGGCGTGACGTTGCCTCGATACACGAAAGACTGGCCCGATCAAGTATATGTATCCGCTCTCATTCACTCCAGACATATACAAAGCCTGCTATCATGAGCTGCTCCGTTTCTTCCCCACTAAAACTGTCATGGGGATCCGTGCAGGATCAACTTTCCGCATTCTTCTTTTGTGCGGGGTGCGGTCCGTTGAGGCAGCCCAATCGATGAGTCTCTAATCCACATTGCTCTTTAGAGTGACACAGCGCCGTCATGGGTCATGGGTTCTCTTCTCCGCCCTCGAAGGCGACGAACCTTGTACTATCATTGACCTATGGTCCTGGAGAATGCTGCTCCAGCTTCTTCTTCATCAAATGCTCTACCACACTCGTTTCAAACAGGCCAGGAAACATCGACTTCAGACTCAAGTTGTCGCGAATCGAGCATTTGCTCTATTCTATCGGCGTACAGTCCCCCATACTTGGAACAATCAGCCATGACAAGTCCGACCGCCATTGATGTACTGGTTACACAATTGACCACAATAGAGATCCCCAGCTCAGCTTCCAGACGCTATCAAAGGAGGTATGTAACGGTCAACCTCGCGCCCACTGCCTCCCCATCTGTCACCCCGACCAGCACGCTGCCGCCGATCAGCGAGACACCCAAGTCCTCCGTCCCCACAGAGACTTTCGTGGGGGTCACAGTTGCACTGGTCATTGTCATCCTGCTTGTCCTCGCTGGAGCAATCTTCCTGTTGCTTCGCGTTCGTCGGCTCCGTCAGCAATCTCTACGATCCCCTCACCGGCCAGGGCCAAGGTCCAATCCTACAAGTCGCAGCGACACGGCACTTTCTGGCCATCGCCTCGAGAAGTTCTCGACCCCTCCACCGCGTATACATCAAGCACCTCCCATTAGCCCTGCTTCACCACCACGGACATACACCCCAACTCGGAACCGTTCTGATACCGCATCACCTCTCGGACCCTATTCAAAAAGTGGTGCCAGCCAGCGTGACAAAACAGCCTCCCCTACCAACCCCACCCGCACTCGCATTCCCACCTCCAAGTTCACCGCCCCACCCATCACCGTCACTCCAGCCCGCCAAACAGCATCCCCTAGCAACAGTCAACCCCGACGTCCCAACGCAGCATTTATCAGCGGCCTCGGAAGTCGTTCAGAGGTGCAGCACCACCTAGCAAACCTGCAAATGCTGTCCGACACTACAGACATGTCCACCGACACCGTCGACGGCCCCAACGGGCCCCGCCAACTCCTCAATCCAGCGACGGCTGCCAGGCATGCGAAAGCGGCTGCTCAGGGGAAGAATCTGGCCTTGCTTTCGAGTGATGCGAGCGAGATGGACGATCCTATAGCTCAGATATATCAAGAGCGGATCAACAATTTCGGACCCAGTGGGGATAGGAGGGGCCAGGGCGCCAGGACTTGGGAGAATCAGGGGAGTGGGGTGACGCTGCCTAGGCCGCTAAACACGAAGCAGAGGTCTGGGAGTGATGGGCCGGGGGTGGTTGAAAGGGCGAGGCCGGTGGCGAGGGATAGATTTGATCGAGCGTAGCACGGTGGTACAATTGAACATATTTAGTATTGACTTACGTGGTTAACATGGGAGCGAGCGATTTGGCGATGGGAGCTTGGGTATGTGGGACATCATATGGGCTTTTTAGGGTTTGATTTTCATGTTGTATATATCCTGCGTCTATGCCTATGGTGCACATGGCGAATACATAATCTACACGGCTATCTTCGAACTACCGTAAGCAAATTCATGCTTATGACTAGCTCATATTACACTCAACAGCAGTGTCAAGCATGGCGGTATGTCCTCAAGATGAGATAAGAATTCCTCATTGCTAAATAAAGCGGAGTAAGAATGGCATGTGTCGAGCGTGTTTTGGAGACTCTGAGCGCACTTTTGCGATATCGTACCCGAAATGCCTGCCAGAAGTAAGCCATATGAAAGTCTTGCTAGACCATATGGATGCACGACTAGAGCAGGAATGTGTACAATATTGACCATTCCTGAGCGGAATAGGAGCCACATTGAGAGAAAAAGAGAGGAGAACGTGGTCTAAGTCAGTTGACCTCGTATCACAACAGGAATGTGTCATACTATCAATGGATCCAAATCCTTTATTCTTGCGATCTTTCCATGGTCCAAAAAAATCAGATGGCGCTATACGTAACCACTCGATTCTCCGCCATTACCACGTCGGACATGAGTCGCAGATGAAGATGAGTGGCAGATGAGACCTAAAAACGACCTCTTGCATCACCTGCTCTTGAACAACCTGTCTCAACACAACCCCCCATTGCACAAACTCCCCATCTCCAACCTCCAACATCCGTCCAACTCTCCCTCTTTCCCTCCATTCTCTGTCCCACTACAAAACAACAACGCATCCACGATTCGCTATGTCACGACCCCAAACCCCCCAAATCGGCCAACCTGCTGAGCGTATGGAGTCTGAGCCAAAGCGTGAGGGCGCATCTCTCACCTCTCTCTCGCATTCCATGTCCCACCTATCCACACACGAGTCGACTCCTGTTGTCAATCCTGTCGCAGCAATGAATAATTCACCACTGGTGGCTGTCTTCCTACTCAAAGAACGGGCCGTGGACTCGGGATCGACTTATACGACTTGCGGTAGCTGTACCCAGATCACAGACTGGAGCTAGGTCCGCATGGTCCTAGGGAACGCCATTCGGAATGCAATCTTGTGCGCCACTCGACAGGAACGGTAACATTCTCAGAAAATCTACAACAGCTTGCTAGAGACCAAGTGTTGAATTGTATCTACTTAGATCTGGTTTGAAGTATGCGAGATTGAGTGTTGGCGAAGAGGCAGAACGAAATGCATGCATGCTTGCATCTAGAACGAATAGGTAGACCTGAGATTGAACAATACATATGCATTTACAATTGCCTGAGGTATCCAGTCTTCGCATCACAGATCGAAATATGGGCTGCATACGTACTAGTTCACACCTGCGTCTCACTTCAGAGCCTCCACAATTTCCTTCTTCTCACCCCCAACAATGGTAGCCTCCTTCCCCTTCTCCGGCGTCCCCTTCCCCCTCATCAGACTCGAGCTCCTACTCCTTCCCCCCTCAATATCAGCCTTGACCTCCCTCAGGACGTCCTTGCCCTCCTCGAACTTTCCCAGCCGCACGACCAAGCTGGTATTCTCTCGTTGCAGAGCCCCCACTTGATCTCGGAGTATATCGCGCTCCCTACTCACAACCTCCAACTCCTGCCTCAGCTCCTCTTTCTCCCTCGTCAATTTCGCTTTCTCATCTTTATCCGCGTCCTTCCTCTTCCGGTCTTCCATCTTTGCAGCCTCTTTCTGGCGTTTAGCTTCGAGTTTCGCTACTTCCTTTTTGTAGCGCTCTTCTTGCTTAACCACTTCTTTGGCGTGCTTCTCTTCCATTTTGCGGACGCGCTCTTCTTCTTTGGATGATAGGTCCTCTTTGTCTTTCGTTTCCTTCTCGCGATTTTTAGCCAATCTCTCATTCAGCTGACGTTTTCGCTCGTTGAGCTTTGCCAGCTCCTTTTCGTGAGGCGACATTCTTGCTGTATCTTTCGAGTTGGAAAGTTTGGTCTGAGAAGTGGTGGATTTAGTAGATAGTCCATCGTCGAAATGGTCTTCGGCGCTGGCGAATGAGCCGACGCTCGATTCAGTACTGATGGACGGGGAGCGAGTGGTGCGTGTTGTATCGTCAGGGGGCCCTGCCACTTCGTTCACGCTAGCCACGCTGCCTGTCGCAGACGGCGACTGTTGGTGGCCGGATAGCCGGTCGATGACCGCTTGGGGAGCATAGGTCTCGATACCAGAGTAGGCGGCGCTGGCAACCGTGGAGAACAGACCTCCTGGTTGCGGCTGCGGCTGTTTCTGGAGCTGCTGCATCTCTGAGGGTGATGCGATATCCAGGCTTGCATGCCTTGGCACTGCCACGGCTGGTGTTTCAACCGCATCAGCTTTGCCGTCTATTCCACCCAGATGGCCATTCGTCTCATATGCTTCGAGCTCTTCCCGTGTCTTCTGCTCGATGTGCTCTGTATTCCCCTTGGCCAAAGCTTCGATCTCGTCTTCTGGGTGTTCCTTCTTGCATGCCCAATCCAGAAATTTGCTCGCATCAGCGACAATACTTCCAGGCGTTCCTCTCTCAACCATGAATCTGGGCACACTTCCTCCAGGATCGCTCCGCGTTATCATTGTCCATTCTACTGGATTAATCTCGGCTACATCACCTGTATGGGAGTTATCCATTGTCTCACCCTTCGCGCTAGAACCCCTCGACTCAGCAAAGGAGATCGTCTTTCCACGCTTTCGACCCTCCTTTATGATATCTTCCGCAAATGCTGGTGACAGCTGGTCGCCATTTGGCAATATCTCTGACGACCCATTCGCCACCTTTTCCGCTTGCCGTAATAGCGCCTCTTCCTCGAGAGAAGATGATTCGTGTCGCCGCATGGTTTTGAGGAGATCGGTGGTAGACGATGCCTTTGTACGTTTCCTGGGTATTTCGCGTATAAATTCCACGGACTCGTAATTCCCACGTATGAAGCCGTCTCTTGGTGGGCATTCTGGATGGTCGCAAGGTCTCGAGATGACCATGAAATGCCTTGGAGTATCGCTGAAGCGTGCTCTTGTCGGTTTCCCTCGTTCCGACGCAGATGAGGAGGGTCGGCTGTCGTCAGGCTTGCTCAGCGCAGTCGAAGACGTCAGAAGTAGCGTAACGAAATCTCTCGGTGTAGTAGGGCCGGGAAACTGCGCGGATAAATGATACACTGCAACTCCGTTAGTTATCGCTCCTTCCTTACCCCCTAGTACCAAAGCACATACCTTCCACTATCCCCGCCCCCTCAAAAGCCATTTTTTCCACCCTCCTCTCTCCACCAATCCCCCTAATGTTGCCCTCTCCCGGGCCCCCCTTCACCTCCAACGTCTCCGGAAACTCCCTCTGCAACCCCAATTTCCACTTCGTAAACCCCAACCCCTCATGCACACTCCTCCTCGCAAACCACGCCCCCTTCCCATCCTTCCCAGCGGCTTTGTACACCGCCATACCCAACGGGTTATCTTTCGCGCTCAACTTTATAGGCTTGCCCCATTCTTTTTGCAGGCTTTCATGTGCGGGGTTGAGGAGCTCGGAGCGAGCGCTACTGGAGGAGATCTCGGAGACGTTGGAGGCGATGGAGGCGCCGGTGGAGGAGCGAGGGCGGTTTGTGGATGTGACGAGGGGGTCATTTGGGGGCGGGAGGGGAACAGAGTCGATTATTGTTTGGGCGTCTAAGAAGGCTTGTTGGAGGTAGGTGGTGGCTTCGGATTGGGAGGTGGGGACGGAGGAGAAGGCCATAGGACCGAGCGATTTGAGGGCGGCGTGGAGGGCAGCCATCGTGAGTGTGAGTGTGCTGTGGGAGAATTGAGGACCCGGTGTTTTCGAAGAGCGAAGGCGATATTTTCGTTGTCTTGGTCAATGTCTTGAAAGTGGCTGACCCTCTAAGTGAAAGGTTTTAACGAAACTTGTCGTGACGAAGATTGCTTGCTGTAAAATGAGAGATAGGAATGCTTTAAAGATAACGAGATACTGATTGCTATCTATACAAGCTCTTAAGGTCGTAAATCATGGCACATAGCGTTGCAGTTGTTGGTTGAAGCAAGTCGGGCAACTTTCGCGCATGATGACGAAGCGGACAGCACTCATCAACATCCGAATCGAGCACGGGGACGGGCACGGGCGAACTTCTTCAACAAATAATCTGGCAGGTGAAGGGCAATGGACACGATTGAGAAGAGGAATTCATCTTTGTGAGAATGTCCGTATTTCACATTATATCACATGTATACAGAGCCCAGCTCCACCACCCAGCATCGGCTTCCTCCCACTCAATGAGAAGCATCCCAGAAACCAGTTCCAAGCGTAGGAGATGAGCCTACAAAACCCCACGCGTCGCCCAGCTTCGTCACCGTTCCGCGTCCCCAGTCAAGACCACAAAGAAGACCACTGATCCTCCCTCAAGTTCCACCACAGGCTTCCCTCGATGCGCAATCCCAACCGCGACCTCGTCCCGATCATCCACTAAGCGAACAACGCAGCACCCTCATTATCCCGGCATACCAGATGCGCCCCCTTAATCCTACTAGGTGATTGTCGTAATCTGCCCACCATGCCCGCTGGTACTCAGTACCAGAAATGGGAATCAGAACAGCAGGTATGTGGCCGGAGCTCGAGGGGATGCGCAAGCGCAGGCTGCCCCATCGAGTCGGGCCGCTCCCTGAAAGACAACAGATTAAGGAAAAGAATACAGGATCCGCGATGTAACAGTGACATTTTTCCTCCGATTTCTGTTGCCGTGAGGCCTCGATCTTGTATAAATGCCGGATTTTAAACCTCCCAAAAAGTCTGTCGAGATAGAAGCGAAGGTGGTGACAGGTCCGGCCGAGTCGTGATGCGTAAAGACAATGGAAGCAACGCTCGCTAAAACACGCAGGACAAAATATAAGCGAGAAAATAGGGTATCCGGCTCTGGTCCGTATCGAAGAATCTATCGTGATACCCGCCCGCGGTGGCGATGGCGTTTATGGTTCGTTGAGCTCGTCAGTGTGAAGTAGCGTCCTACTTTCGGCCTGCACGAAGTCCTTTCGACGCCTCCAGTGCTGGATGAACATGTATGGAGCGTTCGATTACATAGCATACGACGTCGGCGCGGCTACGAAGTTCTGGTAGTTGTCCCATCCAAATCCACCAAAGCCTGTACTCGTGCCGCATTGTTGTGACGTGAGTAGGCTAGGTAGAGGAAGCGGCTGAGACATCGGCGCCGATGTAACTGGGAGACTGTAGAATTGTGGTGGACTTGGGCTGCCGCTGGTATATGGGTCGCTGTAGGATGAGCTTGAGGTCGGCGAGTTCATCGCTGGGACGTCGTCGAAGAACATGCTCGTATCCATACCAGCATCCATACCGAAATCCATGCCTGCATCCATGCCAGCCCACATGCCGGAACCGGAGTCCGCCGTTGTGTAGACCGTGCTGTTTGATGGAGCATATGAGAAAGTGTCTCGTCCACTAGTGAACTGTGACGGTAGAGTTGGCTGCCACCAGTTCTCGGCACCGGTTGAACTTGGTAGGACTGGAGTAGGACGAGCGATGTCGACAGGGCGTGGTGGTGGGGGAAGAAGTGGAAGGAACAAGCCCATGATGGCGGTCTTGACCTCTTCTGCTCTCCCGCAAAGCAACTCGCCGGCACCATCCTCCTCTAGTCCTTCCAAGGCCATGGCACCCGTACGGTAGACATACTTATTGATGGCTTGCTTGAAGTCCCCCTGCAATCTCTTGAGTTGGATCTCCTTCTCCGACCAATTCCAAGTGCTTGCTGAAGTGTCTTTTGAGTGAATCTCTTTGTGGTACTCTATCAGTGCGTCTATCGTCTCGGGCGTGAGCTTGAAGGCGACTTCGTTCTGCGAAACCATGTCAACGTGGACGATGTAAGCTTCGATTGCAACCATCTTGTAGTTGAAGACAGCTTCTATTAAAGGATTGTCGTCATGGACGAGTTCCGACTCGGGGGCCTTTGCGAGCAACAGCGAGCAAAGAGTCCAGATTGCTGACGGAGACGCAAGCGTCTCCGTTAAGCATCGAAAGTGTTGGGGTACACTGTTCAGAGGCCTCTTGATCCGGTTTATTCTCTTTAATGTAGCAGTCAACCAAGGATCTACCTTGGTATTGAGGACTATGTTAGGAGCGGAACGAGTCTGAAAGGCGGCAGCCGAAGCGGGAAGTAGTTGAGCAGGCATGGTGGTGGTTGATGTTGATGGTTGATAGATTGTATGCGATAGGATGTAGAGCGGATATCGTGGGGTGAGGCTGACAGGAAAATCGTAATAGAAAAAGAACGAATTATATGGCGGTCCCAAGACTAGGGAAATATTGTGCACGCCTTTTGTAAGAAGGAAAAGAGTCGGTGGAGGTCGCACCGAAGTAGGGTAAAGGATAGAAAAGGGTATTATTTGGTGGGGGTGGTAGCATATTATATTCAGCGAGACGATTTGAGTGGGTCAGCGCAGTCGAAAGTCACGACTCACACAAGATTTGGCCATCTGCACAATCTAGCTTAGAACTATGCAGCTTGTAAGGATTTAGCCCAAAGCGACTGTGTATTTACGTTCGATGCGCGCTGAGCAGAAAGCACCAGTGCTCGCCTCGGCAAAAAGGCCGCGCCAGGCTGGGCCCTCACAGCCCCCAGCCCGCCGTTGCCGTGAGTCCCTAATATGCAGCTAGAAACGAATGGCTTATTTGCGTTATTCGCCTCCACCTTGACTCTTGATCAGTAGACATGCTGTGGTTTGCTAACATGGAGATTGCAATAGAAGATCATATTTCCCTACCAACTTGCGTTCGGTTGATGATCCTCACGATTAAATTGTTTATCTCGACAAGTCACACGTGCAACAGGCAAAATTTTAATAGAAACGTATCAGTCACCTTGGCCTTGTAGCCTAAGAAGTTGGTACCGTGGTACGCCCTTCAAATCGTGCGGCGGTGCGTGCAACGGACTTACAACAGTCAAGCGCGGGCGACTCCGTGACATTGGTCGTAGCGTATCTCCAATGTCTTGTATGTATTATGCATAACCCTAACTATTGGTATGTCTGCGTCATTTCTCGCCTCAATCGAAACGCTGGAAGTGTCTCCTTAAGTCACGAGGTATCGATTCCAGCGGCAGCAGCATCCTTTGGTGTGGGGAAAGACGAATCCCACGGCTTTGGAGACGGCTTCATCTGCCCTCAGCTTCTGTCGAGAGGTACGAACGGCCTTGTTACTGCATCTAGAACAAGTGACAGTGGATGCACGGCCCGATGGAAGCAACCCCGAGAGATCCAGCGAGCGTAACTACCCTAGCTGTATGGCTGGGGTGAATGCAGGGCCAGTCGATGACCTTTGATAGAACGCAAATCATGATATCTAAAGGTCTCATGTGATGGTGGTGTGGAGGGATTTGTTGGACGGTGTTGCGGACTTGCGCTTGAAGTTGAGCTTGTCGTTCAAATCCCTGCTACGATTGTTGATTGGTTCAAATCTACCGTCCAGCTTCTCTCAGCTGTCACTTCTTTCTGCGCTCCGTTATCTACACATTCTACATAACCATGACCTCCCCCTATCATCAAATTTTCATCTCGCGCATTTCGCTCTCCCAGATTTCCCTATCGACAATGGTCAATGCCTGTGGCAATATCGGACGTGGCTGATGGCTGTGCGTTAGTGATCGACGATTAGTGCGTGTTCTAAATGGGGAGCCCCCAAAAGCGGCCATGACACGCAATGTAAGGTAATGCGGCTTTTTACATGCGGTCGAAGCAATATCGATAGTAAGGCGCTGGCTTCGGTCACCACGAAAGCTGTGTTGCATGCATACTCGTGCCATGGGCCACATGGAATGACACGTGCTATCGGAAGCTATTTGTAGATCATTCTTCAAGCTATCCAAGCTTCTCCCAGCTCTAAGCGCGAGACTCGCTGCGTCATCTATCAACGTAAAACCACAAAATTGGACTCGTGACTCGTGCGCACCACGGATTGTTGTCGACTAGGCGCCACTCGGCATCTTTCATGTCTGCTGGGGCAAAGCTTGGTAGGATGTTTGTGGCACCCGGCTGGCGGCGCATAGACACGGCGAGGCTTGCTGTTTGCATAATGGAGCAAAAGCTTCCAGACCTTCTTGTAACTCAGACGAATAACACAAAAAGTTCTGCGCATCTTCGAGGAATCGTTTCAGACAGTGACACAATGCAGATGGGAACTAGGCCTGCATAATGGACTAACGCTAAGGATGAGTCACAAGATAGCGTGTTAAGCGAGCTCGACACGAACGCGTTCACGATAAACTCCAAAAATCGCGAGACATATGTGACGTGATCGAGGGCGACGTGATCCAAGGCGACGTGATTGAAACTTTTTTGGAACGTTGCTGAGACGAGCCGGCTTTGTCGACAGTCGTGTCTAGACATCTAGCCTAGTACACGCCTGGAAGGATCCTCCAAGGGACCTTCTTCCTGTACTCCTCCCAGTCCTGTCCGTACTTCCTCATGCACTTCTCCTCGTCCCTCATCTCTCGATGAACAAGCAAGATCGCAAAGTAGAACACGTAGAAATACGTAATCACCATGCCCCAACCCTTCGCCTCACCCTGATAGACCTGAGGTCCTCCAGGGGTACCCCCAAAGATATGGCCATCAGCTGGATGCGCAGAATTCTTGTTGACTAAATACCCTGCAATTCCAGTTGGTAGGCAATATGACCATGCCATAATCCAGTCACCGAGATAGTTGATGTGTCTTGCCGTGCCCCACCATCCAGATATCAGGAGCTTGCTTCCAGATTTGGTCTCCATGTACTTCAGATGTGCAACCTTGGGGTCATTGGGGTCGATCCTGAACCGATTCTTTTCGTTGTTGGAGCCGCGGAAAACGTAGTAGCCCAAGCCTTGCACTGTAAGTACACCCAGTATGCCGTTGAGTCCAAGATGAACAGGATAGACAGCGAGGTACCTCGCCTGCAGCGAATATATGAATGGAAGCCATGCCAGGTCACCAAACGCCAGCATGAAGCCAAATCCGTCAGTAGTAATGTCCATGGTCGTCAAAATCGCTGGCTCCATGTATAGCGCATCGAAGACGTACAGTGTCTGGAACAACGTGATCAAAATTATGCTATCGCTAACGTATCCGTAGAGCTTGTACTGATGTGCAATGAATGCTAGATCAAGCAGAATCCAGCCCAGCATGCCCGGCCGAAGTTCGCACCAAGCCTTGATGTCGATAGTCCCGAAGAGAGGTAATGTGACTCGAGGATTGAGCTCGCGACCGATAAACCAGTCGTACACCAGGTTCCCAGAGTGTCCGCCAGCTGCTAATTCTCGCTGCTCTTTGTCACCCTTCTTCACAGAGAAGCTTCGGTAGTATACGAAACAAGCAAGTGAGAAGGCTATCCCAAGGTTCGCGGTGATAAGCTGGGTATAATTATCCCATATAAATGTCCATAGGGGAAACTCGGGTCCTTGTATAGCTGTGCCAGTAGCTGCCATAGCGATGATAGTCAACGCAGAGCTGAAGGCTATGAAGTATTAGCCTACTCAACCAGGACACGGGCGACAGTGGTGTTTTACCATTGAATTTATACTTTAATCTTCCACCAGATGCCAGCTCTACGCCCTCTGTCTCGACACCAGGAAGTACAGTCTGTAGCACAAGACTCAGGAAGTAGTATCCTAGCACCCAAGCTGTGACCCCAGTGCTATGCAATCCCCAGACACCCTTCTCAGGCCATCCAGTCTCTTCTTTTAACTTCGATATGGTGAGGCTCTTGGGATGTAGAGCTGAGGGAACGGGGCAGCCGGAGACATCGTTGCAGAGGAACGAGGTCAGGTAGCAGACCAGAGGGAGCCCGAAAGAGGTAGCGAAAGCCCCAATACTGGAACCTTATCAGCATTGTTAAGTGGCTCTAGATACGTTGGCAGAACTTACGGTCCTCCAAATTCATAGCCATGAGATGGCGCCGACGGTAGCACTGATTTTCGTTCACTCTTCGACATGATTGCAGCGCGTGTGTATTTGGTCAGCTTCTACCTGCATCAAACTTTGAGCAATAACAAATTAACAAACTTGACGGTGAACGGGCACTATAAACACATTGTGAGGTCATCCATTGCCGGTGCCTTTCGCTGGCGCTGCCAAGGGAAAGGAAGCGAATTTGGGCAGGTTATCCGAGTTATGCAACGAGTGATCTTTCTAATCTTAGGACAACGAGCCCACGAACATCCACAGCATCAATGCAGTACGGTAGAACGTGTCTCTCAGACAGCTCGTAACAACTCCGTATCGCCTGGAGCCCCTTCTGCTCCCAGGCCGCCATGCGCCAATATCTTCCCGCCGCGCTCCTGCCTCTCCTCCTTTCTACAGCTCTCGCAGCAGACTCAAAACCGGTCAAACCATGTCAGATCTACAACCCCATCAATGGCAACTTCTACGACCTCAATACCATCACAGTGCAGCCTCTGCAAAACCACAAGAAAGCGCATAAAGATGACCGGTCAGAGAGTTGGCATGCTAGGGGCTACGATTATGATACGAACTTTACGATGAACTTTTGCGCGCAGGTGATTGAGCCTCTAGATGAGGTAGTAGGGATCAAGGAGGAATTGGTGAGGAACGTCAGCGCCTTCTATACACATGGCGAGAAGACGTATTCGATAGGGTACGTTGCTGCGGCCTAGCCCAGGCCTAGGGCATTTCCTCTCCATAGGAACGGTACTGATTGCATTCTAATGCAGACAAGCGTCCGCCGAACCACTATTCCGAGGCCGCAAGCTGATCATGAACTACACGAATGGGTCCCCCTGCGACCAAGCCTCTGATCACCTGATCCCCCGCAAACTCAATGGAGACTACGACGATGAAGACGATGACCGAGACGATGACCGAAAGTCTCGCAAGCCCTCCTCAGGCAGAGAACCTGCCAGGCGGAAATCAACCATCATTTCCTTCATCTGCGACCGTGATTCGCTTGCCCCGAAAGCCCATCTCTCCTTCCTAGGCACGATCGACGAATGCACATACTTCTTTGAAGCCCGCTCGATGGCGGCTTGCGGTGGGATTATCGATCCTCAGCAATCGTTGGGCCCCGGTGGTGTCTTCGGGGTTATTGCTTTGATCGCGGCTATTGTGTATTTGCTCGGTGGCATTGCGTATCAAAGAACCGTGATGCACCAGAGAGGATGGAGACAGTTGCCCAATTACACCCTCTGGGCTGGGATTTTCGGCTTTGTTAATGTGAGCATACCGTAACAGTTGATGCTTAGATTGAAAGCTGACTATGGCTTGGCAGGATATTTTCGTCATCCTTACCTCCTCATGCGCGCGCCTGCTTCCTCGCCAGCGGGGTTACAATCAGCTGCCAACAAGCGGCCGCGGGCGCAGCTCTCGCGAAGAGGAGAATGGTCAGTCTTCGCTCCCAATTATCCTTCTCAGACCAGCTACTGACGACTTGTACGCTAGGCCTCATAGACCAATACGATGATGAAATGTGACTTGCAGTCGATCATGAAAAGCCTCCTTTACATAGGCCCGTGATCTTCACCTCATCGAAAAGCTGGCGCGGAAAATGGGAATAGCTGGAGAATATCTTGCTCGCATCGTTACGGGGTTCTTGGGCGTTATTTGTTCGTAATGGCACAATAGACTCGCCGGGTATGCAAATAGGGTCCACTGATCTGGATGATCGGTCTATAGATTTCTTCTGCATATCCAATGGAGCTCGTCTGCTGTTCTTAGACATTATCCACAATCAAAACTGAGTGTGAGTGCTCAACTATTGCAGGCGCAGTGGCCGTGGCCTGGCTTCGAACTTTCTGGAACTACCACAATATCGTTGTGCGTTGAGCAGGAACAAGCCCCGAACGTGCTCCAAAGGAGCAGAGTACTACGAGAGCTATGCTCAAGAGAAGGACCCAATGGCGGCTTCGGGTGACACTCACGCTTGGTCTAACAAAGATATGCGTGCATTTGTTAATCAGTCTGAGTGCTCAGATCGCGACACCTCCAGTGTCTTCTTCGAAAACAATTGCAGAGATCCCGACACATGCCTTAGAAGGCGAGGAGCGGGAGGGAAAAGAAATACACAAACAGCGATGAAGCCTTTGTACATTTACCTATCAAAAACGTAAGAGTATGGTTCAATGTTCTTGTCGAGCGGATACTTGCGGGGAATATGATCAATGGGTGTTGGTGGAAGCCCATTCAAATTGGTATTGATTCCAATAAAGAGCTTCTTCGAAGTGCCACAGGATACATGCCCAGACATGACTGAACGGTGGTGCTTTCGATATGGGCAACGGTACATGGAGCGTAAAGTAATTGTTACATGAGTCTTGGGTAATGAACAAAAAAAATCGAAATCGTACGTTTGTATAATTCTCGAGAATGATATTTCAACCTTTTCGATTCGAATGCTTTGATTGCCGCTCCCAGACCTGCAATGACAAAATTCTGAACCTCAAGAAGTGCTTGCTTGATGCGCGCTCTCTTCAAGATTCTCACCTATCTCCTTTCCCGCCAACTCCAGCTCCTCTCTCGCACACAAAGCCTCTTCAGCTGCTCCATCTTTAATAGCGAAGCCATCTCGGTTTTCTTCATCTGGCGGCACAACACCACTACCAAATAGCCTATCGAGCCTCTTTTCACGGTCCCATACCCTCTCACCCTTCTCGTCTCCCTCTCCCTTTCTCCGAAAATACACGATCCGGTGCTGTGGAATCCATTCCTCGTCAGTAATGTCGCCTCCGCCCTTCCACGCTGACACGTCTAGCTCCATGATTTCAGGTGCATGCCGGTCACTGTAGCCGATGATGAAATCAGACTCCTTGAGGGCTGGATCATGCCGGATACGGGAGAGGATATCTTTTGCTGGACGAAGGAGGGGCTTCGTGTCTTGGGTACGGTGTGCTGCTTTCCGGGCTTTCTTTGCTTGGGCTCGGGGTGTTGAGCGTTTTCGACCAGATGATGATGGAAATTCGCAGTAGTCGTCGGAGGTGTAATCGCTATCGGTGTCGTGGACTTCGAGTCCAGAGTGCTGGAGTGGCACCATGTCGTTGTTATTCTTAGAACATATGTTCGCAGTCATAGTGGCTAGAGAGGCGTTGGGGTCAACTCCATCGGGCGATTGCTTTGTGCCCGCCATGACTGAGGACATTTGGCTGGGAATTAGATATGGTGGGAAGGGTAATGCAAGGGAAGATCAAAAAGATTCTATTATGGGCAAAGAAAAGTTCTCGATGATATAATACGACTCAAAATGTGCTTATGTTGGAATTGAGATAGTGTTGGATTGAGTCACATTGCATAGCCTCGAGAGCCTTTTCTGGCGGGAAGGTGCGCCTCGATGGATGACTCATGATAAGAATGTGCATGACACGAGACTCACAACCGTAACCTACAAACTTTTACGAAGTCTTAGCGTGTAAGAGGTACATCTGACTGAATCAGATTTTGAGGAAGCGTACCGCTTGGAGGAGGTGGAGCAGGCCGCGCTAGTAAATCACTAGCGCCTTGCGGGCGTCTTCCGGATCTTTATCACAAATCTTAGACAATCGTGCTTTAGATTTACCCAACATCTATCCCTTTACTCTCAATATGTCTGCCCATCGCTACGGCAGAGAGCCTGCATACGACGATCGCAGGCCATACTCTGGGCAATACTCTGGTACGCGAAATGGGGACAGCTACAACGTCGACTACCGACGATCACACTCTCGAGACAGGTACCGAAGAAGCCCTTCACCTCGCGGACGATACGTATCTCCACCACATGGTAAACCATAAGCAGGACAATCATATCATTCAGCTGGCGCCTCTGCTAACCAAGATTATGGGAAGATCGGTATAGGAGTTCTCGCAGTGGGGACGACTTCGAGATCAAGGGCGCATCGACTCGGGGAGAGCGTGATTCCAGGAGAGACGATAGCAGAAATTTCGATTCATATCGAAGAGGCCGCTCTCCGTCTCCATGCGAAAGAGACCCTAGGATGTACCGCGACAGGGACCACGAGAACTATAGATCACCTAGCTATGACAGCCGCGATCGAAGCCGAAGCAGAAATCGAAGCCAGCGAAGGGACCGCTCGCCATACTACGGAGGACCGCCTAGCAGAGAGGTGATACTGGAGGGGCTAATGCCAGAGATGGTAGAAGAAGACGTTGGCCACCCCACCCACTATACGCTCCAGACATGACACATCAATTCTGATACCACAAGAGCCTAAGTATGATGTAAAATGTTGTCGAACCCTGGCTAAGATGTGGCATTCCTACGGTCGCACAGATCTCGAAGGAGTTGAAGCAGTACCACGATGCATACAAACTTGAAGACGTGCGAGTCATTCGGGACAGGCAGACCAGTATGTGCCCTGATGAGAGTATACGCTAAATATCCATTCTAATCTCGTCTTCAGAGGTCTCTAGAGGCTTTGGCTTTCTAAGATTCGCAACGCTCGAGGAGTCGAAAGCTTTCGTAGAGCGCAACTACCCTACCATTCATCTCTATGGCAGTAGTTCAACAGATAGTGACAATGAAGCAGCCAAAGTCCGGATAGCTTACAGTCGTGAGCGAGATGATCGTCCTCGTGAGGAAAAGGCAAATGGAGAATGGACCTGCAAATTGGTAATACTCCCAGACTCTATTATTCCTGTTCTATTATTCACCAATGACTAGTGTACATTCGTAAATTTCCCAGGTCGGAAATTTTGTCATCGATGTCAAACACCGCAGATTGGTATGTGCTCCAAAGAACGGAATGAACCGATATTGATTGGTTCTCAGACATGGCTGCGTTCGCACCAAAAGCCCAATACCTCAATAGCGGTGACAGTGATGTTTCACCTGATGGCACGCCCTCTCAATTCCTGCTCCTTAGAGGACTCGAACCTACCGTGACCGAAGATCTGCTGGCAAAAGGAGTGGGGAAGCTGTACAAGCCTGGGCGGAGGTCATCACCTCCTGCAAACACAACTGCGAAGAAGAACAACGCCAAAGTTGCATCGACAACGGGAGACGCGAATCTGGGTGCCAAAGAGGGCAGTTTGCGAAGAGTACTACTTGTCCGGGACAGGCGCAGCAACGAAAGCTGGCGCTATGGCTTTGCTGAGTTTGCTACAATTGACGTACCTTGCCTTTGCGCATCGATATCGGCATTTGCTCACATGATGATTACAGGACGCCCAGGCCGCTTTGATTCGCTACAATTCTTTCGAAAAGTTTACCATCTCTTCTAAACCCGTTACAGCCGACTACATCCATGCTGGTGTCTTCGTTCCTGTCTCCCACACACCAGGAGTGACTTACCAGTTCGTGTTCAGTCCACTTGGTAACACTGCGACTAAAGTCCAGTACTGGGATGAAGAAGCTTGGGCCAGCGAGCTAGTCGTATCTACAGGATCGCCTAAGCTAGGCAACGCAACGAGCGATGGTCAGGTCCGTTCTGCAGCTGATCAAGCAGCTACTGCTGCGGAAGGTGAAGGCCTAGTCAAGCCCGGTAAAGAGGCCGAAGCGAAGGCAAAGAAGAGAAAAGCAGAAGCTAGCGCCGCTGCTAAGCAGAAAAAGGTACCCAATATTTCTCAAAGCGGAGGCGAGAATGTTGACTAATGCGCATAGACTGCGCCCGCACATCTGCAGTTCTGGAGCAATCGACATGCAGAGCTTCATGGTATGAAGCCTGAGGAGGCCTCGGATAATGGTAACGATGCCACAGCTCCGTCAGAGAAGAAGGGCGATGGCGAAGTAGTGGCTCCGCCTGCACATTCTTATGCGAACCTGGAAAAGAAGTGCTGCTACCTCTGTTCTCGCCAATTTAAGACCGAGGCGGAGGTCAACAGACATGAGCGAATGAGTGACCTTCACCGTGACAATGTGAAGAATGAAGATCTTGTGTCCAGAGCCATGACTAAGATGGTCAAAGCGGGTATTATTTCCTCGGCCTCCGCAGATGACGGCTCAGAATACCGTGACCGCGCCAAAGAGCGACGTGCTGCTTTTGGTGGAGGTAAGAAGATATCTTTACCGCTGCAGAAGTCCGCAAGCAAGCCTGAAGAAGAGGTTCAAGACGAGCCGGCTCCAGTTCCGTCGAAAGGTGCTTCCCTACTCGGCAAAATGGGCTGGTCCGCAGGCGAAGGCCTTGGAGCGCAAGGTGCTGGTATGACGGCGCCTATAGCCACGGATATGTACGTGCAAGGGGTAGGCTTGGGAGCTCAAGGCGGGAAGATGGGTGACGCTGTTACTGAGGCTGATAGAAATACTAAGGGGAGTTATGGCGAGTTTCTGCAGCAGACTAGAGACAAGGCGAAGCAGAGGTTTGAGAGCATGGGCTAGGATGTTTCATGGAGTCGGCGAATGTCTTCAACGGTGTCAATATAATGCCTTACGAGATATGCTGCACGCTGGACCTGGCATGTACCCACACTTACCGATTGGCGCTCTTGAGCTAGGGATATCTAGGGGATAACTGCCCAAACTAGACGAAAGACTTCCAAAGCCATGCATGCATTACGCTCCAGTAGGGTCAATTACTGATGTACAGCTGCAAGAGAACCCTCACATGCCATAACCACTTATCTTACGGAGCGGAGCTTGCACATCGTATGTTGTTCCTCGAGTTACAGCGCAATTCTAACACGTTGTATTCCAACCTGCTCATCAGAGTAAGTGGCACCGCTTGTACTTTGTCAAAGTACGCCCTGGCCACGAGACAACACAAATAGTGCTGCTTCTTCCAGTGGCACTCAGTCGCTTGCCATGTCATACTAACAGTGAAAATGATGCTCTCTGCATGAGACATTGGCAAATATTTTAGTTCTAGACAAGTAGTCACGTATCTCAACCAGGATCCGTAAATACATACACCTTTAAGATCCTTTCGGTCCTAATTGGTCGCTCCTGCTGTTGTGCCATGTATTCTTCATTCATGACAGATGCTCAATCCTTTTTGCAATGACGCTCTCCCTGCAGTAGAATTACTGCAGCCTCTCAGCAAGTAAAAACCCATACCAAACCATAACCCCCAATCCAATCAAATTCGTCAGCGCACTTATCCCATGCATCCTACTAAACGCCTTATTCAACCTCTGCATCTCTGTCGAATGTGGCCCGGCATCGTAGTACTTCTTCCCATCCCTCGTCTCCTGATGTTTCCTCTCTTTCATAATTCTCGTAGTAACCGGGCCCGCCCATACCAAGTTCGCGGCATTCAATACAAAGACCGTAGTTATCGGCAGTAGTACGCTGTATCGATTTCTCTCATCTAATACCCCACTTAAGCTGTCCGAGTCGGCGGCGCCTCCCATGGGGGAGAGATTTCGAATGCCGGGATATGTGAGGGCCATGACGACCGGAAGGGCCGTTTGGAGCGCGAAGTAGACAGGCGTTAGGGCTGCTTGGAGGGTGGAAAATTGCGGGCGGGGAAGGGCGCGGTAGGAGACTATGCCATTTATGAAAGATTGGTAGATGGACGAGCCGAGAAGAGTCCCATAGCTGGAGGAGAGAAGTGGTTAGCTATATAGGATGGGGTACAAGTGGGGTGGAAAAGGAAGACGGACCTCAGGATGTGGTAGGGAGCAGGGCTGTAGAGGATGGATATATCTGGCATCTTGGGCAAATAGTAGGGAAAGTAGAAGCGGATGAATGAAGCACGTGAGTTGAGGGTAATTATGTGGAAGGAGAGAATGGCTTTTCCGTGCTACATTCAATATCGAGGTTGGATTGGGACTAGCGTCGAGCTATGATATCAACATCCAGGGCGCGCTTTCAGTGCTCAATATTTGCGTCAATCTACAAAGCTCCTCATTTAACTTTGCGTAGAGTACAATGAGGCAGTATCTACGCGTCCATACGGAGAATAGTGCACAAGAGCTTCACCAGGTTGCCAAGCTGATGATGCCCGTCGCGCCTTCGAACGCTGGCGCCCATCCACGCACTTTGTTGGCACATCAAGATACTCGTAGTCGTTTGCTGGGTTTCATCATTTTACCATCTCAGTTTCGATTCCTAATGGCGCTGGTACAATGGTGTCGTGGCTTTGTTCGTATTCTTTCTCGTACCCCTCAACGGCATGCTCAAAAGTCGATCTATCATGGAACGTAGCTGTCTTTCCTATAGATACAGCCGCTGGTGTTGCAATGATTGACTTTGTGCTCGCTATCATGGCGATGACATGAGGGTCGAGATTGAGGCTATAGGTATGTCTTCTTCTGCCTCCTGAGCCAGAATCACTAGACTGACGCTTTGCAGACACGCTGATCAACGATCTACCACGAGTAATGCATTACGGATTGTGGCCAATATTGAGATCTTGCATATGTGGTAGGGTTTCATCATTGTTACATGCAGCCTGTGTCTAGATTGAGTGCCATCTTGTACCTCGTCAGATGTGGTATTCTGAATTGCGAACTTCAATCCTTGGTTCCGAATTCCGGCACTGTTTTCTATGCCTTTGTCCAATATCAAATGTACATGCAAACCTCCTCACCTTCCCCTACCTAGGTCGGAATATCCCCACCCGTGTATCCCCGAACAACAACATAAAACCCCCTATCCCCCAAAGCCTTCAACCCCCCACTCCCTGCCACAAGCGTTATCTCCGTTTCACAATCCTCCAATATCTCGAATGCTGTCTGCACCGCCTGCTCATTCGAAAACGTATCGCCAAGCGAGCTTGGCCATATCCCAATACTGCAGCCGGACTTCTCCCATATAAGAGGATCCTGTTTCTCTGATCGCCAGTAACATTCTGCCGGATTTTTTTCGGGTTAGCGTTGCTCCCAAAACGACATTTGTGGATTGATAATTGATGTAGGGAATCGTTTAGGGGAGGGGGGCCATACTAATACGATAATCGCTCGAGAGGGCGATCTCCTGGATCACTGGGAGGCATGTTCGGAGGCTGACGTGGGGTTTCCGGGGGTCATTGCATTCAGCTTGATGAGTGGTGGTTAGCGTTAGGTTGGATTGTGGAAGTTAGGGGCTAGTGCTTGGGAGTGTAGGGCGAGCAAAAGGGTGAAAAAAGGGCCCAGGATGTGCACCTCGATCTGCGAATCTCAATGAGCAAATGGGAGAAATACGATGCACTTGTTTTATCTCGGTTGTGGCATGTCTTCCTGTCTATGGTTTTTCTTTTGTCGCCAATTTGGCAGATCGCATAAATGACGCTTCAGCTGCGCGAAGGCGACGTACGGCGCGCAATTTGGGCAGGAAAACAGTTGCGCATGGAGCGACGAATACAACCTTGTTGTAATGTGAAGAGTCTCTATTGGCCATGGTACCTGATCTGCTAGATTACTTTCCTTGAATGCGAAAATATCATGCACAAATTATGCTCCACCGAGCCATGATCATCTTTTGTTGATACACATGCTCGATATGGTCTTGAGTTTATTGTGCGCAAGGACGAGAAAGTGGATCCGTGACATCGGCTACGACTGTAAATTTTTCTATGTGTATGTCCTCGAAATGTCAAGTCATGATTCAAGTACTATACTCAAAAGCTACGCCAATGCTACCTGAACCGTCTGAGCTTCATAGCCATAACGCCCAGAGCGGATAAATATGTATCTTCGGCCCTATATACGAACGTGTGTATTGCTATGCATGATTCTCCAATGTTTCATTCTATCTAGTCCATGAATCTAGGCGGCAGATCGGGTCCTTGAAAGATACAGTCAGCACTGATTATAGTTCAAAGCAAGGCTGGGGGAAATATACCCCAAATATAAAGCCCATCCGGACTCGCAACATCCGTCCTAGTAGGAGTATCGCAATTGACCAGATCGCCATAGACGTAATGCTCCAAGATGAATTTCGATGTATCCAACCTGCAACCGCATTAGCCAGATTCATCATCACAGCCCCATACCCAACAACCAAAGGCACATATAACAAGCACATACCAATAATCAAATATCTGACTTCCCAAACTATGTCTTCTCACTCGCCAACAATTCTCATAATCCTGCTTCAACAATCAATCACGACCCAGCACTTGAGTATCGAAATCAAAGATCTCGAACGAGGCGTGGTGGACGTAGAATTTAGGACCCTCGAAGAAGAAGAAGCAATGATGGTCAACGAGTTCGGCGCCCCGGTCGAGGTGTATCAAGGTTGTAACGTCGCGCCCGTCTTCGGTCTGGGAGAGCTAAATATATTTATAAATTAGTCGAATGATACTGATGAGCTGATGGCCCTGACAAGCTATGTAGGATAAGACTTAGATCTGTGGGTTTGAAATTGAAGAACGCGGTCCAGGATCTTAATGATTTTGCGAAGTTCGTGGCACACATGCCGAAGTGGCCAATTTTGTAGATTTACGCCGGGCCTATACGGTGTAAGATTTTTGTTAAGTCCCCATCTTCTAGAGGTACTGACGTTTTTGCATCCCTCGGGACTTGTTAACCAATCGATGCTTCTCTGTTGACTGCTCTTAGTCAATACATGCAACTTGACATAAGGACGGGAACGTCTTATGGCCACCCACGAAATTGAAAAGCCTCTGCTCATGCTCCTCACTCATCTCTCTCTGCTCCTTTCCATAAGCCAAATGCACGGGAGACCTATCCGTAGGATCTTTCACAGTAACACACTCCCCACCTCCTGGCGCATCAACCAATTCATAAATCTTATTCGCAGTAGGAATGATTTTACCAGCGAGCTCGAGATCCTTCCCACTTTCTACTACGAACGCCGTTCCCCCAAACGCATCGTCCTCCCTTTCTTTGCTGCAATACAGCCACGGCTCTGTACTGTAGCCGCGATAGTAGATCGTCTCGTTGGGTTGACCGGCGTTGGGAGTCTTGACTGGCGTGAAGCCGAAATCTTGCAGAAACTGCGATTCGTGCTCGAAATTCTTGTGGGTATAGTACACATAACATATCCTCTCCAAGTTGACCTTCTCCTCACTTGGAGACTCTGGGGAAGTAACAGTAGAGGGCGATCTGATAGGCACGTCCTTCCTCAAGGCGTGTGAATGTGATAGTGAGTCGTGCTCCAGGATTTAGCCTTACGAATGTATGCCCTTTCTCTGTGAACGGCATGAAGGGCCTAGAACGTGGGTGTGGCAGACTCTCCCTTCATGCGTGCGTTTACATGCAGCTTGTGGTATTGATTGGAAATAATATCAGAGTCCGAAGATGTTCGTTTTGGGCGCCGGACTGATCTGCGGTATAATCGAGATGCGTCTCCGAAAGAGGGTGTGGAGCGTCTTTGCGGGGCCATGGATCCTTTCCAGTAGTAAGGCGATCATTGGTGCATTATCGCGCGTGATCTTTGCTGTGCAGGATGCAAATTTGAGGTGAAGATGATTGCTTCATCTCTCGAATTCAAGGCTGCATTGCGCCAAGATTTATTGTGCGGCGAAAAGGAGAGAGAGGAAGTAGGAATTTGGCGAGCTTCATACTAAGCAGTAGTACAGTATAATGGATATATAGTTCTGGTGACAGTCTGCATATGGCCGAAGTAAATGCTGTAGTGTGCAATGTCGCCATGACTTAGTCAATTTTCGACCCCAAGCCACGCTTTTCGAAACTCTGATCTAATAAAATGACCTCGAGTAATTCCAAACGAAAGTTGACGCCCACTGAAAATGCTATTGACACGCAGACAATCGAAATGCGGGATCACAGTTTCGATGCAGTCTGTGAGCCTTGATTCATCCACTCGAAGTCGTCTTTGAGATAGTTGTGTGCTCGTAGATCCCCGCTCCTGGTATGGCCTTCAAAATTCTCAGCACGGGCTGATCTCCCAGATAAACTGCCAAGGTCCCCACTGGCGCGGTCAGATGTTACTTCTTGGTAAGTTACGATGCGAAGATATTTGCCAACCCAAAGGCCGCCAGTATATCTCGAAGCCTTTCGTGCTGGAAGAACGTGGTTCGTGCCGATACCTGTCGTGCCATATATGCCTGCTATCTTTCATCAAAGTGCTTTTGAGACGGCATCCACTGCATGCACGCTTGTTGCAAGATTGAGCTGATCAGCAATGATTGTGAACGCCGAACGACAAGATTCCACCGTTGAGCCCGAAGCTCAAGAACGATCTACCAATGCTATCTGAGGTGAGAAGCTCACAATTCTTTTACCTCTTTATCTTCCATTATCACTACTGTCTTTTCCTCTATGATTGTCAAATCTTTGATACGTCCGCTTCTCGGCAGGAAATTTTGGACGCCCTCGGGACGGTCACCCGTCCAGCCTCATATGCATCATCAGAGACATCCACTTCCATATCTGTCCCATCTGAGTTGAGCTCTGGGCGAGCATAAAATGCCCACAATATACTCGGGAGAATAACGAACAAGGTGTTCTCCGCAAGATGCATCCCAGGGCAAATGCGGCGTCCGGCGCCCCATATACAACGCTCGAGGCCTACAGCTGCCTTCGAATGGTTGCTTCCGCTTTTCTCGTTGCTTTCATCACCGTGAACATGGCATTCCGGGCAGAATTGCTCGGGATCGGCGTAGAGGGAAGGTTCGGAGAAAGGGGCATATTGATTTAGCGATACAACAGTGCCGTCGGGTACCACGAAATCCTTGTAAACGACATCGGCGCTGGTGTAGTGAGGGGACCCATTATTTGTGGAAGGGCGCAAACGCAGGGCCTCTTGGACACAAGCGCTAATATAGGGTGATGAGGCTCGGTGGCCGAACTTGGGAAATTGGGTGTCTGCGACAACGCTTGAGATTTCGGCGTGGGCGCAGTCTTGAGTGGCAGGGTTGGCAGCCATGAATTTGAGGCAGCTAAGGGGCGTTGAAGATGTGGATTCGGAGCCGGCTTCGATCATGGCTGTGCAGACGGGTAGCTCTTGAATACAAGAGTAGCAATTTTATCGTAACGATATGGACTTACTACCCGCAAGAAAGGCGCCTTGCACATCACTCATGCCATCAGCCTTCCCGCTATCTTCAACCCACTGCATCACGAAGCAATCCGGAGCCTCACCGTCCTCCAGTTGAAGCTTGAGATTGTTCCAATATTTCAACCAGGTGTGCACCTGGTGTTGATGGCAAAGCAGAGCGAATTTTCTCCACCATTGCAGACATTTCGGCAATTTTGCAACAGCCGGAATTAGATTTACGAAAAATCCGCCAGTCGTAGTGACTTCAGAGAACTTTCTAAGAATGTAATAGATCTCTTGACTGTCCTTGACTATTTGTAAGTAACTATCTTCACTGCGATGCCATCACGCTCACCCAGGTAGCAACCCTTCTGCCATACGTACTCGACGTCATCACACTTGTTGTGAGGCGCCTCGCGTGCATGTAAAATTGCATACCATCTTCGTAGTCCGTCAGTATGTCGTAAGGTAATTGTCTGGACTCCGTCTCTTGGGTTGGCTTCAAAGCGTTAGAATTCGTCGGCGTAAGCTGCTTTGCACCAGCGCTCTGAGTTTCCTCCATTTAGCATCGTTAGACATGAGCAGAAATCGCATGCCTCCAGAGATCAGGTCGCCAGCCACTGGTAGGGGCATGCGGGAGGAAATTTTTGAAGACTAATGTTCAAATATCTCTTTGACAGCGTCGGGAGAGTTGACAAAGACCCAATTTTGCCAGCCCAATTGGACTTTGAATACCTCTCCGTACTGAAGCGCCCATTTCTTTAATTCTTGATGAGGTTGGGACTCAGCTGATGTAGGTTGCCGATCAGAGGCAATCCACTTGGTCCGGGAACTGCACGGGCACCATTGATTCGTCTCCGAAGCAGGCTCGACTTTTGATAGCATAGCACGACGAGAATGCATACGAGGAAGCAACATGCTGCTAGGACGTGATGGGTCATTTTGCCAATTTTGATTATGCAACAGTAATATTGTGGGTTGAAGACAGCTTTCTCTTCGTTTCTTTTCTTTTCTTCTTAGGTTCTCAGCCCATGGAGACGTCTCCTTAGAACAAACGCAGCTACAATGCAATATGACGCTCTGAGTGACGCAAGATACGGGATGAATTGGCAATCAACGATCATCAATATCAATTGCTGTAAATTACTGTTTCTTAGACTTTCGATTTACTGATCCAAACCTTTTAAATAAAAGCTCCGAGTCCAAGCAACAACAAACCCTTGTCCAGGATCGACTTCGCGTGAGGAGAGAGGCGTCCATCCTTCGCTGATCTTACTCGTTCGGGCCGTGCCTGCGCGGGTTGCGGAGCTGAGCCTGCCTGCTAACGCAAGCAGAAACTGGACAGTTCACGCCGCCATGAATGCATAGATGCAGCCTCCGAGCATCCCCGGCCAGTGGTAGTTATGTTCCACCACCTTTGCAGCACTCAATGGCGAATCGGAGCCTTACTTTTTCTCACTCACGATACCGCTTTTCAAGCCGAGCCGGCAGGGCGAACAGAGACGTAGCTAGTTCCTGCACATCCTGCACGTTCTGCAGTTCTATCACGACCTAATCTTGGATGACATATTGAGAATGGCGAGAGGTCACGACTTACAAAGAGGTCGATCTTAGAGATGAAGCGCCAACGAATCCAAGCGAACAAGACGTATATAAAAAGCCCTACCGAGCTATCTTCGGAGCAAGTTACGCACTCCAGCAAGTGGTATAAGACCAACCCGCCTGGAACGACGAATCCGTCATGCCTCCTGAAACTTTCTATAGCGGTTCCAACGGCCATAACATCATTCCTGATTGCAAAGACAACCGCATCATAGATATACAAAGCCGCCATGAAGTCGAGTATCTCTCGCAGGAGATGAGGGATAGCCTCAAGACCCCTGCTAGTGCTCAAGATCCACGTTGGATTCCCAGCGTGCTACTTTGGGACCAGGAAGGTCTCAAGCGCTTCGAAGATATCACCTATCTCGATGAGTATTATCTCACTCAGACCGAGATCGGAATCCTGGAGCGATCGAGCAATGAAATGGCTCGGAAGATCAAGCCAAACTCCATGCTCATTGAGCTTGGGAGCGGTTTAATTGTCTCGCTATTCTAATTCTCTCGCTTAGTCATTAAGTGAACTTTTTCAGCAACCTCCGAAAAGTCAAGATACTTCTCCAGGCTCTCGACAACATCGACAAGCCAGTTGATTACTATGCTCTCCACTTATCTCTTCTTGAGCTCCAGCGAACCTCTCCCGGTGCCATGGTCTCCTGGGAACCTACGACGACAGATGCGCATGGCTGCAACGCCCCGAAAACATGCAAAGGCCTCGCTGTATCCTTTCACTGGGGTCCACTGTTGGCAGCTTCGCTCGGCCTGACGCAGCAGCTTTCTTTGCCAAATTCGCTGACGTCCTGAATGGTAATTTAGGATCGTTGGCCAGTCAGAAAAGTTCATCCGCAGCAAGTTCTTATATGATTATCGGCCTAGATACGTGCAAAGATGAAGCAAAGGTATCTCGAGCGTAGAATGATGCCAGTGGGACGAACGCAGGCTTCATTGCCAATGCTCTGAAGCATGCGAATTTTGTCCTGGGGTACACGGCGTTCCGGCACGATGATTAGTACGTGCAGGGCGAATGGAACAGTCTCAGGGTCGCACGACCAGTTCGTGATCCCATGCAGGAGATGTCGATTTATTCGAAAGCGTCTCCTTGAAGGCCAGCGAGAAGAGACTGGTGGTGCAAAGCCACAAGTATGATGCTGAGGAAAAGACTAGACTTTGGAGAAAAGCGCATTCGACTGAAGTCGGGCGGTGGAGCAATGACGACGATTCTTACGGTAAGTAGCTCCTTACAATTTGTTCTTTTACAGTCGGTTCGCCATCCGCTCTTCGAGACCGACTTCTCACACCACAGCAGGTATCCATATGCTCTCTCCGAAGGTGAAGAATGGGGTACGGTAGAGGCATGAATATCCCCAAGCGAAATGCAGTCTTAGCAATAGTACAACCAATCATCGTGTTTCTTTGTGTGACGTTCGTATTTCCATCGTACTCATGATATTATCCTGGTCGACCCCTCGAAAGCGTAGCCGGGACAAAGACCCAAATCCCCCAAGGACGGCCGTGATACCCGTAAAGACAATCAAAATCCCATATTTGGCGCCATAAACACCCGTGAGGTTCCAGGATTCATAGCCGAGTACGCTCTCACTCACAGGCCCACTCATGACAGCGCCTATACCCCTACCTGCAGCCATCATCCCAATCACGACACCCGCCTCGGCCTCGATTGCATCCCTCTGTATCTCCGACACGCAACCCGTCCATGTGGCTGTGTAACCGCCAGCAAAGATCCCGTAGGCTAACGCAAAGATGTAAATGACGGGCTTCGAGAGCGCAAAACCCCATATTAGGAAGACAGCAAGGGCGGAGCCGAGGGCAGAGATGAGAATCACGCTTGTAGGGTGCAGGTGGTCGGTCAGGGAGCCGATAAGGATCGTGCCTGCGGCGGAACATAGATTGAGGAGGGAAATTAGGAGGGTGGAATGCAGGGAGGATAGATTAATTAAGGTAGAGGCGTAGGCTATGGAACCGAGAATTAGCTTGTAATTTCCATGAGGAGAACTGTGTGAGGTGGAGGAATGAATGAAGATGGGGTATAAATGAAGAAGGGGTACGAATGAAGATGGGGTATAAATAAAGATAGGGTATAATTGAAGACGGGGTATGAACGAAGGTGAGGTATGGTAGGAGGTGGAAGGATGAGGCTCACATGGCAAGTAGATGGATGGCATAAAATATCCTAATCCTTCGATGATGTTTCCCACTTGGAGGATCCAGAATATCCCTTTTCGAAAGAAGCGAAGGTTTAGTGGGCGGAGCGTTCCCTTGGACGGGGGAGGCAGGCGGGGTTTGATGAGATAGATCAAGGGGGTTATCAGGATGAACTGCCAGCGGTAATTCCGCTCGGTTAGAACGTGGACTCCTAGTCACTCTAATTTGACTCACGACAGCGACGGCCCAAATTCTCAGAGTCGTCCGGAATCCATACTTCCCCAGGCTCCAGTCCATAATGAGCGGTACCACCGTTCCTCCCACCCCTGTTCCTGCCCACAATATTCCGTACGCCAGTCCCTTCCGCGCTATGAACCACTCGTCTAGATGTAACACGAAAGGGGTATACAATAATGCGCCACCAACCCCATAAATGGCACCCTGCGTGACAATGAGGTCGCTAACGCGATTGGCGAAGGAAGCAGAGATCAGACTGATGATTATAAGAGCAAGGCCGATGACTGTGATCAAGAGGCGGTGGTAGGGCCAACGCTGCAGGACTATAAAGGCGAAGGGTGATACGAAATAGATGACCCCCTGGGTATAAGTCAGAAAAGTGTAAGGGAAAGGCGCAGAGGGGATGAGAAACCGTTGTAGTGGTACCGACGGCGGCGATATTGTGCGGGTGAGTGGAGAAGGGTAGGTGGGTGGAGTAGTATTGCTGGAAGACACCGTAGGAGAATGGAAAGCCTGTGCGAGTGCTCTTGCATTAGTGGAACGCAGTACAGGATTTCCATTGATTTTGTTTTCCTCTTTCCACACATCCAACAATACTCCCAGTACCGAAATTCGGAAGTCAATTTTGAATGGAGATATTTACCCCAAATGAGGCCTTCAGTCAGAAAGCAACCAGCGAGGAAGAGCCAAGCGGCCTTGCCATGGTCGGCTGGGGCGATGGCGGATCGAACGGTATCAGGCCTCGAAGTCGAGTCTGAGGTTCCCTGGTCTTGGCTCAGTGCGAGTGGTATCTGGCCACTCGTTGAGGGTTCACCGCAGCTGCCTACATGACCATCGGTCGTAATGAAATCGTACGTATCGCTCCTGGGTTGGATGCTGGGAGATGCCATGTCGCTGTCCAGATGTTCAGAGGAGGATTTGGTTCACAATCAGTACCAGATAAGATCGTGAAAGCAGAGGTTCAGGAGCAGAGAGCTGGACCGAGTTGCGGTGAAGATTCCAGCCCATGCCTGCCAAAGGAATCCTTGCAGGGCCGCATGAGTGCCAGGAACCAAGGTACCTCGTGTGAATAATCCTGAAGGAAGGTAAGCACAGTCTAGCATCATCTTGAATATGACGTGCTGCGTGACTAAAGGATTTGCTGGTGAAGGGTATGAGGGTTTGAACCCTTTCCGCCCTTCAAGGCCTTGGCGCAAGGGACGAGAAGAACGGACCGACACGATCATAGCGGCCCGTGCGGCCCGTGCGGCCCACCTCTTACTCCGCCATCCCAGCTTCTCGTCCAGTGGCAGGACTCCTACCTCCTCATTGCAGAACGACAGCGCAGTGCACAGTATCCACGTAGTAACCCAGCTCACACGACTCAATAAATATCATCATGAATTTTGCACCGGGTCTTCGCGTGAGGTTAACCTAGCAATGGATAAGCGGCAGTCAAACCAATGTAATGGAAGGCAACATGCCCAAAGCTTGCATCCCAAGGCCGATAGCTTTAGCGCCGTATCCACTCCGAACAGCAGCGCTTGGAAGCGCTATCTGAATGCTGCGGATAGCATCCTTACGATCGTCTCCAACAGCTCAATCGACCACATCAAGTATGTTAATACTTTCCTGGCTTGCACCATTTGGATTGCGGCCGCGGTTGAGCTCTGCCATCGCGTCTTTGGACCACCAGGCACGAACCGACGCCTTTTGCAGTCAAATGTTGACAGGCTTCGGTCCAATTACACGCAATATTTTCCCATCAGCAGCGCAGGACACAGAGCCCATCGAGTTCGGAGACGCTTGAATCCAAGATCTGGCTGTGTGTTTCGAGGAGAAGTGTTGTATTGGAAATGAGACGATAATTACAAGAACATTGCAGATTTGCATATTGTCTGACGAGTCTCACGGTCGCACTTCACGCGTCATGGCTGGTGGGAGATGGGCAGATGCCATTTCTGTCTCTTTGATACCCTCTAGCAATGTTTTATCTTACATAGCCTTGAACAGCGATCGATGCCTGCCTCTCCAGATTACAAGATGCCTCCCTATGGTGTGATCGACATATAGATACGCTCATGAAGATAGGTGAATATCTCAATCCTCCTAGTCGACATTTCAGACCCTTTCTAAGCGGGCACAAAGTAGATCAACCGCACGAAACCCAAACCTCGAAGACACGAAAATACGTGACAGCGCGCGGAAACTTCTTCAACAATCCTGAATCAGTCCGAGAAGGGAATCCGGCTTCAGCCAATAGGCTCAATACAATCCCCGCGTCGAATCTAACGCTCTAAGCACAACATTTTGGCACCAGGCCGGACTCCGAGCCTCACAGCGATCTTCGACTCTGCAATAGTGTCTAAATTTCTCCTACCGTGCTCTTCCTTACTCTCCCACCAATTCGAAGACCCCAATCCCTCACAATGGCATCCCTAGCAGGCGAAATCATCGCCATCACCGGCGCCGCCTCCGGCATCTCCCTCGCAACAGCCAAAACGCTCTCCGCCCGCCGCGCCTCCATCTTTCTCGCCGACGTCCACAAAGACGCCCTCGACGCCGCCGTCTCCGAAATAAAATCCACCATTAAAGCTCTCCCCTCCTCCACCCACTCCGCCCCCTCAATCCTCACATAACGTAGTCGACATCTGACACTCCCCGCAATTCGACACCGGGATCCAGAAAATTGTCTCCCATTTCGGACGACGGGAGTATGTGACCGAGTGTGAAGTTCACTGGACTGATTTATTGTATGCGTGCGCAGTTGGGGGTGTTGAAGGAGGGGGGGCGTGGTCGTGAATGCGGCGAGTGTGACGGGGTTGGAGGGACATCCGAAGAATAGTGTTTATTCGGCGACGAAGCATGCGGGTATTGGGTTGAGTAAGATTGCAGTGGGGGAGGTTGGGGGAAGGGGGGTTAGGGTTGCGCCGTGAGTGTTTATGTGAGATGTTCTGCAAAATGAAAATACTAATGTGTGTGCATTGGCATATTCGATACGCCGATGGTGAAAGGGTTCGGGGGGTTGAAAGTGGGAAGTTGGAGGTGTTTGATCGCGTGCCGTTGGCGAGGATTGGGCAGCTGGAGGAGGATGCTAGTGTTTTTGCGTTTTTGTTGAGTGATGAGGCGAAGTATGAACGTGATCTGTGTATACAATTGACGGGGATGTGTTGGCATAATGGAGTCACCAGGGAATAGCTCGAGTACGGCATCAAAGATCATTCGTTTTATACCACCATCCTATCGCAGATTATTCATACATATCGTATTCATACAGCTCGTGTTCGTAATTTTATGTAGGCAATGCTGAACCTCACTAAGGGTTATTCGAAGTATTTTGCGGCGGTTGCTTGTTCTCCTCGAAACATCTTCTTTTCTCCCGAATCTTTCGAATCTGTTGCTTCGGCCATTTTAGCCAGTGACGAAATTCCTGGGGCAGGCATGCTTCAATCTCTCCCATATTCCTATCAACCCACCCTTCGACCCACCAATAATGCTGTATCTGGGCTAAGAGAGCGCACCAGTGCGCTACCAGTACGAGAGGTACAACGTGTCGGTCAGCCAGTCGTTCAACGAACGGATACGGCAGACGCACTCCCCATTGCCAAATTGGTGGCGTGTTCGGACTATCACTGTCCAAAGCCGCATTTTTCAGGAAGGAAGTCCTTAGTGAGCTGGCCGCGGCGGCGAAATTCTCCACGTCTTCAATCTCGGAATGCCCGTTTGAGTCGGGAGTGGTGGAGCAAAAGATGAGTAGCTTTGAGAATTGTTCCTCCGTATTAGGGTCTTGGAACGTGGGTTCACACCTGATACTGCTAGGGTTTAAGAGTAGTAGATGGCCAAGGGAACCTTGTTCTACCCATTGCCGGATTGGCGCGATGACCGAGCGAACGCCCCTGAGCATGTGGATGCATTGTATCACTCCTTTAAGCGGCACGTCATCCTGCGGACTGCTGACCGACACCGGGTTTGCGAACGCAATATAGATGATCAGCATCGAGAAGGCGAATAGAGCATCTGCGTTGTCTGGCCCACTGTTGGCCAGAGCCGCTTGCTGCATGGTCATTGCTTTGTCCTGATGTATGGCGGCGCGAGTCAAGTATATATTGCGATGCTCTGGTTCCAAGTGGGCTTTATGTAGAGCCGCTACAGCGAGGATGGTGCGCATGAGAAATTCGTGGGACAGTGCTTTCTGAGGGACCGTCATATGCCATACTTTGTGGGAGACTTCTCCTATGGTGATGGCATATGATGTAACTGCAACCCAGTGATGTAGAAGCTCGAGATCGGCCATGTTGAATGAGGTTGGGGTGGGTTGACGAGATGAAAGCAATGGGCCGTTTGGTTGAACAACATTGTTCTCGTGGGGGTAATGGGTATTCGTGAGTCTCTCCTTGATCGGCGTGAAGCTGTAATTGACCTCAGATCGTTTGTAGGGGAATGATGACACGCTCGCAACACTTGCGAGCTGATTCAACCCATCGTTTGGGTATGTGCACGCCGTCTGCCTGCGATTGCAGCTGCGGCATTTTGGTTTCTCTTCGTCGCATTTTACTTTGCGAGCTTTGCACTGTGCACAGCCACTCCTATGAAGATCTTAATGATTGGGATTCTTTGCAAGAACGAGGCACTCACCTTGAGTTGTGATGCTGACGATTACGACGCTTTGGGGAGGGCTCAAGGTCCATTATGCGCGAAGATACTTGGCCCTTTGGAGAAAAGGAATTCGGAAACAAGTGGGCAATCGTGGGCAATCGCGAGTCCTGTCCGAGAATCACAGCTCAGCCGTACACTATATAGAATAGTGCCTTCGCATGCTTCCCTCCGAGGCATCCCGAAAGATCGACAGTCGGCCCCGAGTGTGTGGCTTGGCGAAGGCGCTAAAGTTCGGACAAGCTGCTTCCACCAATAGAACTAATGTACCCACCCGCTCAATAGCTATGCGAGCTTCGATACGAGATCTGTCTTGATAAATAGAACATGAATAGGCTGAGTCAACTTATACTAGTCATTCCAGGGGCCAAGGTTGAAGTGATAGCTGTGATTAATACTGACTGACCAAGAAGCGGATTCTCAAGGTGGCCTTTTTCCCTGTTGAAGTAAATTTGGACCATACCCTCGTCGTAAATTAGGATAGGCTAGTCCTCACCAAGCCCATTGATAAGCCAGAACTCACCAGCAACGGCTTCATGAGCCGGAGTCTAAAGGGATTGGATTGATCGAAAAGGTCCTTGGAAGATGAGGATGTAGCATCGGAAGATTTATTGAGTCCGGAAAACATTGCGAGGGAGAGTCGCAGCTGACTCAGAGGAGGGTTCTTATAAGCTCCGAACGGCCTCCGCAAGGCAGAGAGTATGGGTGGTCGATGGAAAGACCCAGAAGGATACCTCCAATTGGATTGTAGGGCCGAGCGTGGTGGCTGCTTAAAGATGTCAGAGCCTCGTGGTTCGAAAGATTGGAAGAGAAGAAGAGAGAAATGCTGTGAAGTAGCAACGAAGTAGCAACGATATTACTATCGATTAGCACGTCATCAAATAAGCGCGGAAGAGTGAATGAAGTCAACGCTAGGCTAAGACCTTTTCATGGCATGGCGGCTGATGACAGTAAACTTATCTAGGATGAACACAGATAAAGCCTATATTAGTTACTAATAGAAAACCAGACGTCAGCCCCAGGGAATACTGATCTAGAGCTCGATTCCTAAGATAGTAATACATTTTTGGACCGAATTCATTGTCCCTTTAGTTGTAATATTAAATTTGACCCGCCACCAAACGGTCTTGCAGTGCATTCTAGTACATACGGAAACCACATAGCTCTCACTATCAGTTACCCTCCCAGCCTGCCAACTCGAATAGATTCTCCATACAGCTTAAAGCATCCTCTTCTTCCCGTTTTTTCTTATTACTCTATGGGGTATATCGAGCCATTACGCATCAAAATCTGTTTATTCGATCGTTCAGCCGGCCCGTCTTCCTTCTTGATCCTCGTAAAGAGTCCTTTAAGCGTCTTTATTTGTATGTCCTTCCCCGTAGGGGGACCAGCTCTATTTGGATCAAAGGGTTTTAGAACCCTTTGGAAACCCGGTTTGCAGTATGTCTGACAGGTTGACAAACGAGCAGCCAGGTGAGACCATGTGCTGTAAGACACTCTGCATGCATGGCATTCAGGAGGCATCTGCAGGCTTTGCACCCGCACGCCAATAGGAATAGAGCATGACACATCTCGTGCATTAGGGTACATAGACAGTCATGTTTCGTCCATTAGATACCGAACGCAAGGTCCAGCGACTCTAATTATCTGGATTGAGCCCCGAATGTTGTACTCGTCACCTAGAATGTCCACGAAATCCATCCTCTGAACATTGTCACAATGAGCCTGCTTTCTTCGTTGCTCGCTGAACCAGGGGTCAATTGTTAGAGATAATTACGGTTTTCTGTTTAATTCCTCTTGATTTTAACCAGGACTAGAAGGGGCTTGAGCAGCAGGAGTCACTTACATCAACACGGTACGAATCTCGTAGAGCTCTCAAGAAAATCTAGTTCTTTTGCAGCTGCCGTATTGGATAGTCCCCAAGCCGCCATCATGTGCGTACTTAAGAGATGCCCATATAGTCAAGACTAGATTTATGATGAAGACGATTGCGGCAGTGCTGGCACATAGTGTGACACCCATTCGCCAACCGTGAAAGCTTCCTGCAATCCGAGACTTTGGATCAGGAGCATGAACACTAATGACATCCTTGCAAGGCCGTGGGAAGATCTTAGACTCGGCAGACTCGAACAAGGGTGCAGTCGAAGAACGCACCGAGACTTGTGGTATTTCCCTCCTCGGAAGAATCAGGTAGAGATTCCGTAAGGGAGCGTGTAGAGCTCGGGGAGGTCTCAGGCATCGGAAGTCTAATAAGCAGCGGTGTAGTAGCAGAATACATAGACACACAGTCGGCTTCAGCAGCTGATGGGCTAAGTCTGCAACACTCTCTTTAGGAAGAACATTATTCATGATTATCATAGCACCCACGGCTCCGATTCTATCATCTCATTTCTATTACCCTCTGGCTCTGAAGCTACAGCATGGTACGCCTGTGAATCCGAAGCACAAGCTCCCAAGGGCCACGCCGCTCGAGTATTTGACATCTTATGGCTTCTGTGTAGGATTTTTTGTGTTCATACTCAAGAGTCACAGGGACATTGATCACGAAGTGGGGTCGGCAAGTCGCATGCCGCGAGGCTGCAGCTCCTACCTACAAACAAACCAGCGTAGCTTTTGGAAATAGGTAGTTCTCGTGGTCTGCAATAGCTCTTCTCCGGTCCCAACACGAGCCATCAGAAGAGGGCTTAGAATTGAGAGAAGCCCTTCTGTTTGCCTCCATAATAGGTATTCTGGACAGTACCATTTTCATGCACACTTCTCAAATCGAGAATCAGAAACCCGGATAGCGCAACTTAAGGGGCTGAGCTGAAACCCTGCCAATCAAAAGCTGGCTTGATGTTGGTTCAGCTGATCTTCATAATGTCCTGTTTAGTTGGTCGGAGGCCTATTGGCGGTGCGTTTGCATTGCAAGCTTGAAGTGCAGATTTTTCAGCGCTAAAAAAAGCACTTGGCCTGCGACAGCTTTTCTTGCTCGAGTCACCGATACCGAGGTTATCAACCGTTATGATCGATTCAGTCATTGATTGACGATATAGCGCAAGGTAATCTTCAAGATGCAAAGCTATTACCAGCATTTGTGGGGCGCTACTAAAAGGGATACTGAGTACTGGTCGCCATTAGAGGAATAGTATCGAGAAGAATGTGGCTGGTAATAGAGAGTGCAAAGTAAATAGCGTACGAGGCACATGCTTTTTTCGGATATGTCTGAAGTCAGCAAGGCGTTGAGAATACTTAGCAATGACCATCGATATTTAGCGGCAATTTGGCTTGCTTCTGCCAAGACACTACAAGGCGTAGTTTCAAGGAAATGCCCTAAGTCTAAAACCAATTAGGTCCTGATAGGGTCACCAAGTTCACTTCGAGGCAGGTCATCAAATATCATCGTCGCTCCTTGCCGGCCGAGAATGGACCCTACCAGACGGCGCTTTCTGCTCTCGAATTGATGAGTGGCAGCTCTACTGCTGCGAGTATTGTCCTTGAACGCAGTTAGGTGGCTCTTGTGGCATGCAGCCAACAATGAATTCTTTTCTATGCCATGTAAAATGAGCAAAGTTCGTGCTCCGCTCCGGTCCTCTCATCTATTAGATTCTTGCGACTGCGCATGCTTCTCAAAAATCTCTACCACTTCCTGCGCCGACCTTGGCACCCGGCTCACGTTTCCCCTGGATAACCAGCTCCCCATTGGTGGCAATGCGGTTGGCAAGACTGATAGCCTCCGTTATTCCTTGCAACAGCGCGGGCATTGTTAGAAAAACCCTGAGGTCTTAATCAGTTGTTCGAGGTTTGAGCTTGAGCGTTTATAGACAGATTCTTTGCTTTACAGCGTTCGTGTGGTACGAGACTCGGTATTCGTATCAATCACAAATCCCACTAAGGGCAGGTAAGCTGTCAGAACAGTTAGAAGGTGCGAGAGCCACAGAACCCGAGTATTAAAAGAACTGTGTATACAGGAGCGAAAACTCGGTCATCAAACGCTTACGCTGAGTCGAGGTCATGGGTTTAATACCCTTGGGATAGGTTAGAAAGCCTTTTTTGTTACTCTACTCGACTACATTTCGTGTGTGCTCGCACTCAAAACTGCCATTGACTCTGAAACCCAGCCTGGAAGTGGTTTCCTCCCTCGCATCCTACTCGTTCATCTTAAACATTTGCACAATCGAAGTCAAAGCTCCATACTCTTCATGCTTCCGCTCGTCGCTTTCAGGGGTGTTATCCTCGCGGCTAGCCCTCACCTTGGCTCTCTCGGCCTTTTTCGCAGTGCAGCGGCTGTTCCCTCTCCCTTGACCTTCTCAAACATACTTCCAAGAATCTTCGTCTTCGTTTTCTCCTCTTGTTCCTGTGACGCCTTCGCTTGGTATTTTCGAACATTGACCCAGTAGGGCACAGAAAACCCCTTCAGGTGCAATGTCGCAATCTCATCTGCAAGGCCATGCCCTGTGAGACCCTTCTCACTCATAGCGATCACGTGGCAAGTGCAGACCATGCAATTACATGAACATTGGAGGATCGCATGACACATCTCGTGCAATATGGTATCCAGGACATCTTGTACAGTTTGGTGAGATGTAGTTGAGGGTCTGACAACGGAGATGCGATTATTCGCTCCACGCATCTTGTACCGTACTGTAGCCCACCCTACTGCGTCGGCGTATGGTCCGGTCTTCCTTTTGTCGACCCATTCCATACTCCAATTGTCCTGCAACGCTCTCAAAAACAGAAAGTCGTCGAGAATGCGGAATACAGGCAAAAGATCGAACTCGACAGGGCCACTGAACGAGTCAAATGCCAGTGCGTTCCAGCGGTCGAGTGCTTGTTTCTTGATCGGCCAATCCATGTGGCCAGGTATGAATCTTATGAAGGCGTTGGTAATTGATTGTGCGGTGTATTCACAATCTTCAAAGTCGATTCCGTCAGTAGGCGAATTCGAATCGACTTTGAAATCGACATGGGTGCGAGGAGTGCGATAGGGCTGAGTACATTTTCTGCACTCGTGGCAGCGATGCTGCAGTTGAAAATCGGGCATCTTTGCGAAGGGCCGACTTTGACTGGTATGTAGAGCCGGAATCTGTCCGTACAACCGAATCAAGGAGCAAGTCAAAGACTGTTGAAATATCTGATGTTGAGAAGAAAAGTCGTTTGGATCAGCGAGCCTGAGGGGAAGGATGGCCTTTTTATACTCGCTGGCTGCGTTTAGCAAATTCAAGTGCGGCTTGTTCAACCCAAGTACAGGACCGATGATTCGTGAACAGAGTGACACGAACAACTATTAACAGCGTGATACGTGGTATGCCCAGTATGATTATTCGTCATACGCGATACAGACCAAAACATGTAAGGATTTTGTGTAGCAAACGGTACAGCCCAGCCTCTTGTGAAGCACAGATCGAGCCAAGACAAAGCCATAGGCAAGCATCTCCTAGGACTCTCACTTACAGAAATCGCAGTAGCTGAACTCATTATCCACCGTTTTATTCCTCGCGCCTGGTAATCGGAGCTGCTATTTGCATGTCCGTGTCCCGGCAAGATGCCCGTAGGTCGCAATGATCTGCTGAAAAAGTGACGAGAGTCGCTCAAGTACGGGGTAGGACCTCGCAAGGAAAGTCCTTTGCACGGAAGTTACTTTATAAATATCCGAATTAGCTCCAACAATGCCTGCCGATGGGGTATGTTTCTTCGTACAACTACCTATTACAGAACGTGAATGTTCATCGTCATCTACACCACCAGAACTCTAAGACTTCTTAAGCTCAAGGCTCCTGTGGTCTGGTTCCGCTTTCCTCTCGTAGCATGGATTCTAGCTTCGCTAGAGATATCTAGATCTCAACGCCTGACTGATAGTACTCATACGGCTAGCAACACCGCCATGCTGCATCTCATTTGCTAAGGCCTCTTCCAAGGCACTTTGGGTCACACTTGCATCGTCAAGATCGCTAAAGCTGCTGCCCATACTAGGCGTGCCCTCACTACCCTCCTTCGCCGCGCGTCTTTGCTTGGGCGAGAGGGTGGACAAAGGATTATTGGGCGGTCGATTCTGTGATTGCGGCTGAGATTGGGCGGAAGAGGAGGACGAATGAGCGGTCTGCGGTAGATTCGGGTGGCGGGGCTTCGTATTCAGGGTTGGATTTTCTCGATGGACTGGAGCCGACCGGCGTGATGGCGGTCTCTTCGGTGATATCTTGAGGGTGGCACTTGGATCGATAGGAGGAGGTGGAGTAACGGCTCTCGTGTTCGAGAAGGGTAGGAAAGGGGGGGAGTCTTCTTCTTCTTCGTCAGCGTCGGAGAGGGGATTGAGTGGTGCTTTGGATGATTGTCGTGGTCGTCGAGCGAACATGCGGCTTCGGTTCATTGGGTGTGGAGCATCCGATTCGAATGACGAAGAGGTAGAGGAGTCGCTCGCTATAGCGGAGGGGCTAGCTGTTCGTTGGAGAGAACGTTGCTCCTGCCTTGGCGACGCTTCGACTGATCTCCTATGGGCAAAAGATGACTGGCGCTCGTTGGGAGTCCGCGGCGAGGTATCCTGTACCTGCGTCACCGTGTTGTTGGAGGCGGTCCGAGATAGTGTTCCTAAAGCCATGAGCCTCATCTTCTCGAGATCTTTTCCGCGCAATACCTCTTGCAGCCCTTGGCATTTCCTTACTCCCTTCGCCGTGTGATACTGTGCGCTCTTTTGGTCTATGCGCCAAGGACGATGGTACTCGAGAGCCTGATACTGAATCAATGAGGGATTATTGTGCACTTCAGAAAGGGCGTACCTCCACTGCCACCTCTTTTCATAGCATGTCCGCCCACGGTACCACTTCCAGAGACTGACCCTGACGTCGGAGGGGTACCGATTGACAAGGGTCTATTGACCTTCCGGAGCTGAGCTCTGACCTGGGCCAGCTGCCTCTCGTAAAGCCAAGCCGCCTGTTGGGTGAGGAATGGGAGGGAGACGTTGAACCGGTCAGCACTGGAGGTAGAGGATAAGCATAAAAGCCTCGCCCAGAGCTAGAGGACCTCGATTAGACTTACATCCCTTGCCCTAGTCATCACCAATTAGCATATCCTCGAAGCAGCCTTGCACGGCGTATCTCACAGATCTCAGAGTCTAGCTCTCGGCCTTTTGACGAAGCATTTGTTATAACCTCCCACAGCTCGCGTTCCTTAGCTGAATCCCAATTCACCTACTTGAATCAGCGAAACATTGTGTAAATTCGATGTATGTAGCTTACCGGAGCAGGGTCAATGAAATCGCCCCGAGGAAAGGGAAGCCGAATGAGGACAGTGTAATGGACATCTTCGCTACTGACTGGGGACTGTGGTACCGCTGTCTTTCGAGCTGGAGCCATGAGCTGTTTGATTTCGTCTTTACTATCCAGTAACCGTGCATCAAAAGAAGCAGAGTCTCGAGTCACTACTAAAGCGATCCCTTACCTGTCTCGCCTGTCACTCCAGGCGGGAGCTCCCGACGCTAGCCATCCTTGACCGAGGGTGGTGGGACTTGTGGTGATGCTGAGTCGAGCTATTCCCAGACTGTAATAGTCCCGAGCTTGACATGCGATCGCGTTAGCCTTCTACTTCTTCCACAAGCTACACATGTTGCGTAGTGTGACACTTCTTTTTGATGCTTCGCAGCCGATTGCCTGTGCTACAATGGCGCGAAAATCTAGCACTGACCAAAGTATGCTCGCTTCGCCAATGACCATGCTCTACCATTTGGTCGAATGCAGGGTAGGAGCTCTCTAATTGGTAAAATTGGAGATTTCGTATGCAGATGTGAGGAGTCGAACGGATCTGGCGTTGCCCAGATAAGTGTCAGAGAGAGTATGTTGCTTGTCTCATAGTCTTGCGCTGCCCGTAGAACTAATTTCGAAGATCGCGAGCTTCGGTTTGAAGAACAGCAGCCTCTTCTGCAAATCATAACTGACAACGAACCAAATATTTTGGGCAAGATCCCCAACGGCGTAGCACGATCTCATTCGTAAAGCCTGCTCTTATGAAATTGCGGTCTCGTTGTCTGCTGGTAGGATCAATGTCGAATTACTGCTCGCTGCTTCGCGTTTCTTGGTTATCGTGACCCTCAGCCCACCATGGTCACCTACAATTTGAACCATCAAAGTCAGCTCGCCTCTACACAAGCAAGAATCCTGATCACTTACCGATGCGAACAGATGTACCACTCAACCCTCTGTGAACACACCTCGCATTGATTGCCAGAGCTTCGGCCCATACGGCATAAGTTGAACTCGTATCACTTGTGCTCGACGGATTTGACAAGATTTTGATTTCGCAACCATATAACCCTAATTTGGTGGCCTTTCAGCGACATTACCAAGTTGTTCAAACCGAAATGACAACACTTACGACTACTGTACACCTGCGGAATGACCACTTGCACGCCCTGTTGCCACTGCGGACCGAAAAGAACATGCGTAGTATCCACCGGCATCGACTCCAATATCGAGTTACACGTTTCAACACCTGGGCTCAGTGGTCCAGGCGAGCCGCAGACAATAGTGCCTGGCGCATAGCTTTGAACAACGAGGTTCAGAGCTCCCGATTGACCTTTAGATACAAATACCATCAGTCCAATAGGCATGCAGATACGCCGGAACCGAAATAGTACACGACATTCTCTGCATGGCCAAATGAAGTTAAGGACGTACCTATACCACCAATACTACCACCTTGATTATTCCCTACATTGACGCATGCGTCGAGGACATCGCCTGCCGCTCGCAGGATATCTAGCGTAGTCGCAATATCGTATTCAACACCTTCGTTGAGGAGAATGTCGATCGCGCACGTTCCGTCCGCTGGTCGTTCGTTCGCACGGGTTAATGCCTTTCTCAAAAGAGGAATAGTGACTGAGAGATCGAAGTGGTGCTTTGCGAAGACTTTCTTGGTTATGCATGACTTACAGCTTAGATATCGGTAAGGTAAATTTAGATCATATGTGATCTCTCCACGTCTACCCATTACCAGAGGGTGGAGTAGATCAGCTCTAAGGATACGCATCAACGCTTCACTACAGCTACGCCAATCCACATTATATCCATATCTGCTTCCATCACAGACAGGATCGGCATTTGTGTCATTGAGTGGCCCTTGGTGGAGCACGGAGACGTTGGCGAAAAGGGCGCTGTTGTCGGCTATTGTCAGGGCGACAGTGGAACAACAGAGCGAGAGGAAGAGGGGGAGCTGCAAGACATGGCTGGAGCCCAGCATTTTCTGAGTGCAGGTAGATGTTGGCCAGCGGAGAGGTGAGTATTCAAGGATAATGGACGAGAATTAGAGAGCTCTATCCTGTGAGCGGTTAATTGTCAGGCTTGAACCATATCCCTTCCGCGGCTGAGATGAGGGTCACGCGACTCGCGCGCCCAAAAGCACCCGGGGACGGTCAATGGTACTTTAGCGAGCAGCCTGGCGGGTATGGCATCCAAAGCGTTGTGGCGCGAATCTCACTCAAGGCTTTTGGATATATTCATTCACAAATGCATTTTGTTGAGAGGATTGATAGGGCTGACAAAGGGTAGAAACGATACAGGAACTCAACGTCTATGTAGCCAGAACACCCTTTGGAGCTCTGAAGAGACCTGCAAACAGATATACTACATCACAAGATGGATGACGAGTTTTCCAAGCCAAATCCAAGCCACAGCAAAAGCGTCCTCCCTCAATACGACTCTAACAAGACACCATCTCATTCCTAGCTTTAGGGGTCCCCCCATGCAATATGTGATCCCGAAAACTCGCAATAATAAAATCTCCAGGCTGAATCACACACATGATGTCATCGCATCCCGCATTGATGTCATTAGTCATACATTGCATACATAACAAGTGCCCCACCTTATCAGGTGGGTTTGTAAGACCCCCTGCCCACTCGGTTGACCAGGCGTATGTGTTCGTCTGGAACACCGTCTCGCTGAGCCTAGCTAGGAAGGGCCCATTCATGTTGGCGTCCAAGTTAGCGTGTTTCTGCCAGCCGGCAAGCATTGTCGCGGAGTCTGCAGCGTCGAGGTTTCCTTTTCTTCTTGCTGTGCACTTCACCGGTGCGGTAAGACCATCAATTGTCGCTGGGTTCGTAATGGTCAGGGCATCGTTTACTACTACGGCGGGTAACTAGATGAGATTTTTAGTGGGTGGAAAGGCGGACGTAGGTGAGAGGCCTTGAGGTTGCAGCCTCGTCGAAAATCGATTGCAATCTAGAACACTTTCAGAAATGGATGATCCAGCAGCTTTTATCTGCAGACTCTTGCATCAGCTCCGCAACTTGGTGGCGATTTTCCGCCTAAAATTGACAAAGTGCAGGATTCGAACAGCTCTAGACCTTTAGTCCTGTCGCGTATATCTCAAGCAGAGCAACGCTGAAGGATGCAATTGGTTATCTTAGGCTTACGAAACTTCAGGTGTGGTTGTATTCATGTTAGTTCTACGTGACTAAGCGCCCACGTCATCTTAATCCAATGAGGGCCTCGGAGCTACCCCGGAGAAGCCGAGTGGGGTGGTTGTGGGAGTCCAGCTTAGCGGCCCGTTGGGGGCTCGCTTAGCGGCTCGCTTGGGGCTTGTGCGGCTGATCGAGCTATCGAAGAAGTAGCTTTGCTTAAGCAGTGTTTACAGCCTGCGTTTTGCTTTTTCCCCCTTACAATACACCAGAACGCCAAGCGTGAGCCTTTGCAATGGCCAATTCCCAGCAAATTATGCGATACATCGCGTTTGTTGACGGGACCTGGTTCACAGAAGATGGAGCGCATGGTTTGAAGGGCAAGTGTCACAAAATCAGAACACTTCCTAAGGCACCCAAACCTTACGCCCGGCAGGCAAATATCAGGGCACCCCAAGTAACATCTATCGTATGTTCGCGGCAACCAAGGATGGTGTTACCAAAGAGGAAACAAGTGGAAGAAAAGTTATTCAGGCAGGTCACCATACAATCGCATTCGTCATTAAAATTGCCTTCGATATTCAACATAGACTAATTCAGACCAACTTTGCCAGAAGAGAAAGTACTATACGGGTGTTGGGGCGAACGCCCACGGTGGAAAGAAATTTCGTGAAGGAGTGTGGGGTGAGGGCTGTAAGACGCTGATCAAGAAAGTCTATCAAGACGCTTGTAGAGAACTAGCAAGCCCCGAAGATGAGCTCTGGTTATATGGCTATAGTCGGGGAGCCTATGTCATCCGTGCCGTTGCCGGTCTCTTCCACCACATGGGCTGTATCACCACCGCGAGCACAGAAGATTTTGACCGTCTTTATTCCAATGACTTGGAGTTGTATCCGTCTATTCAAGAGAGAGACAAGCATCGTGGTGGCGCGATACACCATCGTTTTACCTCACCTCACACTCGGGGAGCGCCGACGATCAGATTTCTTGGTGCCTTTGACACTGTCAAAGCGCTTGATGATGCCTCACTCTATGACATCTCTCTGAACCCTTCGATCCAAGACTTTCGTCACGCTGTTGCCCTCAATGAGAGGCGCAGAGACTTTGCTCCGGAACTGATTTTTCCAACTGGGGAAGGTATCGAGGGGAGTGGTCGCACAGCTCTCGAAGCCTGGTTTCTGGGGACGCACAGCGACATCGGTGGGGGCAATGAGCAGGACGGATTGTCGTTGTACCCATTACAGTGGATGTTAAGCGAAAGCCGGCGCCAAGGTCTCTGCTTAGGCTTTCGAAAGATTCATCTGGACGTCATAGACGATCCGATCGAGATCTGTTTACCTAGCAAACAGCATACCTGGCAGTGTAGACTCGCAAACGGGATTTCTGTTGAGATACATGACCTGCGGATTGTCCACAGCAGTCGGAAGTTCTGCTCTTCCTATGGTGTACGGCTCAATCTCTCAAGTTCCGCTTGGGCTGTCAAACCACGAGAACCATTTGAGCGCGGAAAGCAGTCAGCCTTGAAAGGTTATATTGAAGATGGTAAGTAGTCTGATCTTCTCTCACTGCATTACTAAAGCACGATTTAGCGCCTCGAGGCACTATAATCCACCCTTCAGTGTACTTGGTTTTCGACTGCTATCCTCAAGTGTGGGGGAATAGCCGTGAATTGGGTTACCGAAACGAGATCGAGCTTTTCCGCTCTGCAGCTATACCAAAAACAGAAGAGATCTTTTGGGATCAATCTGCCCCGCAGAAAAACGACATGGTCAAGGATATGCGCGTTCTTGTATGTGGCAATACTGGCGTTGGAAAATCCACCCTCATCAATAGGGTCTTTGGTGTAACCTTGGTGTGCCTTCCTAGTATAGATGAACGTTAAAGAGTTACACGACTAACTGCTGGTGAATCTGTAGACCGAAGAGAATGATACCCGACAAGGAAAGCATGATATTAACGTTGGACTGAAGTGGGATAGCCACCCAGGTCTCATTGTTCACGACTCTTGCGGCTTTGCGGCGGGCGAAACAAATAATATCAAGAAATTGAAGAAGTTTCTACAAGCTCGTTCAGGCAAAGCTAAACTTGAAGACCGGTTGCATGTTATCTGGTAAAAGCTTTTAGACATCCTTTGTAGTCTCGCACAACGACAACTACTAACGATCATTTTAGGTTTTGCATTGAGATGACAACGAAACGCGTTCTTCAGGAAGCTACTGAAGAAACGTTCCGACTCATCTCATGTTATGCGACTTTGGTACCAGTGATTGTGGTTGGTACCAAAATCGACCAATTTTTCAAGCTATACGAACTCGAGGTTGAAGGCGAAGCAGCTAAACAGCTGAAGTTTGAAGAGCGACGTGAACAAATTGAGCAAATTCTGAGAGACCTGCCTTGTCGATTCGATGCTGCAGAATACATAGCGAAAGGCAAGCCCCCAGAGCAGGATAGAACAAGTTCAGCTGCTAAGTCGACAACTGAACAGACAACCCCGAATCCATCAGTTTGCTGGTTAGCAGTACCCTTAAATGCTTCGACGATGACAAAGTTCGCAATCGCATGGTCGCAATGAACATCACCAACCTGGATGAAAAGATTGACTTGGCAACCTCCACTACCATGCGCTACTACAAGCACGCAGTGCGTTGGGCGACGGTCCCGATCCCCGGGGTTGGTCCCACCACTCAGTTCTCCGTAGCCTATCTCATATGTCGCACAGTGGTCGAATCGTTCGGTTTCATCAACGTCAATCCAGGGCTTGTCGAGAAGATAATTCAAAACATTCTCTGGGAGAACGGGAAGCGTGCTGCTCTTATGATCCTGGGCGAGACCCTATCGACTATCGGCATCGCCTTGACAGCCGCAGCTTTCACTGCCCCAATAGGCGCAGTTGTTGGTGTATTGCAGTGTTTGGCTTCAGTCCCTGCAACCGCAAGTGCGATTTTGATGTGCGCGTGCGATGTCATTTTGATACTGGAACGCGCATTCTATCGTGGACAGAAGCGGATCGGACAGCAGGATATCGAACTCGCCGCCATGGACTACCAGCATAATAGTGCAGAGTCAGTTCATAATGAGGCTACAGAGCTAGCCGGGATGATAGGGAAGGTCTGGTCGGCCTTCCAGTATGTCAGAATCAGGCTCGGCGTGGAAAGAATTATAGGAAGGCACCGAGTTGGAGCCAAGAAGCCTGGCTCGGAAGGATCAGGTTACTAAAGTCACAGACCTAAAGGCGAGAATTTGGACATCAGCGTGCTGGAATTGGAAGATTGATCCCGGTTTTATGCGATATGTGTGTCATATCCAAGATAATCACCAGGGGCACACAGAGTTATATACCGATCGGGAGGATGGCGGCGAAGGAGGGGTGGTTATAGCCTGGTCATGTATTAGTATGTAGAGTGTGATGTCTTGTTAAGGCGGTCTGTGCTAAGCCGGAAGTCTGAGACATCACTGCTGGTGAATCTCTCTTGCATATGAAAAAGGCGCGGGCAGAGCTGCCAAAGAGTAAAGCTTGGAGTAATTTTACTTTTGTTTTAGATGGCCGTGGAAAAAGGGCGAAAAAGAAGCGCGGAAGAAAAGGAGGCAAAAGGCATCATTAGATACGCCTCGTAAAGAACTGTGCTCTAAGATTGTCTTACTTTTATGCTGCGTCCAGCTGGGATCAGATCCGTCGAAATTGATGGAAATCTGGATTGCGTCTTCATTACCAAGACATCCTATGTAAAGGACCTCGTTCAACATAAGCTTGATTCGGAAGGTAGTAACGTTGTAGAGTCTCAATACGCTGTCATCTAAAATTACTTGGACACTTGTATCATTGAAAGGGTCCATGGTCGCATACTGCAGACAAGTAGCTAAACCAAATGCCCATGAGCTGTATATTGCGGTGGTAGGGAGGTGTGGGCTGGTAGGGAGATAAGAATCAGCATTGACTTGAAGCGCGCTCCACCAAGAGAAAATTGCGGCGCGCGGTCACGTGATGCGTCTAAGAACAACCGTGTCCACAACGTCTTTCTACGAATCGAGATTGCTGTGACGGCATTGAAAGAGCCGCAGTGCTCCACTCAACGTTCGTTTAGGCGACTTTCCTGGTGCTCGAAACCAGAAGATGACTAAGTCAGGCTTTAGTGAACCGCTTTCAATAGACAAGCGTTCGCTTACTGAATGCCTACCGCGACTGGCGATTCTTTCCTTTACCATATTGTACAGCCTGACGTACAAGAGCCAAGTCTGTTGCTGACCCACCAACAAGATACCCGGATAGAACTAGAGCCTTGGAACGGAGAACCCCAACAAGCAGGCATTTACATCCAGAAGACAGACTTCAACACTGAAGAGGGAGAAGTAGCAGACAAGCCTTCCAGATCAAGGTCTCATACATCGTTCCCACATATCTCAACAGCGAACCCAGACGGCGAAGACGACCCAGTACTGACTCATCCCTCAGAATTCGACTTCGACTCAGACGACTCTCAAATGGGACGCAAGGCCCAACCATCTTCTCTACGAAAGCGAGACCCGACGCCCTCGACATCGTTGGCAGGCTCGAATGGTCACGCAAACGGCAATATGGCCCATCATCTTGAGATGCGGCGGAAACATGCGTCTCTGGAGTCCCCGACTGGGGCAACGCAAACCGCCGCTCTCATGGGTAGAGAAAGCTTCAACCTAGACGATGAGCCACCACTGACACCTATAACCCCGAATCCTAATTCGAGCTTCTTTGACCTGCCACGGCAAGATAGGAGGAACTTTCTACTTTTGATTCTTTTATACTTCCTACAAGGGATACCAATGGGACTGGCCTCAGGATCTGTGCCCTTCCTACTGAAACCATATCTATCATACGGGCAAATTGGAGTATTCTCCTTAGCATCATACCCATACTCGCTGAAGCTACTATGGAGTCCAATAGTAGACGCAGTCTGGAGCCCCAAGCTAGGACGAAGAAAAAGTTGGATCATGCCAATCCAGGTGTGCTCAGGCTTGGGAATGATATACCTAGGAGGACGGGTCAAAGACATGATGGTGGCAGCAGGCGCAAGCGACGGATCTGGAGTCTGGCTCTTCACCTGGTGGTGGTTCTTCCTCGTCTTCCTCTGCGCAACCCAGGATATCGCTGTCGATGGCTGGGCTCTCACCCTCCTCTCTCCTCAAAACCTCTCTTACGCTTCTACAGCCCAGACAGTGGGTTTGACAGCCGGCCACTTCCTCTCTTACACCGTCTTCCTTGCCTTCAATTCTCCCGATTTCGCCAATCGCTGGTTCCGCTCCTCACCACGCCCCGAGGGCGTCATGACACTGGGTGGCTACCTCACATTCGCTGGCTGGGCCTACCTGATCGTAACAGCCGGTCTCGCAACCCTCAAGCGTGAAGACAAGACGAAAGAGCGCGATGGAATCATGGAAGTGTACAGAAGCATGCTCGGCGTACTCAAGCTCAAGAACATCCAAAGCATTATCGTAATCCACCTAATCGCCAAAATCGGCTTCCAAGCCAACGACGCAGCGACGAACCTCAAGCTTCTTGACAAAGGATTCAGTCAGGAAGATATGGCCTTGACAGTCCTCATTGACTTCCCTTTTGAAATCAGTCTCGGCTACTACGCCGGCCGCTGGTCTACATCCAACCCACCCATCCACGTCTGGTGCTATGCCTTCATCGGCAGACTAGTAGCAGCCTGTCTCGCCCAATTGGTCGTCATGATCTTCCCAGCCGACGGAGTGCAGCCTTGGTACCTGCTCACAGTGATCTTATCACATATTTTCTCCACCTTCACCAGCACAGTCATGTTCGTCGCCATCTCAGCTTTCCACGCGAAGATCGCAGATCCGCTTATTGGAGGAACTTATATGACATTGCTCGCTACGTACGTTCCCATCTTCCTACTCCCTCATTTCCAATTCTTTCTGCGAGCTTTGACTAATAATGTCTCCAGCGTCTCCAACCTCGGCGGCACCTTCCCCCGCTTCTTCATCCTCAAACTCGTCGACTACTTCACCGTCGCCACCTGTCATCCGGGAGAGATAACCCCAAAAGGCGCCTCCGAAATCATCACTTCCCCCTTCTCCTGCGTCACAGAGGCCGAAAAGCACCGCTGCACAAACGGAGGTGGAACGTGTACGATTGTGAGGGATGGATATTACATCACGAACGTGGTGTGCGTGCTAATTGGGGTGATGACGTTTGTTATGTATATCAGGCCCGCGGCTATGAAGTTACAGGCGTTGCCGTTGAGGGCTTGGAGATTGAGTGGGGAACCAAGATGATATTGAGATAGAGTGCGGGGAAGGAGGTTATGTATGTGTATGTAGGATAGCTTTTAGAGTAGATTCAATACGAAATGATCTCAATGCAATTCAAAATATCCTTTACCTTGTGCGTTCTGATTCATGGAAAGCATATTGCTTAAGTCGGCTCTATAAGATATGCAGAGTGGTCCGACCTTTGTTACATTATTCGAGCTACCTAAGTATGTACGCTCTCTCCCTCCTCCTCCCTATCCACCTTTGCAGACCTCATCTACATTCGGAGTTCTTTCGAACAACTTCCTCCTGATATTATGTACGTGAACGAAGAGAATATGCAGAAATAATGTATGCATCCTTTCGCGGGACAACATTGGTCCCTAGAAATGCAACAAGAACAAAAACATGAAATTATACATCAACCGTCCTAAAAGACGCTTCAACAACAGCGAACACTGGGTAAGTTCCGTGGCCAAAATAGCACCACATCAAACTCTCCAGGTCAGGATTGCAGGCCCCCTAATAAGCCTGTCCTGGCTGCCCGCCCACATGAGGTGGCAATCTGCTCTGCCCTGGCCCCAAGTCGAAATCCGGATTCGAATTCAATAGCACATCTCTCTGCTGCTGCTGTTGCTGTTGCACCGCTCGCCGACTCGGCACCCCAAGATTCGGCTGTCCTGATCTCTGCTGATATCCGCCGTCCTGCCCCGGACGCCAGTTGGGATTAATACCCCTCTGACTAATACTCGACATCCCACTCATATCACTGGCCGGGCTCCTTTGTCCGTCTTGTATACTTTCGTATGAGCTGTTAGGGTCGATGTGTTCGATGGTAGGGTGGACGGGCTGGTGTTGTTGCTCAGGCGGCACAGTCATCAATCCAGCCATCAGCGCCGTGGGGACAGTTGCGCTGGACTGCGTTTGTTGCGTTTGATCGCCGCGGGCGTGGATGGGGGGAGACTCTGGGCTGGCGAAGCGGGGATCGATGTCTTCGTAATAGTTGTCGGCAGAGGATTGATTGCGACGGTGGGTTCCACTGGGGAGGTTGTGTTGGGAGAGGGAGGAGGTACGTGGGCGGTGGCCGCGGTGCACGGTGTTGCCCGCGGAAGATCGGGTGGGAAGCTCAACGGGGTCGAGGGCGATGGTGTCTGGAGGAGGGGTGATGCCGTGGGTTATGCCTGTCCATCCTGCACGAGGGGGCACGTAAGGTCTGGAGATGGATTAGTAATGGGAAGGATGGTGGATGTGGGGGTGCGGACTTACTCTTGTGGACTGTTGCTATACATACTGGTAAGGCTCATTGGTGGGTCTCTGTGCTTCCCTTGCTGTTGAAGACCTACGACTCCTTGGACATCGCTATCACTGTCGCGCAGCTGCGTGGGTTGAGGGAAGGTTGGCGATCTCAGCGAAGGACTACCGTGCCTGGCATCCATTTCCACGGCTTGCCCGATCATTTCAGGATCGTTAGTATGCTGTATAGGCAGCGGCGGAGAAGGTTCTCCTCTATATGGCTGCACTGGTGGCTCTGGAGTAGGCTCTCGCGGTTGTTGCCAGTAACCGCCAGGTGCTGATGGTGGCCCTGGCGAGGGTCTCCTACCATAGCCTCCAGGTGCAGATGGCGGTCCAGGTGATGGACGTCTTCCGTATCCTCCAGGTGCTGAGGGGGGGCCGGGAGAGGCTCGTCTACCGTAGCCGCCAGGAGCTGAAGGACTTCTTCCGTAGCCTGCTGCAGGACCTACACCGTCGTATTGACCAGGACGACTTTCAGGAGGGTATCCATTGCCGTAACCTAGTCCTGGTTGATCTAGACCTCGTCTAAATTCTCCTGCCATCATGCCTGCACCTGCTCCTGCTGCCATTGGTCCCATGGTTGTCCCTCCTCTGCCATATCCACCTCTTCCAGAGCCGTGAGGTCCAGGTCCGTAACCAGGCCCACCTCTTCCGTATCCTCGTGGTGGTCCGAACCCTCCTCTTCCCCTGCCCCGGGAACCTTGAGAATTCATTGTCTCATCAGAATACTGTCTTCGCATCCGCGGCGGCTCGGATTGATCTCTTCTGAAACCTGGAGGTGGCCCTGGACCGAAAGCGTCTGAGGGTGGTAGCGGATTACCGTACTCATCTCTGCGTCCGTTGTACCCTCCACGTCCGCCACGCATTCCTCCTCTAGGAGCTCCCTTTCCTGGTCCACCAAATTTGTTGAAGCCATCGTCTGAGTAGCCTCCTCGACTGCTGGGGTTACTTGGTAGTGTTTTGTTAGATGGTGTTCTCTGATTGAGAGGCACACGATCTTCTTCGGTATTTGTTTCGAAAGTAGCGAACTTTGGCAATTTATCAGAGCCTAATCCTCCACTCATAGATAGCTCTTGGCTCAAGGGAGGTGGAGTCTCCGCGCGACCCATAACCATTTGTGGTGGCGCCGCTTGACGAGCATAGAAACTCTCTCCGTTCATTTCTGCATTTTCTGCTATCCTCTTCTTTCGAGCTTTTCTGCTCACAAGCGTTCTTCGCATAATACATGTCACGATACCACTGGCTAGGATGAGAATTGTCGAAGCCAAAACGATCCATCCTCCCCATGCCAGGTGCGGAACGAAGAGTAGAATATCCACCAAGAAAGCAAGTAGGGTGATCAAAAGGGTTGGTACTGATAAGATAATCAGAGCCAACAGATAGCGAGGCGAGTGTGACGGAGAGTGTAGGTGAGAGGTCGCCGCCAATATGAAGCATATTAGGGTGAGAACGGCCGCGACCGGGTGGACGATGAGGATCGAGGACAGACCAGAGCGAGTGCTCGAGGGAAGCGTAAAGGCGGAATTGTCATTAGAATTACCAAAGAGTGTTTTCGCGTCTATCAAGAAGATGTCAGCTCTGTCTCCAGTCAAAACAGCGGCGGACTTCACGCTGGCAGACAGCATGGCCTGATTGCAAATATCTGTCCTAGTATCCCAGCACTTGTTCAGAATGGATGTACGTACCAACGGAATATCCGATTTGTATCTTACTGCAGCTCCCATCGGCTTTGCAGTACCCAAATACGCCGAACGTAACTCCATTGAATGATGCTAGAGGTATAGCTTTGACGATCGGCGTTGAAATTGTCGAGAGAAGCAATAGGACAAAGGCCACAAAAAAGAGCACGGTCAAAGGCGTCGCTGGACGTAGCATTGTGCGAAGTGTTTTCTGGCGAACGCAAGAGCGAAAAGGTGGAGTCTGGCTTATAGTCCTATCAAAGTAGTGAGTTGTCCGATGCGATAGGATGTGGTTGAAGGCTCAGAGGGCCCAGCCGATGTATTCGCGAGCGCATGCATTGAAGTGGCTATTGTTACTCCATCAATGCAGGAGGACAATGATAACTTGTCGTCGTTGTTCGAAGTCTGCCAGCGACTTTGTTCTTTGGCTGGAGCAGGTTCCCTGATACGGAGGTTGGTTGTCGTCCGGCCAAGCTCCAGGCTAGAAGGTTTTAGCGAGTGGGTTCGCCTGGGCCAATAACTCTGTACGATACCCTGCGACCGCCGGCGGGCCTGGAGAATGTTTCAAATGACTGACGAGAAACGAAAGAGTGGCGCGATGAAGTAAAGGAGAGAAGAGCAATACGTCAAGGAATTAGGAGAAGAGTTTCACGCGTGTCTTTTGGACATGTAGAATAGCCGAAGAGGCCCCGTTGCTAGATACGTAAGTTCGGTAAGGTACCCACGCCCAGAACAAAATAGTTCGCAATAAGGGCCCGCGAAAATCGCAAAAGTGTAAGCTTATAAACTGGTATAGCGCAACGACGAGAGCTTCAATCGTAAAACTTTCGGCATATAAGTTACTCGCCTCAGCTAGAACTAAAACTTAATAATTGAAAGTTCAAGTGTATCTCCGATCGCTGCTGAATCACCATCTCACCCTCGTTGCGAACTATTTTGTTCTGGGCGTGGTACCTAAGTACCTTACGGTACCTAGTCAGGGTCCAGGGTATGATGTTATCTTACCCTAATCTCAAAGCAGATCTCGCCGTCATCGTGGAGAAACATTGTACTCTACGTGAATTTTGACTTCTCCTACATTGGTTGTTGGTCGAGCTCGCACTTCGCTGTTGACATGATTCACCCTACCTTAGGGCTTTGCTCACGCTGCCTTCGATACTCCCAGAACGCGAATGCATTCACTAAAAGCGGACTCTTCCTGTCCAGGCTACCTCGGAGATCTCTCCAAACCCAGCAATTCCAACCATTCACTCCTGTGAACCCGAACTCTCTACCTAAAGCGGCTCCATCCAGGACCTACCGTCGGACACGGAGATGGACCCGGCGTCTAATATACCTCGCTCTGGGTGGGGGCGTTGTCTACGGTCTCGACAGACAATTCTATGCATCGTCGCTGACACGGAGTACTCGTACTTTCGCCCTAGGTCTGATTGTGGCCTTGGACTACAAAATCAATTTCAGACCTTTTCCTCCTCTCGCATCCTCAATACCTGCCCTACATGCCCGCAACGCAGAAAGACTAGCCGACCTGCTCAGAGCAAATGGCGGCCTATACCTCAAGATCGGGCAAGCAATTGCCATGCAGTCGGCAGTGCTGCCACCAGAATTCCAAAAGATGTTTGCGAAGATGTTCGATGACGCCCCCCAAAATAGTTGGAAAGATGTCGAACAAGTCATACGTGAGGATTTCGGAAAATCCCCGGAAGAGGTGTTCGGTGTCAGTTTTACAGGCGACCCAGAAAAGGGTGTCATGGAAAGGACTGCAAGAGCGAGTGCTAGTGTGGCTCAAGTCCACTGGGTGAGGCTGCAGAATGGGAACGAGGTTGCAGTGAAGGTACAGAAACGGGAGATTGCCCAGCAGGTAGGGTGGGATCTCTGGGCTTTCAAGTGAGTGGATCCAAGTGACAGCTTGGAAAGTGACAGCCGTGATGCTGATAAGCTCCCTCTTCATAGAGTAGTTGCTCGGATCTACACCTATTGGTTTGACATTCCTCTCTACAGCCTTGTACCTTTCATTACCGAGCGGCTATTGCTCGAAACAGACTTCGTCAACGAAGCTAACAATGCCGAGCGAATGGCACAACTTGTCAACGGGGAGCCTCGATTACGTGGGCGAGTCTACGTGCCAAAGGTTTACCGCGAATTAAGTTCGAAGCGGGTAATGACCGCTGAATGGATCGAAGGCGTCCGACTGTGGGACAAAGAACATCTAACAAAGCCGTGGAAAGGTCGATGGAGGCAAGGTAGCCCTGGCTGCGGTGGTGCACCTCTTGATCCTCCAAGGCAAGAGGAAGTGGCGGAGATTGTCCGCAGCAATCTACCTAATGAGAAACTAAAACCCAACAGAGACTGGTGGAAGGGTCAAGATGGTGACGGGGGTCTTGGTCTGTCACTCAAAGCCGTAATGACGGAGATGATTGATCTTTTCTCTGCGCAGATGTTTCTATGGGGTTATGTTCACTGTGATCCTCATCCCGGAAATATCTTCATTCGAAGATTACCATCTGGCAAGCCAGAGCTTGTGCTGATCGATCATGGCTTGTATGTGCACATGAAGCCTGAATTTCGACACCAGTACAGTCTCTTCTGGAAGAGTCTGATGACGTTTGACAATAAGACTATTGGCGAAATAGTGCAGAGCTGGGGCGTGAACAACGCAGACATCTTTGCTTCGGTAAGGCGCCTTCTACAATATTCCTCTCATGTTAAGCACCTTTTCCGAGATCACATGGTAGTTTTTGGGAACGAAATCTGTGATTGTGCTACGCCATCACTTCATTCAAATTGCCCGATTACACAATCTACAATTTGATGAAGCTAAGCTGACTCTTGACATCATAGGCAACACTACTCAGACCCTATACAGGAGGTGACAACACCACATCGACAGAAATCAGAGGCCTCTCCGGCAGAGAGAAAGCCGAACGCACTTTTGGAATGCAGCAGAAGATGAGAAAAGGCATCCGAGAAATCCTCGGTGACGAAGAAAAATGGCCCAAGGAGCTTATATTCATCGGTCGAAACCTACGCATCGTCCAAGGCAATAATCAGTTCCTAGGCTCACCTGTCAATCGCATCAAGATCACTGGGAATTGGGCCTCCCGCAGCCTCGTCGACAGCCCGGACCTGACGTATCGCGAGCGGTTCAGGAACTTTGGGCAGCACATGCTCTTCAAATTTGTACTATTCGGCAGTGACTTATTCTTTTACGCGGGCAAGATTAAACAACTTTTTGGCGGGGGCGGGATGGAAGATGATATGGAAGATCAGATGAAGAAGATTGCTAAAGATTTTGGCGTGGAGCTGAATCACGCCGTCTTCGACGGGTGAGGTGAGTGGTAAGTTGCTGATCGCTTCATAGAGCGCTTCACGCCACTCTTGCTAGACATAGATCAGTCAACTTCACACTCTAGACATTCCCTTTTTCCCTTTGTTATCTTTGGCTTGAAATCACAGATAGTTCTTTCTCTTTATAAATACATACCTTCCCTTTTCCCCAAAACAGGCCGTTGCTCCCATGATTGATACTTTCGTCTCCATGGTATTGAAGATTGTCACCGACCGACATCTGCGGAACCTTTCCGACGGACGAGACGTGGAAATGGTGGATGGTTGGTCTACCTGAGCCGATATTGGACTTCTCTGAACGGGCAAAACGTTCACGATACTGTCAACTTCCTGGATTGTAATAGAAACAATGGCGGGAATGATGCCATTTACCAATTTTCAAGCTCTGGTTTGTTTACGCCTGGATTTCACTTTTGGCACAAGCTACGTTAACATGTTCAAGACTACGTTACCAAACCGCCGCCCGGTATGAAACAAAAATTCTATATTTCTTTGCTTCGATTTTGAAGGGGTGGACGGCGACACTTCTGAGTGGGGTACACAAGTTCTGGTCGAAGATTTCAATGACATCGTCAAGAATTCACACAACGTGCTCAAATATAACCTTTACCGCCGCAAGAGGTCCGAGAAAGCTCCAAAAGGAAAAGGCGGATTCATCCTCGATAGTGCACACAATAGCGGGAATGATACCGTTGCTAATATCCAACTTTTAGTCTGTCTACCCCTAGATTTCAGGTTTATAACAACTTCTATCATTACGCCGAAATTCACTGTTCAGTGGTGACGAATTTCTTGGCAGCCTCGCCACGTCAACACAGCATTTCTAACTCACTCAAACAACAACAAGTCGTTTTTTCTCGCTCGATACTATCAACAAGAACTCATAGAGTTCTTAGACTAAGACCTATACTCAGACCTTATAGACTACGACGCTCAACTCTTGTCGAGTATGAAACAAAATTCCATATTCCTTTGCTTCGATTTCGAAGTAGTGGACGGCAATACTTCTTAGTAGGGTTGGGTCTGGCTATACTCTTCTAAGATTCAGCAGATAGCTCCAGGAGCCAAGGGCAAAAATTAGTGGCCTCTTATACAAGTACGCCAATTCCTGCATGAGGAATATTGGAATCATCTGGGCAGTAGGTGGATAGATAGCAATCCGCGGGGTTTCTGGGGGAAAGTACGGAAAAACTCAAGTCTATCATTCAACAGATGGGCCAAATTTCTCTATGACATGTTCAAGCAGATGATGGCCGAGCACACTCAGTTATCCACAATGTCCGCCACTTCACCGCCGTCTGTCAGCGCTGGGGAGGCTCCTGGCCCGATTATCGCATTCGACTTCTTGATTTACAATGACTAGGTAGATGAATCAATTGTGTAATCCTTGTATTGGTTATTTCAGATTTTCGCCGACTCGTTCAAACCCTTGTCAATGTGTACAATAGGAATGAAGCAACGTACCAGGGACCTTGCCCTTATCGTAGTGCGGCAAAGGAAATATTGCACTCTTTTCGTCTGGTTATCATAGAAAATTCCAAACGAGGGAACGTCCCAATTCGGACTAACGTAAATTCTATTTGGTTGAACCCATCTGACAGAAACTCAAATGACGACATGGCAGAACCGAGATTGATCTTTTCCGTGTTCCCTCTTGGGGGCCAGACGACTTTGATCACTGGGGGTACCCGCGGAATCGGGAAGTCAATGACGCTCGCTCTTGCTGCAGACATACTGCTGATCCAAGTCATCAACCGTCTCAGCCAATCAACAAAACGGGAGTCTGAGGTACAGCGGAACAGCGGACCATACCTTAATAGACACGGGAACTAAGACGGCAGTCGAGGAGCTAGGTTGGAAGGCCACGATCTATGAGGCAGACCTCGTTGCTGCAGAGTCTGTAACAGGATCGGTCCCCACGATTCTCAAGGATCTCAATGGACACAGAATAGATATCCTTCTGAACTGTGCGGGCGTTCAGCGGAGACAGCCCAGCGAGTAGTTCTCACTTGCTGACGGGGATGAGGTTTATGCCTCTCCCACTTTCTACTAGTAATGCATTCCATACTTACAATAACAGGTCCTACGAGTTACAGCCTTCAATTTCTGCCGCGATATCGGAAGCCACATGCATGCAGGCCGAAGGGGCAGCATTGTCGCTTCCCTACTATCCGTGTAAGAGGGAATTACAAAAGCTTTATCCAGCGAATGGGCATCTAAAGGCATATCTGTGAATGCCATCGCCCCTGGCTACATCGCTACCGAGATGACGAGGAGAGTGCAAATAGTATTCTGGGACCGATCCAGGCTGGGAGGTGGGGTGGACCTGAAGATTTCATGGGACCCGTCCTGTTCCTGTCCCTGTCCTGTTCCTGGCGAGTGCGGCAAGTGGATATGTGTCAAGGGAGGTCCCGGTCGTGGATGGAAAATGGATGGGGAGGTAGACGAAGTGTTGAGCTGAAGGTCGAGGATTAGGTGGGGGGGGGGGGGCTAGACTTCACTAGGAGGGTTTCACAATCAACATTCGCAACATTCATTGGACACATCTGTGGATGCGGACATTCGGTGCGGTACTGCGGTACTTCTCATCTTTTTTCTCGTCCTGATAGGAAAGCAATACGAACCATGTCTGGAGTTTAACCGTTTATCAGTATAAAGGCATTTCTTAAAGAATAAAGATTGTTTTCCGGGGCAACGGGACAGCCGCTTCAATCGAGAAGCTAACTAGGATGATGCCGGTTATAAAATGGCCATTCCCCACTGACAGCTCGACTTAGGGACCTTTTAGGCTACTCTAGGCCACTCTAGGCCACTCTAGGGGCCGATGTCCCCGCCGATAAACGGCCATCTCAGGTTTGGCTCAATCATTCCCAATCTTTCTGATAGCTCACCCACGTTGCAATCGGAATGGTCCATGGGATCCCTTGATCCCGAGCACTCTCGAGGATCAGGGATTCATTTGCTATATTCGTTGTCGCACACAACCCCTAGTCTTCGGGATCTTTCCCTTCTTTCGCAAACAGCAAATAACGCTACGATCCCCGTATCCAGGAATTCTCGTCCCATAGCAGTGTGACAATCGGCCCTGCACGCCGGAGCATTCTTAACCCAGGCCTAATGCACAAATCGATCATGTTGGGCGCCTCCTTGTCGTTGATCTTTGATGGATTGAGGAAGGGGCTACCTTGATACCAGACCGCCCCAATTGCCGCTTATACTTTTCCCCTATGCAGTCGTGACACCCCCGCTTCCGCCTTCAACATGTTGCCGTCTGAGGCTACGAAACCAGTGGTCCTGCTCCTAGGAGAGGTCATACTCGCCCAAGCAGAGTGGAGTTCCCTGAGAGCGCTCGCCGAACTTCGTGTAACTTATTGATCCTGGCTTCGGAACGGAAACGCGCTGACAATGGGTCTTGATAGCAAGTCAACAATGGCACGCGAGATCAATTCCTGACCGATTGCAGAGCAGGCATCTATGATGGAGTACTAGCAATATCGCGGACATACGATTCAACTCAGGTGCGTCTCATCAACATGCCCAGCGAGTGATCAAGCCTCAGAAACCCCTAACCAAACCCTTCCCTCAGATCACAGGCCGCTTCGACCAAGAACTCGTCGACCTCCTCCCTCCCAGCCTCAAATTCGTCTCCCACAACGGCGCAGGCTATGACTCCATCGACGCCGCCGCCTGCGTAGCACGAGGTATCTCCGTCTCCAACACCCCGGGCGCCGTCGACGCCTGCAGCGCCGATACAGCCATCTTCCTCATTCTCGGCGCGCTTCGCCGCATTCACATACCCTACAGCGCCATACGAGCGGGCCAATGGCGGGGGCACATGGGCCTGACACACGAGCCCGAGGGCAAGACGCTGGGAATACTGGGAATGGGCGGGATTGGCACAGCGGTAGCACGGCGCGCCCAACCATTCGGCCTGCACATCCAATACCATAACCGCTCTCGTCTGCCCGAACAGCAAAATCTTGTCGGAGCCAAATATGTGAGTTTTGAAGAGTTGCTCCAGACCTCCGATATCATAAGCGTGCACCTCCCCCTTAACGCCGGCACGCGGGGTCTCATCTCGCACACCGAGTTTGCGAAAATGAGAGACGGCGTCGTTCTCGTAAACACCGCCCGCGGCCCCATTGTCAACGAAGACGCGCTCGTCGCTGCGTTGGAAAGTGGCAAGGTTTGGGGCGCGGGATTGGACGTGCACGAACATGAGCCGGAGATTCACCCGGGCTTGATCGGGAATGAACATTGCGTCTTGCTCCCGCATGTGGGTACTGCGACTGTGGAGACGCAGAGGAAGATGGAAGTGTTGGTGGTGGAGAATGTGAGGAGTGCGCTTGAGAGGGGGTGTTTGCTTACGCCTGTCAGTGAGACGAGGAAGATGGGCATGAATGGCTTTGGGAATGGGTGTGCGTGATTGGGGTAATTGGATTGGGTGTGTTTAGATCTGAGGGTGGTTAGGTGGGGTTATTATGCGTTGGATGCTGGGATAGACTTCAATTCGATAGAGATAATTGCGGGCATGATACCCACGCGTTTTTGAATGATGTTGCTGAGTGGTAGGTAGATTTTGATATGAGTCGTGATTGCTAGGCTTGAGCTATATCTGAGTCTTGCTCGGTTGCTGGCATCTGTCTGTCTTGGTCGTTTGTGAATGTTTCGCTTTGGTAAGGGTATCACAAGAGACAGAAACCACAAATTTGGGTCGACACAAATTTCTCTACGCTTTATATATCCATCCGAATGTTGTCTCGCTACCACTTCAAATATCGTTTCTTCCATTCCGTGTCTTTGGTACCTCGTAGTGACAATGAGTCTCACTAGGCTGTCTTACCGCACCATCCTTCCCCCAACGAAGCAAGAAATGTGCTCCTCTTGCCAACAAGATATGGAAGAAGGAGACATGAGAGTGTGTTTTGCTTACTATCATGACAGCCAAACGTCGTATCGAGAATACTAGGATTTGAGAATACGCACTCTACGTTTCCCGTCAAAGATACATGGTACTCTACGTACCTGCGATAAAGATCTGACAAGCGAGTTTGGGAGCAAAACACTAAGCGTGATGTGGTCACAAGGACTTTTAGGTAATGACAGTGTTGCGAGCTCGGCATGCCTGCTGAAGGTCTTGAGGGGAAGGGGAGAATGGTTTCCGCATTTCCTGGATCGTTGTGAGAGCATGATCAATACTAGGAGACTAGCTATCTAAAATGGAGTGTTCGGTCTATGCAAATTCGAAGCCCTCTATCGTCGACAACATAATCAAGGCGGAAAAGTGCTAATCAAATCGTCGCTCGTTGCCTAGCCTTGTGCAAATCGCTCTGTGGAAAAGCAGATAGCGAGTAGATCGTAAACGTTCGTGACTGACCAGAGTCACATGAAAAGATTTCTGCTCAGGAGACCATAACGAACTGCCCAATAGCCGGCACACCACCACAAGTGACAAAAACCATGTACGGCCCTGGCTGTGCTACGTTATTGTTTGGGGGCATCGTGACGGTAAGGCTCTGCGAGGTCGCGCCAGCAGTATAGCCAGTAGTGTCGAGGAAAACCATACGCATATTCATGTGCAAGCCGTGGGTGACAAAGCCTCCATGATACAGCACAACCTTGCAGACGTTGTTGCCAGCAGGAGCGGTAAATGTGACTGTGAATTTGCTTCCATTAGCGGTGAGAGCTTTGGAAGAGAGCACCACATTCGTCGGGCGTTGAGCATTTCCCTGCAAATACGGAGGTGTGTAAATTTCCACTCTCCACTCGGTAACATAGTCTTCCGACGGCGTTTGGTTAGGGATAGGCGTAAGAAGCGGCTGCTGGACAGGATTGGAGCCAGCGATCATCATAGTGCCATCTGGTAAGAGTAAAGCAACAGAGTGGTAGAGTCGAGGAATTGTAGAGCTGGCACCTTTCTGGAAGCGCTGGCCAACGGGCTTTGTGGGATCGTAGATTAATGCTTCGAGAGTTGGAGCCGTGGCTAAGCCGAATCCTTCAGCGCCTTGGTTGCAGCCGTTGAGCCAGACAACGGTACCATCTGGTAAAAGTGTCGCCTCGACCATGCCTCTTCCTTCAGGCATTGATTCTAGTGCCCATGTTGGGTGGTTGGATCTAGGCAAAATGCTTGCACAGCTGGCTTCCGTTGCGCTTGTGATATCTTGATATGCACCTCCGCCACAGATGACGATTTCGGGTGCCCAGTCGTTTACGCTCGATAGGGGAAGAAGCACGCTGCCGCCTGTATTTGGGTAGGTACGATAATCGCCCGCCAGATCTGGTAGTTCGATTACCACCTGGTTGCCTGCAACATTGAAGATCTGTGCGGACTTCGAAACGAAGATGAAGAGATTACCATCGTTAAGTAGATGAATGAACGGATACATATAGTAAGGCTGGTTCTTGTTGAGGATGTCCAAGAGCACGCTCTTGCCATCCGAGATACCTTCTGCGTTCAGCACTTCGTATGTGGGGTTGTTATTAGCAGGATTGGTGGGATCGAGTCCATTCTTGCTACCAGAAATCACCACGATACTGCCATCAGCCATGGTTTGAGCGCTTGCATACCACCGTGCAGTGGATAGCTTGTTGCCTGGCTCACTCCAATTACTTCCATCCAGCGAGGCATCGGTTGCTGAGCGGCTTAGATATCGTATAGCTGTAAAACCATCGCCGACTGTTGGATCAATGAATGACAAAGGCGCGTTTCCACCAAGAGAAAACCATCTTCCATCAGCGAGGAAAGCGCCACCAGAGCAGAAGGCATTGGTCTGAGCAGGTCATTAGCAAGGCCACGGCGAAATTACGATAATGACTTACCTTGTACGAAAGTCCGACAACCTTGTTCGTTGCAGGATCGTACTCAGCAGAATACGCGTAGTGGCCGTTAGATAGCTTGATCTGGGTATAATTCTCCACTTTGTCTAAGAAGATCACTCTTCCGTTCGGCATGAGCCCAGCATGCATAGCTGGCACGCCAGACTGGCCGACAATATTGAAGATCCCTGGATTCGGCGCCGCTGGTGCATTTGAAGGACCTGGGACTGGGACTGCTCGAGCGCCCACGCATGGCCCACTCTGACAGCCCTCTCCACAATGAGCGGTGGTGTTTCCGCAGAACTGCTTCTCATCAGCATACCTTTCTTGTTCGTAGAAGGTTGGAGGCATACCCCGTACAAGGAACAGCAGGAACCTTGACGCCAATTGGCACAAACAGTGTTTCCATTGCCTGCGCCGCAAGTGCCATCAGTAGTCGCTGAACCAGTAGCAGGAGCCGTCGATGGCTTCCCTAGCACCGGCTCCTCGGTTCCTGATGCTGCGGGGGAAGTGGTCGTGGGGTCAGGTATCGTGCAACCAGAAGTGCAGCCTGTACCACAATGCGTAGGAGTATCGCCGCACCAACCATATTGGGAGCAACATGTCCCTGTATAAACAGTACTATGGGGATCGCATGTCAGGCCTGGTCCGCACTGTCCATTGGGAGAGTATCCGCGGGAGAGCAGGTCATTGGTAGAGCGAGGTGAAAGACGTTCGAGAATGTGGGTATCACGTCGTTCAGGATAAGAGTGAAGTGATGGTTTAATGCAGCTGTATCCCGATCAGTTCTCGGAATTTTTGACGATTTATATTGCCCTAGCTGAACGTACATTTCATCACCAACGCATGTCATACCTCGCAAGCATCCAGTATAGCCCGGAGATGACTGGTTGCATGATAGAGTGACTTTGTACTGAACAGGAATATTGCCAAAGACCCGCCCCAGGCAAAGCCCGAGGGTAAGTATGGTTGAGATTTGCATGCCCACTCTGTCTTTGATTGTTGGATCCATTGTATCATGAGAGGCTGGGAGTGAAAATTTGTGAGGCGAATGAGAATTTATTGAGTTCCTCAAATAAACAACCCTAGCGCTTATATTGTTTTCACGGCAATCATGTGTTACACAGCGGTCTCCACAACGATAAGATATACAGATGGTATTACGGGCTTAGAGATTTTTCGAGGCCTGGCAGTAGCAAAATCAATGTATTGGTGCAACCTAAATATACTACCTTAGGGTTGTCGACTCATACATTCAGTCACGAAGCCGATGGAGTCATTTTTCGAAGGCGCAGCAGCTGTTACGTTCAAGCGATTGTGACAGGCTTTTGGCAGTCATACTTGGGGTTCCTTGTTTGGCAGTGAGTGTTCATTGGCACTATTGGTCAATGAAATGCGTAGAGTATACGAGGGAATGAATGCAATGATTCTCTTCATGCTTACCGCTAAGACAACATCACCACAGACGAAGAGGCTCACGAGGTGCCATGCAGGGGCGTGGGAAACAGGTGCATATCCCGGATATGTAGGTCGGCCAGCTGCATGTACGAGTACACCGCTTGTCTCAGAGGACTGTGCCATCAATGATCCCAGCATACGGGACTGCTGGGCGTCAGACATGGAAGAAGTGAGAGGACAGCTGAATTTCAGCTCAAGCCAGAGTGTTCAGAAGGTTCTCGGTCTATGGTAGGATCCCAGAGGCGAGAGGGCAAACGTGATCATTGCGTAAACAAGCGTCTCCTCCTCCTGTACCTGGCATAAACCTCAGACCCGGAGACATCTCAAGCTCCCGAATCCGCATCCTCATGCTCCACCAAACTCTGCAGACTCCGCGAGGAACATAGACTGGGATCGGACGTGACGATGAGGCGCATTCGAGACCTCCAAACCCAGCGTTATCGCTGCTTCCCATCAACCCGCGACTCGGGGAAGAGCGAGCTTCTCCGCGCTAGCAAAATCGCGCCGACTTTACGGTGAGGAAAAGCTGCGTTGATTTTGTCCTGGATCGGCGGCAAGAAGTCTACGGATCAAAGCAATGAAGGGTGAACCTGGATTGAAGATGGTAAATGCGAGGGAACGAAGTCTGCACTATGCCGATCTCTATATTTAGCTTCGATATTGCCCTTGCACGCTGGGTTCTCTCAAAGCAGCCCAGGGTTCTTTGTACGAGCAAGTAAATTCAATGATTGCGTGATATACTTACTTAGTGGGTAGTAGAAATTACTATTTATATTTACAGTTCATTTGTACAGTTAATGGCGTCTTTCCGCCTGTCCAAAGTCGTGAAACATAATCCGTCTATGCTTGCCTAGCCGTGTCAATGCTTTTTCAGACTCGCCTAGATTCCCAATGCTATGTCCTAAAATCAAATCATGTCATCGTGCAGTCGTTTTCAACATCTCTCCATTTTCCGGCCTGTCCAGTCTAGTAATCCCAAGGTGCTCCTTCCCGTCGTGCCCATTGTAGGCGCCAAAACCAAACTTGGGGCTTCCCTTTTCACCCGCTGGCGTTCCTATCATCTTCGTCTGAAGGTCGATCTTGGATGTTGGCTCTCTGAAGGTGGACTCCGCGAGAAGAGGGCTCTGGTAGACGAAGCTGACGAGTTGGCCGACGGTGCTGATATCGTGAGGTAGATACCGATGCTGTCTGGGCCAAAGGATCAAAGTCGATAGCGCGTAGATCACGACAAAGACTACTAACGCGTAGTAACCAGGCATGTCGGCGGCCATGCGGACATCCTGGATGTCAACGACGAATTGCGCTGTAAAGACGCCACCTGCTAGTATGGGTAGGGTGATGGAAAGGAGGCTGACAAAGGATACCGAGGCGACTTTGTGATTGCGTTCTAAAGCAGCTCTGAGGGTGATCTCGACTGGCAATCTACTGGTGTAGTCCAGTAGAAGGGACTGGGCGGCTGAGCATCCCCGGTGATGGTCGAGATTTGCGAATGGCTGAAGGGCGCGGTAGTACATATCGACGGGTTGCCAGAGCAGGAAGAGCACCATTCCGATGAGTGATGGCACGAAACTGTAGAGGAAGCCTGCTGGTGAGAAGCCTTGGGTCGTCGTGGGTGCAGGCAACATAGGATTAAAGCCAGTCTGCACAGCATGACCAAAGAAGCTGACCACAACGAAAGCAATCATCAAGACGATTGCGATGATAATCCAGGCAAGCACAACACCCTCTTTGAGGAACCAAGGTATCCATCTATACCGCACCTCTGGAGTATGAATGTCCCTCTGCAGTGGGTCGATTGTTTCAGGGCGGATCGGTCCTTGTTTCTCTAAGTCGTATCGAGTGGGAGTGAGGTCAGTGACAGGCACCATCCTTCCCTTATCCAATGAATACCGTCGAACGGGAGCATTCTCTTCCCCAACGCCGTAGAAAGCCTCAGCCGAGCGCTTTGATGTCATCCAGTAGCCGAGTCGGAGGTGCTTCTCCCACGGATGTTGGGATCTGCCCCCCTCAACATCCAATCGGTTGAAGTCTGAGAGGAAGTTCGACCGGTGGAAGAGCGAGATGATGTCTGCAAGAGAGACCGGATCCCACTTGAGTCCGGTCTGACCTTTCGCAAATCGAATGAGTAGAAGTAGAAGCGCAACCGTCAACATGAGGTACAGAGCGAATAATGTCCAAGCAATCGGTTGGGTTGCTGTCCATCTCCAGATACCGTCGCCGGTGTAGTACCGGGTCTGGAAGAGACTGCTCTGCAATGGCACTGTGAATAAAGCTAGCCAGAATATTATCGAGCACAACCCTAGCAAAGGCTCCTTGTGCTTGAAGAATACCAAATTAGGTAGTATGTAGGTCGTCGGAAATAGCGGTGCATCGTGCAGAACACCCGAATTATTAGTGTTTCGTGCTGATGATAGTACAATAAATGGAAAGATCCGATGTATGGCACATTGTATGATGAAAAGCCAGAGGACGATGAGGCTTGCAAGGAGCGTAGGTAGGTATTGGAAGACAAAGTAGCGGCCGGTACCAACTCCATCGTATTGCGACAAGCCGCGGTGATTTGTTGGGTATATTGCAGAGAAGAGGAGGCCTGCGATCATGAGGAGGCAGCAAAGGATGAGGATGATGAGAGGGAGGATCCGAAGAGGGCGAGGCACGAAGTTGAGCTTAGGGTATCTGAAGCTCTCAGTCGGAGCCTCTGTAGGTACGAGGACGTTCTCGCTTGGATGTGAGTCCTCGTGTCTTTGGTTTGGTTCCGGATACTGTCGCCGTCTTGAATAGTAGCCCAGACCTTGGTCTGGCACTATCCTATCGACTGGATATCCTGGTGTTTCTCGCCCATCACCTTGCTGTCGCGTACCGACTACCTCTTCGTCTCTTGTCAATTGGTCTATTGCGAATTGTATGTAAGGCGTATCGTCAATGCCGGGCGTTGGTGGGCTGAGTTCGTCAATGGGTCTTCTTACAATCGTGCCCTCGGACGATGAAGATGAGACTGGCTTCCTCTTTATCCTGTGGCCTTCATCTGGGGAATTAGCTGTCGTTGTCGCTGGTGGCTCATCACCCGGATCCTTGTGTTTGATAGGTCTCGTTATCGTTGGGATAGTAGCCTCTGATTGCTTTGCTTCTGAGTGTACGGCATCGCCGCGACTCGCATTCGCTGACAGCATGTGCATTGGTGGTGTCTCATATCGCTGGGCAATGTGCCTTTCATTGTCACTTGATCCCTCCGACGTGAGTGAATAGTAGTCATCGGATGCTGTGACAGATTGTTTGGATGGCGTATGAACGAGTTGAGGTCTGCTTGTATTTACAATTCTTAGTCTTTCCTCACCCAAATTCATGGCTGTCGTGATATCGTAGGAATGTGGAATAGGCTTTGGAGTGCATGATGCTAAGAAAGGTACCAAGTACAAGATACATAGTTGCCATCGATTAGAGGCTGGCTGTAGTGAGGTGGCAGGCGGAGATGCGGTGGTGGGGGAGAGGCTGGGAGCCAACATTGCGCTAGCTTGATCCCACCGCCATGACAGATTTAGAGAGAGGACATCACAGGCTGAAATAATGTATCGCAGGTTACACAAGTCAATTTTTTTATGAATTCACTCTTCGCAAAGTTGCACGAAGATTGCGCTGATGCCCAGCCCCCCCACAGCGCATTTTTGCAGCTCCCCAAAGATGTGAGACGCCTGGACTAAAGGCTTCCTCCGCTCTACGTGATTCAGTTAAAAGGGTTGAAGAGCAGATTTATGGACGGGTATCAAGCAGTTGAGGGTCTACACCGTGGATCAGTCTCTGTAGCAAATTTATTGTCGTAGGCAAGTCTTTTGCTCTCTCCCTCTCCAGTGCATCTCATATGCACGCTTCGAAAGGGCTGGCTGCGTTCCAGCGAATGTGTATGTACATTAACACGCTTCTCCGACGTGGGGTATGAGAAAATGATCCACATGATGCTTCTAAACGAGTATGAACGCCGTCGCTCATGCTTGCTATGCCAATGCTGTGCTCTCGCTGTAAAGGACTGAATATGAAGAAATTTGTGTTGCCCCAAAGGGCCACGTACAAACGATGAAAGGTCCTTTATCTCCGCTCCAGATGTCGACTGTTGTGATGATCCACGCACATCATATTAGTGCATTCCAATTGAAATGCTGGTTGTCCACAACAACCTTCTGCTCACACCCAACCCGAGTTTTCCAGTATTGCTTTCGTTTCATTAACAGCCATGCCGCTCACACCCAAGGCTCTGACCTGCGTTCCTCTCCTTAATCGTTGCAATCCGACTGCTACCTTCCAGCCTTCTTCTTCATGCAGTACGAAGACATATCGTTTCCCTTCCTGGTCTCTTATGCTGGCTCTAACGACATGAAGTCCCTTGAACTCGCCGGTCTGTGAAGCTCCCAAGTCAGATCGAGTCCTTAACGGGGAAGGGGGTACGCCGAAACCCCCAGACAGGTAAGGCTTGCAAGCACGCGTAGAAGCATCAAGGAAAGCGTCGGTTTCTTCGTTATTTGGCGCTTTGGAAGCCCATTTCTTTCCAAATATTCCAGACGATTGACCAGGCGTACCATTGCGGGATGCAGGGGCGGAGCCAGAACTTGCTCCCAATACGTGTAGGTGGGGACACCATACCTCTACCAATTTCAATGTCCATGCCTTGACATCCCATTCTCGTTGGGGAACTCCTCGAACGTCGTCGTCGATGAAAAGCCCTTCGGTGGTTATTCGTAAGATGAGTCCATCGGTGACGGAGCCGACACCGGAAACTAATTGAGCAATAGGGGTCTTGGTGAAGGTGTTGTTGAAAGAGTAGACTGCTTTGAGCACAATCTTGTCGGGATCTTTGCAGCGGTAGGGTCCGTGGTGTGAAGGAGGAGGTGTGGTTCGGCTTGTTGACTGCGATGGTGCATAAGAAGATTCGGAGTAGATCGAGGAGGCTGTTGCCGATTTGGTGGCAGATCGTTTCGGGTTGTCGTACGGCCTGAATGAATATGCATCATCATCTGTGGCAGTTTTGGCTGTTGGGTGGTGATGCTGCTTGGTGGGAGATGCTGGTCGTGACCTCTCTTTCTCCCTTCTCTCTCGTGCTTCCTTTTCTCTCCTCTCACGCGCTTCTCGTTCACGGGCGTCTTTTTCTCTCTGCTTTATCCGCTCCTTCTCATCATCCTCCCTCTTCTTTCGCAATGCCTCTGCCTTCTTGCGTTCCTCTTCTTTCTTCCTCGTTTCCTCTCTGGCCTTCTCCCAGCCACCTTTTGCCGCACCCGCGTTTGCTGTGCCATTCGCGGGTCCTGTATTGGATCGCTGCCATGTAGGTTTCGGTGGTGGTCTTGGTTCTGGAGGAGGCGCATATTGTGGTTGTGGTGTTGGGCCTCCAGGAGTGGGCCCACCAGGGGCATATCCTGGGGTAGGTCCTCGGGGATATCCGGGGGTTGGCCCAGGAGGATATCCGGGAGTAGGTCCAGGGGTATGTCCAGGAGTGGGTCCAGGATTGTGTCCGGCATTATTGGCTGTGGATGCACCACCTGTGCCACCAGCTCCAGGCCTCCCAGTCTCTGCCTGTGTCTTTCCAAAGGCCCAGCATCCAACGCCCACTATCATCATCATGATCACCACCGATATGCCACCACCCGCGAGTATTGCCGCGAACCATTCTTTGAGTACCGGTACCACAATGATCCAGATTATTACAGCCAGCAATGCCGACGCAACGCCCGCAAGGAAGCTATTCCGGTGAGGTTGGAGTGAGGGAAGGTATAGAAAGCCACCACCTGAGGAGTGCGGAGGTATAATGAATATGTCATAGTTGCCCTCAGGTAGGCCATTCCTGCTGCCAGCGTTTTGCCCATGAGGTGGAGGTGGTGGTGGAGGAGGATTCATTCTGGCTCAGGTCCGGCAGACCTGGAAGCCAATGGAGGCAACAATGGCTTTATTGGCCTAACTATCCTTGTAATAGCTTTTGCAGTCTTCGATACCGCAAGGAGAATATCTCGGGCCGGTGCTTCATGTTACCGCAGGTGTGTTTGCTCCAGTCTTTGTCCCACTCTTTAACTGCTTATTGGAAGGCTAGCAAAGAGAAATTGATTCATTGAGATAGACAGAGACAGCTAGTACTGCTAGGATGTCGATGCTTGTCTTGGAGAGTCCTTGTAGGTGTTGTAGTTGCTGTAATGCGCTTTGTTTACAAGAAAGTGAGAAATTGGCTCAAAGGCGGGTACTTCCGGCGCGATTCAGGGTTGATTGAGCAGGGTGATATAATTTCTCCAGGATCAATCCTCTGGTAGCGAAGTCTGACAGAACCTAGTCCCCTTCTACTGGAAGAAATTTATCACGCACTCCTTTTTGTGTTTACTACAATCTCGTCTACGATCACGCCCCCCTTTCCCACCCCCAGCGCGGTCGGACTGGGCTAATCAATTGTCCACTGCTGCGTGACAGATCACAATATGGGGTATGATAGGTGCAACTACAAACAAATCATGGGTCTTCTGGCGTTGGCCAATAAGAAATCGCACCGCTGTGACGAACCCGCAGCGTCGAGATTCGGTAGAGCGAATAGAAGAGTTTATGACATGTACCCCGGCTCGAGATCCTACCTATGTTGCTATAGCCTTCCACACCATCCACACAACCAAGGAGCTTGTGAAATTGTGAGCTGGCACTGCATGTCTACTTTAGTGATTGTGGTAGCAATCAGATTCAGGCCATTGCCGGTTTGACGCGTCACGGTTCTTGAAAATAAGGTAGGGTTACAGGCGCCAGGGGCAACCATCCAGCCGCTAAGTCGCGCTACCCCCATGTTTCTTGGCATGACCTACGCTGCGAAAGCGAAGTACCTCCGTAAGGAGTATGAAGCCCCTTGAGCCTAGTCCTTGGTAAGTGGAAGGCATAGAGAGGGTGTTTAACAAGCTGCAGAGGCTCCAGGCTGGATGAAGTGCTAAGTACTAGCTAAGAGGCCAAGGTTCTGCCCCCTCTCTCGCTTCTCTGGCCAGACTAGAAGTTCCTGCTGCTTGCTCGACATGACTCGTCTTTGAAGCGATGGCTTGAAGCAGAATCCATGGATTGCAAAATTAAGCACTAAACTTTTATAGAAAGACAGCTCTTTTTCTTGTTTCTTTCCATATACGACGATTACGCTAAGTACTAATATCACACTTCGAAATAAACTCCTAGCCCTTGGTTGTTGCCGTTAAGTCTATTAATGCATCTAAGAAAAGAATGTTCTGTACTAATGTTCGAGTGCTAAAACTCCAAAAATGTTCATTCCGGAGAGGAGAACGGTCTGCTGGACTCCAATGAGAAAGCTCCCCTAAAATATCAACGCCGATTTGTAATGCTCTGAATCCGACTTGGGACTGGCGTCCTGACGTGAAAAGCGCCAGTGTCTTGAGGATTAGGACCAATGACTACGAAGTGTAGACTCTGAGGTGTTCGAGAGATATGTGTTCGGTCAGATGAAGATGGTGGGATTATGTGGTAAGTCCTGATAATGACCCGTTCCTCCAGATCCAAAAGCTGGCAAGTTTCAGGATCTTTATGAGGGAGTTGATCGCGGAAATCACGGAAGGCATGACGAACGTCGGTCTTTTCTCCAATAGTGTGGATAATCGAATGTTCATGTTCTCCTTGACAGTCACGTCTGCTGCAAGACCTAGACAATGTCTTGCGTAACGCTGTCAGCCGCTATGTGTGCTTGTGTTGGATGCTGGGCGCCGTGGTATTTCTCGAGAACTGGAATCCCTCGGGTTTTTGGGCTGTCAAAGCTTTGATGGTATTGCAGTCTGCATGAGATCCAAATACTTCTGACCGTGAGAAGTTGGCGGAAATGCTTAGAGGTTGGATTTAGACGTCAAGAGCCCCATGCGACAATTCTTCTTTTTTATGATCAGACCTTCCAGTCATAATTGTGTACGCCGTTGGGAAATGCAGGGAGATGAGGCCTTGGAGCATCTCCATCACACCAGTATTTACACGCGTGCTGGAAGTTGTACCGATTCCAATGAGGATCAGCTCCGTTGTGATGCACAAAGCCTCGCTGCTGCTTCATGATCGCCTTGCCAGTCTCGCTGTCGCATACCTCACAGTCAACAGACTCCTGGTCCATTCCCTTTTCTGTGAGGTCTGAGGCAAGTTTCGCTACCTCTTTGCAGTAATAGTCGGGTCCATCACCCAAACGATGGTGGTGATCCTTTGGGATACCGATTTTCTTGTCTCCATGTACGGGATAGTGATAACCAAGCTCACAAATTGCAAGGAAGGAGGGCACTGGTCTGTACATTTGGGTTTGGAAGCTCCTTTGGCAGGTCTCAGCTATGTTCCTCCCATCATCTGCATCGACCCATTGGCTTATGCCTGCGTCATGCATCCAGGCCGCTGTCTCATTTTCGAACGCGTCGCCGCAAATGCAGGGAAGAACTCTGTCGATCATGTTTGTCTTGTTGGTGAAGTCGGCAAGCGGCATATCGTTGTAACAGATAGGTAAGTAGCTCCCCGACGTCGTCGATCCGGCTTTGCCTGAGATGACTTCATCAATTGTCGGAAAGTATTCGTTAGGGGCATAATGGGTTTGTTGCCAGTGCACGAACGACGCATTGACAAACTCAGTGGCAGTGATTCCAAACTCGTTGTCGGGATTAGACAGCACATCTAGGCCAAACATCTTCACCTCCTTTGCGTGCTTGACTCCGAAGTTTTGCATGCATTGAGCTTGACAGTGTGTTCCAGGGGCCGGCTCAAACCTGGAGGTTGCAATGGTTGTATGAGCTGGATCCTCGAGAGTCCTGTTCTCATAGGATCCTGGGACCAACAACGTGCAGTGCAGGAAGCACATTGAGCTTTTCAACGAAAATGAGATCATTGCATTTGTGAAATGTCTCTTCAGGTCCGCTTCAACTTGAGTTGGATAGTCAACAAAGATGTGTCGCTCGTATGGTGTCAGCTCCACGTAATTGCCATCGAATATCAATTCCGCCAACAAGCTCGAGCCGTTGCCGGCAAAGATCCCATTTTCGCCTAGACCAGACCCATGATTTATGGCATACATGCTCTCGTCCATAGCACGTCGGTATTGGGAGCCAGCTGCTTCGATGACAAGATACAGCATCTTCTCGTCCATGGCTTCTGCCTCCTTGGGAGCATTTGGTATACCTTTGCAGAGTGCCTTATCAAGAGAATCGGCTATTATGAAGGTGGGAATCGAAGACAGGATATTGCCAATAGCTTTGCCTCCCAGGGTTTGGGAGGCCTTACCATACGTGTTACCCGCTTTGCTTCTTTGATACCACGGGACATTATCTTTGGCCTTTGCTGCAGTATCTTCCACGGTCTCTGCTGTGACAGTCTCAGAACCCTCCGCAGAAGCAGCAGAACCCTCCGAAGTAGCGCCTTCGACAGCTATTGAGCCCCCAATGGTGGAAGCACCCTCGGAAGCGGTACCGCTCCCAGCAGCACCGCCCTCCACAGCACCACCCCCGGTAACAGCACCCTCCACAGCACCGCCCCCGGCAGCAGCACCTTCCACAACACCAGCCTCCCCCGCAGCAGCACCCTCCACAGCACCGGCAGTCCCCGCAACAGCACCCTCCGCAGCGTCGGCAGCCCCCGCGACGGCACCCTCCGCAGCAGCAGCCCCCCCGACAGCAGCACCCGCCGGAGCAACCAGCACACCACCAACAGCAGTAGCGGTGACGAGTATGGCCACTATAATACCCTTTGTGAGTCCAGCCTCGATGGCGCATTTTCGGTCGATGTTATCGTCGTGGAGCCAGTAAAAGGTATGCGCCATATCCATCGCTTTGCTTTGGATCCCGACTTCTGCGATGACGCTCTGCTCCTTGACTACCCCAGGCTTCAGATTGATATTGTGGAATTGGGCGAAAAGGAGGAAGATCTGCCTCGCCTGCTCTTTGTCCCGGACTCGAGAGAGGATCCCGTCGCAGTCTAGCATTGGGTTACAGCCCTTTTCTTCAGGGCTGCATTCGATATCTTCTGGCCATTTAAGGACCTGTTTCGCGAAGAAGTCCGGCTCAGAGTGGCGGTTGGTCCACGCATGCGAGTTCTTATCCACACCGGAAATCCACTCTCGGTAGGCTTGGCCGGCACCGGACGCATTCCAATTCTTGGTGTTGGCGGCGAAGAAGTCGCCGTCGCATACTAGGCTTGTTTGGTCTGTCTGTATCTTGATAGAGGCCAAGCCACCTGTGGTAGAGTTGCGAAGAGATGTCGCGTTGAGATTGCCGCTAGTGATATCGTGATAGGAAGTGGCATTGGAGGGGGAGGTTGGAAACATCTGGGGGCGTGCTTACACCCTTGTCATCGGGGGACTCCTCCCTTGAGCTAACAGGTAGAGGGCCCGCGATGGTGACTGAGGGCCATATCGACACGGCCGGGAGCAAGACGAGCGTGATCCGCTTCATTGGAAATCTCATGATGAAACCGGTATGCGGGATAGTATGAAGTATGTGATTTGGTATTGCAGGCTGTGAGTTGGCGTAGTATATATGTTTCAATGTTATCGAAGAGGTGAATGATTAATGATAATCCAGATGACTTGCTATGAATTTTTATGTAAAAGGCATTGAAGATCTGGAATTGCTGAAAATCTTCTATGCAGATTGATATAATATTCAGATGTGACTGATGTTCAAGACGCGGAATGGTCGATAATCTGATGATTATGAATGCTATTGGAGTATATTAGTCGATATAATATTGATATGTATATTCTCTTGAAGATGAAGAATTGCTGATAATCTTCAGTGTGTGAACGACGGTGAAAAAACAACTATCAAGGTGCAGACTCCCCTTCTTACGGCGGGCTCATGTATGAGCGCTATGTTTGGTGGTGATAGGAAGCCTGCGGATATCCATCTTGGTACAGAAAGTTCAACGCGATATCCACAGTGTTGAGGTCCCGAAGCCACAACCGTTCCAAGAAAGGTTCTGAAGCTTCCGCATAGCACCGATCTCGAAAAGTTGATACAGCACATGCCATTCTGGGATAAGAATTAAAGGTTCTAAAGGTTCCAAAGGTTCCGCACAGCACCTATCTCGAGAAGGAGATACACCGCATTTGGTAATGAGATGCGAACTCAATCAGAGTTTGAGGGTCTGGAGTTCCCAGAGCAACAAGATTTGGAGAACGGAGTTCAAAATTCCCGTGAAGCACCTATCTACGACGAGGCACCAACAGACCTCAATTGAGACGCCAAGTGTTACGTGTTGCTGGAGTCCTCCAGATGTAGAAAATAATCTCCTTAGAAAGGCTTCAATGCAAGCTAAGAAGACTCAAAGTATCGAAGCCACTATCTTTCAAAGCAGATTTCCGAACTTTTTAGTCAATATGTGGATTCATATGTACAACGAGTCGCTTAACAAGAGAATAATCAACATTTCAATTGGCAGTTGGACATAGCTCTCGACACCAATTGCTGGTTCTCGCAATCACGCTAGTGGAGTCAAGCGAGATTGCATATGGTAGATGACTCCGAAAACGTGACAGCGATCGCGAAGTAACACGTCGATGGAGCTGGGAGCTAGGCACGTTACATACACATGGAATTCCTTACCCTCGTAAATTGCGCTTTCGTTGATGTAGCACGACATGTTCGTTCAGCTAGCGAACAACAAAATCGCGTCTGGGTGTGAAGTTCATCGCAAGATAAGCAACAGAATCGTCTTTTGCAATGGCTTTGCGCTGCATGCGCCATTGACAAGGCTACCGGAAGCCCTAGGAAGCATTTTGATTCGCCGCCACCATCCATAGAAAGCTTAATTCACGTGACCTGGCGTTTTGATAAAGTCTTGGCGCCTTCACATGGTGCTGCCTCCCTACGCGTTTTGCTACTTGCAGCTCCAACCAGGTGAAAACCTCTGCGCTTCAATACGACACCTTAATTCCACCATGGCGGAAAAAGAGGCCACAATCTACATTGTGGACATGGGCCAGTCGATGGGGGGAAGGCATAATGGAAGGAAGGAATCGGATCTTGATTGGGCTATGACCTACGTCTGGGAGAAGATTACTAGCACAGTGAGCACGGCGTCGCCCGGGCCACAAATGCAAGGCAATGATATTTGTAGATAGCTCTCGATCGCAAGACTGCCACGCTCGGCGTCGTCGGCCTACGAACAGATCGTAAGCCTCGTTTTCATCGACACATCTGCGAAACCTAATACCTAGCAGGCACGGAAAACGAACTGGACAGCGAAGAGAGCTTTGAGCATATCTGCGTGCTGCAAGACATTGGCCAGTGAGTAGACTGCGCCGTGTGCAAAGCCCTGACTAATACATGAAAGGCTGCTACTCCCAGGCTTGAAGCAGCTGGGGCCTCTGGTCAAAGTCAGCAATACGAACGATGGCGATGGTAATTACGCTTCTCTTAGTGCGAGGTATGGCGGCTGACGGTAAATCCAGCCATATCGGCCATTGTCATTGCGATCCAGATGATCACCAAATACTGCAAGAAGCTCAAGTACAAGAGGAAGATCGTCCTGGTGACAGATGGACGAGGCACAATCGATGCAGACCCTGATGGCATACAGGAGATCTCAAAAAAGATCAAAGCGGATGAGATGGAGCTCGTTGTGATGTATTCAGAAGATCCTAGGCTCGTATAGACTGCTACTGACAGGTGGTAGTGGCGTAGACTTCGACGATCCAGATTTTGGCTTCAAGGAAGAGGATAAAGATGAACAGAAGGTCTCAGCATCCATTCGCTTTACGGCTGCACCTACTAATACCTGTTCATCAAGGCTACGAATGAGTCTACCCTCAAAGCCCTTGTCGAGGACTGCGATGGTGTCTATGGAACAATGCAAGAAGCAATCGAAGAGCTTGGCAAACCACGACTCAAGACTACTAGACCAGTACCATCCTACAAGGGTCAATTAACTCTTGGAGATCCCGCGACATATGACTCGGCTCTTTGCATCGACGTTGAGAGATTTCCCAAGATTATGATTCGAAGACCGCTTTCGGCTAGCCAATACGTGCAGAGGACCGATCTCTCAAACGGCCAGGCAAGCACACAGTCCTCTGCAACTATGTTGCCAGACGCCGATGGGGACATTGCAATGACCCAAGGGGACCAAAACGCTTTGACTTCTGTTCGCAACGCTCGGACGTACCAAGTCTCAGACGAGGAAGCTCCTGGAGGCAAGCGAGACGTCAGTAGGGAGGACCTTGCCAAGGGCTACGAGTACGGTCGAACAGCAGTTCATATCAGCGAATCCGATCTGAACGTCACCAAGCTAGAGACTCACGCTGGACTTGATATCATTGGCTTCGTGCCGTGGGCAACTGTGAGTCTGCCTTTATGTTGAAATAGAGGGGTTTTATTGAAAACATCCAGTATGAGCGGTATATGAGTATGTCAGTCTCATGTATAGTAATCGCCCAAAAAACCAACAGCAAAGCCATAATAGCACTGTCGTCGCTCATTCATTCCCTATTCGAGCTGGAATCGTATGCAGTAGCACGACTGGTTACTAAAGACGACAAGGAGCCGGTCATTACTTTACTCGCACCATCAATCGAGGTTGATTATGAATGTCTACTTGATGTACAACTTCCCTTCACAGAAGACATCCGCTCATATAGATTTCCGCCTTTAGACAAAGTCATCACCGTTTCCGGCAAGGAGATCAAGGAACATCGCAACCTACCGAACGATGCTTTGAGCGCAGCGATGAACGACTATGTTGATCGCATGGATCTCTCAACGTTTGGAAAGGATGATGAAGGGTAAGAGAGCGTCCTCCCAACATTTAGCTACCACAGGAATACTCATACACTCCAGGAATGACGCAGATTATATGCCCATGACTGATACCTATTCACCTGTGTTGCATCGCATCGATCAAGCCGTACGATGGCGCGCAGTGCACCCAACTGAGCCCGTCCCTCCTCCTTACGAGATACTCACAAGGTATTCAAAGCCCCCAGGAGAACTCGTAGCCAAGGCAAGACGTCAATTGGATAAGCTCGTGGCTGCCGCAGACGTCAAGAAAGGTAAGCTTAGACCATGCCCCTCTTCCCGTTTTCGAACGCAGCTGTTGATACTGCATAGTCCCACCAAAAGCTCAAAGCCGCAAACGCAACCGCAACGAAATAAAACCCCTCTCCGGCCTCGACGTCAGCGCCCTCCTCGGCACCAAGCCCAAAAGACCGAAGATCTCCCCAGAAAACCCCATCCCAGAGTTCAAACAAGCTCTTGACGCTGGCGAGTCCTACGAAGCATTCCGAGACGCCGCTCACCAACTTGGCGCCATCATCGAAACGCAAATCAAAGACAGCTTTGGCGATTTGAATTATAGTCGCGCTATCGAGGAATTGGGTGTTATGAGGGAGGAGATGATTGAAATGGAGGAGCCGAGGATTTGGAACGAGTTTATTAGGGGATTGAAGGGGAAACTGTTGGGGGAGGAATTAGGGGGTGAGAGGAGGGAAATGTGGTGGGAGGTCAGGAAGCATAAGCTTGGACTGATTGAGAAGAAGACTAGTCAGCCATCCAGCGTAACAGAGGAAGAGGCGAGGGAGTTTTTGAAGTCGAAGCGATGAGATGATGATTATGGTATGATCTGATATGGTCTATGAGTCTAATGATGTCTACGTACCTGGATACAATAATGTCAGCGATACTTCTCATAAAAGCTCCCAAGGTTCTTGTGAACCGAACACTTTTACTGCATATCTTCACCACAAGCCAGCCATCTCCATCCCACTCCCCACCGCACTCCCCGTCAGCGTACACAACTCCCGCCACCATACATACAGAAAGCCAAACGGCAGAAGCTCTTGCACTCGATCGAATGGAAACACATCTTGAAACATGCAACTCCGTCAGCCAAAAACCCCCAAGACCACAACCAGCCCCGACTACAAGCCCCACAAATTGGGGTGACTTACCGTACTGCCTTTGAATATAATACTTTCCATCCTTCTCGTCCTTTACGAGGTCTAGTACGGTGATGATTTTGATCCGCTCGACGTGCAGTAGGTTAAAGGGGATGAAGCTCGCGTCGAGGGATTCTTCGAGCTCGATAACTGCACGTGTGTTTTCGAGGTCGATTGTGACTTCTGTGGGCAGCATTAGGATGTTCCGACTACAAACAACCGGTCGCGCAGTCAATGTGAATCGAGGGCTATCATGAGCAATGGGCTGAAAGGATGGCTTGAGCAGTCTCATCGGGAAATATTAGTGGGAATGTGATTATTGATAGAGGTAGGAGGTAATGGAGTAATTCAATAGACGAGATATTTGGCGACTTACTTTGGAAATGTATCCGCACATTCTTCGTCAAGACTTTGTAGACGGTGTAGACTTGTTTGATGGTTTCTCTCGACTGCGGAGCCGATCTGACATTCACGATTGGGTGTAAGAAGGACGCTGTTGGAAGAAAGCTGATGGCAGGTCAAAACAATATTTGATAGAAACCCAGAACGTAGCGAGGGTAGACGACGATATTAACTTCTAAAGATGCAATTGTTGCAGTTTTCTCCGCCTTGAAGTGATCTTCTATGTAAATAATCTACGAAAATGTTACGAGAGAACAGCAATTGACCTACTATTTATCCACAGTAGCTTTGTGCAGCACTGGATTGTTGTTTTCGGTCAGGTCGAGGATAATTTGCTTGATCTCTTCAAAAGGGCTGTCCATATTGCCGACTTTATGGATTCGATACCTCAATGGCTTGAATACCTATCTCTTGGCAGTGTATAATGGTAATGCAACTTGCGAGGAATGTTGAGATATCCGGCCCATACTGGCTAGACCGGAAGCGCGCTAATGGCTTTGAAAGTCAATTGGGACATCAGGCTGTGCTCGATGTTCTTCGTCTACGAACACTGGGATTTCAAGAAGGGTGAGCACATTCATAATCGTGATTTCATTGAAGTATAGCATATGTATGGGTATCATCTCCAAGCAAAGAAAACATATCGCTCAGTACTCTATCAAAACCCTCCATCTACCCCTTTATGCACTCATCAAGCACCCCACCTTATATCCTACTCGCCCCAACCCACAACTCAATCCTCTCCGCCACATCCCCCACAAATCTCTGATACCTCTCCCCATCAACAAAAAAAAGCCCACAATGCGCGCTCACCTCATCAACCCCAGGCATAAAAACTCTCACCCAGCAAGGGTCAATCTGGCCATTTATCATTGGAGGCAGCATGCAGAATTTTTTATCTCGCTTTGGCTTCTCAGGCTTCTCCTCCTCGATTTGCACGGGACCGTCAAGAGATTGAGATTTGGTGAGGGAAGCAGCATCGTCCTTCCCCCCGCCACCCTTGAGCTTCTCCGCCTCCTTTTCCATCCTCGCCCTCTCCTTCTCCAAACGCTTCGCCTCTTCTCGCTCCTGTTTGCTTCGATCCCTTTCGCCTTTTTCCATACCTCTCTGCTCTTCCTTGAGCCTCTCTTTCTCTTCTTGCTTTATCAACTTCGCTCTCTCCTTTGCTGCACTTTTCTCCCTCTTCTCCAAAAATTTGCGCCGATCACTAATCGCTTTCTCCCGGTCTTTGACTGCTTGCTTGTAGGCCTTGACTTGTCGAAAGTGTTCCTTTTCTGTTAGCTTGCGGGTGCCTTTGTCTGTGTAGGGGGTTGGGTCGAAGGCTGCTGGTTCTTCGGGGGCGAGTGGAAGTGGGGGAAGCGAGGCGACTGCATCTGCGGGAGCTGGATTTGTGGATGTGATCGATGCGGGGTTGGAGCGGTCAGTGTCAGAGATAGCGGTAGATTGCGTAGATTGGAGCGATGATGGCTCCTCTTTCTTTGCAGAGGCTTCGTCGTGCTCGTCGTCTGTGACCGGAGCAGGCTCCATGTGGTCCATTGCCTGACTTCCGTCAGATGTTGCGCCTTCGTCGTCGGTATGATCCTGCGCAGCTGCGAGATGGTTGTCATCGAGGTCATGGGGATCAGCTGTTAGTGTCACTGTCTCACCGTCCGGCTTCTTCACAGAGATTCTAGGGCTCAAGGATGGGGAGCGAGCGTCATGCGCTTCCAGGTCTAGAGCCTGCATGTCATCTTCTGCTCCAGATGTGCCGCCGTCCATTTGCCCTGTGTTGACTCGAGAAATCCCCGCCGATGTTAGAGTGGACTTCACTTTCTTCGGCCTCCCTGTACTGGCAGTATAATAATTTACAAACCTCACCCTTGTCTTCACTTTCGGATCAACATCCTCCAAGGCTCTTAGCTTCCCATACCGATTCTTCAGCCCATTGTAATCCGCCATTGCTCCACCAAATTCCAGATGAGATTTCACATACGACGTAGTAGCCGCTCTCAATCCATCCGAATGCTTGTTCAGAAAATGCAGAGCATTGGCCCAGCCAGTCCGCTGCGCCAGTCGTACGTCGTTGACGAATGGAGGGTCAAAATTTGGATCCTTGACAGGCAGGTCCATTGACATTGCCGGAGACATTGGCAGCGTTATCGTCGAGCTAGTAGTCTCCGTAGGCATGAGTGTTGCGCCACCTGATGGGAAGTACGAGGATGATGCAGATGATTGCGTGCCTTCATCGTCGCCAGCAGGCAAAGCTCGTACTTCATTGCTTCCTCTTCGTGTATCGTTAGACTGCTGACCAGGTGTATCAGGCGCTGGTCTGAAGATGCTGCCGAGCCCGCTGGCTATGACACCTGGGTGCATGCCCAGAAAAGGCGTGTCGAAGTTGATTGTTCCCATGATTCGGTGGCTTTCAAGCAGGGCTACTTCTGCAGATAGCATACCTCCCATGCTATGCCCGAGTAGAATGACATCTGTATCTGGAGATTCATGGGGCCGTAGCCTTCACGGCATCAGCTTCGATCCATGCCAAGAGTCTCAGGATATCAACAAGGGCATCAATGAGAGAATCTTCTGCCTCCTGAATATGGGGAGCATCTCACCATTCACTCAACCCGTCCCTCGCAAACTCAATATGTTTCCTACTCTTATACTTCGGATAAATCTTCGTATGCACATCATGGCTCCCTTCTAACACCACCGTCACAACATTATGCACATGCGCCGGGAAGCTCTGAAAACTAGTCTCATTTCCCATGAACCCGTGTATATACACCAGCAATAACGTTCTCTTGCCGTTGTCCTCTGTATCCTCGTGTGGTACGAGTGATTCGGTAGATGAGGAGCGAGGATCTTGGCAAGTCCATGAGTGGGAGAGTGGCTGTGAGTGGTAGGTTGGTGCTGTCTCTGAGTAGGATGGTGGCGCTTCTAGGGAGGTGGGGAGGGAGGTGTCACCTGCGCGAGGTGGGAGGGGAGGGGGAGGGCCGCGCTGGGGTTGTTGTCCTGCTTCCGCTTTCTGGGCTTGATCGCTGGGTCGGCACGTCGACCGGAAGGGATTTTGATCGGCTTTTTGGCCCATTATTGCCCAGTGTGCGCGGCAAGAGCAACTTGGGGACGCATTGTAAGTAGAAGTGGAAGTGGGATTTTTTGTTGAGCACGTCCGGGTAACACGAGCGAGATCTACGGGGGAAAACCTGTCTCCCTGACACAGACCAACAATGTTTAGGCCTGCGTGCATGTGAAGGCGCAAGCAGAGAGGGTGATTTTAATTGATTTTATTTTCTAATAACAGCCGCAGCATTGGTATCTGGCTAGACACAAGACGCTACGTTTTCTTCCCCTCGCAGCTTTCACTTCACCCCTTCTCCTGATGACGCGACCAACGCGTCTCCTGATTAAAAGTTATTGCCATTGTATGAAACCCGCCCCATCGGGCCACTCCAAATATCCTACCACAAGCCGTTCCGGTTCCCTAGTAAGAAGTCGTATAAGGATGCTATGCCTGCAACATGCATGATAGAGCGGGCCAGCCAATGGTGACAATGGTGTAATGGCGCCAAGGTAAAAATGACTGTCGAAAAGCGGCAAGTTGCATAGAATGTATGCTGGCTTACGACATGGTATCGAGCGCAGATGGCGACACAATCGACCGACCGCTTGGTTGATAAATTGAAAACGTAGAACCTCATCTTCATTAGTTGGACCGTTAGAAAACATGGCGATAAGAATCCCAATAGTCCTAGTATTATTACACAGCGACCCGTATAAAGGTCGTTGACTGTGAATGAAATCGATGATGTTCTTCCGTGAATTAGCGCGAGGTATTAATTAAACAGGAAAGATTCGCCAGCAATGGTGATCCAAGGGCTGAAAGTGTGAATATTGACAGTTGAAGTGAGTTTCATATTTGAACGCCCGAGATCTCAAGGTGGTGTGGTGTCCTCCCGGAATCTGGGACCCCGCGAGCCATCCTGGCTAGGATGACTACGCCTAAGACCATCAGAAGGAATTTGAGGGAACTCTGATATGGGTGGTGGCGTGTTGCGCATAGGTCGTCCCGGTGGTGTAGCCCGAGAAGGCGTGCGCACTGGGACTTGACCAGGCTGGTTGATGACAGGGGTACGAGCAGGACCTGGCCGCATATTTGCTACCTCTTCTGGGCGACGGGATGGACTCCCTCGGCCTGGTGGGATCCGTCGAGTAGCAGCTGCAAGAGGTGCAGGATAGGTGGGCGACGAAGGAGAGCTGGATGTCTCAGTCTGAGATTGGTCATTTGCTGGAACGACGCCACCATAGAACCCGTGGGAGTCGCGATAGAAGGAAGATCCTGATAGCGAGTGGGCAGGAGAAGTACGTATAGCAGGTGGAGGGGTAACGAAAGGGCCTTGACCAGGCCCTACACCTCTGTCGCTAGGTCCAGCAGTGGCTGTAGAAGGACCTGCATTAATCGGAGGGTCACCGTAGCCGTCCCCGCCAGATGCGAGGACCGATGTGAGTTTCCTTCCAGAGATCTTCTGGAAGCCTCGCTCGCTTGGCGCAGTGTCTGTTGTGGCTACTGTGGCTGCTGTGGCTGCTGTGGCTGCCGTCTGAGAAGATACAGGTCGCAAACGTCCAAAGAAGCCAGCTGCGGCGATAGGTGCAGTACTCGATCGCTGGGTCATGGTGCCAGTCTGGGGGACGCCTCCTGGACCGATTGTTTGAGGGATGGGCGGTGGGATATTCCTCCGTTGACCCAACTTCTTTCGCCGCCAGCGAAAGAGGATTATAATAAAGAACAAGATCATGGCCAAGCCAGCTATTCCGCCAACAACACCTCCAACGAGTTGGGGTACGGGAGGTGCACTGCTACCTCCTGACCCAGCGCCTGAACTTGACGTTGGCGAAGTTGATGTACCAGTAGCGCTAGTACCACCAACTCCACTGACACCAAAGCCGGTACCAGAAGTGGCTGTTCCAGATGCTGCCGATGCTGACGACTGCGAGAGCTGTGATGACGCAGATGCAGAGAGCGAGGTAGGTGAGGATGTCATTTGTCCGGAGGTCATGCCGGAAATGCTTTGGCCGGTCCTTGTAGCGGTTGCAAAGCCACTGGGATTTTGCGACGCAGAAGCCAAGGTTGCCAAAGCATTCATGCTGTTGATAGATGCCTCCGACGCAGAGGCCTGCGCAGACAAAGAAGCAGACATGGCGCTAGCTTCTGAGCTCAGGCTAGTCATGCTCATAGACGCAGAGGCACCAGAGCCCGACATTGTGGTAGCAGATGTGGTGAAATTGCTATTCGAAGAATTGAGAGTGGGTGATGTTGTAGGAGAATCTGATGTAGGTGAAGATGATGCTGCCACTGATGCAGGCGAGGACGAGAAGTAGGATGAAGAAGGGCTGCCCAATGATTGGGGAGTAGATGGTATAGGTGTCGATGGCGACGAAAGTACCTGCTGAGATGAAGGAACATTGATAGCCATGGGACTCTGGCTCGCCGCAGCTCGGTTCTCTGGTGTTGCATTCGCAGCTGGGGCTTGCGATAAAGCAACATATTCGTGCGCAATTGCCTGCTGAGTTTGGATAACTGCAGCTCGTGCTTCTGAAGCCGCGACGGCTGCAGGAGGAGTTGCGTCTCCTGGACTGGATTTCACCTTGTCTGCAGTTCGTGGAGTCGCAACAGGAGCCATGGTCAAGCCGCTGAAGCCTGGAATGGCGACAGGCGTAGATGCCAATGGCACGACCACATTAGAGAGATTCTCTTTGCCATCGCTGACGGCAACACTGACGACGGTTGAGACCGGTTGAGCTACTGGTTGGGCGACGTTATTAATTCGTGCTGGAAGATTGGAGTTGACCTGGGTTGGTACAATCCCACGTGTCAAGAGTCTCTTTGGCTCATGCTCCGACGACTTCAGTGGGTCATAGAGCTGTTGAATCTTTTGTCGAGGGAATCGAAGTAGTGTGTCAAAGGCTTGATCTTCGTGGGAAGGCAGCTCAAGCTTCGGTATGGTGAACCCTCTCTTCTCCTTCTTCTCCGTCAGACTACCGCTTCTCCCTCTGCCTATTTGAGACCGATCATTTCCCGCTGGACGGGCAACGCTCCGCTCAACCCTCCTCCTCTTTGACGGATGCTCCATTGAATCTTCAGTCCAAGCTCTAATGGTGTACTGATACTGAAAAGACGAAAGTAATTATCAACAGCTTCTCTGCTGATGATAGTGATTAGAATCTTGATACGAATAGTAGTGTAATCGAACAAGCATTGAGACTTGAAATGTGGAAAGTGAAATATGCCGTTTGCGATTTGTGCTTGGATGTAGGATAGACGCGATAGTTTCAATGACTGTGGTGCTTGTCCTGGAATGAGTCGACGTCTTTGCGCGGACGTGGTCGCTCGTTGCGGTCGAAGATCAGCTTCGACAGCGTGTGTTATATTGTATGCGTCTGTAAAGAGTGGCTGCCAGTCATAGACCGACGATTAAGAACTGGTTGAGCTATTCCGAGTCAACGTCTTTAAGCCACACTACTTCGCTCTAGGCCGCAAACCTGTTTTCTAGACCCGCATTATTGTACTGTATATTTTCCTGCCGGAAAGGAAAGCTGCTGAGTATGCTATGTGTAGAGAAGGTGATTGTTGCTGTTTCGTGGGTTGTTGTCAAGGAGATTGCCACCCCTTGGATTGCGACCGGGGGATTGTGTATGCTCGGACCTTCCCCAGTTCTTCTCCCTTATCCACCTTCCTGCTCTTGCATCCACGACACCGCCGACAGCTCGGGCGTGCCTGCTCGGATTTCACGATTTGGCGCAAGTTGAGGTTGGAAGAACAAGAGCAAGAGCAAGAAAAGAAAAAGGGTGGAAATGATAGGCGGCCGGAGGGGTCAATACGCCAAGGCCCGGTACCTGGTTTCAAGCGAACTAGAAGTTAGGGGTTAATTTAGGCACAAAGAAATTGCTTCCAATCTCCGGATACTAAAGTACTTAAACACACAATGACGATGGTCCAGTCGATGAGGTTCTTTGAATACGAAATGTATAACGTATAATACTTCAGCTGAGCATGGTTTTTCTACATTGGACAATGCTGCTTTTGCCAGAGTGTTTGCTAAGCACACAGCCATTGGCAGCATCCTGCAGGGCAAACTCCGTACTCGTAGCGGCATCAACGGCACACGAAACAACACTGGATCTAGGCCCAACTCAAGAGGCCCATCTCAAAATCCACTCCACAAGAGGTCCCTACCCTAATCAGCCTAATCTTACCATAAGGTACCCTGGTAGACAAGCAAGCCGAGCCGCTCGCTTATATCGCAGGTACAGATCTTGAACCACACTGTGCCATTCGAAATCAACATCACTTTTCACAAAATGAAAGTTTGGTGCCTGGCAACAATTGCACTCAGCCACAAAGTGTTTTCGTGCATTACGAAGAGTGAGGTCCGTGAGGAGCATGTGGCACTGGAACGTAGGCTCTTGCTGCGTCTCATGCCACACCTAAGCCTCTGCCTACGAAGAAACCCGAATCCTGAAGACATAGCTTGAAAAGCCGCTTTGGAACGGACGTAAGAGTCCAAGTCTTGCCTTCTCGTGTACGCAATAGGACGAAGCAACGAGCTTCTGTAGACTGAGGCGGCAGCATTCCGTTGCCTCCGAAAACGGCGAGGTAGCTTTCCTTCGCTCCAACTGGGGGCAGTCGCAAACTAGTTGGTGTATCATTACGATGATATCTATGGATTTGCGCATATTGGTGCTTCTCTAGTAGTTCGGGGGGAACTTGAAGAGCCTATGAGCATTCAAGTCCAGGCAGAGGGGACCATTGGAGCGGTTACGCAGAAGCGCCTCAATGCATTGACAGCTCTACAGCTGTAGTCTCATGCTCCTCATGGACTCCAAAAGCATATTGGAAAGGAGTCGAGCTGAAAAGTCTTCGTGTCTTTCATGGTTGAAAAGACTTTGGTGGAACGCTCTGGGGAAAATGGTTCCATTATGAGTAGTATGTCTCGAATTGGAAGGATTTGAACCCGAACAATTGACAAGTGCCTTGCCTCGAGGGCTTAATGCGACAAGCCGATTTCACTCGACGAGCCAACGTCGGCTGGAGTGGCAGCCATTAGCTGCTGCAGGGCCCCTTCAAATGTAGCTAATGTAATTGAAGATACAACCAATAGTCAGACTGACCAATCGCATGCCCCTATGCATATCGTACACGCGTGCACAACGTTACCCTCGTAACGCATATACATGGAATTGGTGAATCAGGATCATTTCTTGCCCAGCTTGACCTTACAGTCAGGGCAGTACCATTTCTGCCTTCGCGGTGGAGACTCGGTCAAGCCAACACATGCAAAGTGAAACCACTCTCGTTCGCACTGCAAACATGTATCAGCATTTGTGGCAGATGAGTCTAGGGCTACAATTGTTAATGATCAACCTACCTTATCATTCTCACATGCTACCATGTCTCCGTAGCTGACGTCCCCACATAAGCAATAGCGAGGCTCATCTGGGTCAATGTCCTCACCAGCAGCTGCCTCAGCCACCTTCGTGGCGTTTTCCTTGTCTTCGGCTTGCATGTTTTCCGCTGCGCGCTTCTCATTAGCTGTAGCTGCAGCACCACGCTTCTTAGGTGCATGCCGCCTCTTTCCTACGCTTACAGCAGCACCGCCTTCCTCAGCCTCGATAACGGGGCCAGGTGCAGGACGCTTGCTTCGTCTTCCAGCAGCGGTCACAACTGGTGCTGGGGTAGGCGGTGGTGGAGGCGTCGCAGTCTTGCGACGGGGATGGTCACGGGCGCTAGTTACAGAAGATTGACCGAGAGAGGAGCGGCGAGTGGACGGTCGAGTGACAGTACGCGGTGAGGCCATCACCGGTTCTGGCTGTGGCTCAGCTGGACCTCTCAATGTCAGAGAGATGCGTCGAGGACGTGACGATGTTGCGGTCGCTCTGTCCTTGGGCGTTGTGACTGCTTTTGGTTTCTCGGGAGCTGCCATAACTGGAGTTGCGGGGGTCGCAGGCGTAGAGCGTCGTGAAGGTTTGGACGGTAACGGAGCTGGCGCAGTGAGTGGTACTGTAGTCGCCACGGTTGTGGTTGTGATAGTAAGTGGCTTGGGTGCAGTCTGCTCCGTCTTACGCCTCTTGGAAGAGGGTTTGACCGGCGAAGTTGCAGGCTCGACGGTTTCAGGCGGGGCCTCTACTTTAGGAGTCTCTACTTTAGGAGTCTCTACTTTAGGAGTCTCTTCGTGCTTCCTCTTCTTTGCTGGAGTTTTGGCGACTTCTTTAGATTTCTTCTTGTGGCCGATCTTTGATTTCGGAGTATCCTTGAACGTGGGCAAAGTGAAAGCAGGACTAAGGATCGCTGGCGCGGGAGGCTTCGAAAACAGCTCCTTGAATGTCGATCCAAGGCTGCCCAGCTTCTGGGCTTCGTTCTCCAATTCAGCAGCTCGCTCCCGAGCTAAGATCTCCCTCTTTTGCTTCTTGGCTTCGTTCAGCTTCATGCCTCTATTTTCCAGAGTCATTCCTTGAAGTCCCAAATGGGTTGCACTGATCTCGCCCGGTGCAAGTGGCCTTGTTGGGTCCGCGGTAGTCGCAATATCATCATCGTCGATGAAGTCTTCTCCAGTGTCTTTGGCTCTTTGCTGTGACTTCTTGTAGTTATCAGGGCCGCGACCAGCGATTGAGAGCTCACGCCTAATCATCGTCTCACTTGGTGTCCATATAGCATTCTTCTTCATCCTCTTACGTAGTTTGGCCATCTCCCATTCAGTGAGACGCAACCAAGGTTGATGCTTGGTGCCTGGCTTAGCATCTGGCGGCGGAGGCGTAAGAAGTGAGAGGGCGTTGCTTGTAGATATTCCAGCGACCGAACTATGCACGTTCGTTCCCATTGCACCAGGCGGTCTTGGAGGTCTAGGAGCCTTGGGTAGCTTCAGCTTGGGTATCTTGGGCGGTTTTGGCGGTCTAATTCGGACCGGCTTTCGCGAGCCTCCAACACGAGATGTGGCGATAGGCGGGGGCGAAAGGATAGTGGACTCCCAATCCGAGTCTGTGAACATAGCTGGAGAATCTGGATTCGGGGGTGGGAGCACTTCGCCAGGGATCGTGAATATCTTCTTTCGGTGTCGCCTTGGTGGTTGTGCTGATCCTCTACCAGCAGATCTGGCGCCATCGAGACGCAGAGTAATGCGCGGAGGAGGAGTCTTGCGGACTGCTTGGGGAGATCTTGGCACGGGTGTGGGGTCTCTTGAAGGGGGTTTGGGCAGCGCATGTAGCTTTGTTATAATACTATTCAATCGATGGTAGTGCCGGTCTACCATCTCAGACAAGCGTGTTGCCTCGCCATACGATGACTCGCGACAGCTGATTGCGTGGTCCAGGTTGCGGGAGATGTCACGTCGAAGTGCCTGAGGGCTCGTCTTCTTCTTAGGTGATGTGCTCGGCAAGGCTCCATATTCTTTTGTCAGGTCATGCACGGTATCAGCTGCATTAAGATACGATTCGTCGAGTTTACCGACGAGAGTGAGGGAGCGGACAAGGTCAGAGGGGAGGTATTCGGTGTAGTCTAGGAAATCCGTCACGGTATGTTGCGCATCGGGATCTTCAGCAGGAGGCGTCCCCCGCAGAGCGTCCATGCTCATGGTTATGGCCATCGCCCTTTGGAAGCTTTCAACACAGCTCGCAACATCCCACGATGATCTGTTGTAGGAGGAGTCAAGATGGGATGCTGAGGACTCGCAATTTGGTCGGTGGTCCGCCTAGCGCGTCATAACGGTAAGGCTGAATGTCTTGGCGAAAGGTGGGACCCCATTGGGCAGGAACGTCCAATTCTCTCTCTCTTAGAACATCCTAGACAAACCTAGGTTATTCAGCTTTAGGCTAAGATCTAACGCTGCTTATTCCAGAACACTCAAAGATCTGTGAGCCCAGTCTGCCTTGGTGGACTCGTAGCCAAAGACATACTGTACTGCTTGTTTCCTTTCAGAACTAAGTCTCCTTGCGTTTGGCAGCTTTGTGGCCTGTTCTACCGCGGTTCATCTGGACTCTACCCTCAACGGCCATAGTGAGGAATGTCTTGAGCCTTTGAGGGCCTCTTCAATTTCTCCATATCACTCCCAGATCATAATTCTTTTACCTACTTCAGTTTGATCTCGTCATAAATCTTCAAATCTCAACAAATAATCAGTAAAGTCAAGCATAATAACGTTACTAAGCTGCAATCATTGCATAGCAAACCACCCCTCTCATTCTTTGATCTTTACATCCTTCTCTTCATACTCTATCAAGTTCACGTTGAACGCGCTGTACTTCTTCGCCGTTTACTCTACAACAGTGGACTCTCTCTGATCAATCGCCTGAGGACTTTCCATTTTAGTGCTTCTGACTCCCCTCACTAAAACGGCAAACATGAAAGTAGGCCAGCTTGCGGGACCAAATGACAGGTTCTGCCCCTACGCTGCGGTGAACAAATGGCCTTACAGACACCTCCATGGAGATGAGTCTGAGAGAGTATCGAGCAAATTCTTTGCTTCTGGAGAATTCCGCTCTCGAGGATGGACCATGCAAGTTAGCGTCTCTATATCATACAAAGTCATTATCACCAACTTTCGACACATTCATCATAGCAAGCACATTCATTTCGTACAATTTTGGGCCATGCTTCAAATACCCTCTGCCAAGCAGTCACTCTATCGCTCCTTCTCTATTTGTCCTCATCAACACCAAATTGCTGACTTATTTTCAGATACTACGTCCGCACTCTCCTGGACTCCGCCACCGAGCCATTACTGTTAATACCGAAATCCGAAGTAGAAACGCTCTTCCTTGATATCTATAACACCTTTGGGATCTATAAAGACTTCCCCGATAGCTCACGACACCCAGGCTGGGATCTCGGCTTCCAAGAGGAAGGCAGCCCGCGTCCACACTATCTAGGTCGTCTGACAGATAATTTCAGTTTAGAAGAGCTTAAGGAAAACATGCCCGCACAAGGCATGGCACCCGAAGAGGTTGAAGGTTTGGAAAACCGAACGTTCCCAGCTTTTCGCCGCAAGATGGAAGCAGCCATACTAGCTGGCAAAAACAAGAAGAAGAATGCCAGCGACAGGAAAAAACGAGATCGGGTGAACACGAAGCGTGGCTTCTGCGAGCAATTGAAGCGGACGCAATGCTATCTGGGCATTAGACCACGAGGGACTGTCAACAAGGATGATTTTCTCGCTGATCCAAACCTCACCTACGAGCAGTCGCTGGCGGCCCAGGCAGCATACGAGGAAGCAGCAGGTATCAAACTTCCTGCTCTAATTACGACATCGCCAGCTCCGTACCCGTTCGATAAGAGCGTCGTCTTCGTTTGCGTTGACATTGAAGCATGGGAGAGAGATCACAAACTCATCACCGAGATTGGTATCTCAACTCTTGATACTAATGATCTCGTCGGGATTACCCCTGGTGAAGGTGGTGCCGAGTGGATGAAGAAGCTTCGTGGTCGTCACTTCAGAGTTGCGGAGTACAGTCACTTGACTAACACAGAATTTGTTTCTGGCTGCGCCGAGAACTTTGAAGAGAAGTTTGGGACTAGTGAATGGATTTCGATCAAGGAAGCTCCTCAAGTCGTTGCATCCTGCTTCCGTCACCCGTTCTCGGCGCCGGGACAATACACACCTTTCCCTCGCGAGCATCGCATGGTGGGAAGAAACGGCTCTGGCAGCCATTCTTTACCGCCCGTCAACGAACATGCACCAAAACGCAATGTTGTCCTCGTTGGTCATGAGATTAGGTCTGACATCGATTATTTGCGAACCATTGGGTACGATGTAACGAATCTGTCGAATCTCTTGGAATCCGTCGATACTGTTAACCTCTACAAGGCGACGAAACATGGGCGAGACACTTCTAGTCTTGGAGCAGTACTCTTGTACCTTGGTCTGGTGGGATGGCATCTACACAATGCTGTAAGTCTTCCTCGCGGCTCACTTTATCCGAACAACGGACTCGTAATCACGCTTTCCATGTGTTGAATTAACACTAACAATAAATTCAAGGGTAATGACGCAGGCTACACCATGGAAGGCAAGTCCGCCTTCCCCAATTGTTCCTCCCTCTTCCCTACCCTGAATAGGGCCAAAGCACACAATCTGGGAGCTCACACTCCTCGAGCGTGGTTTAACAAGATCCCCTCAATGCCTATAAAATCTATACTGACTCATTTCACCTCTAGCGCTCATAGGGATCTCCATAATCGCTCTCAATGTTACCCACGCGACGACCACTTCCTTCGACCATCTCGACGCAGCTGCCGCTGAGGCCCAAGCCCGTATCGCCGAAGAAATTGAAGAGTGGGAAATCGCAGACGAGGAAGGCGGTGATGGCGGTGAAGCCAAGAAGCTCCCTAGTTTTCAGCAAATGCACTCGGACAAGGTCTTCGAACAGGGAATGAGGCGCGCAAACAAGACTGAGGCGAAGGCGAGACGCGGCCGAGGTGGAGGTGGTGGCGGTCGCGGTGGATCTGGTGGAGGAGGTAGAGGAAGAGGAGGCTACAATGGCAACTCCCAGAATAATTACCCACCACTGCAACCGTCGCTAGATGGGCCGGGAGTCACTCAATTCCATTCGGCCAACGAAAAGAAAGGTAGGGAGATGGTGGCGAGGGGTGGGCAGCATGGGGGCTATCTGGCACCTTATCTTCTCGATGGAGGAAGAGGAGATGTGAAGGCGCCGAGGAAAGAAAATGCGGGCCTGTCCGATCAGATGAAGAGTCGGCTTCAGGCACTTGATGATGAGGATGCGGACTATTTCACGATCTGAAGGGATGCAGTTGCAGGGATTTCTCGCGCGAAGTAAATCCTCAAGAAAACTGCTGTGGATGGGCTGGATGCTATGACGATGCGGTTCCGAACTGAGCTAGACAGGCTCTGATTACGGTCTAGACACCTGATCAGGTGAGATGCGAGGCATTGCATTCTACGACAATAGCTTTCCAGGCGCTTCGGCCAGCTGATTAGCTAATTTGCAAATATCGAGCGTATGCGAGCCAGCAGTCGTTGAATAGCAATATTGATTCCATTGAATCTAATAGCGAACACCTAGCAATACGAACTCCTCCCTCCCTCTAATCCCCCATTTTCACCCTCTCCTTCTAATATCCATCCTTTCTTCTCATAGCCAATCTTCTGCAAGCAATACAACGCACATGATCCACGGCACACAGTAAAAGACTAACCCCTCTGTCAAATTCCCAGTAACACAATGCCGCACGAAAATATTAGCAAATCAAGCCACCACCTGCGCCGAGCTGCGATCTAAAGTGAGCACCACAGAAGAGGGCTTGTCGTAGTTGAAGACGGAGCGATGGTTGGACTTTTTTGGGGGTAATATGGGCAATGAAGTGAAGTAGAAAAAATGAATGCAATGGTAATGTAAGCGTAATGGCGTAAGTGAGGTAGTCTTTATCGATGATAGATCTTTTGTCGTTTCGAGTTCGTGATGAATTTGGCGTTGATGCATCTTAGAGTCAATAGTGACGATGTTTTCTTAAGTCAAGGACTCAAGAAGCAACACCACCAGCTGCCACCTGATTCCTTTGCTGATGAAACTGGCCAATAGTCGTAAATCCCCTGCTACTCGTCAGCGTCGGACATCCAGCATTCTTCACACCCTCCAAATAGTCTTTAGCATACTTTGATATATCAATCGGAACATCGTCTTCATCGTCCTCCTTAGAACCATTGGTTCCATTAGTCTGGCTGCCTGGGAGATTGAATAGTGGCGGCTTTGTGGCTGATTTCCTTGTTGGGCTGTCGGCGCCATTGGTGGGTGCCGGGGGGCTGCTGCTTTGAGGGGCTGATGATGCGCCTGTGGTGCCGTTCTTGAGGGGGCTGCTCTCAGGGAACATTCGAGCTGGTGTGCTACCGAAGGCCTGAATCGATTTCCAGAAGGGTGCGGGACTGCTCTCAGGCATGTGGCTGGTGGGGAGTTTGTTGGTATTTGGCTGCGGCGGATTCAGATTGTAGGGTCTTGGGGCCGGAGTGCGCATTGGAGCGTCGGTGGACCAGGCGCCGGATGTGAGCGTGGGAGAAGAATCGATAGCGGTGAGATGCCCGTTTTTGCCGCGTATGGGCATTGGTGAGGTCTGGTCCGAAAGCACTGGCAGGGGGGCTTGAGTGGGTGCGTAGACTGGTGTGTAAGCTAGAATCTGGGGAGCTCGCGCACGGGTAGGCGTGTAGGATTCCTGGTATGATTGGGGGTATGATGAGAGTGGGGGTGTGCGAGTCGTTGGTGAAGACTTGACGTTTCCGTTCATTGGGGGAGGGACGAAGCCTGCGGTCAGCCTACCTGGTGTGCCAGGAGCAGAGGAAACACGTCCGCCGCCTTTGCCTGCTTGCTTGTTTGCTTGGGCAATGGCAGCCTCGCGATGCTCAGGCTTTAGGCGCCATTTCATACCCTTGCCTGGCTCATCTGGACGTCGAGGGATTTTCTCAAATGTTGGGCTCAAGGAGAGATTGTGTCGAATGGAGTTTTGCCATGCAGCAGTGGTAAATCGATAATAGGCATAGTGAGCCTTGATCCATTCGTAGATATTGTTGAGGCTTAGACATTGGTCCTGTGTGGAGGTGATGGCCCAAGTGATCATAGATGCGTAGCTGCATTGTGGTTTGATTTCCAAATTCTCGTCCAATGAATAGTCGATCTGCTCAGTTGACTCCATCATGATTGCCTTGCCTCGGTTTGCAGTCCCAGGTGACTTCTTCTTGGTTGAGCTGGTCGCATTTGGCTTGGGGGGTGAAGGCCGGGTTGGTGTGGCTGGTTGCTGCATCGGATAGGCTGCAGGAGCCATCATGCCCTGTCCATTGGCCTCTGGTGGTGGGTAGGGATGATGTGAGTAAGGAACAAGGTGAGGGGGTCTTGCCGGGGATTGAGCTGGTAGAATTGGGCGCTGAGAGTTCGCAACTTGCTCAGCACTCAACATATTATTCGTAGGCGCAGCAATTCTGTCAAGGTAGATCTGGTCGACTTCTGTCTGCCCATCCGCAGACTGGAACAACATCTCGGTATTGGCAATGGCAATGACGGTTCCGCTCTTGATCAACTTTGACTCCCCCTTCTTGATCACAGTGTCATTGATTTTGATACCGTTGCGTCCCCTGACAGAGACGTACCACTGTTCGTCCTCGACATTGTACTGCAACTCGGCGTGCGTCCTCGACACCACCTTGTTTGGCCCCAAATCAATCTCAACCGACTCGGCCTCCTCGTTGTTTTTTGAATCGGCGTTCGCGCCAACAGTCTGGGGATCTTGTGGGCCTGGCGCACGACCAAAAGAGATATGGTTTGTCATCAAGTAGTATGTCCAGTCCTTACCGCACAGCCTCGCGTAGGCGTTGATGTTTCCTTCGCCCCATACCTGTTCGGTATCTGAGTTGTTGTATTTCTCTGCCACAGCGGTAGTGTAGTCGGGGACGAGTAAGCCTCGTATAACGTCATTGACCGCTTCCTGATCATTGGGTTCTTCCTCTCCAGTAGTTGTCTCGTCACTCGACGTTTCCTCGCCATCGGCATCATGCACCTCCGGTGTCTTTTGTTTGCGCCGACGTTGAGGGGCAGCGGTAGGGGCAGCAGTGGCCTGGCACGGATTAGCGGTGTTGGTTTTGAGCTTTGTATATGCGGCATTACTCGCCTTTCTCTTCTTGCTAGCTGGCTGTGCCCTTGGCTGGGTGGGGGAGGACTGTAACTCTACCAGGCGGGTATTGGCAGCCCGCTTGCGTTCGCTCCGACGGGTTGGAGTCGACATTCTTTATTGCAGCTCAACGCTAGAAGCAGGCCGGTCAGCGTTGTCTTGCGATACAGTAGACTCGGGGTTGAGTATGTATATAGCGAGCAGAATGCGCAATGTGTTGATAGGCAAAGTGCATTTACCCGGTTCGTACATACGTCAGAGTTGACCGGAGGAACGTACTGTAAATAGTCAATATGTAAACACTTCGGCTCGTCGTAGAAGCTGTTTGATAGGATGTTTCCGGGCTTGGTTGTGATGTGATGCGGTGTTATGGAGTGGGTAAGGTATGTGTTTGGGTAGCAGCTGATTGTGCCAGGTGGTTGGTAATTGGGGTAGGGAAATGTAAAGAACGCGTGCCGTACGCGAGATTGCCACAACTTCTACTTGGTCCTCTTGAAGATGTCGCAGTAGCTGTGTAACTGTACGATAGTAGAATTCAGAGGGAGACGGGGACCTGTCTAAATATTAAGAGAGTCGAGAGGCCCAAAAGTAAATATTTGATCGGAGTTTTCGTGGGGTTTCTGGCTTTGATGACACTAAACCTCATTGGCTAGTTCCTTCAATAAACCAAGGTAAGACTCACACAAAACACATTATACGCCTCCGCGACATTCCTATGTTTTGTGAATTATTCCCGGCAGAACCCTACGAGTTGAGACAAGTTACTGCGCGTGTATGACGCCATGTCCTAATTACAGTGTTTATTGATTTCTGTGGAAAGATAGAAGTCCAGAAGACTCAAGACGGTATCTTGAGCCATCATTCCATTCTGAACACCGACAACATGTTGCTTACAGATAGCAAGTCACCCTCCGCACCGACGAGCTTCCTGGGCACTCGGGGCCGCTTTAAAGCTTTGTGGGCCTTACAAAGCTCCCGGAATGCGCGGAGTGATGATCTGTCCCAGGAGATCTCTTTACGCTCAGCCGCACAATGACACCAGAAGCGGTGGACTTCACTCTATATCGATTGGCCAGTCGAGTATCCACCCTCCAGAGCAGGTGATCACCAGCCTCAATGGCGGCAAAATGTTTGGGAGTGGCCGGATGCTTGTTGAAGTCTAGCCATTTAGAGTAATATAACGCAATAACCTCTCTGCTGTCCTGGCGTTTTGCCTGGAAGTAACAGTCTCGGTGGCACTGTGCTGTCTGGAGATGTCAGGATATTTGTTGATTGGTCTACCAGACAAGGCAACTGGGCACTTCATCCCATTTCTGTGGATCCTTGGCTTCTTTTCCCCAGATTATGGCGTTTTTAATGCAGAAGTGCCCCCACCGTCACTGCCCAATTCGATTGGGAGATATTTCTCGTAGAAGGCTTGAGGAAGCCTTCGGATGCTTGATCTGCTCCCGAAAAAGATTCGAACGGAACTCGATTCTTTTTTCGAACGCTTCAAGAGTTTTTCTTTGTGCGTTGTGCTTATGGATGGGACAGAATTATACCTCTACCGTAACGAAGAGTCTGATCGCCCTCTCTGTAGCTCGACCAGAGCCTCGGTTCATATATATCCCATAATGATCTCCTCTCGAGCCGATAAATTTGCTCTGTACGTTTCTGCCTGAGGAAGCAAAAAAAGCTTATACCCCAACCTTATAGCAGAGCCTCATCACCCTCTATCAGAGTTTCTCATTCTTCCAGCTTGTCGACCATACCATTAGTAATAATAATCCTCCTCACTCCAGCCTCCTAACCTTCCCCCTACTCCTGTTCCCCTTGACATCCCTCCCCTCCTCAATGCCCAACAACGCCCTCCTCTTCATCTCCCCCACATCCTTCAACCCATCCCTAACCACCCTCGTCTCAACATTTACCCCCTCCTCCTCCCACGCCCCCATCTTCTCCCCCACCCTTCCCTCAATCGCCAAAAAAAGCGCCACATCCCTCTGCCCCACAAGCGTAATCGCCTCGCCCCTTTTCCCTGCTCGCGCCGTCCGCCCCACGCGGTGGATATAGTCGTCTGGGTTGCGCGGCACGTCGTAGTTAATTACGAGATCGACTGAGGGGATGTCGAGACCGCGCGAGGCGACGTCTGTGGCGATGAGGATGCGTGCTGCGGAGGCGCGGAAGCGGGCAAGATTGTCGGTGCGGTCTTTCTGCTGTAGCAATGAATGCAGAGACGTTACTCGATGGTCTAGCAGTCTGAGTAGGCGCTCGAGAAGATTCGCAGTGCCGGTACGATTGCAGAAGACGATGACGGATTTCTTGGCCGCGTTGCGAGACGTGAGCAGCAAGATATGGAGGTAGGCTTCGCGGTATGTGAGGGGGACCTGGAGATATGTCTGCTTCAGCGTCGTCGGCACAGCCAAATCCTTCGTATCAGCCTCGCAGACAAAAATAGGCGGTCTATCCCCCCCCCTCTCCATCTCCATCTCCTTCAACGCCATAACCTCCGGCGTAAGCGTAGCAGTAAATAAAGCTGTCTGCCTCTCCCAACTCTCCGGCATCGCACCCAAACAAGTCTCCACATCCCCCAACATACTCCCGTGCCCACTCGCCAACAACCGATCCGCCTCATCCAGCACCACAACCCTAACTCTCCTTAACCCCACAATAGTGTCCTCCCCAGAATTCAATACATGATCCGCCAACCTCCCCGGTGTCGCAACGACCACATGCGGCCGTCTGGCCAACTCCCCCGCCTGAACCCTCATTTCCCCTCCCCCTACTACCAGCGCAATCTTCACCCCCATCCTCCCGCCAATCGCAACCACCTGCTCATAAATCTGCAGCGCCAATTCTCTCGTAGGGGTGAGTATAACCGCGTATATTCCTACGGGGTCTTCGGCCCATTTTTGAAGGATTGGGACGGCGAAGGCGATGGTTTTTCCGGAGCCGGTCCGGCTGGAGCCGATCATGGAGCGTCCGGAGAGGAGGGCGGGGATGCAGCCTTTTTGGATGGAGGTGGGATGGAGAATGGAGAGGGAGGCGAGGGAGGCGAGGAGCCAGGGTGCTACATCCAGAGTGGCGAAGCTGGATTTGGAGTCCACGGTTTTGCCATTGCTGACTGTGGGATGGGAGATTTCGGCGGGGTTTGAGGAGGAGAAAGGGAGAGGGTTTCGAGGCTTGATGCGAGATGTTGTTGCTGGGTCGGAGGGCGCCGCGAATTTTTCTTTCTCTGCTATGGAGGCGTCCGACGTGGGGGATAGCCTCCGTCTCTTTCTTGAAGGACCTTGTTCAAACTCCTTGTCTGACTGCGGTGCACTGCTCGAATCTGAGACTGACGCCTCGCTGTCTGAAGATTGGGAGGATACGGAGGCTCTCCGCATTCGTGCGGGCATGATTGTATTCTAGACTGAAAGCTTGCAACAGGTCGATGTTTCTCGTTCACTGCCGCAAGAGAAGGCTGAAGAGGAGGATTGAAGTCATTGGCTGAGTTTTGAAATTCAACGTCGAAGCCTTGGCATACGTGGATTTGCTACATTCGGAAGATGCAGGCCTTAGATTCGCTTTCTAAAATTCTCCAAGACCATGATTGGAATCCGTGTAAGTATGAGTTTTATTTAATGTCAACTAAGTCTGGCTCATGGCCGTTGACATCGTATAGCATTCCAGTGAACAGGAGCAATATCCTAAAGCAAGCATGCCGCCAATATCGCCCGCAACGCCTCATAAGCATGTCATGACTACTGAATGACATCAATAGCAAGTCAAATATTCCACGGAAAAGTCCACTATGCCTCAGCAAGCACAGGGTACAGGCTGGGAGTCTGATCCTTGACCTCGGGCTGCTCCTCACCATTACTCTCATACTCATGGTTGTCCAGTCGCTGCTTGAGCCAATTTCTCAATGCCTCAATAGTACGGGCGTTGCCAACCCATTCTTCGTTAGCCTTGATAGCACCTTCATCCATTTCGCCTGATGGAGACGCAACACCGCCGAGTGCTGGGTCGAGATTGGCTGAAGAAAAGTCCTTGCGGCGTGTCTCGACCTTGGGGGTAATTGGTCCAGCCTCTGAAGATGAGCTCGAAGAGATGGTACTCTTACAAGTAGAGGGGCCATCAGGGGAGGTGTCCATCTCGTCCTTGCGGTGCATGGGTGCAGCTTTTTGGAGTCTGCCACCACTGTAACGACGTCGCGATTGGCCGTCAAACTGAGATCCAAGAGTAGAAGCCGGTGCCATGCCGGATGGATTGTAACCAGAAGAAGCTGCGTCAGAAGATGCGCCAGGTAGAGTCGGGTACAGAGCAGCAGGTGTGGTGGGCGACAGGCCATTGTTGGCACGATGTGCAGGTGGCGAACTGTCCGAGGTGTAAGAATGTGCGCTTGAAGGTGGCGTCAATTCAGGGGTGCCGCTATGGTTGGATCGCTGCGATGTCGGAACCATATTGGGCGCAGAGTAGCTAACGCTGTGCGCAGATGGCAGCTGTAGACCTGGCAGGGAGTGGCTCTGGCGGCCCATGGCCTGCACATAGTGGGCGTCGGGCTGTCCAACTCCTGCCGCAGCAATATTGGTGGCGTTATCATAGATCGTTGACTGCATTGCCTCGAAAACTTGGTCAGCCTCTAGGAGGTCCCCTTTTGTCCTGAGATTTGGAATTGATGGAAGCGCATATTGAGCAGTTGGGCCGTAGACGCCGCCGCTGCCAGGGCTCCCTCCACCAGATGGGAAGTCGCCCATGGATGCTCCACCAAGGAAAGGAAGTTGGGTGTTCTGAATAGCCGACAGACGAGGACCAACTTGAGCATATGATCTAGCGTCAAAGGCGCCGCTGCGACCGTCCATCACCAGGTTCCTAATCGATTCCAAGCCCTGCTTGGTAGACTCCATCGAAGGATGGCTGTCACCATTACCACCTTGGTTGACTGCGTAAGAGACATTGCCGTACGAGTAAGACTGAGTCGGTGCGTAGTATTGTGGCTGGGCTCCATTTTGCGGCTGGTGTTGAGGGTAGCTCCCCATGGGCATATTAGAATGGAGTGGCTGGTGGTACTCTGGGACGAAGCCTTGCGCTGTAGAAGCGAGAGCTTGCAAGTCAGTGACCATGTCTGAAGTACGTCAGGTAAAAGGAGCGGCGATAGGGGTGTAGGGTCTTGATTTAATGGAAGATGTACTTACGTTGTTTTTGGGCTTGAGCATTGCTGTATGGGTTTCCTCCATTCTGGTGACCATTCTGATTGCCACGGTTGGCACCGTTGGCCCCGGGATTTTGGAGGAGGACAGAGTCGTCAGCATGTGTCTTTACATGCTTCTTGAGATCCTGAGGGCGCTTGAAGGCCTTGCCACAGAATTCGCATCGATGTGGCTTCAACGGGACGTGGACACGGATGTGGGAGGTGATATGGTCGCGCTTCACAACAGTGACGCGACAATTTCCCCAAGCACAGGTCAAATTCAAATTGTTAGTACTCTTGCGACCAATATGGCTCTCGCAGACATGGTCCTATTGTGCGTGGTCAGCTCGAGTGTTGTTGTGATGAGGATTCGATGGATTACTCACGTAGAGCTGCTCCGCGTTCGCTGCTCTCTCGCCGCAGCCAACCCACTCGCACTTGAAGACACCATCTGCGCTGCTCTGAAGAGGTGGCACACCTCCAGGCTGCTGATGCTGGTGTGGAGGTTGAGGTCCTTGAGGGTGTTGATGGTCATGCCCAGCAGGCTGGACTTCTTGGCCTTGAGGATCCATCGCTGAACGCCAAGCACCTGTCAGTATTGCCAAGTATCGAGCCTTCTTGTAATTAAAACGAGTCTATTGATATGTCAAACGAGTATCAACCACAAGAACGGGTTGTAGAAGCTTGAAGTCGATGTTGCCAATACGGAAAGTCTTGAACGCGGTTTTGTAAGGAAGAAGAAAATTGGGCGCTCGCGGGCGAAGATTGCGCGGGAAAGAGCGATTTCACGCCAAGGCCGCTGCCAAGCCAGAGCGGAATCTTAGCGTCCAAGCCCTTCCTCAGCACTGGCTACGAGCCTAAAGTATGTTCTCGCTTACTTTTACTTGGTGCCTTTCTTTCTCGGATGAACGGAGTGCAGACTCTGTCTCTTGATTGTCTCCATTTAAATGTCCCTTTTTTCGCGGGATCAAAGCGAATTGTTTCGAACATTGTCTTGGGTTTCTTGGCTCCTCGCTCCGCTAATCTTGGCCACTTGGCTACTTGGCCAATACTTGGCCCCCGCTCCCCTTTCTTTGTTTTATCAGATCCCTTTACGACAGTCCTGGGACTGGACCGCTACGAGTCAAGCGACTTGGCAAGTGGGCAGTGCAGGTTGAGAGTGCGCTTCATCTACGGCTCTATCTGGGGACCGTATTTGCCACGGGCTCTCCTACAGATGATGGCTCGGTGTCTAAGTGTGGAAGTATGGAAGTATTCATTGATCTCTGAAAAATGGCCGAGATTCATGGTCACAAGAGGCGCCAACAATGAAAGAGAGAGCAAGCCGCAGCAGTTTAGCACCTCTGCAGCAACGCTGCGCGCTGCGCGCTGCGCAATGAAGTTGCTATCAGATTCTTACGGTGAATCTTCTCTGCCTCTAGAAGCGATATTAGAATACATTGTATGTACGAGCTCAAGCACCAAATCATCCTGCTAGCATGAGCATCAACATGACGCGCGTACCCCCATGGCACAGCCGCTACGCCAAGCTGTCGATGTGCAGAATTAGCAAGTATTATCGTTAGTCATTCGTCTCAATTATCTTCATGTCCTCCAGCGAAACATCATCTTCGGCAGCCACTACTGCCGATACCCCTGGTTCATCCATCCTCCCCAGTCCTCGCCAAAGAGTTGATCTTGATCGAGGTTCACACCAGGCGTGCCTCCCGATCTCTGCTGTTGCGGCCATCCTCCTGCATCATAACCCTGTGTTGGCATCGTTACAGCTATGGAATCTGTGCCGCTCATGCTCATGGGAGAAGTCATATTCGGTATCCCAAAGCCTGGTCGCTGTCCTTGCAACATGAACGGCGGTATCCCGCCGAACTTACTTGCATCCATATTGTCGTAGGGACTACCTGTTGTTGTAGGAGGATCTAGATTGTACATACTGGGATCCATTGGGTTCTCTTGCTTGATGAAGTGCCGATTCTCAAGGGTAGTCATTGGCTGGTTGGGGTAAGCAAATGGATCGGCTGAAGGGAACATCATGGCTGAGAGATCGGGAATCTGCTGGCCGTTGAAGCTGTTCTGCAAGTTGTAGGAAGGGCTCAGTGGTATAGGATTGCCGGAACTGTTCGGTGTTTGCATGCCTGCGCTGTTGGGATTGGAAGGGGCGTAGGGATCTTGAGAGCCTCTACGGTATTTCGGATCAATATTCGAGACGACCGGACGCCGCAGTGCTGACGGGACCTGTGTAAGTGAAGGGCGTTTCCAAGACTCTTGTTGTGGGGGTGAAGTGCTTGTTGGGCGCGTGGTATTGGTGTTGACTATAGGTCTTGTGCCGTCTAGCCTGCCATGTATGGGTTGTGATTGTCCTGCGGACAGCTGTGAAGGTGCCTGTCGCTTCTTTTGCGTAGAATTTCGGACATTCTGAAGCTTTCCGGGAAGTTGATCGAATATCTCCTGAAACATGGTATCAGTATAGAGCCCCCCCTGTTCGAGGTCACTTTCCATACATTCAACGTTCTCGAACACCGATCAGCGGCCAAGCTCCTTGCTGCAAGTCCAGCCAGTGTGTCCCTTCCCTCATGCGCGTCTTTCAAGATGTCTTCGACCCTTTGACTTTCAGAATTCTCAAGCACGTAGAATATTAGAGATATGATGGCAAAAAACGTCGTATACATGTAAAACCAATACGAGCCGACAAGGAGACCTCTCCTCCTCATCTCGGCGGTCAAGTGGACGATGTTCCGGGATACGCTCACACATGCCGCAGCGCATGCATAAGACCGCTTGTCCACATTCTTGGCCTGCACAGCTTGGGAGACATAATGAAGAAAAGGTCGATAAAGAAACATTTGGATATGTGCATAAGCCATACGTAGAAGATGCCGTATTCTGGCGCAAAGTCAGTAATGTCTGACTATGACACGGGAAACCCACCTCATGAACTTAGCCGGTGCTTCCTCACCAGGTCTGAACGGCATCGGTAGACTCTCCATCCATGCTTGTAAGTCTTGCTCGATCTCCCGAATCCTAGAATGGCTTACGACATATGACTGGCTGTTCTGCGTACGCTGTCCTTTCGTTTTGATTGGGTATATGTATTTCACGGTCTTCGCTAGTATTCCTACCAATCGAGTATGGGCATTGACTGCCGTGGCTATTGACAATTCCCCAGTAGGCATTGGTGAAATTTTCTCTCTTGTGATGTATTCATCATCAACCTCAATTGGCATCTCTTGGTCAATATCATCGTCGCTCAGCATCTGCGGCAGACCAAGCAGTGCCCCAACATATATGTCCAATTTTCGAATTATCCAGAATATGCGTTTTCGAAGCTCTGTTTCGATTGGATCGAACACATTTGATACTGAGCGGTGTAGACCCATTCGTATGCAAGACCGTAAGGCTATGCCAATGTATGAGTAGCATGTGCTGAGTCGGGCCGACGATTGTAGAAACAATATCATGTACAACATCGTTTGTAGGCCTGTCAAGTCTCGACAGTCAGTCACATCCATCATTTGACGTGCGCATCTAAACCAGTGGTATCTGATAATTGGTCAGCAGATGCCGCACAGAAGAGCGGTTGCTTTGGCTTGCCCTTGGTCAATCGCGTTCCCGTAGCCATTGGTTTGCAGCTCGCTTTGCTCTGCCCGTGCAAACAAGGTGCCCAATGCTAAAACACTATAAAGAAGCGGCACGAATCTGTTTTCTTCGTCTCCGAATTCCTCTTGAGGGATATCGTACACTCGGTCCAACATGGCATAGTAACTTGGCTGATGAACAAGGCGTAGAATGGCGCCAGCGTCATCCAGAGCATTTCCAGAGAGTAGTAGTGCACAATTTTTGTGGGGCAAGTCATGTGTGAATGCTGGTTTGGGGTTCATAGGAGACTCGACTGCAGATCTAGGAGATGATGCGGTCTGCGAACCATTCCTGCTGTAATTCATGAATGGCGACGACTTAGATTCGGGGTTTTCTTGGCCCATCAAGTCACCAAATTGTTCACGCATCTTTCGGAGGAACACTCGGCCAGAAGAATGGCCATGAAAATCCCAATTGCCTTCATCGTCCAAATCTAGTAAGCCAGTATTGGCAACCATGGATTCCAGCATTGAATCTTTCTCTCCGTCACTTCCTTGTTGGTTTTTCTCAAGAGGTGTCCAAGATTTCATTGGGTCTGATTGTTGAGGCTGTATCTTTTGTTTCATAGACGGGTACATGCGCTGCGGGGCGCCGATGTTCAGATTGGGGTCGTTCAAGTCCAGATCGGGAAGCACAGTTTTGAGAAGACCCTCCGCGCGCTGCAATCGTTTCTCCAATTGTCCGACATACTGAGGAGCAGGATTCCGCCTTCGGTTGGATGGCTGGTCATACGTGCATTCTGCAATGAAACGTCAGCAGTCACGTTGAACAATTTCCCTGTTACTCTGGCTTAGTACATATCATCACTCACCATAGCTGTAGACTGTACAGTGCGTACAAGGCTGCTTCCCATCGCACTTGATTTTTTTTCGTCTACACTCGTCGCAAGCTCTGGTTACGCGACGGCGCTTTTGCATTGGTATTGAAGGTTTCGATGGCTGAGCTGAGGAGGGGAGATTACTTCCCGTGGACGAAGTACGTTCTGTGGAGTCTTGTTGTTGCGACGGCCATTGCGCTTCTGGTATGGCCGCGTCATCTTCACATTCCCCTTCTGATGAGCCCGACTGGCTTTGAGGGTCGGACATGACGGTTGATGAAGGATGCAGCACGTCTGCACCTTCAGAACTCTTTTGGACGAAGATGGGTAACAGAAATGTTGACAGAAAATTTCTAGACCTTGTGGGAGACGAGTAGGAGATTATTAATTGGTAGCTGGTGCTGGTCACCGTTCATCGGAGGCACGGATTTAAGAAGCTGGGGATAGTTTGTGATGCGGTTCGCATTGCTATAGTTGGTGGACCCTGACTTAAACGCATTCTTCTGTGATTTGTGGATCCGCTGCCAAGATAAGGTATATTTCGTAGCTGATGACGCCAAATGCTTGTCAATCGAGCACAATCATGACTCGAAGGCCCAAGCCTTGGAGGATCTACTGCAGGGATCCAGCGCCTCAAGGCGCCATCATGCAGGCCGCACGCCTCGCCCTAACCCCTGGTGCCCCGGAAAGTGGCGATACCTCAGCCTTATCCATCCTCCACCAGCTTCAACAGTTGGAATTTTCCTCTGCCTAGACGATCACCCACGGGTAAACGGCTGGTAGCTCATGCTTGACTCGAGAACTTTGCCTGAGGGGTCTATTCCGATATCTTTGGTTCAGCCAGAGCATGGACAGCCAACACTATGATACCTCCATTATGATCATCAGTATAGGAGAATTCAGACGGCCCTACTAATCTGGATACTAACACGTCGAAATGCAATATTGGCCGACGGAGAATATACGCCCTCGAGGTCTTGTACTTTCGCTATGTAACATTCTATGCCGTTGTGTTCCGCGTTCTGCGCTCGTTGTTTTGTGCGTTGTAAGCTTTGTAGATTCGTCATGTACCCCTTGCTAACCTCAAGAAGTATCTTAAATTGATGTAATTACGCCAGCTTAGCTGGTCCGGATTCGAACATACTATCCAACGATACAGCAATACTTCCAGTACTTGCTTTTAAGCACGGCAGTCTTAGATTTTCCATCCCTCACGTTGTAGAAATTTACCTTTGTGTTTTATATCGTAGCCCGATATGGCTTAGCTTCAGGGCTTCGACTTCGCATTCATCCAATGTCACCCGTCTCTGGCGCTGGCCGCCTAAACCTGACTCTCTCTTAATTGCTTCAATGCTCGCTACAACCTCCCTCAAATGGCCTTCTCCGCGTACCTTCCCACCGTACCACCCTCTCCACGTCCCGACCTCAAGCCCCTCCAAGACACCACGCCTCTCACGCTCCTGGCAGCTCTCGCTCCACCTCTAATCTACTACATCGCACTTCTCCTCCTCCCACCCTTCCCCAGCTCCCCTTCCAGTCACATCACCAGCCTCCTTGCTCATGCTATCCCCGCCGTCCGCAACATCCTCGCCCTAACCTCTGGCATCCTCTTCTTCCGCCTTCCCCTCGCCTACCACGTCCCCCTGAGCGTAGGCCTCACCTACCAACTCGCACTAGTAGGTCTCTACGGCGGCTGCCGCGTCCTCGATGCCTTCTTCATTTCCCCATATCTATTTAACCATATACCGCGGCGAGTGAAATACCATCATGCGCCCCGGACTACTACACCAGGCCCAGCCAGAGGGGCCGATGCTGAGAGTTACTTTTCGCTACATTTCCTGCAGGAAGGGGGAAAGGCGGTGACGGAGACGGCGATTACGGATGGCGGATGGCCACATGGGTGGAGGGATAGGATGAGTTGGGCGCTGGAGTTGGAATTGAGTATGAGGGGGGCGGGGTTTACGTGGATTAGTTCTGACGTGCGGCATACGACACATACGTGGATTCCATCTATACGGGATCGGATTCACTCGATATTTCTGCATGTGATGCCGACGTTATTGGTTTCTTGGGCTGTGATACGGGATGTGTATGTGCTTTATTTGGCACATGGGGAGAGCTTTGACGATTTGCCGTATGTGCTACAGGGGTCTTTGACTGCGGCGCTGGGAGCGTTTTTGATGTCGGCTTTCAGCTTTGGCCATAGCTCTTTCGCTATTACGCTTGCACCGCTAGCACCACACCCTTTGAGCTATTTCCCTCCGCTCTACACAGCAAGAGTATGGGATTTAGTATCTGTACGCGACTTCTGGAGTTTTGGCTGGCACCGTCTGTTCTCACGCCTCTTCTTGGTGTACGGAGTTTGGCCCGGCGAATGGGTTGAGCGCCGCTTCACGGGCAAAGGACCGGATGAGGACGCTGATGTGGGCAAAGTCCTTGGTGGGTTTGTGAGCTCGGCGTTTGTGCATAGCTTTGCTGCGCACACGGTTATGGGTGGATGGGATGGTGCGTATGGTGAAGCGTGGTTTTTTGTTGGGAATGGGCTTGCTGTGGTGGCTGAAGAGGGGGTGAAGAGGCTTGTGGTGAGGCAGAGGAAGTTGGGCGTGAGTAAGTTGCGGGGAGGGAGTTCAGACTCTAGGGAGAGACGGTACGACGGGGTTGTCGGCCGTGTCTGGTGGGTATGTGTGCTGCTGTACACGGGGCGAAACTTTGCCAGAGGTTGGGTAAGAGCAGGGTTGGTTAGAGAGATGGCTGGACTGTGAAGCATCTCGCACCAGTCTGACGAGCAAGCTATCCTTCCGAGAAGATGTGCTCGATTCCAAACCACGGTAATATCAATTCCTAAGGTCGCCCTACTTCTTATTCGTTTCCCACAATACGCGCTTTGGATTGAGCTACCCCGTTAAACCTTCGTTCGTTTTTCTTCCCAGAAGGTTTAGCAAACTCCCCAAATGACGAACTCCACGACACCTTACCTTTTGCGGGTCCCTCGCCCTTGGGGCAACTACTCTTGAACCTCTACCATGTTGGCTCACTGTAAAGCCTGCCGAACTTGCTGTGAGCAGCCTTCCAAAACTTGGATACTGTTGGATCTCACCTCGTCTTTAGGACCTGCCGTCTTGTCTGTCTCCTCCTCATCTTCCCGGTCTAGCTCGGCCTTCTCCTCAGTCTCCATTACCAAATAACAGGCAGCTTCCTCCTCCGCCGTGAGAACTTTCGGAGCCTTAGGCTTCAGGGGAATAGTGAATATCCTCAATCTGACTGCCTCGTCTGGTTTCATTCTTGCTTTGGAAAGTGTGCCTGCGGCTACGGCGTCACGGAGTCTGATAACTTTTTTTGCCGACTATTGCGCTGGTAAGTGTCTAGATGGTGAGGGACGAAGAGGGGGACTGGGAGGGCTTACATTGAAGCGACGGCGAAGATCGTTGTGGTAAGAATTGTAAGACATAATGCTATACTTAGGAGGGGTAGGGGGAAAGAGTCATGGTGTATGTCAATAATATCTTATAGTAATATAAACCTAGAATAATTGAATATTTATTTTTATTATCTCGGTTTTATTATAATTTATAAAGACCGATTCAGGATTCTAGGAATATTTAATATTTTATTTACGACCGAGTATTATATCGTTTTATATATTTCTTGTATAATAATATCTAGAACGAGAATCTTGGGTAGGACCACGTTCGCCAGGGAATCGCGAAGCAACCTCTAATCGGAGTGAAGGTAACGCTGTAGCTCTCGTCGTCCGTACCGAAGACAAATGCTCAAGCTCAATTACCTATACCCCATGTTCAGGCTATTCAAGATTTCCTACACTCATCCCATACGTCGGATATTTGCAGTAGAAATTTACTATAGGTATTACTCATAGGAGCACTCGACGAGGAAGTGAGGCTCAACGCTACAGCGCTATCCACCCTCTTTGAAGAGATACGCGGTTGGTGAACCAAATTCATATCAATAACAGGGCGGATGGCGAATCGGCAGAATGCGACACCCACAGATACTGTAATGTCGGCTGTCGCTTGAAAGTCCTAGGTTGATGCCATTACGAGTGCGGAAATCATAAGATGTGATTAATATAGATGGTGATGGCGAAGGGTACGAAATTTTGAAATGCCATTACCTTGAGCTCGAAACGAGTGCCAGGACCTCAACCCGAAGTGAATAGCGCATCTTGCGCCTAGCAGCAGCCCGACCTTCACACGGAGTCGTTTTCCATCATAACGGTGCCTCAATGTTGAAAGGGCCCCCGTAGTCTGTAGCAGATTCCATCTGTGTGCTCTCGAGGCCATAAAGACCAGACTTGAGCAAGCGTTAACAGACCTCCTGTATGGTTTTTGATTTGTCGATACGATACAGCTTACGCCCTGTCAGCTCGAACCAGTAACACTGATCACCGCTTCGGAAGAGGTCTACTTCGGCGTCTTTATGAGCGCCTAGTGAAGAGATGAATTGTATTGGAAGACTTGGAAGCTTGTATTCTCTTGAGTCTATACAGTCGTAATTGTCAGGAAAGCCGTCAGAATCGTTTGAACAGCCTTGGGGAACAAGATCGCCTGCGACAGATTCCGGCCTCGACTTTGGAGAAGATGAAGGTGAAAACGGCTCGCAGATCCCGCTTTTAAGAGCTGCTCGTGATTGTGGAGCGGGCGAGCGGCGAATCTACCGTCTACGTCTCCGCTGAAGCTGAATTATATGTCGTATCTTCCACTGGTGAAGCTGGGAATGGTATGTCCTCTGTGCACCGATTGGAGCGGCGGTAGTGACGGTAGAAGGGGAGGTAGCCCTTGCTGGCACCTCCATCTTGTGTTTCCCGAGCATTGCTGAATCGACAGTGGCGGGATGTTGAGCTGGCCCTGGTACAACCGATGCGGCAGTTACCTCTCGCATGATTGCGGATGTGGTGGGCGGAGTGGTGGTTGAGGTTGCTGCTTGGGCTTGTGCGCCGTCGCTTGCTGCCACAATTGCTGTTGCTGCATCTCGATTTACAACGCTGGGGATGGTTGCTGGACCTACTTTGATTTCTGTTGGCAGCTTTCTAACTCCAACTTTGGTGACAATAGTCAACTTTTTCAGCTTCAGCACCTGGTATGCAACGACCAAAAACAAGGCCACGAGCAGGCAAAAGCGGTCTCGAATGGGGCCGAGAGCGGAGAGAACGATTTGGCTGGGGCTCGCGGAGTCGGTAATCATCAATATGGTGGGTGAGTACTCTTGGTAGGCCTGTTCTATGACGTCCAATTCTTTCTTCTAGTGACGAGTTGATATTATATGTATTGTGCATACGATTGGCAACGGAAGAAAAATGTGTAATTGGCAGAACTTCAAGATGATGTGCATGAATCAGAGGATCAAAGCCTCACTGACAGATTTGAATAGATGAAATCGAAGTATTTGATTGAAGCATAGCGGATGAAGCATAGAGTATGAAGCATACCCTTTCGCAGTCACGGCCCAAGATGAATTGATCATGATTCCATGAGCTTCCGCCAAATTGGCATGCTTGAGTCCAGGCTGGCAAAAGACTCACTATCTTAGGCTTCGCAGCGACGTTATCTCTGATCTGGAAGAGCCCATAGTGGGTTTAGCAGCCCCATACTAGCGTGTGAATAAACGAAGGAGGCTGCAAATGAGACTCTGCATGCTGACGGGCTGCATGGCTATGTATCTGCCTCTGTGGCAGTGGAATGCTCAGGCGTGAATGATCTCATGTCTGATCGTGATCTGTACTCTTCACCTTTACACCTGTAGCACCATCACGGTTAGCTCTCCACACGCCTCCCTCGTCCCCTCCAAATTCTTCCATTTTCCACACCTCAACCTTCTCTTTGCATGCTTCCAAAGATTCTTCGCCACCTCTCCAAGCAGCTTGCCGATGAGGTGCAGATACTGCAATCAAGATGCTCTCTTCCCCAATCGGAACAACACCAAGCCGATGTATCATACTGACAGCAGTCAATGAGTGCTTCTGTTTCATGTTTCGGGCAATGGAGATCATAGTCTGTAGTGCTCGTGGAGGGTAGGATGTGTATTGAAGCTGAGTAACAGGTTTACCGTCGAAATTGTCCCTCGTAGTACCTATACCGTTCTCAAATTTGGCTCCGCCGATGTAGAGTGTTTGTTCTCACCAGCAAAGAGGACAATGGCCCCTGCTCTTGGGCTCCTGACTTCATCCATGATTGCGCGAGCGTCGAGATAGTCATGGGTCAAGGCGACGGAGATACCGTCTTCCCTGAGATACGGCGTTGAGACTTTGCTGTCAGACATTTTTGAGCAGTACGATTGACTAACGAATGTTGGAAGTGCTTATGAACTCATGTCAATACGCTTCGAGCTGGATATGCTTCAGCCTTTCAGTGGTTTAGAAGCGCGCCGATCAAGGTGAGCTCGGCCACGGCACTGACAATTGAGTACATTGAAACACTTGCTGATTCACAATGACGGAAGATGCTACTTCGCCGAGCTCGCTAGGAAATGGCGATACATAATAGTGATCTAGCTTGAGGGCCTCGGGCCGGGCAAGCCTTTCAGAGTGTTGCGGACGCTAAGCTAAGACAAGTTAGAGCCACTCGAGGAGGCCTAAGGTAAGTATCCCTTTGCCGGCGTGGCCCGCTCCTAAAATAGGTGCTCGATGTTGGACCTAAGATCATTGGTCTGAGTAGGTATAGCGGTCCTATGCAGGATGAGTCCGCCGCAAACATTGAAGATAGACTTCATTTCCACCATAACGATAATCCCTGCCTGTAGCTCTTACGATTTACTCGTGCTGACAGCATGTCACCCTTGGGGGTTCTCCACTCGCCCTCGAAAGAATCATTTTTTCCACCATGAAGTCCCTCTTCCGCCGTGTCAAACCATCCGCAGCAACAACATCTACAGCAATGTCTAGCGATCGTGACCAGCCCTCCCTGGTGTCCCAAGGCTACACTCCCAAGTCTGATCCTCCCATCGTTGGTAATTGGGACAGCGCCCATACTACGATCGGCGCCGGTGTAGCAATATTCCACCTTGCGAGCTCCCGCGTAGTCCTCTGCTACCATCCTCTCGACAAATATTGGTTCTTGCCCAAAGGGCGACGAGATGCTAGTGAGGATACTGGATCTGGTGCAGAAAGGGAGGGGTTTGAAGAAGTAGATTCAACTTACCATTCTATGCCACTAGCAGGCTGATACCAGCGTAGTCAGGCTACCGCAACCGCCTTCTTCCTCTTCCTATCCCAACACGACAACCGACTGCACATAACCCACCTCTCAATGCTCCCTCTACTCCTTTCATCACCGAGCCCGTCTGGACGCAACTGGTGCCCGTAACGCGAGCCGTGCAATACATTCTCTTCTGGTACATAGCCGAAACTGTTCCCCCAGATCTCGAAAAGTCGTTGTCAGCGCAAGAAATGGAGCAGGGCAATGCGTATCAGTATCCACCCAAGTTTGACTTAGGCATAACTTTGAAGCAAAGGGCCAATATGGAAGGGGTGACTTACGAACCTGTGAAGCATGAGGATACGGGCGTGGACGAGGAGGAAGCGCTGTATGAGAGCTATCTAATGCCGATCGAGGAGGCAGTGGGGAAGCTGGGGAGGAGTTTACAAGCAGATGTGATTAGGAAAGGATGGGAAGCTATACGATTGAGGCGACAAATGGAGGAGAAGAGCTAACATTGACACAATCGTGGCCTATAGCCCTCACATTTTTCTCTCTGCTCAACTAACTTGGAAAATGACTAGATACAGGCTCCTTTGACCGCTCGAACAATCAAATAAATCCCCCTCCCCTCCCTGCATTCCCTCCGCCAAACCTCGAATAGTCATCCCGCCACCCTCCCTGCGGCCCCGAATTCGGCCATCCTGACCCATAAGCCTGCTGCTGTCCGACAACAAATCCCTGCGCCTGCGCCTGTTGAAGTTGCTGTCGCGCAATGCTAAGTTCCCCCCGCAGACGCGCTGTTTCTGTCGTTTTGGCTCGCAGCTCCGTGTCAAGCCGCTGGTTTTTAGCCTTGAGTGCGTCGATTTCGTCGTCCATGGACACAAGCAATTCGTCGCATTGTTCCGAATAGTAATCCCATTCGTTATTGAATTGTTGTTGGTATTGGGCGTCCAGTGACGCCTTGTAGGCTTCTTTGGCGCGCTGGACGGCTTCGTCGATGGGTGGTGCGGAATCGATGATAGTGGTGATTGTGGAGACGGCAAGCTGGGGAGTGGTCGTTTGGGTAGTTGCTGAAGTGGACGTCGCTGTTGTTTGTGTACCCGCTGAAGCGGTCATCGGCTGCGTTTGGGTGCTAGCATGAGTCGGCGAAGCTGGCAAGGGTACGTTTTCTGGGTACCATGACGCCGGAACGACGATTGCTGAGCTCAACTCGAGCTCCGTTGGCAGAACGGCTTGTCCTTTCTTGGTGGTGACGACAGGCTTTTTGTCTCTGATGAGTTGGTAGATGCCGTAGAGATCGGTCGAATACCCTCCAATAACGACGAACAACGAGGCGATGAGCAGCAAAAGTCCGTTCCCAACGAAGCAAAGATCGGAGAAGAGCGCGGAGGACTGGGGAGGTGGAGCGGAGAAAGTGGCCTCGCTGGCGTTGGAGGAGCGCGTGGCGGTGGGCTCGATGGGTGAGGTGCCGGCAATTGGTGTCACTGTCACATTCGCAGAAGCAGAGATAAGTGTCGTTTCAGGCTCTAGATGAGCAGGAATGGTGCCGGTTTCGAACTGAGAAGAGCTGGACGTGGTCGGCTTTGCTAGGCGAGATGCCCAGTATGGCGGCAAGGTTGGCGCTGGTGGCGGGATATCTTGTACATATTCGTACAGGCTGTAGCCAGGGTAGGTGCCAATTCCCCGATTCCCAGCCCATTGCTGACCCGCCAGCAAGAGAAATTGCCAGGCTGCGCCAACGACAAGTGCGAGTGCGACGAGCATGGTGAGCGGAGAAAGGACGAAAAGGGGAAGAAGTCGCTAGCGACGTATATCAATGATGTGCAGAGCTGGAACCAGTCCAATTGAGCGTGAAGATGCCGGAGAATTGTTTAGGAGATGAGTATATGTGCGTTGATATGTATGTATGTTGCAGAAAAGAGAAAGTGTGCGTAGTGTCAGTGAAATTTATATTCGAGCTCAGACTAGCACAACTCCTGCGTGTTTCAGCTACAATAGGATGAGCATTTCTGAATAGTTACAATTACTGTTGCGTAGCGCAGGGGGTTATTGCAATTCAATTGGGGTGTTTTGCATTTTTGTCAATAGCGACAACAAAGGAACAATCGAACCCGTACTGGTTCATTCACTCACTCCCGATGAATAATAACAAAATCTTGGCAAACTTCAACTCTCAATCTTCGATCCCCAATTGGCTACCTTACTTTTCGCAATTGGGACTTCTCACCTCTTGGCAGCAGTATTCAAATACACCTGATAGAACTTCATTCGCCAGCCTCCAAGTGCCTCACCGTCCCCTTTCTCACCTGGTACCAGCACCGCGCGCGCAGCCCACTCTTTGCCATCGCTACCACCGGCTATCATGCCGTATTCCACAGTACCATACAGCATGACCTCTGCTTCAAGATTGGAGGGTGGGGCGAACGTGAAGATTTTTGTTGGGTGGTGAGAGCGCGAGGAGACGGCTGACCACATTTTGCGGCGTGTGGCGAGGATACCTGGAATGGGAGATTGAGAAAGGGAAAGAGATAAGTATAGAGAGATTCTTTTGTGACGTGTCGCGAAGAGATGAATGGCTGGGATGTAAAGCAATCATGTTTCTAAAGTACAGTGTTTTGAAGCAAAGAAACAACAAACCTTCCCTTCCCTCAACCTTCGCACTCACCATCACCAGTATTGCATCATTCGTAAAAGCATCTGCATGCTGCTCATATACTTCTGGCGCAACCGAGATCTAGTAAAATTTCTCACAGGATTTGGGTAGTAAAGCTGGTACTTTGATGACTGAGGGGAAGGTGGATTGGTATTTGGAAGTCATGGTGGCAAGATTCCGAAAAACCTAGAGAGAGAATGGAAATGGAGAGGAAGACTTGAAGAGAGCTTGTGTACTTACATGGGAAACAGATATGTTGCACACGAAAACCGCGCTTCGGAGCAAAATGCGGAGGTGGTGGAGGAGTGATGTTGGATGCCAAGCATAAAAAGCCAACGGAAAAACCCTCTCACTAGCGTCAGCGTCAGTACTCTTCTTTTCCCACTTAATTAAGTGTTATCCCTCCACCATCATTGATATATATGAAGATCGATCACAATTGACAAACATCAGGTTAGACGTGCCAGATCGACAAGGTAATATATCAAAGTTCAAATTCGTAGACTATTATCATCTGCAAACATTGTCCCAACCAATTTACGCCACCGTCAGCCTTCCCTCAATTCAAGCGGAGGCAATGTCTATGCTGTTGCAGCTGGTGCAAGAACCTTCGTGATCAATTTCAGAGCTAAGAGGTGTCCGCAATCCTGATCACGTACTTCACCGCCGAAGCCTTTCCGCTTCGGAGAGCCTTCAACGCGGTTTCCACACCATCGAGCCCTCCATCTACCAAATTCGTCTGTATCTGGCTTCAGTTTTCCTTCGTTGAGCCATCTACCAATGATTTTCGCAAAGATGAAGCCGAAGTCCTTTCCGCCACTTCCAAGTCCCAGTCTACCCTTTACTCCTCTGCCTCGTATCTTGCCTTGTGATAAGTCTCTCCCCAAGCTACCAGCCATCGTCGTCGATTGCTCAATGTGGCCAGGGATATCCTCAATGAGATAGGGAAATACCAGATTGAGCTTCCCGTTCTGTCGAAGGAGTCGACTGAGATTGATAAAGATACCCTTCTTACTTGTGGCATCGGAAGCATGGGCTGGGGACGCACCGTTAATCCACAAGTGAGCGGGGGGCAGGTTATGGCGCTATTTTTCTTGCCGGTGGGAAGGATTGCGTATAGTGTGGATCCCGAAGCGAGACAGCCGGTTTGTGTATAGATGACTGATAATAAGGAACCGCTAGATGAGGTTTCTCCACCTATATTATTTCATCCCTGATCCTATCCTTCGCCTATTGGACTCCCTGATCCCATCGACTGGCGACCTCCGTGCTTGTCGTGTTGATAAATCATCAGAATCCATGCTCATTACCGTAGCGATATAGCGACTTTTGAGGGCATCTCAAGTTTTCTTGTCCAAGAATTAGTAGAAAGTGGAGCTTATGTTACAGTATTGTTCACTCAAATCCCTTTCTCTCAACAAGCTAAGCTTGCTAAAGTACGCTACCCTTCCATTACGCGTATGTGAGAAAATTTAACACCGAGTTTGTTATCGATGAACACCAACATACGAAATGATTGAGCTGATATAAACGTCCATTCCTACAGTTTCCTTTGTTTCTTTAGCCGTGTACAGTGATAGTACTGGTCGTCAAATACGTTAAATGGCTCTGAAATAAGCACGTTGCCAATTGATGCGGTAGCCGTTGACTTCAACTACCTCTGATAGCTTCTGCGACGGTACTGCCTTCCGGCACATAGTGAGGGCTTCGTGAAACCCCAAGGAACACTCGTAGCTTATGAGGGAGACGCGGGCGACGATGCTACTGCTGGATCAGACTCAGAGAGAGAAGAGGGTTTCGATACTTTGAAGAATATCTAGAAATTTGGGCAGATGATGAATCTGACTGAAAGCTATTGTGGCAGTAAGAGTGTAGTGAGTGACCGATGGAGTATTTGATCACTCTGACATCACGCTAGTACCAGCTTCGTAAACCAAAATGCGGCAGCCTTGGGAGAGGGTCGACTGAGCTTGGCACGGATTTCTGTCCTCTTGTTTGACCCAAAGTTACGGTGTAACCCGAAAGTGAATTTGGTTTGCAGCCTTTCTTTTGAAGAAACCATTTGTGGGGAATTTTGTAGGGGGAATCGGAAGCAACATTGAATTGATGGAGGTCAGACATATCATTACTCGGTGCGTTAAGCTGCGAGACTAAGAATAATCTGACAGCTAGAGCAAACACAGAAGTGGATTGGCGAAGACGGCTGGTTTCTAGAAGCTCTGAATCTTATTAGTAATATGCCATGTATTATGATATGAGGGTAGCTTACACCGATGCCTCTGGCCATATTTATCTTCCTTAGCAAACGCAAATTCTCGCAATACGATCTAGGTATCTCGTGAGGTAGACCGTAATGTGGTATCGTTCCTAATCTTCAACCAGTCCAGCTGTCAACCGCATCACTCTCTGCCTTGTTCACCTTCCTGTGATTCCCATCTCCTTCGTTCTCTCCCTCTCCCTGATTCCCCAAAGTCTTCGACCTCGAGCCCTCCAGCGGCTTGTTTACTGCCTTCTCCCGTAAATCCTGTACCGCCACCATAGGGTTCTTCTGGAGAGAGTCCTCCGCCTTTTTCAAGTTCACAACAGCCCACTTCAATTTCGAATCCGTAGGCCTTGCCCTGCATTTTCTTGTCTTCAGCATCTCAATCAGCTCTTCACTCTCAGGCTGGAGGTAGACCACGTCCACTATCTGGTGAAAACCCTCGAAGACGAAGTTGCCATTCCGGCGGCCGTCAATGAACGTGAAAGTCGAGGACTTCTCGCTGAAGACGGGAATGGGTCCAATATCGCTTTCAACTCCTTTGTCTGCTGGTGCTTCGTTCTCTCTCTCGGGTGCAGGCACATCTGGCAAAAGATCGAGATTCCTTTTGCAGAAGATTTTCCACGGCCATTGAGGGTGCTGATTCTTGGGGTTGAAAAGAATTATCACGGCAAGCTTCCGATCATTCGGCCAATTACTATCCGTAGTCGTAGAGACGTAACTTAAAGTCCCAGATTTCTGGCAGTCGAGTTGATGTAAGACTTGTTCCAGCGAATAGCCATCCTCAGGATCACGCTCTGGTTTGACTGGGTTCTCTTCGGAAGACTGATTCCTCTTATGAGGTGGGATGTAGCGGCCTACCATTGTGGTAGCTGGGACGATGCAGGATGGGTCCTGGTGTATGTCAGCAGCGTATCCAATAAGAAGGCGGGCAAGCTGTCTAATTATGTACACTTGGATGCCTTGAACGCTGCGTTCAGATCTTGCCTGCAGATCTTAAGAGAGCCTTGTAACAATAGCTTATGATGAAATAGTTGCATGCATGTTTGAGAAGGCGAGCTTCAAAGACAAGCAGTGGTCTCCCTCTCAGAAGCTAGCCAGCTCCGATTGATCTTTCCTCCATCTTCAATCCTGTCCATGCAGGATGGTGCTTGGTAGTGGAAGGCATGACCCAGAAGGACCTTCAGTCACCTTGATTTGAGGCGAGAGGTTTGTATGCATGGATGATAAGGCGAGCTTCACGAATACTGTAAGCTCTTTGTTCGCCCCAAGAAGCTAGGCGGTTTTGAATGTTCTTTCCTCCATCAAAATCGGTATTCGTCCGGATTGATGCTCCGCGGTGTAAGGCGTTTCTCAGGAGGTCTGTAGACGTGGGTAGGAAGGTACTCGTAAGCGAAAAGACAATTTAGCTCTACCACCGTGCCACTCTACAAAATTGTACAGTACATGATTCAAAAATTTAGTATTGCAAGTATTATTTGACGCTGATTACGTATCCTATCCAATCCTATGTAAAAACTAAAACAAATTATATTGAGGTGTCCGCTCAACGCTGGAACACAATCTCCACTCTTTAACCTCGTGGTCCTGCTCGTCCCACTCCTCGGTGCTGGAGATTGATCTGCGGAGACAGGATTCACCATGATTTACATTGCTCAGATGCTGCATAGATGATAGGCATGAGATCATCATCCAGCATGGCTAGTCATTCGCTAGTAGGCATGAGATTAATGGTCGTGACTCAGTCCTTCCATCGTCCCAAATACGCCATCGTCATCATCGTCACTTCTACCTTGAACAGAACGCTCGTCATAGTCGTAGTCATTATGCTTGTTAGAGACATTGTCATCATCCATGTCCACGTCGTGTTGATCCGAAAGGCGCTGGTAGGAGGGAGCAGGCAAACGGTATCCGGAGATTGAGCCCATGTGGCCAGGCAGTCTGTTTGCGTTGTGCTCAACGTACTGGGCCGGCAGCGGCGGGACTGGAGGGACATCTGGGGGAAGTAGAACGGGACGGTTCTGGGGCGTGCCAAAGCTGCATAGCGATGCAACAGCTGCTGCCAAGCTAGCCTCCTCCTGATCGGCAGGGGCAGCAAGACCTGATGTAGACGGTCGTCGCTGTGACTGATGTTGTGCGAAAGTGCTACCAGCGGGTAAAGAAGAAGATGGAGCAGACTGGTACGACCTGGAAAAGCTCGAGCTATTTCCGCTATATCTTTTGCCTCTTGCACTGTCAAACCCATCGGGATGCGCGTAATGCTCGCTCATAGGAGGAGGTGTGGTCTCAGCAGAACTGTAGCCGTAGTCATCGCGAACGTCAGAAGATCCAGATGCTGCAGGTGACGCTGATGAGTTCTCGCTGGTGGCATTGTCTTGCTCCGCCGGCGTATCCTGGTTCATTCCAACAAGAACCGAGGCAGCTTCTAGTAGTTGCACTTGCTGATGTTTGGATATGAGAAGCTTGGACGTATATGACCATTCGGGAGTGTGTTCCCACCTAGAGAACCACGGTAAGCCAAAAAGTCCACGTCCATGTTTACGAAGGAAAGCAAAGGCTAAGGCGTTCGAAAGAGATAGAAGCGTATCGAAATGTAGAAGGAAAGGGGCCAACAGCTGCAGGACAGAGGGGTCAGAGGGTACTGACAAATGCTTTGTCAAACAGCTGCTGTGCTTGTATCCTTTCCCACACTTCTCGCATCTCAATTCACCACTCGATCTCTTGCCGTCGCCTTTCGTAAGATAAGAGCCTTCGCTAGCACGTCTAGCCTTGGTCTTGGACGCGCTGCTAAGGTGTTCGGCAGGCAGGAAGTCATCTGCGACGGCAGATTCGTCATTCGTGGTATTTCTTGTAGAATTCTCATCGTTCCCAAGGCTATGGCCCAGAGATTGCCTGTCATCCCTAGAGGTGTATCTCTTTGCGTCGACTTCTCGACCGCTCACAGTCTTCACGTTCCAACTTCGACGGTTCATATTTCCCTGCTCGTCCTCTTGTAAAGCTGCCACGATGGAAGCACTGTTGACTGCACTCGCATTCATGCTCTTGCGTCTGGTCACTCGGTGGGAATGATTGGCGGCGCCAAGCGAATTCGAATGGGAGTGGTGCCTGGCAGCAGAGTGCCTAATTGGCATATTTGATGGGGGCGTCGAGTTCATGGAAAGTCGGTGCGAACTCTGAGGCCGAGTGACATATGACTCCTGTTCCCACGAGGGTCAGTTGAGGCCTCGAGTCACGCATTAGGTAAAGTCCATACCTTGTAGCTAGACATGGTGTAGAAAACAGCTCTCTTGATCTAGAGGCTCTGATAAGCCCAGTCGAGAGAGCCGGACTGCTTATTTTTGTTAAGATTGGCGGTCTTGCAGCATGCGGGTTCCAACTATTTTGAATAAGACCAGCTGATGGATCCTTTGTAAGGTAAGCCTTAGGGTAGTGAGTGGCAATTATATCCAAATCTCGAGTACTAGTGATGCAAGTTGAACATCTGACGAGTCCTGGTGAGTTTTGGTCACAGTGTTGTGTGATTCCGGACGCGAATGGGAGCTGTCAAGAGCGTGGTTTTCGGTAGCCTCGAGACGATCTCGGCGAGCAAGGCGCAGCAGCAGACAGGGTTTGTCGAGGGTAATTGGAGTTCCCAAGCTGGGAGAACGAGCGGAGGTGTATGCAAAAGTGCGAACGAAAGTGCTATGAAACGAGAAGGAATGATTTGGGAAGAAATAATTATTGGGCGAATCCTGGTTGCTGATGATAGACCTCAAAAGCCAGCCGCTCCGGAGTTTTAGAGTGGAGAGGGGTTCGAGATCAGCCCCCGCACATTCTAGGCTGGCACGCTGGGTCACAGGTCGAACTACGAGTAGATCACACGCATGAACATTGCGCAAGATTGTTGCGACATTCAAGGACATATGCTACGATTCAAGTGAAGCCGTCAACGACCTTGACTCTACTCAGCTGTCATTTACCTCTTGTATCTGGTAACATTCATGAAAAACGGGTGATATCTTGTTGTAGAAGCACAATTGTTCCGCTTTTGCCAGCCAAACAGCGTGCGCCCTGAGCCCTCTCTTGTTCCTGACCTAGAGGGAGTCTAACCGCTTCAAGATAGCCCCCATTTGTGGGGCGCGGTCCCTGATGTCGACTCGCCTGACCGGTCCAATCAAGTTTTGCGATCATCCCACCTTCCTCGTGCATCCCTTCGCTATTGATTTTTCGTCCATTGATGGCATTTCGGGAAACGCAGATCTCCGCGAATTGCTTGCATGAACCAGGCATCTTTCTCATGAGAGTATCGTCAAACCATTCGTGATCGCATAATAATCGTACTAAAAGGCAAGTCGGAGATCAGGATTTCAGTTGGAGCAACCCCTCGGCCGATGTACGCCATTGCAAGCCACGGGCTAGATACTTAGGGGCAGCTACCCTCAACGGCCACTTTTGCGTACTCCGCTTCCCAAAGTCATGCAGCATGCCAGCAGTCGCTCAAAGATTGTGGGCCCAGATTGAGCGGACCTCAACCAGATATCACACTGCCAAAGAGCAGCATCTAGATCTCGAAAGCTTGCTCCACGCGTGTACTTTAGACTACCCTCCGATAAAGTCAGTTTCCAGCAGCCTCAACTGCCTTTAAGCTCCTCACTTGGAATGTCCAACGCTTCATCTATGGTCGTATCAAAATCATTGCTGACTCTATTCCCAGAAATGGGGTTTGGCAAAGTCCCGTTGGTGAGGATCTTCTCGTCGACAGTAATGACATTCGTAGGCCACTGGATCCAATAACGCCATTCCTCATCAAGCTCCTGGTGAATGTTGTCGATGATGTGCATCGCCCACCCTCTCACCCACCAGTAGTCATCCAGATGATGTAGAATGACGCAGTAATGTGCAAGTATGATGAGCGCCTCGGGTCTTCTCAAATTCAACATAGAGATGTATTCCTGTGGGATCATCACCGGCCACAAAAAGGCTATAGAGACTTCACATTCGTAGGGCGGCCTGTTGTTCATCCTCACAAAACACATCCGTAGAGTTGCAAGGGCTGATCTGTAGGCTTCGATAGCTTCCTGTCCATCCGCCGAACTTTCGCAAAGCTTCTCAAGCTGTGAGAGCTGTTCGTCGAGGACGTTTGGTAGCCCTTTTTGTGGGGGTTCCTGTTGGTGATCATGAAGCAGTCCGCTAAGGCGACCGTTTTTTATCCACGGCCAGACAGTCATCAGGACGGAGTTTACTCCACGAATCAAGGGAAGCCATTCATCAGAATCCTGGCCATTGTAATTGAACATGCCAAGGCTGTCAGAGCTCTTGGGGGATTCGAATCCGTAAACGACGATGAGTGAAGAGAGAGCGAAGAAGGCGTCAGAGTTACTCTCATCCATGTTTGACATGATGGCGCGGAACGAGCCAAGGGCAGCATCTTGGTGTTTGATAGCTACCTGAGCGTAGTGATTCTGCTTATCCGGTCTTAGGCAGCTGAGGTGAAGTGCGGAGATGGCTAGTATACCTCGCATCAGGAAATGGTGTTGGAAAGCTACTTGAGGAGCATTGAATCGCCACAGCTTATGCGACTCAGGCCGATCTGAAAGGGTGTAGCACGTCTCAGTCGTGAAGTGGTGTAATAATTCGAGATCCTCCATCTGTAAAGGAGGGAGTTGAGCTCCCGGACCCTCGAAAGGTGACGTTTGCAGAGCGGGTGAGTGGTCATTGGAGCTCTCTGTGGTAGACTTCACAGATTTGGATTCAGAATGCCGATGCCGCGTGGCTTTAGGCGACGACGACGACACCGAGGTAGAGGTAGGGGACTGTTGTTGGAACGAGAAATCGCATGGTATCGAATGTTTCTCACAATTCGAGCATCGAGGCTTCTGCTCATCACACTGATGATAACCAAATGAGATCGTGGGTTAGCATGTATGATCCCATATAGAATCGCACAAGACTGGTGAGTGGATAGAAGAGACTTGAGAAGAATATACCTTGATTCTCCGCTTTTTGCAATTGGCACATCCATTGCGGCTCTTGGGGTGGCTCTTGCGTGAGACCATTGTAAAGAATAAGAAGAAATCTTTGCTATATCTCAACGAGCATAGCTGAAAAGGTTGATGCAGAGATATGATGAACAGGGTAAATGGAATTTTGCTTAAGAGTTTCTTATATAGTAAGCAAGGAGGTGAAATCACTGTTGATTGGCTTCAAGCACAATTCGGCGATTGAGCTGCAAGACATTCACTTTGCTATGTTTGGCGTGATGAGCTGCGGAGCAAAGGCCGCCGACGTAATCCGAAATACACGAGATACGTCTCGATACTTCGCGCCGTAGATAAAGTGATCATAGGAACAAGAAGAGACCACCCGAAGTAGATAGAAAAAAGATCTTTGAGGTTAAGAGTATGGAAGGAGCGTGGGATGATGGTTGAGTGGCGGAAAGAGCCACGTCGGCCCCTCACGAGGCCGGGTCACGTTGCCAAGATTCCCATCGAAACCCTCGACCTCTTTCACTCAATGTCGCCACAATCATGGAGTACCAGAAGTTTGGCCGAGGAGGAGCTGGAAACGTTTACAGCCAGGAGGAAGCGGAGGTAGCATCAAAACGACTCGCTGGGGTAGGACATTTTCTATAGCTGATTGACGGACGAGGCTGATGACTCTTTAGGATGTCGAGGTGCAACGAAACGCTTCTGTCTCATCGGCAAAGGACATAGAAAGAGCTCGTCCTGAGTACGCTCCTACGGGTCGCGGCGGTGCAGGGAATTACACAAGCGCCAGCAAGCTCGCAACAGCGACGAAGCAGAATGCCAATATCACGCCCTCACTTCAAGAGACTAAGCCTCCGGAGATAGGGCATTCTGGGAGAGGGGGAGCGGGGAATTACAGGAGCACAAATGTAGAGAAGAAGAATGAGGACGAGATGGGTACTGAGCTTCAAGAAAGAGTTTATCACCAGGTGGTGAAGGATGTGGAGATGGGCTTGAAGGAGCCGGAGAAAGCACATCTGGTGAGCGAAAAGCTCGGATATGATACCCCCAGATAGTACCTTTTGAGCTACCTGCAAATGCTGCGGGCGTCATATTCCCAATTATTAGTGGTGAAGAATAAGGAAAGGGGCTGGAAGGAGGTCGAAAGCGATACCCCCTGATAGCATTCTGAGAGTCCTACGTCAGTTTTGTGGGCTTCATGCTTTTTATCTTCCATTTCCCAAACGCCTCGCTGTGACATGGTATCGTATCTCTCGAGCAATCAATTCACATCCATCTCATCCTCGACCCCCCCATCAACCCTAATCTTCTGCTTAACCTTCCGCTCCCTCTTCTCTTTCATCGCTGGCACCTCTATCGCCTCCAGCTCCAGCTCCAACGGCACCTCCACCTCCATCGCTACCTTTTCACTCCCCCTAACCCTCGGCAACAGATGCTCATTCTCAGCCACCAACTTCCGATCGGCTGCCTTCGCTCTCTCCTTGTTCCCTGCCATACGATTCTTGTAGAACACCCGTTCCCTCTTCGCTTTGATCTCAGAAACCCGTTGCATGGCTTTGAGCGTGGTGGTGACGAGGTCGCGGTTGTAGCGGATGGGGATGTTGCGGCGGGCGGCGAAGGAGAGGGTTTGGTCGACTGTCATTTCTTTGCCAACTGTTTTTCGGAAGGCTTTTGTCCATTTGAGCTTGCGGGGGTTGCGCTTCATTTTGAACTGGTTCATTGGTCAGCTTGCGGACTTCGCTGTATTAGAACAAGAGGGATGTACGTTTTTGTGACATTTCGAACGGCAAAACATGAATTTCTTCCCATCGTTGCGCACAAAGGTGATGCCCTTGCTAGGATATTGGGGCCTAGAGCAGAAATCTAGAATGATTATCAGCGCATACTGATCCATAGATGTCGTAGACTCAAGCATACAACACGTCTCGACCCTCATCCTTTGCAAAGTCTGAGCTCTTGGTTGGGATGAAGTTGGTCACTGCTCGAAAAATTTATGTAGAGACCAGTGGGTTTGCGGCCATTTTATTCTGTACAGGACCGCTATATCTACTTAGGGTCAGTAATTCTATGGATCTAACATCGAAGTCTTGCTTGTCCTGGGCATTCCATTCTCTTGCCTTCAAAAATTGCGACTTGCCCACGACATCGTGAACACACTCTCCGACGAGACTATCCAGTCTAGAGGGAAACAATCATCCAGAATGGCGGTAGCGCTTGCGATAGGAGCTGGGGTCGCCGCTGCTGCGTTTTTCGTACGACATCCTCCTGCAGAGTAACGGCGCCCAATAGACTGACGCACATCTACAGGGACGAGCTGGCCTAGTAGCCTTCAGAAAATACAAGGGAGGAGCAGCAGGCATAAGCGCGCTCGGCAAGCCCTTCTATAAAGGCGGCTTTGAGCCTAGGATGAATCGAAGAGAGGCGTCGTTGATATTACAATTGAAGCATGGTATCCGTCTACTGTTAAGGGACGCATTGCTGATACGCTTTCCAGCGAGCGAATGCTCACGAAGGAGAAGATACGGAAGAACCATCGGCAGCTAATGCTTCTAAATCACCCGGATCGTGGAGGAAGCCCATATCTCGCAACGAAAGTCAATGAAGCGAAGGAATTTCTGGAGAAAAACTAGGAGCTCATGCTGGGGTGTGAAAATATTGTATGGAAGATTCTGGACATAGCGCGGCGTTGGGTCTGCATTAGCATGGCGCTGTGGAGTTGGGCTACTGTCACACCACATCGCTTTCTTGAAGAGCGTGATGCGATTAGGCATGGCGTTAAAAAGACGTCAGAGTCGACAAGATGAATCAGATTACTCCTCTCAGCCGCCGTCGCCAGCCTCTGTTCGTCAGTTCACTCCAAGATCAGCAGGCTTCAAATTTCGCGAAAACACATGTGTCTCGCTCCATGCACGGAATGCGAAAATGTTCGTTTTGGAAATGTGGCAGAGTAGAGGCTACTCAGCTTGTATAGGCAAAGCCTTTGTCTTCTCTACAAACCCGCCGATCAACTTCGTGAGGTCTCTCCTCCATTCCATCGGCAATGCATGACCCCTGCCTTCCACTATTACCCTGGTCACACCCTTCTCTTCTCCACCCAGCTCTTCACATAAAACCTCACCATGTGGCGTCGTGACCATGCGATCGATTGACCCATGTACCACCAAAATTCTCTCCCTACCGACTTTGTCTCCCAGCTCTTCTAATTGCTTCGCGCTCTTATGATGCCATCCTGCAGCGATGGCTTGAAGAATGAAACCCTTTCTTGTGAAGCCATCCGTGTCTTGTCTCTTCTTCAATTCTTGAGCAGCAAATCTGTCCCCGTTTGTCGGAAAGTGGCCTTCGGCATCTGGCTCATCGCCCCAGACTGGACTGAACGTGCGAGCTTTTAAGTCGGCGAGCTGGATGTCGATGGATCTGGGAATGCTGAAGATACGGTAGATTAGAATGCAAGGGAAAGTCGTCGTGGAAGATTTTATGACGTACAAAAGATTTATTCTTTGCCTGAGGTTCTCAAACCAACCCACGGTATTGAAGATTCTTGGTCCTGTGGAGATTAACGACAGCGAAGCTATTCTTTCTGGAGCAAGGTAAGCCTGTTCGAGAGCTGAGCACTTTTGATCATGAACACACCATGATTAGACATTCTCACCAGCTCTTGTGCAATCATGCCTCCCATACTCACGCCGATGACATGCAAAGACGTCCATCCAACATGATCGACGAGCTCCAGAGTGTCTTTCGCCATTTCCGACGTTGAGTAACGAGTCAGAGGCTTATCAGACTTGCCCACACCCCTGTTATCAAATACCAAACAGGAATATTTGGTGCTTTGGTCGCGGTTGGTGTTCTGGCCGTGGCCGAAATCCTTCGTTTGTCGCTGCCACACAGTCTTGGATCCCCCAAGCCCCATGATCCACTGGATACGAAAGAGCTAGTCAGATCTGTTCCGATGAAAGTTGATGTATATCATTCACAAATGCATGTTTATGCCGACAGGGGAGCTGTGTGAAAATCATTGGCGGTTGCATGGGTCACCAAGCCCGCGTATCGCGAAATACACGTGCAGGAGAAAAGCCTGTCAAATGCTCGAGCAGAGTCGTGACCGAATATTTGACGTCTGTAAAAGAGGAACCGAGACCCTATGCCATACTCAAGTCGACTACGCCCTTTATGGTAACACACAGCCTTCCAGATAACATTACGAATACGATGGAAATGAAGTTGCTCTGGCGTAATGACCAGAATCAAGCAGAGAATCACCTACCACAAGGCACGTTGGACCCTTCCCATGAATCTCATATGCTACCTGTATTGGTCCGCCTCGCCCTTCTGCAACAGTAGCCTTGCCCATCTCTGCGGGTTTTAGATCCCAGGTTACTGAGTCAAATTCGGGGTGCTTCTGCAACTCAACAGCAGTAAGAGGGGCCCTTGACCAATATCAGATAGTGTATTCAAGCAGATGGACATAATCCCCTTGACTTACATGATCTTGTGAAAACGCCAGAATTAGCGAATGAGGTCTGATGCGAGGTCTCGGAAATGTGAGCGTAGCGCAAAACGGCGGGAAAGCGGGAGCATTGCCGATCATCTCGATGCTGACATATCGAAGATGGAGCTGGATGTTGGTAGGTGCGTGTTTATGGCAGCCTATCTCATAGAATCCTGTACATGCTTTCCCATACCATCAATTCGGCGAATAGCCAAAATTCCCGATGTTGAAGACGGTCTGATAGTACGACCAAGGTCTTACTAGATTGACACCACTCCTGTCGAATCATCGCCCTCAAAGAATGCTGATCGCATCACCATACTACACTCTGACTGAATCCTTCTTTTCCTGCATGGTTTTTCGGAGCTCTAACACCCCCAATTATGGATCAATTTCAGCAGTCGCAGCAGCACCACCCAGGCAACCGGTCCTACGACCTGTCCCCACTGACGAATCCTCCTCCTCAATTCTTCGGTGGTAATGGCGTGGAACGCTCACCAGCGGTAGCCAATTTTGATTTCAGCGACATTCAAGGAGATGGCCAAGATCAGGATGGCGGTCATGATGAGAGCAATGATGCGAAGAGGAGAAGAATAGCAAGAGTGTGTATTCGTGATCAAACACGATCTAAAGCATGGCATTGACAACGCTCGTAGGCCTGTGATATGTGCCGAAAGAAGAAGATTAAGTGCGATGGGAAGATGCCAGCTTGTTCACACTGTATCAATTACAAGACGGAGTGCATATTTACCCAGGTCGAGAAGAAGCGCAATCCTCCCAAAGGGTACGCACATACGATGATCTATTGCATTGCTTCCACTGATCTGGTTCAAGTGCCAAATACATCGAGGGGTTGGAGAATCGTTTGGGCCGTATGGAAAGCCTACTGAAGCTTTCTGGACTACTAGGCGATGAAGACGATGACAGGACAGATCTGGGCACATTGGAAAAGAGATTGACAGACAAGAATCTATCTCAGAGTAATTGTGGTACGCCGACAAGAGATCCAGAGCATTCTGCAGAGCATTCCGAGAGTCAACCGCGGACATTCGACTCGCCACATCACACCCCTCAGATGGACAAGCTCCCAACTCCACAAAAATCCAACTTTGCCTCTCCCAAAGAAGTCCCCAAAGATAGGGATCAGCCAGTGGAAGAGCTGTCCGACATGATGTGCTCACTCGTGACGAACAGCTGTGGCGAAACAAGATACATCGGTAAGATACAGGGCGCAAATCATGCATTCTTGACTGATGTCCACTAGGCTCGTCATCTGGATTCTCCATATTCTCCCCCAAAGGCATACAATGGGTCAATGAAAAGACTGGCGACACTTCATTTCAAGATATGATCGCTACAGCAGATGTACACGACGTCAAGTGGGCATACTGGAAGCCTGAAGTATTCGAGGATATGTTCAAACGAAACGTGTACCAGCGATTACCGCCTCGAGACGAGGCACTTTCCTTGCTGAAAGACTATTTCGAAAACTTCAATTGCATGTTTCCGCTTTTCCATGAGCCAACATTCATGCATCTGGCGAACCGGAACTATTCGCAACATCCATACGAAGGCTCGGGATGGTGGGCGAGCCTTAATGTAGCGCTGGCCATTGCGCATCGATTACGAGTAATGAGCAATTTAGTCCCACAACAAGAGGATAGAAAGGCCTGGGGTTTTCTCAAGAACGCAATGGGTGTACTCACAGAACTCACAATGCGGAATACTGACCTTTTGAGTGTGCAAGCTCTGCTCGGCATGGCTCTTTTCTTGCTAGGCACGCCCAATCCCCAACCATCTTATTTCCTGATCGCGGCTTCGATCCGACTTGCGAACAGCATTGGCCTCCATAAGCGAGGCTCAGGCTTTAATTTGAATCCAGTGGAGATCGAGCAACGGAAGCGGGTGTTTTGGATCGCCTACCTACTGGACAAAGACATCTGCTTGCGATCTGGGCGGCCGCCTGCGCAGGATGACGACGATATGAACGTCGAATTACCCACAGAAGATCCGAGCGACAACATTGGGAATATTCCTTTGGCCGATGGCAAGGGCAAGGCTAATCTTTTCAGATTCATGTGTACCTTTGCCATTATTGAAAGCAAGGTCTATAAGCAATTGTACTCGACTAAAGCCTCGAGGCAATCAGACGGTGCTTTACTGAACACGATCGGCGAGCTTGACCGAGAGCTCGAGGAGTGGAAGGATGCTATACCTATTGACTTCCGACCTGAACACGAGATCAAGGCTTCACACACTCCGCTAATTCTTCACGTTGTGGTCCTACATTTTGCCTACTATAATTGCCTTACGACTATCCACCGCATGTCCGTTCATCACGGGTACTGGACCAGTCGTCTTTCGAATTACGCCATCCAGGGACTGAATGCAAGACCATTAAATCCACGAGTTTTCTCTTCAGCAGCACTCTGCGTGCAGGCTGCGAGAGCGTCTATCCACTTAATCAAATACATCCCACAAGGCGACTATTCTTGCGTCTGGTAAGCAGCCATTACTACGGCTCTTCATCTCAATGCTAATCTCCTCTAGGTTAATACTCTATTTCCCCGTCTCAGCACTCGTCACACTCTTCGCCAACATCCTCCAAAACCCCCAAGACGCTCGAGCCCGCTCAGACGTGAAACTCATGAACCAAGTCGTCACTTTTCTCGCCGCTCTCGCAGTCACCGAGGAACAAGGCGGTGTCAAACGCATGCTTGGCGTCTGCGCCGAATTCGAGCGAATCGCCCGTGTAGTCCTCGAGAAAGGAGACAGAGAATCCCACTCGCGCCGAAAACGAAGAAGCAGTAAAACCAATGAGGACGACCATCCACAGAATCTTCAACAACACGTACCAATGAAGCGCGCCGCACCCCCAACACCCCAATCGAACAATCCAGCAACTCCTCAAAACTTCTTCACTCCCAACTTTAGCGGTGACATGAGCAACCAATGCTTCACACCCAGCTTGCAAGGTTTCTCACCGGACCTCTCAAATATGAACCTCCCCGTGGATTTCAGCGGCGCCGATTTTCCCAACATGATAACACCGTCCAATGGCATGGAATCCTTCCCAAACGGCGATATGAACGGTCAGCAGTACTCTAATGGACCACTGAAAGTCGGCTCTTTCCAACAACCTTTCGTACCGCAGGATCTATGGCAGATGCCTATGACGCTGGAGTGGGATTGGGCGGATATGGGTGGTACGAATGGATTTCCTGCTGCTTTTGATCCTGGGCAGGATCCTGGGCAGCTGCCAGGGCAGGGGCAGGATCAGCAGCAGAATGGTATGAACGGGAATGGGCACATGTCTATGTGATGATGGGGGCATTGGTGGGATCAATGTCAGGATTTCACGGTTTATATTTTTGGTAGCATGGCTTGCGAGGCGCTACTAGGTGGTTTTCAGCGTTGGTGCTGGAGATATGAATTGATTTGGTGTATATATCGTACGTGTTCGAATTTATGACAGATGGCGTAGAGTACATACCCTGCTCGACCATGTACTATAATCATTTTGATCTAAGCAAACATTGAAATTCCTAATTGAGATGAGCCTATAGGCCGGTGGAGAAAAGGTTGTAAGCTGTATGTCTGCTAGATTTATCGACTTCGGTAGTCAGCATGAACCGTACGAGTATCTGATCAATGATGGCGAATGATGAGTTTTTCATATCGACTACCTCCTCCTAGCAATGACGAGCAAACCCAACGCGCTCCTTCGCCAGTACCTCAATGCAAAATGCTATCTATACACCCTTGCTCAAAACCACACCCCATCCCTCCCCCTCGTCGCCACCGCCCCGCCCGGTCCATCAGGTGGATTACTCTCTGGCAACCCCCCTTCAAACGGCGGCGGCATAGGCGCACTCTTTCCCCCCGGCCCATTAAAGTATTTCTCAAAATCCTTGTTATCCTCAAACGGCCTGGGACCCAGAATGCGAATCAGATCCTCTCTCCCCAACACCTCTTTGCCAAGTAACTCCTCAGCAACAAGACCGATTTGGTGCTTCTTTTCTGTGAGGAGTTCTTTGCACTGCTTGTAAGCTTCGTCAACGATACGCCGAACTTCGCTATCGATGTTGCGCGCTGTTTCTTCCGAGAAGGGTTTATGGAGTTGTTGTTGGTCTTCTTCGAAGTAGAGATAGCCGATTTTGGAAGACATGCCCCATTTTGTCACCATGGCTGTGGCCATGCGGGTTACCTTGTTGAAATCGTCGCTAGCACCACTAGTCACAGTATCGAAGTGGAGTTCTTCGGAGACTCGGCCGGCAAGCGTCATGGCCATGCGGTCCATGAGCTGGTTGACGTTCATGAGGTAGGATTCGCCGTTGGGGAGGTACTGGGCGTAGCCGAGCGCGCCTTGGCCGCGCGGGATGATGGAGACTTTAAGAAGGGGGTCCGCGTATTTGAAGAACCAGCCGCAAATGGCGTGACCGGCTTCATGGTAGGCGACTGTTTTCTTTTCTTCGGGATTGAGAACTAGAGATTTCTTTTCGAGACCGCCGATGACGCGCTCGATAGCCTGTTCGAAGTGGGTCATGCTTACTTTATCGGCGCTTGTTCGTGCAGCTGGAAATAGTCAGTGATGCCGTATAAGTATGAAGGGACTGACTTACCGATCAAAGCAGCTTCATTGACACAGTTGGCGATGTCGGCGCCGGAGAAGCCTGGGGTCAATGCTGATAACCTGCCAGTCAAATGGTTCATGTCCTCGCTCGTTACTATCTTGCCGAGATGAACGAGGAAAATTTGCTTCCGTCCCTCCATTGTGGGTCTGTCGATAGCAATCTGTCTATCAAATCGTCCTGGTCGTAGAAGCGCCTTGTCCAGAACGTCTGGCCTGTTCGTACCCGCTAAGACGATGACTTGCTCCGTGGTATTGAATCCGTCCATTTCTGTCAGGATCTGATTCAAGGTGCCTTCTCTTTCATCGTTGCCACCTGAGAAACCGCCTTTGCCTCTCGCTTTGCCAACAGCGTCGATTTCATCAATGAAGATGATGCAGGGTGCGTTTTTGCGAGCATTTTGGAACAGATCTCTGACTCGAGAAGCACCGACACCGACGAATATCTCCACGAACTCTGAACCGCTGATGCTGAAGAAAGGTACTTGTGACTCTCCTGCTGTAGCTTTTGCTAGAAGTGTCTTACCCGTACCTGGTGGACCAGACAGAAGAGCGCCTCGAGGGATCTTGGCCCCTAGTCTCTGATATTGGCCTGGCTCTTTCAAGAAGCTAACGAACTCCATGATCTCCGCTTTAGCCTCGTCCATACCTGCGACATCCTTAAAACGGATTTGGATGTCTGCTTCATGATTGAATTTCTTGGCTCTGCTTTTACCAATTCCAAAGATTCCACTTTGAGATGATCCACCACCACCAGCTCGTCTCGAAAACCAGAAAAGGCCCCCCAGCAGCAAGACCGTGGGAGCTATATTGGCTATAGTGTAGAGCCATGGAGTTTCGTTCTCATAAGACACCGGTATGCGCTCTGAGCTTGGAATGCCCAAATCATTTTGTGCATCTTCCAACTTCCGCTCAAAGGCCTCGACAGATCCAATACTAAAGTAGTAACGGAAATTGCCGTTCTGAGCTGGGCTCTCTGGATACGTCCTACCTACGGCCTCGCGGTGAAGGTCGACACGAACACGGTGACCATTGAGAACTGTTAGCTTGTCTACTAACCCCTTGTCGAAGAACGTTGTCTTGAATTCTTGAAATGTGATCTCCTTCGAATTTTCACCAGGTATAATGGTTTTGTATAGCAAGTAGCCTACGAAAGCGGTGATCAAGAACGTTCCCGTGTCCACATTCGCTGTGAGATCTTTGAAGGTTGATTCACCTGACTTCTTATTCTTGCCCTGGCCACTGGTGCTAGCGCCTTTACCTCCATCTGATTGGGAGGCAGAGGGACCGCGTTTTTGATGGGTTTGCTTCTCGGCATAACGTCGCCCCAGTTTGTTTGTTACGCGGATCAGTTGTGCAGCAGTGGCGAGATCAAGAGGCTTGTCTTTTAATTTATTCATGACGTCCCGTACCTCTATCGGTATGCCTGTGTGTTTCATATCTTCAAAAGCCTCTTCAAGCTGCTTTGACTGTGACACTGGTAGGCCCTTCCGTAACGTTGCCATGAGTCGGTCGATTGCCTCCTGTTCCTCTTTGCTGAGTTGCGACATCTGAGGTGATCCATCCGCGGAAGAATCCGGCGACATAGGACCTGACTGGTTGTAGAGATTCTCGAAGCCTGGAGCTGCCTTGTTATGCGGATCTTGTTGGCTGTGCTTGGATGTCTGAACGGAGTCGTGCCGCGAGGTTTGTGGCGACATGGGACCTGCATTGTCGTAGAGTTTCTCGAATCCAAGGGCGGGTTTCCCCTGTCTCTTAGCATTCCCAGCTACCGATCCTGGAGACGCATCGGCCGCCGCATCTTTACTGCCTTTGGGATCTTTAGGATCCCTAGGTTTAACGGTGGCGTAAGTTCGTGACCGCGAAGCTGCAAGTGGTGAGGTTCGCGAGGGGAGTCTGGACACGGATAATGAGGAGAGGCAGGAGCTTGTGTCGAGACCCGATCTCGATATTCGTGCGAGGTTGCTCGACCGCCGCAGGAACGTGGTCATGATAGGAGTGTAGATGGGCCGAGGGGAGGTGCGGGCTGCCACGAGGACGCCAGAGTAGGGGCTATGGCAACAATGTGAATAGTGCTTCACTCCTTTATCTAATCACATGGATATAACGGTAAGCATAGAGGGGTGACGGCTCAGCGCTGGCTGAGGCGAGCATAACAGTGACGAGTACGATTTTGCCTCAGTCCCTCAGATGTGCCAAGCTCCGCTAAGCCCCTTCGGGCTAGCTTCCGCTCGCTAAGCCCCTTCGGGTTAGCGCCTTCTGTTTACTACGGAACCTCCAGGTAGCACGTCTAAGCGTAAAATCCGAATATTACGTCTAGTTCGCCTTATTTTAATTGTCGATTATTAAAATACCCGTACCATTCTACTTTTAGATTAATACCGTAATCTTAGCGATAAAATCTAAATTTATTACGTATTAATATAACCGCGTATAGAAATATTATAATTAATAATTACTTTAATATTAATAGAATTTAAGTTATAAACGACTATTTATAGACTTTCTTATTATTATTTATAAAATTATAATACCGGCGTAATAAAAATCCTATTAAAAGTATTTATTAATTAATTAATTATCGTTATTTATTAAATATTAAAGAGTATATATTTATTATTAAAGATTAAAGATTATTCTTTACTTAACCCCCCCGATAAAGTATAACGCGTTTAAACCCTAGAACTTTATAAAGATCGCGTTCTTATTATCCCCGTTATTATCCGTTACCCCGTCTTCTCTCTTTTCTCTTTCCGTCGGTTTATCCTAATTTATATCGAGGCCGATTATTTTTACGTCCGTTTTAGATTTTACCTTAATATCTAGTATATCCTTATTATTAAGAATTATATTATTAATTTTAATATAATTATAAAGCTTCGCCGGCTCGAGCTCCTTTTTATATTAAAGGCCCTTTTAAATTATATAATAATATAAGTTATATAAAGCCTCTCTACGATAGTAATTATTTAGATAAAATAAATTCTTTATATTAAAAGTTAGAGATCGTAGTTAAGTTATTCGTACTAGACGCTCGTTCTTTTATTTAAAAGAGTTTATTAAATTCGTTATTAAAGCTCCGTAAACTCTATCTTTTATATCGAATCCTATATTTCGTTACTCCGCTCGAGTATTTATTATAATAGGAAGATAATTAAGACTATTATTCATCGTTAAATAAATTTTAATATAACGGAAATAATAACTAAAATAAAACCATATATCTATAGATACGGGATCTTTATTATATTCGTTATTAATCGAGTAATCGGGATAACTTAAGCGCTAGATATTATATTTAAAAAGAATACTCGTTATATCTTTATAAATAGCTTTATTAACGCCGAGTAGGGTAATATATAATTAATCCGTTATATAAATAACCCCCCCGAGCGTTTCGGGGTCTCCGATTAAGATATCGTAGTTTTTACCTATATTATACTTTACTAGTTTACGAAAGCCTTCTTTAAATATTAACCTCTCGTCCTTTATTAAATAAAGGATAATTTCTTCGGTATAAATAAAGTAATACCTATAAATCTAGTTATAAGTCTCTTTTAGAAGTATTTCGAATATTATTATAATACGGTAGTAGTCCGATAAGTTTTAACTATAAAGTAAATTAATTAGTATATACGTTATATTATAGTAGGTATTAGGAAGAGAGGGTATTAACGATTTAAATAATAGTTCCGATATTATAGATTAATAATCGAAAGGGGATTAATAATTAAAAAGAATTATCCAAAATTTTATTAGAATTAAGCTTTAGTCTAGGAAATAATTTTAAAAGTTTAAAAGTTTTAGGCGGGGGGCTAGCCTTCTAATATTAAACCCTTAAGAATAATTAATAATAAATATACTTTAGGGTCGAGCCTAAGATTATTTAAATTTAAAGATTTAGTTATTTAAGATTAAAGTTTTAATTATTTAGTATTAAGGTTTTAGATTCATTATTATTATAATTATAGCCTTATCGTTACTATACGTAAACTTTAATTATTATTATTATTTAGAAGTCTAGGACATTAGTACTAGTATACTCGTAGTTATAGAAGATAGAGTTAATATATTTACGTTCTTAAACTCTAGTAGTAAATTCGAAATTTCAGTTTTATTATAATTATTCGTAGGCTTAGTATTATTATCTAGAGGACTATTATAAGCGACGCGGTAAAACTACGCCGCGCGGATTTACTAGCTTTTTAACCGTTATTAAAGATTATTATAATTATATTTAAAAATACTTTATTAAATTATTATTATTATTTTATTAATCTCGGTTTATATAATATTATTCGCGATTAAAGAGGAGGGTTCCTAGGCGGCCCCCTCTATAAATAATAATAATTTAGCGTATAATAGTAGAGTTAGGAAGGTCGGGTCGTTAGGGTATCTAGGTATAAGCTAAACGATCGCCTTATAAGATCGTTTTTATATTAATTTCTAGTAACGGATCTTCTCCCTAACCGGATATTTAAGGTATAGATTAATATTAAATACCTTTTATCTACCTAATATATATAGGCCCTTCGCTTATATATAGTATTATCCCTCCTCCCCCGTTATTAATATATTCCCGTTAATATTTATATCCCTTACCGCTTTTTATTATTTAGCGGTATAATTAAGAGGGTATTTTAGGCCACGTATTATTCCGGCTAGATCGAATTCGTTTAATTAATTTATAAAGATTCTAGCCGGGTACTAGTTAATTATAAATAAAATAATCTAATTATTTAAGCGGATACTAGATTTAGGGATTTAGTCGACTTTTAAAATTCCTAGATTTATAAATAAAGTAAAGTAGTTATAGGTTACGAAGGTTATATATCGGCGCTCGGCGGGTCTATTAATATTCTTTCTAGTTAAGTTATAAAGGTCGTAATAAATAATATTATATATCGTTATTCCCTAGGTTAGAGGCTTAATGGTTTTAATATCGCGCTTTTTTTTTATAGATCTACTAGAGTCCTCGTCTCTCTTAATCCTAAAATTTATTCTCTTTTTCCTCTATTTTATAAGTATTCTCTTAATAGACCCTATAACCTTATCCTTTCTAGATTTAGTAGGTATTTTTTATTTATATTTAATAGGCGTCTCCTTATTATTAGGTTAGTCCTTTATATTCTTATAATTATAGTTAATATCGTTATTAATTAATATAGCGTCGTTATCGATTAGTATATTATTATCGTTACTTTTATCTACTTTTTCCTTCTTCTTTTTACTACGAGTTAATTATTCCTTCTTAATTATTTAAACCTTAGATACCGCCGGTTTAACTTTCGAGACTAACGCGTTATTTTTATTTAATTTACGTTTTATACCTAGCTTCGGGGTAGGCCCTTTATATTTTAATTTAATATTATTATCTTCGAAGGCTAGTCTATAGTTCTCCGTAAAATAATTCTAGTTATAATATTAATATAATAGATAATAAAGGTTAACGAGTAAGATTTATTAAAGTTCCGTCCTCGAGTATCTCGCCTAAGGTTATTCTTATATTTATATTATCGGAGGACGGTTTACCTAATAGATCCCCTTCGTTATTACTATCGTTAAAGTAAATTATATCGTTTAAGAGATCGTTAATCTCCGTAATTAATACTAAATTATAAATACTATTATCTCTTACTATAATTAATATTAAAGTATAAAGATTAGATAAAGAGATCAAGAAAATTAATTTAAAGAGGAGAAAAAAGAAGTAAAAATTAAAATAGGAGCTAGTTTAAGAAATAATTTTAAAGTTTAAAGATTTTTAAGCGGGGCTAGGGGCGCCTAAATATTATTATTAATAACTATATTATTTAAAAGTGAATTTTTATTATTCGAAAGTAAATTTTAAATTCTTATTTAGTTTAAAGACGTTTAAAATTCAACCGTTACTAGTATTAAATAGAGAGATTAGATTAGAACGTTATTATCTAGTATTAAATATTTATTTAAACTTCACCTCCTAGCCAAAAATATTTAAATTTCAAAATAATCTTCTAGAGTAATGACTTCATATATTAATTAATATTAAATATTTATTTGAGCTTCACCTCCTAGCTAAAACTATTCAAATTTTAAAATAATCTTCTAGAGTACTAACTTCGTATATTAATTAATATTGAATATTTATTTGAGCTTCACCTCCTAGCTAAAATTATTCAAATTTTAAAATAATCTTTTAGAGTACTAACTTCGTATATTAATTAATATTAAATACTTATTTAAGTTTCACCTCCTAGCCAAAACTATTTAAATTTTAAAATAATCTTCTAGAGTACTGACTTCGTATATTAACTAATATTAAATATTTATTTGAGCTTCACCTCCTAGCTAAAACTATTTAAATTTTAAAATAATCTTCTAGAGTACTAATTTCGTATATTAATTAATATTAAATATTTATTTAAGCTTCACCTCCTAGCTAAAAATATTCAAATTTCAAAATAATCTTCTAGAGTAATGACTTCGTATATTAAGATTCAATATATAAGGCTTATTAACGATTATTATTATTAGTATTATTATTAGTATTTACCGTACTAACCCTATTATTATTATCGTCGGTAATATAATAATTTACTTTATTTATTAGTTTTATTTAAACCTTTATTACTTTTATTCGTTAAAGTTCTTTACCTCTCTTTACTTTTTATCGATTTATTATTTAACTATTTATAATATTATCCTTATTAGTATTTTATAAAGATTCTCCTTCCTTAGCGGTCGCTAAAGTCTCGATCCTCGCGCTTATATTTAGAGCCTTTAATAAATTACTAGTAGATATATACTAGAAGATTAACGAAATAATATATTAGGCCGGAGAACTAAAGGTATAAATCGATCTAATCTAGGATATATTAAAAAAGTTCGTTAATAGTATAGAGATCGTTAATAAGATTATTACGAAGGTATAGGGTATATTAATAAACGATAAACTTTAAACGGTAAGATTCGGGAATAAATAAAAAGTGTATAAAGCGCTAGACTCGACGATTCTATAAAATATCCGAAAACGGGCGATAATTAATCGTAGACGAAAAGAGAAATACGTTAAAGATATACGAAATATATAGGGGACCGTAGTATAGGATTAATAATTCGATACTATAAAGGAAAATCACCTCGGCTATATAAATTAAATCGCTAAGAAATTTATTTATAACGACGTTTATTTTATAATTACTTAATTAACGGTTAATTATTTAGAACGGAACGATTATAGACGAGAATCTACGCGTAAAAGTATCCCGAAAGACTAGTAGACGTTAAATAACTTAAATAAAACTAACGCTCGTACTCTTTTAATTAAGTCGGGTTTAACGGATAAGTAATTAATAAAACTAGAGATTAATCGAAAGTATCTAGTAAGGTTAAAGATAGATAATAATAAGAGACCTTTATTACGAGGAAAATATAAGAGATATAACCGTCGAATTATTAATAATAAAGAGATTAAGCCTGAGTCGGTGAATTATAAAGTTAATAATAATAATTTAAGCGGTACCTCGGAGAATAAAGATATAATACCTTCGAGCGGTAACTTTAATAAGGACGATAATAGCGACGACGATAATAACGACGACGATAATAACGACGACGATAATAACGACGACGATAATAGCGACGACGATAACGGCGATAAAGATTAAGGAATAAATAATTAAGTTAAATATTTCGGTTATAATTATACGGGCCTATCGGCTAATTCCCTTAAACGGGTAATAAAGAAAAATCTAAAGATTATTAATATAAATAGCGAGGCTAGTTAAATCGGTACCCTCCGGGTATTTATAAAAACTGGGTCCGATTTACGATATATTTATTATATATATTTATACGCTATAACTAGATATTTCGGCCTATAGACTAAGTTATTAAACGAAGAGAATATCCGTTTACGATTAATTAAATACTAGCGTTATCGAAGTAATATAAATACTTTTAAGATCAACGTAACTATTAAGAATTAATAACGGATAATAACCCGACTATAGATAGACGATAATAAATATAGGGTTTATAAATACCGAATAATTAAAACGAGTATTAAAGTATTCCTAACCGATTAAATATCGCGGTTTATCGTTCGTAAAATAGGAGGGCTAGAAGTATAGGATACTTAAAAAGAGACGGGTAATATTATTATTAAAGATATATTTAATTAATTATAAACGGGGGTAAATTTAAAGAGTAGCTCCGAGGTTAAAATTAAAGATATTATAGCGGAGGAGTTCGATATATATCTTTATTATTAAATAAAGCGGAACGGATAACTTAATAAAGGGTAGTTACGAATAATATTTTATTTATTAATATAATAAATTATCCGATAAGATCCGATATACTAGGCTCTATATATATACCTACGACCTAATTATAATTACCGACTAGTTTCATATCTTTACTATACTAAATATACTCGGCCTAGAGACTCGATCTTTTTTTAATATATTAATATAAACGTACCTAAATATCTCGCCTATAGGTATAGAGTTAATATTATATAAGAATTAATATCTCTTAACGACGAGACTACTAATAGTTATACGGAGATTATTCTAGGTTTTTATAAAAATATAACCGAATAATAAAAGAGGGTAAAGGGGCGGGGAAAGGTAATAAACGGTTATATATATAGAATAAACAAGATCTAGGAGCCAGTAGATACGACTAATTATAATTAATTCGTTCCGGTATCGTATACGTATAAGGACGTAAGGATTACTCGGCCTAAAATATTATATAGTTTAACGTTAGGCCGCCTAGATATTACCCTCTAAAGAATTATCCTTTTATAATTCGTAGAGGTAAAAGAAGATAACGAGACCCTAAATAATAAGGAATCCGATAAATAATTAGACCTCGCCCTTATTTATTTAAAGTAAGCGGCGGTAAATCTTACGTTATTAGGGTTACCGAATAAATTTAGTTTAATTCTTTATCGATTTCCGGCCGGTACCTAACTCGTTTTAATATTATTTATTAATTAAATATTAATATATAGAGTAACTTAGGAGGACTTAGTCGTCTAAAGTTATATTAATTTATTATTAAGAACTAATTAAGAGCGCGTATAGAAAATTATCTAAAGATATTATTTAAAGGTATTAAAATTATTTAAGGTAATCTAAAGTAGGGTAAAATAAACGGAGAAAAGATTTTATAACGAGAGTAGTTTTTTTCGGTAAGCGAATAATAAAATTAAAGAGCGTTAATATTAAATTATATAAATAATATAGGATATTATTAGCTATAGAGTAAAACCGCGCGGCGCGGTTTCGTTTAACTCCGTTATTTTAATTTTAATTATAATAATCCTATACTAGTTATTAATATTAATTTTTAATATTAATAATCCGCGTTATAAATTATATTAAAATAGAAACTACGTTATTATTTATTAATTTATCGTCTAGCTCCTTAATATCGCCTCCCCGTTTATCTCCGTTATATATAAAGACCGTAAGCCGCCCGTTTAAGCGAGCGCGTCGTACCTCTACCCTAAACCTCCGCCCTTATATAGCCTTAAATAAGTTAATTTTTATCTCTTCCCCCCCGAGTTCTTCCTCCGCCCCTACTCTTATCTTTACCGGTAGTAATAATTTATCGGAAGAGACGGAAGCGGGTAATAAAAAATATCGTTAATAATAGATAAAGGGCGAAAAGATCACTAGTATATTAATAATAATAACCGATATATAATAAAATATAAAGAGATTTTTAAAAGCGCTCTATAAATTACGTAAGATTTATACTTTCCGTTTAGTATAAAAGTAATTTTTCGATTTCGCTTATAACGAGTTACCTAGCGATTCCCGATTCGAAAAGTAATTAATACTTAAACGGCGCGACTCGCTAGTTAGGAGGTAGGGCTAGTTAATTATTAATATACTTTAACGAGAAATTAAAGTCCTAAGAGAGTACGAAGTATTTAATATTTTTCGTTTATTTATAAAAGGGCTTAAAGGCGGTACCTTATAATTATTTAAAGATATTATTCCGGTTATATTACGACTGGCCCTATAATAACTTAATATCTTCTACCGAGTTTACTATAAGAATAGACTAAATAGTTTATTATTATTATTAATAAATCCTACTACCTAATAGCCCGCTATTTTTATATTATTAATACTCTACTATTTAATACGACCTTATAGGTCGATTAATTTTTAGACGATTTTAGGGCTTTATTTATATTAAGAGGGGATACGACGACGAGTTCTCGATACTCTATACTAGTTTAGTTTAATTATTTCATATTTAATATTATAGCGATATATAATAACCCTAAAAAAGAACGCCGAAATAAAGGTTTAACTAGTAAGGTAGGCCGCGAGTATTATTTTAATTTATAA